>BNJU01002858.1_pt1 | contig 353711 bp, 510 predicted proteins | sample 8539281 | NCBI WGS metagenome assembly BNJU01 (sample SAMD00202456, study PRJDB9452) | human saliva metagenome | isolation source: human saliva | place: Japan
CGCCAGCACCGTCGGAAGGAGGCACGAGGGCGCCGTCGGCCTGCTCCACGCGCCCTGGAAGCGGCCTGCCGCGCTGCACTCCGAGCCCCGTGCCAATGCCCTCGATCCCCTCGCCTTCCCGGATATCCGTTCCGACGCCGTCGATATCCCTGCCGACGCCCAGCTGGTCGACGTTCACGCGCGACAATCCGGATCCGAATCATCCGAAGATCCCGAGGACCCCTTCGCCGCGCGTCACACGCTGAGCGTCACACGCTGAATCCACGCGATCGAGATCCTAAAAGTCTGAAGTGTTCGCACTTCAGTCGGACCTGCCCCTATACGAGTCGCAATCGCGGCGTCGTTCCCGTTCTGTCTGCCGAGCGGCGGCTGTGGGAGCGCCGCTGCCGCTTGCTGAGTGGTCGAAGCGCGGATCGCCGCACTTTCCGCCGGGGCTTGACGCGAAACCGAAGACCGGAGGCCGAGAAGCTCGGTATGAAGCATGGCGGCATGGACGTCTTCCAGAGGAAGAGCGAGTTCCCGCGCTATTCGCGCGGTTGAAATCGGTCCATGCGCCGACGAGGCGAGAACGTGTGGAAAAAAACGCGCGAACGTTCGTAACCCGTCATCCCTCGGGTTCGCCGCTTCGGAAACCTCGCCGCGCCAGCTCGCAGCATGTAGAACGGTAAATCCAGTCCGTCATGCGGCCCGCCTTGTGGACCGCGTACGTCAGGGCCATCGCTGAAACGCCAAAAGCTCGTTTCGCTTTCATAAGTTCGTCGATAGTCGGATTGGGGCGAAGACGCTCAAAGATGCTTTCCGTCGGAACGAGGAACTCCGAGGCGAATTCGTCAGCTTGACGCTCCTCGATGCTCTCAGGGCCGATTCGGCGATGGAGGAGAAGATGGCCTATCTCATGAGCCAGATCGAAGCGGGCTCGCTCCGGCGTTTTGCGCTGAGCAAGGAAAATATGCGGGATCTCCCCGTGCCACAGAGAGAAGGCGTCGACGGACGCGGCGACGTCGGGCAGGCCGTTGACGCGAATTCCTTTCGATTCGCTCAGTTGAACAAGATTCGGCAGCGGCTTGGCGCCGAGCCCCCAGAAGTTGCGCAGCAACGACGCCGCGATTCTAGGGGATTCACCCGTCATGTCGGGCACAGTGACGTCGGGCAGGCCAAAGCGTTGGGAAATCCACAGGTCTACCTCAATGCCGAAGCTGCCCGCCGATATAGCGGCCGCGCGCTGCCGCTTCGTTGTCGTTCGCCTCGCACGAAAACTGATGGCTTTCGCATCGAATTCGACGCACGGACCGCGCTCGAAAAACCGGTCGGGGAACCCAAGAGTTTCCTGACAGCTTGGATCCCATACGGGCGGGAGCGCCGACGGTTTCATACCTGTGGACGGTTCGATCGGTCAGCCCCAGCCGGCGTGCGAGCTCCGCCTGACTGAGTCCTCTGCGCATTCGGGCGGACTGAATGCGCAGAGGATCGAGAAGCTCAGTGCTCGGCGATGTCTGTGATCGTGAAGTCAACGTCGTCTCCGCCGATGTCGCGTATGTCGGGCCGTTCGAGCTTCAAAGGCTCAAGAAGCACTCGGACCGTCCAACCTGTGAACTGTTCGTTCTTGGGGTCAAAACCAGATGGAAGCGAAACCTCAGAGCGAATCTCGTCCTCGTTACGGTAATAGAGCAGAAACCACGCTCCAGCTGGTGGCTCTCCAGCGAGCAAACCAGCTGGCGTCCCATTCGATACGCTTGCCAAATTTAACGAGAGCTGAACGGCCGCGCGAGTTGCCGGGCCTCTTCGCTGGGCGGCTTTCGGCACGACGAGGGGGTCAGGGTCCGCGACAAAAGCGTCGCCTCGCACGAAGGACAATGTATACGCGCCGTCGGACGAGGTCGCCGTCGGTCTGTTCTGCCTGTCCTCGCATGTCCAGTCGCGCTTATGCAGCAGCTCGCGCATTGTGTGGACGGTGGCTATCCAGCGATTCAGTCCCGGAGCGGTGGCCGGGGCATAGGGAGGCGTATTCTCCGAGGCAACGTCTCCCGCTTTCAGGGCTTCGTGGATCTCGACGGGTCGGAGACCCATGCGCTCTAGATAGTCATTCGCGTCTTTCCCCTGCAGGACGGATGAAGGTTCGCCGGCATATGCCGCAGTCTCAGACATTTGAGCACTCCATTCTTGACGAATCCAATGCCTCAAATTCTTGCACAAAACCGGAAACTTCGCATCGTGAGTCAAAGTGCGTCTTGGCGGAGCACGCGGGGACGAAAGGCCGTGCGGCTAGATGGTGGGGGTGAGTTTGCTTTTCTGAGCCAACGCCTCTCAAGTCCTATCTAGGGATGGCCTAGAGAGGAAGGTTGTTTTTCACACTGAGCAAAAACGGAAACTTTGGTCGATTGCGGTAGCGAAAACTCCGCACCGGGATCGCGTCGACCAGTGCGGAGCCTCGGCGCGCTCAGAGGGACTCGAACCCCCAACCTTCTGATCCGTAGTCAGATGCTCTATCCATTGAGCTATGAGCGCGTGTCGATTAAGACCCATTTAGCTTACCTCCCGCCTCCCGCAACGGCAAAGTGGCAACGCATGGTTCCAGTCACAATGTGGTTTCTCTCGCCACCGAGCCAAACGGTCTCCCACGTGCGTACAATCAGCTTATGGACCCCGAAGTGGTTGGAACGGACGCCGAAAAGGCGGCGCGCGCCGATGAGGCGGTGGGCGCGCAGAAGACGGCGAACGCCGAAAAAGCTTGGAATCAATGGCGCAACGAGAGAAACGAGGCCTTGGCCTCCGAACACGGATGGCTGAGTCTGACCTCTCTGACGTGGATCCCCTCCGCCGCTGGGCCCGTGGAGGGTTTTCCCGGCACGTGGCGCGCGGTCGACGGAGAGAAGGTCTATGCGACGTTCTCCTCCGACGACGACGTCACTCAAAACGGCGCGCCGGTTGAGGGGAGGTCGTCTTCCAACTCGACGACGGAGGCTCTGAAACCTCCCTGAGGCACGGAACAAAGGCCGCGGAGGTCGCGAAAAGAGGGGGGCGCTACGCCGTTCGGGTCCGCGATTCCCTTGCCCCCACGCGGCAGAGGTTCAAGGGCGTGCCTGTGTACGGCTACGATCCGTCGGCTTTGGTGAAGGGGACGTTCGAGCCTTTCGACAAGCCTCGGGACATCCCAATCACCACCGCGAATCCCGCGGTGCCCGGAGTGGCCCACATCGTCGGAGTCGTCGAGTTCGTCTACGCGGGGGCCTCGGCGAAGCTCGTGGTTCAAGGAGATTCATCGACTTTGACGGCGGTCTTCTACGACGGTACGAACGGCGTGGAAACGGCGGATTGGCGATATGTCTCCTTCGACGCCCCGAAGGGAGGACGTGCGGTTCCCGTGGAAATCGACTTCAATCGGGCGGCCAACTTCCCCGCGGCGTTCACGCCGTTCGGAACATGTCCCCATGCCGCCCGTCGGCAACGGCGTCCAGACTCCGATCAGGGCCGGGGAGGCGGCCGTCCGCCGATCAGCCTGCCTGAAGCCGATCAGGCTGCCCGCCTATCAGCCGGCATGAATGAGCCACCGGGCTGTTTCTCAATCCGATGGGCCGTCCGCCGGCTAGCCGTTTGCGGCTGAGGCCTCGGTGCTCGGTGTGAAGCCCGTGGGAGTGTCGGCTGCGGTCGGAGTTGTATTCGGGGTGGCGGCCGGAGCCGATTTGACTTCCGGCGGCACGGCGACGTCGACCGGACTCCAGTCGTATTTCAGAGACCTTTTCGCCTCGAAGGCGCGTTTGCCGTCGCGCATGAAGACGATGCGGCTTTCGACCGAGCCGATTCGCCTCGTTTTCTTGTCGATAGTCACCGAGACCAAGCTTTTGGACGAATCGATGGAGCCGGCCGTGTGCGAACCGTTCTCGCCGCCGTCCGAATGCGGCTTTCCCGTGATGACGTAAGTTTGACCGACTTCTGTGATCGTGAGGTCCTTGAGACGCTTGAAGGACGGCATGTCAACTGGGACGACGTCGAAGGGCGCTGCCCCGTTCGGTGTGCGAGACGTCCTATGCCATCCCTCGTCGTTGTAGTAGGCGATTGGCGGCTTGGAGGACCCATCGTAGTAGCCGACTCGCTCCTGGTTGAGTTCCTTCGACGTTCCCGCCCCGCCTGTGGTCTTGAGCGTTCCTTTGGCTTCTGCAACGCGAGAATCGGCATCTATTCGTATGGTGATACTCTTCGACGTCCTCCTCTCCTTCTTGCCGGTTGACGCCTCATAGGAGACGGTCTCGGTCTCGCTAATCGTTTTATCGTGCTTTCCGATGCCGAAAGGATCGTTCCTGCCCCGGCCTGCGTCCGCGACGGCGGCGTCGAGAACGTCCCTGGGGTCGGCGGTGCTTTCGTGGCTCGGGGAATCTCCGCCGTCTGAGCACGAGGCCAAGGCGAGAACCGCCAAAGATGCGCATAGGGCTCGAGAAAGAGAATGGCGAAAGGTCATATTGCGCTCCTGCGTGGGGGATGCCGAAAGGCATTCTACCGTATGGGCCTGCCAAGGCCATTCCCGTCGTCCTCAATCTGAAACGGCGCACATGTCCGGGCAGAAGACAGAAGGGCGGGCCGGCTTGCGTGTAGCGGCGCCCCCGACCGAAACTATGCGTGACAATGGCCTCGGTCGGGCTTTGTGGGCATAGTGACCGTTCGGGTTTCCGGGATTCACGTCTTCCCGAGTTTGGCTAAACCCGGCCCGGTCCCAGGAAGCTGTTTGGTCTGGGCTCGCTTTACTATTAGTAGATCCTCTTCTGGGAAGAACCGAACAGCTCTTCGAGGGAAACGGACTTGCCGTTCTTGGCGCTCTGGGGAACGTCGATCGAAACGTCCTTCTCCTCGACCTTGATGTTGGCTTCGCCCTTGATGGAGAACTTGTCGTCCGTGGACTTGATGTCCACGTCGGCCTTCAGCTCTTTGAGGGAGTAGTCCGACTTGTCGGCGGTCACGACAAGCTTGACCTTGACGTCGTTCTTATTGATCTTGACGCCGTCTTTGCCGGCCTGGGAAACCAGCTGGTTGACAACAAGGTCCTTAGGCGTGACGGTTGCGATGTAATCGTCACCGTTCTCTTTCACGTCAATGTCGACATACTGCTTCGCGTCGTTCAAGAACTTGTCGATCTTGCCCTTGAGATTGCCGCTCTGCTGCTTCGCGGACTTCTGCACCTCGTTCAGAAAAGACTGGTAGTCCGACTTCCCCACAGAGGTGTACTGCCACTGCTTGTCGTTTGCGTTGAAGTACACCCTGTACCCGCCGTCGTTGGTCTTTTCGCCGTAAGCCTCAATCGAGCCGGAGCCTTTGTCAACCACCCCATTGGGAAGGCCCTTGAGGGCGTTGCCCTTGAAATCTCCCTTGGCCTTGACCGCGATTCCGTGCTTCTCGGAATCGACCTTCACCTCGAGGTCGCCTTTCACCTTGCCCTCTTCAATCCCACTGGACGAGGGCGCTTTGACCTCGAAGTCGATGGAAGCGGTGAGGGTGCCGTCCTTCGTGAAGACCTTGTCGCCTTTTTGCGTGTTTGAAGAGATCTTGAACTGACTTTCGACATCAGGGTTGCGCCGTCGATGTCGGCGTTCTTCTCACTGGAGCAGGCGGAAACCGTCAACACAGCGGCGACGGCTGCGACTGCGATCGCTTTGCGGGACATTTTCACTCCCTTATCGTGCGGGTTTTTGTTCGACCCTAACGGAAGGCGGGCGAATCTCGCCACCGTCTGTGTGGAGAGTCCACTCGAGCGCTTCGCCTCCGCCAAAGCTTCTATTCGATTGCATCCGCCGCTTCCTGTGGAACAGTCGAGTTGTGCGGAGGCGTAGGGGACGCGCGGGCGGCGTGCCCGTTTCGCCGACGGCTGTAAGAAATCTCCGGCAGGAGGCGGCTCCTTCGACGTCGGCGAGGGCTCGGGAGCCGCTTGCCCAAGCGGCTGGTCTTTCGCGCTCGGCGGACACAAAAGCCGCCTTTCTCTCAAATGTGTCGTTTGTCGCATTTCGAGAAGCCCTGCACTCACTCCCGCCCCGCGATGTCTTATACATTCTCCGTGTCGTCGACGGGGTCCTTCGCCGGTTCTGATCCGCCGTCGGCGGGGTCGTCTGTCGTCTCCGGTTCGTAATCGGAAGGGGTGTCCGTCGTATCAGGCTCGTGGTCCGAAGGGTTGTCCGCCGGCTCGGAGCCGTCGTCGAAAGGGTCTCCCTCGGGGCGTCTTTGGCTTCTTCAGGGAGCGACAGGCGGACGGAGGTGCTTTTGTCTCACTTTTATGTCGATGTCCATCTTCATTTTTCCCCTGGCCGCTCCTTCGCGCACGGTTCCTATTACGTTTCCTTTGAAGGATTCCAGGAGATAGTCCTTTTCATTGACGGTCATTGTAAATCTCGAATAATTTTTGTTCACTTTAAATGTAAAATTATCTTTTTCGAAAAGATCGGAAAGGTTCATATCGAGAATTCCCTTTATGATGTGAGTGTTTCCCTGATTTTTGCGTGGGTCAGTCCTTTTACGTCCTCCAGCAAGTCCGTAGTTTTTGGCGACATGGTCTCATCTTCCAGGGCGTCGACAAGTTCCTTTCGCCGGTATGACTTTCGAACCCATTCACCGTCAAGTTGGCGATGGACGACGTAAACGCCGTTTGCCTGCTGCACGTACAGACTGAAGTCAAGAGTTCTTCCATCCTCCATGTCCCCCTTGCAAGTGAAAACTCCGAGCTCCTTGTCGGCATCCGTCCGCCAAGCCATCTCTACCGCAGCGTCTTGACGCTCGCCCCCGCTCGAGACGCTAGCCCGCACTTTGGCGACGGCCGTCATGTCTTTGCCGCCGGTTATGTCTTTCCCGCCAAGAGGAAGCTCGGTCGGGTCCTCTTCCTCCGCTTGCATGACTTTTTTGACAATCCGCTCAGCTTCCGGGTCGTTCTCGGTTGAAACGCCCTGAGCATGCGACGAGCGCTGCGGCCAACGACGCCGCAACGAGTGCGCTAGGGTTCTGTGCCGCCCGACGCTCGTCTTTCCGCCGACCCGCATGGCTGTCTCCTCTCTTCTTTGAAAACCCTTGGAGGTTTTGACGTTGTTTTTGTGTGTTTGGTAAAAACTTTAGCGCGTCGGCGTCTGGGCTTAGAGCTATGGCGAGGAGAGTCGTTCCCCAAAGGGCGGAAGAGAGCCGCTCCCAGAAGGCGCCGGTCAGGCTGGGCTCTCGAAAGGGTCTCCTCCATGGCGTCTTTGGCTTCCTCGGGGATTGACAGGCTGACGGAAGTGCTTCTGTCTGTCTCTACGCTTAAATCCATTTTCATGTCTCCTTTAGTTGTACCCTGTTGTAGGCTTCCGGCAAGAGTCCCGCTAAAGTGATCTTACGGAGTAATCTTTTTGTTTACTTTTATCGTAAAATTTGATTCATCTTTGTCGACGTCAAATGTGGCATTGTTTACTTTAGCAAATTTTGTTGGATCGAAGTTTAAGATTCCTTTGATCGTGTATTCGTTTCCCGAACTTGTATACGTCAACCCCTCTGCATTCTTCAACCAATCTTTAGTTTGTGCTGTCATGTTCTGATTATTTAGAGCTTTGATAAGCTCGTTTCGTTCGTACGACCTTTGAACCCACTCGCCGTTGAGTTCGCGATAGACGACGTACGAGCCATCCTTGTACTGTAAATACACGCTCATGCTGACGGTTCTTTCGTTTCCCGCATCCAACTTGATGGAAAGGGAACCGAGGTCTTGATCGGCGTCCGTCCGCCAGACGGCGTCTATGGCGACTTTCTGACGCTGGCCCTCGGCTGAAATGTCGGCTTGTGTTTTGAGCGTGATGGTCTGGTCTGTGCCGCCGGTTGCCTCTTCTTTCCCGCCGATGGGAAACCCGTTCGGGTATTTCTTTTGCGCTTCTATGACTTTCTTGACGATGCGCTCGGCCTCCGGGTCGTTCTTCGTCGAGATGCCTGAGCATGCGCCGAGCGCCGCGGCCAACGACGCCGCAACGAGTGCGCGCATGCTTCTGCGGCGACCCCTGTGCCGCTCGACGCCTATTTCTTCGTCAATGTGCATAACGTATCCCTTTCTCCTCCTGAGGCCGCTCCGAGACGCCGAGGGCGTTCGTATGTGTGCGACGAGAGCATTGTGTGACACAAACCATAGTATGCCCGTTCGCGTCCTCGCGCTCGGGTTAGGGGAGTTCTCCCCTGGGGTGCATTTGACGGCGGTCCAGGGGTGGCTTGCCGCCGATGCGTCGGCGTTTGACAAGCCGGAGGCCGACGTCGGAAGGGTGCAGGGCGCTCGTCGCACACCTGGCGCGAGGCCTCGGACGGAGCCCCGCGTCGGAAGGGCGCATGTCTTAGGTCGCGCTGGGCGTTGCCGGCGGCGCCAGCGTCGATGCCGGAAGAAAACTCCTCAATAAACGGGGGAATAATCCAGCCGCGACGAAAGTTGAGTTAATTGGACTCAAGAAATGGGGAGTCGACTGGACATAACCCGGCCGGCAAGCCAGACTTGGGGTGTATGAGGCTTAGAGCCGACAGGCTCATAGAGTTTCGAGCCGCCAGGCTCGCAGAAAAGGAGAAAACACATGGCACGTGCACTAGGGCATCGACCTCGGCACAACGAACTCTTGCGTCTCCGTCCTCGAGGGCGGGGAACCGACTGTCATCGCCAACTCCGAGGGCTCGCGCACGACCCCCTCGGTCGTCGGCTTTTCGAAGAACGGCGAGGTCCTCGTCGGGGAAGTCGCGAAGCGGCAGGCCGTCACAAACGTCGACCGCACAATCTCCTCCGTCAAGCGCCACATGGGCACGGACTGGAAGGTCGACATCGACGGCACCGTCTACACGCCGCAGCAGATCTCGGCCTTCATCCTGCAGAAGCTGAAGAAGGACGCCGAGGCCTACCTCGGCGAACCCGTGACCGACGCCGTCATCACCGTTCCTGCTTACTTCAACGACGCCCAGCGCCAGGCCACGAAGGACGCGGGCCAGATCGCCGGGCTCAACGTCCAGCGCATCGTCAACGAGCCCACCGCCGCGGCCCTCGCCTACGGCCTTGAAAAGGGCAAGGAGGACGAGCTGATCCTCGTCTTCGACCTCGGCGGCGGAACCTTCGACGTCTCCCTCCTCGAGGTGGGCAAGGACGACGACGGATTCTCCACCATCCAGGTGCGCGCCACCTCCGGCGACAACAAGCTCGGCGGCGACGACTGGGACGAGCGGATCGTCAACTGGCTCGTCGAGCAGGTCAAGGCATCGTCCGGCGCCGACCTTTCCAGGACAAGATCGCCCTTCAGCGCCTGAAGGAAGCCGCCGAGAAGGCCAAGAAGGAGCTGTCCTCGACGACGTCGACCAATGTCTCGCTTCCTTACATCTCGATGTCGGAATCGGGCCCCATCCACGTCGATGAGACGCTCACCAGGGCGAAAGTTCGAGGAGATGACGAAGGACCTCCTCGAGCGCACGAAGGAGCCGTTCCGCAACGTCGTGCGCGACGCGGGAATCAAGGTCTCCGACATCGACCACGTCGTGCTGGTCGGCGGATCGACCCGCATGCCGGCCGTGACGAACGTCGTCAAGGAGCTGACCGGCGGCAAGGAGCCGAACAAGGGCGTCAACCCCGACGAGGTCGTGGCAGTCGGCGCCGCGCTCCAGGCGGGCGTCATCTCCGGCGACCGCAAGGACGTGCTGCTCATCGACGTCACCCCGCTTTCCCTCGGCATCGAGACGAGCCTGGGCGGGACCAGCGGAATCATGACGAAGCTCATCGAGCGCAACACGGCCATCCCGACCAAGCGCAGCGAGACCTTCTCCACCGCGACGGACAACCAGCCGTCCGTGACGATTCAGGTGTTCCAGGGCGAGCGCGAGTTCACCCGCGACAACAAGCTGCTGGGAACCTTCGACCTGACCGGCATCGCGCCGGCGCCCCGGGGCGTTCCGCAGATCGAGGTCACCTTCGACATTGACGCCAACGGCATCGTCCACGTCTCGGCTCGCGACAAGGCGACGGGCAAGGAGCAGTCGATGACGATCACCGGCGGCTCGGCCCTTCCCAAGGAAGAGATCGAGCGCATGGTCAAGGAAGCCGAAGAGCATGCGGCCGAGGACGCCAAGCGCCGCGAGGAGGCCGAGGTCCGCAATCAGGCCGAGCAGACGGTCTACTCTATCGAGCAGCTGCTCGAGGACAATGCGGACAAGGTTCCGGACAACGTCGCCAGCGACGTGCGCGAGGCGGTCGAGAAGGTCCGCGAAGCCCTCAAGGGCGAGGACCTCGACGCCGTTTCGTCCGCCCTCTCCGAGCTCAACGAGAAATCCCAAAGAGATCGGCAAGGCCATGTACGCCTCGCAGCAGGCAGACGCCGGGGCCTCGTCCGCCGACGCTTCTTCCGCGGGTGCCCAGGCGGGTGACGAAGAAGTCGTGGACGCCGAGATCGTCGACGATGAGGAGAAGAAGTGACGAACCAAAGAGTTCGACGAGGCCGGGGCGGAGTTCGAGTCCGCCCCGGCCTCCGGGCCGCAAGACGAACGCCCGGCCGGGCCCGACGTTGGACAGACGGGCGCGGAGGCGAGCGCCGCTGAGGACGGAGGCCCGGACGGAGCCTCCCCGGCTGAAGAGGTGCAGGCCGGTCCGGCGGGGCCGACGCCTTCGGCTGACCCGGCCGATTCGGCCGATCTGACCGATCCGCTCGCCGAGGCGATGGCGACGATCTCCTCGCTCGAGGAGCAGGTGGCCAGGCGCGGAGCCGACCTCTACAACCTCGAACAGGAGTACAAGAACTACGTCCGCCGTTCCAAAAGCGGAGGGCGCGGTGCGCCGCGAGGAGGGAGTCGCCTCCGTCGTCGAGGCGCTGCTCCCGGTTCTGGACGACGTCGAGCTCGCCCCGGCAGCACGGCGATCTGACCGGCCCGTTCGGTGCGATCGCGGAGAAGTTCGAGTCGACGCTCGCCACCTCATTCGGGGTCGAGCGCTATGGAAAGGTCGGAGACGCTTTCGACCCGCTCATGCACGAGGCGCTCATGCATTCGACGTCGGCGGAAGCGGAAGAGGAAACGATAGGGAACGCTCATTCAGCCCGGATACCGGATCGGCGAGAAGGTCCTGCGCCCGGCGCGCGTCGCAGTGGTGTCCCCGAGTGAATATCGCGTTGCACACAACGAAGGAGGTGAAGGGCGATGGCTAACCAGGATTGGATCGGCAAGGATTTCTATTCGGCTCTGGGAGTGTCGAAAGACGCTTCGGCAGAGGAAATCAAGAAGGCCTACCGCAAACTTGCCCGCCAGTACCACCCCGACAAGAATCCGGGGAACGCGGCCGCAGAAGAGCGGTTCAAGGAGGTGGGCGAGGCCTACAAGTCCTTTCCAACGAGGAGGACCGCAAACAGTACGACGCAATCCGCGCCTTCGGCGCAGGCGGCGCCCGCTTCACCGCCGGCGGGGAGGCGAGGCGGGCTTCGAGGACATGTTTTCCTCGATGTTCGGCGGCTCTGGAGGCTCCTTCGGCAAGCATGCTCAAGGGGCGAACGCATCCTCCGGCGGCTTCGAGGACATCTTTCAGCATGTTTGGCGGCTCCGGCGGCGGATCGCGCTTCGGCTTCGGCTCGTCTCGCCGGGCCTCGCGGGGCGAGGATCTGGTCACCAGCGTGTCGATTCCTTTGCGGCAGGCCGCATCGGGGACCGCGGTGAAGATCACCACGGCGAGGGGCGTTCCGTCACGGCCAAGATCCCTGCGGGCGTGACAGACGGACAGAAGATCCGCGTGCCGGGCAAGGGCGGAGCCGGCGTCAACAGCGGGCCCGACGGAGACATCCTCGTGACCGTCAACGTCGAGAAGCATCCCGTCTACGAGCTCAAGGGCAAGGACGTGTACGTCAACGTGCCGGTCTCCTTCTCGGAGGCGGCCCTCGGCGCAACCGTGAAGATCCCCACGCTCGACGGGAAAGCCGTGTCCGTCAAAGTTCCCGAGGGCTCCTCGACCGACAAGCTTTTGAGGGTCCGCGGCAAGGGCCTCAAGGGCGGCGACATGTACGCTCGCCTGAAAGTCGCAGTCCCCAAGAAGCTCTCCGAGGACGCCCGCAAGGCCGTCGAGGAGTTCGCGAGCGCCACGAGCGACGCCGACCCTCGCGCGGAGTTCGCCACCTTGGCTAGGGAGTTGACGATGGCTGGGCGCGATGCGGCGGTTCTCACCGTGTCCGTGGCGGCGCAATTGGCCGGCATGCACGCTCAGACGGTGCGCCAGTATGACAGGCTCGGCCTCGTCCAAGCCAAGCGGACTCAAGGGGGCGGGCGGCGGTATTCGTTGAACGACGTCGACCGCCTCCTCGAAATCCAACGCCTCTCCCAAGAGGAAGGCGTCAACCTCGCCGGAATCGCGAAGCTCATGCTGGCCCGCGACCGCGAGCAGAAACTGCGCCAGCACATCCGCCAGCTGGAAAAAGTGGTGGCCGAGCAGAAAAAGGAGCTGGAATGTCAGCGCGGCCGCGAGAGCAGGGTCTTCGCCGTCGGCGGCGACGGGAGCGTGTTCGTCGTCGCACGCGAAAGCATCCGCTCTCAGCTGCCGGATGAGAAACCCCGGCGGAGCGGGGAAATCGTGGTGTGGAGGCCCGCGCGGAATGCGCGCGGAGCCGAGTTTGTCTCGCAGGCGCGCGAAACCGGGCTTGACGACGCTGTCTGAACCAGCCGAAAACCCACTGAGGTGTAATGACGGGGTGGGGCCGTGTGAACTTGCGTTCATACGGCCCCACCCCGTTACGCGGTGAGTGCGTATCTCTCAACCGGAAAACTTAAACGTATGTCGAGTTGAGACCGAGGTGAGCGTGTGGGCCAGCGGGTTAACCGCTGTATCTCCGGTTCTGGTAATAAGCCTACGAGCCGCCGGCCCTGCCATCCCTCCACCTACGGGTGGATCTTCGCGCGACACAGTGTCGCGCGTGAAGAAGTCCCGTCATTTCAAGGCAATCTGCCGAGGTAGGAAAGTTTCAAGAACTGCTCCTCGAGTGGTGTGGGAGACATCGCGGCCCCGGCCTCGATGTGCGAGTGAGCAGCACGAGGGTCTCCGTGTGGCCGGTGTGAGGAAACATGTCGAAGACCCGGGCGCGGACGGGCGTGAAACTCGGCATGTTGGCGACGTCGGCGGCCAGGCTCGCGGGGTTGCAGCTCGAATAGAGAACGAATCGAATCCGCGAGGCGTCGATCCACGAGGCGAGATCGCCGATTCCTCGACGCGGCGGGTTGACTGCGACGATGTCGGCGGAGCCCAGCTCGCGCGCGGCAGACAGAGAGTCTCCGACGATGAAGTCGGCGTCGATTCCGGCGTCTGCGGCCGACGCCCTCGCGCTCTCGACGGCTTGGGCGGAAAGCTCCACCCCGGTCACGCGGCGGCCCGGGCCCGCGCAATGCAAGGCGAAGCCGCCGACTCCTGCAGTAGAGGTCCCACAGCTCGATCGGCCGTCCGCCAGTCGAGGCCGAACCCGCCCGCTCTGCGGCTCGAGCATCCAAATCGGCCGATTCCGAGGTTTCGGGGTCGCACAGGAGGCCGACCCACTCCCGCGCCTGGCGATAGAGGGCCGACGGCCACGCGCGTATTCGTCTGAAAGAAGGACTGGGGGGCGAAGGCGAAGGGCGACGTCGCCCAAGTCCATGCGCAGAGACTGCTCGGGGCCGAGGAGGATTTCCTCCTCTCCTTCCAGCACCGCCTTCCTTTCGGGCAGGAGGTTGACCGAGACGACGGCGATGTGGGGAAGCCACTGACGCAGCAGGCCCATGTGCTTTCGGATGCGGACGAGGGATTCGGTGGAGCGCAGAACGAAGCGGACCATGAGCTCGCCGTCGGGCGAGCCGGTGAGAAATGAGGGCTTTTTGAGCTCGCCGCGGCCGCTTGGGACGTCGAAGGGCGTCAGACCGGCCAAACCGATGAATTCCCGCAGAGGCTCGATGCCGGAGGCGACGGCCCGGCTCGTAAAGGGGCAGTCGGCGATGTCGATGCCGCGCTTTGTCCGATCCAAGAATTCCAAGGGTAGGGGCTGAAAGAGTGCCGCCGACGGCAAGCTGGCCTTGTTGCGAAAGCCCTCCTCGGCGGATGCGAAGGAGGGTCCCATTCGATTTCGAGGGACGCGGCGCCTTTCGCGCGGGCGGACCGCTCAAGGAGTGCGCGAACGGCCGCGTCTTTGGCGGCAAGCTGTTCGGCGTAGGCGACGTTCGCCCGGGTGCACGAATGGCACAGGTCGGACTCCAGGTAACGGCAGCGCATGGGCAAAGGGTATCTCGCCGAAGCTGTAGTGTTGGCCTCAGGCAGAGCCTGGGAGGGAACTATGAGCAGTCTCGTGCGCCTTCTGCGCTTCACGAAAAACCTTGCGCCGTACTACGCGATCGTCGGAGCGTCTTCGGTCGCGGTGGCTTTGGCGGGCATTGCGGGCCCCTTCGTCATCGGCAACGCCGCGGACACGATCGTTCAGGCCGTCCGATCAGGGGCAGGGAGGGCGCGGCCGGGAAAGTTGATGGCTCGCCGCCGCCTTCTTCGCCATCGACCTGCTTTTCGACGGCCGCGGTCTCCGTCGGAAACTACTACGGCGACGTCATGAGCCAGAAGATGCGGGCCACCCTCTCAAGCCGATACTTTTCGCAAACTCTTGGCCCTGCCGCAGAGCTATTTCGACGACGAGCTGACGGGAACGATCACCTCCCGCCTCAACCGCTCGATAGCCGAGGCGACGAATTTCGCGAAGATGTTCTCGAACTCGCTCTTCACGGTTTTTGTTGACGACGGTCGCGGTCCTCGTGATCTCCGCGATCTACTCTCCTGGCTCGCCGTCCTCCTTTTCTCGTCTTCCCCGTGTATCTGTGGCTGACGATGCTCACGTCGAAGGGCTGGCAGGGTCTACGAAAGGCAGAAGAACGAAAAAGACCGACCGGGCCAGCGGGCGCTTCATGGAAGTGATCGGCCAGATCAAGGCGGTCAAGTCTTTCGTTCAGGAACTGCGCGAGTTGACGAGCTTCGCCTCGCTTTTCGGCGAGACCGTGACCCTGACGGAACGGCAGTCGCGCTACTGGCACACAATGGATTTCATCCGCCGCAGCTTCATGGGCCTCATGTTCTTCGCCGTTTACGCGATCATCTTCGTCAACACCGCGCGCGGCTCATTCTCGGTGGGAGACATGGTGGTGCTCGTCCAGCTTGTCGCAATGGCCCGCCAGCCAATTGCGAACCTGAGCTGGATCGTGGACACGTCTCAGCGCGCCGTCGCCGGTTCCCGGGACTTTTTCGCCGTCATGGAGAAGATGAACGACGCCCGGCCTGCCGTGGAAGGCGAGATCGCCGAGGCCGAGAAAGCCGGCGCCCTGGCCAAGCCCGTGCGGGAGTACGCGGCCGTGAGGGCCGCTGACCGGGGCGACGGCGCCGACGCGCCCGAGAACGCTGAAGAGCCTGCCGGCACCGACGCGGGCGCGGCAGACGCGAGGCGGGCGGTGCCGGCCCTGCATCGAAGCCTGCATCGAAAGGCCGCGGTCAGCTTCGAGCATGTTTATTTCGGCTATGGGGACGGCGACGACGTTGTGCGGGACGTGTCATTCGACGTGCATGTGGGCGAGCGCCTCGCCTTCGTGGGCGAATCGGGCGGCAAATCGACGCTAGCCTCCCTCCTTCTGGGCCTGTACGAGCCTCGGTCGGGAAGGATCAGCGTGTTCGGGCGTCCGACGTCGGCCTTCCCGGTGGCGCAGCTGCGCCGGAAAAATCGGCGTCGTTTTTCCAGGACGCTTCGCTCTTCTCGGGGACGGTCGAGGAGAACATCGCCTACGGCAGAAGCGAGGCGAGCCGCCAAGACGTGGTGGACGCGGCGGAGCGGGCCAACGCCGACTCGTTCATCCGCAGGCTTCCCGACGGCTATCAGACGGTGATCGGCGAGCGCGGCCTCAAGCTCTCCGGCGGCCAGCGCCAAAGAATCGCCGTGGCCCGCGCAATCCTCAAGGACGCAGACATCTTGGTTCTCGACGAGGCGACGAGCGCGCTCGACACGCGTTCCGAACGCATGGTCCAGGCCGGGCTGGAATCGCTCATGGAGGGCCGCACAAGCATCATCATCGCCCACCGCCTCTCGACGATCGCGGAGGTGGACACGATCGTCACGCTCAAAGACGGGAAGGTCGATGAGATCAGCGCTCCCCGGGAGCTTGCGCGCACGGGCGGCATCTACGCGACGCTGCTCGCCCTCCAGTCCGAGGGGACGAAGAGCGCGGCGGCGTTTGCGCAGGTACGGTTTCGAGCGGTGAGGACCGCTGGCGCGCCGACGCGGGTCCCCACGGCGGGGGCAGTTTGCGGCAATGCCCGCCACGACGCAGCTTTCTCGCGATGTCGGGAGTAGTCTTGTAGCAATCTGGTTGCATCCTGGTCGCAATCCGGTCACGCCGCCTCGCGGAAGGCGGGAAAGAAGGGAACAATAGATGGACGTCGCGATGACGGGACGTACGGCGGCGCGCACGGCTGGCGTGCTCGCGCTCGCTTGGGCGCTGGGGCTGGGGGCGGCGTCGTCCGCCGAAGGGCGACGGCCCCGGCAAACAGCGCAATCGCCATATCTGAAATTCAAGGGACCGGCCAGGCGAGCCCTGCTCGCGGGGCAGACGGCGACGACCCGCGGCGTGGTGACCGCTGTGTATCCGACCGGGGGCTTCGACGGCGCTACATTCAAACCCCCGGGAGCGGGGGAGCGGGGCGCCGCAGCGCCTCCGACGGCCTGTTCGTCCACTCGCGCCGGCTCGCTTCCTCGGTGAAAATCGGCGAGTACGTCGAAGTCAAGGGCAAGGTGACCGAGTTCCACGGCCTCACCGAGATCAACGCGTCCAGCTTCTCCAAGCTGGACGAGAAGGCGACCCCGCCGGTCCCCGTTTCTTTGACGGCGGTTCCCGACGACGTCGGCAAGGAGGCCCTCGAAGGCATGCTCGTGGACGTGCGCGCCCGCATGACGATCTCAAACAACTACGAAACCAACCGTTACGGCCAGCTGGGCGTGGCCTTCGGCGAGGAGCCGCTGCGCCAGCCTCCGACGTCTTCAACCCCACGGCCGACCGCGAGCAGATCGAGAAGCTCTCGGCGGCGAACGCGGCGCGCTCGCTCACCCTCGACGACGGCCTTTCGTGGGCCTACACGGGGGCGAAGAACGCGCATCCCGAAGTCCCCCTGCCGTATCTGTCGCAGCAGAGCCCCGCGCGCGTCGGATCGGCGATCTCGCTGAAGAGGCCCGCCGTCCTCGACTTTCGCAAGCAATGGAACCTTCAGCCCGTCTCCCCGGTGACGGGCGAGGAAACGGGAGACAGGTCCTCCGAGTACGTCGAGGTGGAAAACACGCGCAAGGCCGCGCCCGAGAAACGTGGGAGGCGACGTCACCGTCTCCTCGTTCAACGTCCTCAACTACTTTCACCGACCTCGGCGAGTCGGAGGCCGGGTGCAAGTCCTACGACGACCGCGAGGGCAACCCCGTCACCGCCAATCGATGCGACGTGCGGGGGCTTACAGCAAGGCGGCGTTCGAGAGGCAACAGCAGAAGATCGTCTCGGCCATAGCGGGCCTCGACGCCTCCGTCGTCTCGCTCGAGGAGATCGAGACCTCCTCTAAATTCGGCCACGATCGCGACGCCTCGCTCGCGGCCCTGGTCAAGGCGCTGAACGAGCGCGCGGGCCGCGAGCAGTGGGCGTATGTTCCTTCGCCGGCGAGGGTCCCCCGCCTCCGAAGACGTCATACGCCTCGCCTTCGTCTACCAGAAAGGCAAAGTCGAGCCGGTGGGCGAGTCCCGCATTCTGACGGGAAACAAGGAATTCGCCGGATATGCCCGCGAACCGCTGGGCCAAGAGTGGCGCGCGCTCGACGCCGCCGGCGCGCCCCGCGGCGAGGCCTTCGCAGTCGTGGCGAACCACTTCAAGTCGAAAGGGTCCCTCGCGAGCGCCTACCCGAATGACAGCGATCCCTATCAGGGCAACAACAACCGCCTGCGCACGGCCCAGGCGAAGGCGCTGGCGCAGTGGGCGAAGGAGCAGTACGGAAACCGCCCGACGTTCCTGGTGGGCGATTTCAACTCGTATTCCGCGGAGGACCCGATTCTCGCGCTGCGCGACGCGGGCTACTCCAAGGTCCGCGATTCGATTGGGCGCGCAGACCATTCGTATCAGTTCGGCGGCGCCGTCGGCTCTCTCGACCACGTTTTGGCGAACGACGCCGCCCGCCGCATGGTGGCCGGTGCTGACGTGTGGAGCGTCAACGCGATGGAATCGCCGGCCTTCGAATATTCGCGGAACAACTACAACGTCAAAGCAGCTGTGGGACGGCGGCCCTTCCGCTCATCCGACCACGACCCGGTCAAGGTCGGAGTCAATGGGGAAGGCGCCTCAGCCCGCCCTGGTCCGCGCCCTCCGATCCGGACGCCGCCAAGCCGATCGCCGACCCCTGCATCGAGTCGGGGACGTGCACGGCCTACTTCGTCGACGATCTGGCCACGCACCGGGCCAAGCTGGGCATGGTCCTCGCCCAGCCCGGCGAGGCGATCGCCGGGGACTGGGACGGCGACGGGATCGCGACCCTCGGCGTGCGCAACGGCGCGGCCTTCACCCTCTACGGAGTCAATCGCAGCGGAGGCGCAACCTCCACGGTGGCCTTCGAGGGAGCGGACTCCGGCGAAATCTCGTCGGCGACGTCGACGGCGACGGAAAAAGACGACCTCGTTCTCCACAAGGGGCGTCTGTTCGCGGCCAAAAACGGATCTGACCCGCTCAGGGGCCGGCGAGCGTCTCGTTTGTTTACGGGAAGAGGGCGACGCCGGGCTCGTGGGCGATTGGGACGGCGACGGCAAAGCCACTCCCGGCGTGCGGCGCGGCAACGGCGTCTACCTGAGGAATGCGCTCGGCGGAGGCGAGGCCGACGTCGCCTACCGCTACGGCCGCACGGGCGACGCTCCCCTCGTCGGCGATTGGGACGGCGACGGCCGCGACACGGTGTCGGTCAGGCGCGGGCACATTCTCTTCGCGACGAATGCGACGAAGGGAGGGCCCGCCGAGACGGCGTTCTCGTTCGGCCGAGCAAGCGATTCGATCGTCGCGGGCGACTGGAACGGGGATCGCCGCGACGCCGTCGCCGCCATCCGCAGATGACGCCTGCGGGAGGAAGATTGCTGAAGGCGAAGTGCGGGCTGCGTGAGGCGTCCCGTATGGACGGCGCTGAGGCGGCCGCCCTGCGCGCGGCGCCTGCCGGGGCTTGGCCGTCTGCGCTGGCTTGCCGGTCTGCGCCGGTTCTGCGGCGGTGAGTTCCTTGAACGTCTCCGGCGTCGGGCCGCTCTCCAGGATCGCCGGATCGATGCGCCAGGCGGGGCGTCGAAGGTCTGGGACGCGCAGCAGGTCGGCGAATTCGGCCGCGGTGCGCGGATGGCCCATGCCGAGGCTCGCCCCCAGCAGTTCGACGACGTCGGCCGGCGTCCACCCGAACCCCTTCAACGCCTCCATTGTCACGGCGCCGTCGCGCTGGCCAGCCTCGCGCCCTCGGCGTTCTCGACCAGCGGCACGTGGGCGTATTCGGGCAGGGTGAAGCCGAGCAGCTCGTGCAAATGCGCCTGGCGCGGAGTCGACGGCAGCAGGTCGTCGCCGCGGACAACCTGCGTCACGCCCGTTGCGGCGTCGTCGAGCACCGAGGCGAAGTTATAGCTGAAAACGCCGTCGCCGCGCAGAATGACCAGATCGTCCGCCGTTCCCGTGTACGGGCCGAACACCGCGTCGACGACGACGACGCTGCCTGCCTGGGCGGCCAGCCGAAGGGCGGGGCCCCGATTCGTCAGCGCGCGCGCCGCTCGCTCCTCTCGCGCTCGCTCAGGCCGCGGCACTGCCCGGATATGCGCCTGGAGGGCTGTGCGGCGCCGACGGCGCCTCGGCCAAAGTCGCGTCGGGTGCAGTAGCACTCGTACAGCATGCCCTGCGACGAGAGATCGTCGACGACGTCGCGATAGTGCTGCAATCTCGCGGATTGGAAGAGGACGGGACCGTCCCATTCACGCCTACGGCCTCGAGGTCCGCCAGCTGGCGTGAAACGAACTCGGGCCGTGAGCGGGCGTCAAGATCCTCCATCCTCATGAGGAAGCCTCTCCCGCTTTGCCTGGCCAGGCTCCATGCGAGCAGCGCCGTGCGGAGGTTGCCGAGGTGGAGGTCCCCGGTGGGCGAGGGGCGAAACGGCCGCAGCCGGGCGATTCTGGCCGCGCCTCGACGCCCGTCATAGCTGCGGCGTCATTCGTCGCCGATGTGACGGTCGATGGCGTCGCGCACCTTTGAGACCTTCTCGGCCTTGTCCTCCCCAAGCTTCTTCGATGCGAAGTCCTCAACCTTGTCGAGAACGGCGTCGGACTTCTCTTCGATGCCCTCGCTGTGGAGAGCGTCCTTGGCCTTATCGAAAATGCCCATTGTGTACTCCGTTCGTTTTATGCGGGTGTTTGGCCGTTTTATGCGGGCGTTTGACCCGCTGTGAGGCAGTCCAATCTTAACGTATCGACGCTCAGGGAAGGCTTAGCCGACGTCGAGACACTGTGCGACGGCCCTCGCGGAAAGGCGCGGCGAACGCCCGTGCGTGCGGATCTCGCCGGGCAGCATTGGATTTCGGACGGTGGGGACGACTGTATCTTACGGTTGCATGAATGTCGACTTTTCCGCTTATACTCGCAGAAAAACCTCGATGCAAGCGTCTGGGGAGAGAATGCGCTCATGACGTGCGGCACTTCGTTGCCGTAAACGGGGTTTCACCAGTGTGGCGGGGCAGGAAAACGCCGAATTTGCAAGAGTTTTTCGTCCGGCAAGGGATGAAAGGCGGGTGGGGAGAAAATTGGGGAGAAGTGACCTCCGAAGTCTCTGGAAATACAGGTTTACCCAGAGTAGGCTGATATGAGTCCCGTTCGGTTCTGTTGTCGTTCATGTCTCTGTTTGTGGTGTGGGAAGGAAGGTGCGGTTGGCGCCCCGTATGCGCATGTGCGGGGAGCGCGGCCGATGCGTGTCGAACTGCAGCGATTTGTCGGTGCGGCGCCGTGCTGTCGGCGCTCGCCAAACCGCGGCGGGGAATGCGTGGCGATGCACGGCTTAGAAAGCGGACGTGACCGGGATGCCGATTGAAATGGAAATTGAAGAAGGGAGAAACAATGACCATGTTCAAACTCGACGAGAGCATCTTCTCGCAGAGGATCAACGATCTGAAAAGCACGTCCGACGATTTCGCGAAGGCCAAGGTCGCCTTCGGGAATCTGGACATTTCGGAGATGTGGACGGCTCTGAGCGAAGTCAACAAGTTCTCCGTCCCGCTTGGGGCGACCATGAAAGTGATCGACGGCGAACTGACGAACATATCCCAGCAATATACGGAAGTGATCGCCAACCTCCGGATAGCGCTGGAAAAGTCCCTGGGGGCGGACGACACCCACCAGGGGAAGTACGTGCACCTTCTCGACACGCTGGCGCAGGCTTCGGCCAACTTCGCCTATAAGACCCCCGAGTTCCTGTCGCGAATCAAGCAGGCTGTGCACCTCGGGCAGTCGCTCATGGGCGGAGAAGGCTCGAGCGACGCCCAAGGCTCGGGAAGCTCGCAGAACTCTGCGAGCGGCCAGGGTTCGACGTCGTCGGGAAGTTCGACGTCTGGAGGGAACTCGATGCCCGCCGAGTTCTCCATGTCGGGGGAGTTCTCGACGTCCGGCGAGTTTTCCATGTCTGCAGAGAGTTCGATGGCCGCGGGCGAGCAGGCAACGCTCGGCTCCGACGGCGCGTCTCAGGAATCCGGCGAAGCCGGCCAAAAGAAAAGGGTGATGTCAGATGACCACGCCGCACGTTGAAAAAGCTGGGATTGATCGGGCCGTGGGCCCCTGCCGCGCACGACGCCATTTCCGACGGTTTGGACCGGGTGGCGCAGCATCTTGAGACCGTCGCCATGCGAACGCGGTCGATCGCCGGCGAGCTCGGTTTCGAGGGTCAGATGGCGGACACCACCCGGGAGAATCTCGACAAGCTTCAAGCGAGGGTCGTCGACCATTCGGACGGCATCAAGCGGGTCTCCACGGCGCGCCGCCAGGTTGTCGAGGTTGGGCGCCGCGCGCAATTTGAGTACGGCGAGATCAGAAAGAACGTGGATGCCGCGAATGCCGCCCGCGACAGCGCGGTGGCTATGGCCCCCGCCGCCGGGCCCGTCGCGGCGCCCATGATTGTGGCGCATGCGAATGCGGTGCACCAGGCCGCCATGGGCGTGCTCGACGTTCAGGCCCTTGCCGTGCTCAAGGGGTTGGACGTGAACACGTTCGACGCCATGGGAAAGCTTCCTCCGTTCGCCCAGCTTGAAGGCCTCAAGCAGGAGGTCGAGTCGAAGTTGAAGGTCAAGCTGCCCTCGGTGGAGGAGGTGCAGGACGCCTTCAAAAGTTCGACCAGGCGGTCAAGCTGTTCAATCAGGTGAAGTCTTTCTTCATGCCTCCCGCGAGTTCGGAGCCCGTGGCGACCGGGCCCACGAGGTCCGCCACCGAGTGGCATTCCGGGTCGCGCGTGGACGGCGGCGGGCTCTCCCTGCAGTCCTCGCACTACTCGATGCCCAGCGTGCAGGCCGGGCACGCCGTTTCCCAGCCTTCGATGCTGCATTCGCCTGCCGTGTACAACCCGATGGCCACGGCCGCGGCCGCCACGGGCGGGGCCGCTGCCGCGAGTTACAAGCTTTACCAGGCGGCGAAGGCGGCTCAGATGGCCTCCGCTCCGCAGTCGGCTTCGTCGGCTTTGCGCTCCGGCGCGACGATGCGGGTTCAGTCGCCTGGAAGCGGGTCGGGAATCCTGAGGGGAGCGACCACTGCGGCGCGTGCGGAAGCCTCTGCGACGGCGTCCCGCGGACTCGGCGGCGCCAGCGGCGCGGCTCGGCCGGTCAGCGGCTCGTCTTCCGCTCGGACGCCGGGAATCACGAGGGGCGCGACCACTGCGGCGCGGGCTAAGGCCTCGACGCAGACACGCAGCTCCGGGATTCTGAAGGGGGCGACCACCGCCAAGCGCGCGAAGACCTCGACGCAGAATCGCACAGCCGGGATGGGCGCGTCTCGCACCGCGGGCACGGCCGGCCGGACGGGCTCCGCTCGGGCAGCCTCGACGGCGGCCCGCAACGCCGCAAGCGAGACTCGAAACTCGAAGGCGCGTCGTTCGGCCACCGGGTTGCCGCGCCGGACGAAGGCTCCGACGAGGGGCTTGGCCGGCGCACGGCTCGGGATCGGCGGCGCACTCGCGGTCGGCGGGCGCACGGCGCCCTCGGCACGCAAGGCCGTGTTCCCGTGACGGGCAGCGCGGCAGTCACCGCCCAAAAAGATGGCGGAGGCGTCCAAGCGTCCGAAGAGGAAAGCCGCGCGTCGCGGCGCCGTGCGCACCTTCACGGTGACCGCGCGGGCGTCGGGAACCCTGTACCGTGTCATGTCGAGGTTCTCCGCCTCGATCGTGGCCAAAGTCGAAAAACGGCGAGGTGAAGGTCTCCCTCGAACTGAACGAGCCCCTGCGTCAGGAGAAGGCCTCCGAGCGTGAGAGCGGCGTTTCGACGTCGGCCGAATCGCAGCGCAAGGATTCGAGCATTCTGCGCCGGTTGGTCGGACGCCGTCTCAGGCGCGACGAGAGCCCGCAGGAAACGCAGGGCAAGGGGATCGAAGGCCTTCTTCCCGCGAAGGAGAACGTCGTTTCCAGCTACGACCCCGGCCGGGCCGTCACCTTCCTGGAGTCAGGCAGGCGTGGCGATTCGACTGAGAGTCTAGAAGCGGTCGGGGCCGGCGATTCGGCGTCGGTTGAGCCGAGCAAGTGAGAACGCCGTAAGCCAAAGCGGCGGTGGAACGGAGAGATCCGCTCCACCGCCGCTTTTCTGCGCGGTCAGTCTTTGGCGCTGTCCGCGTCGTCGTCGGCCTCCCGCGGCCTGAGCGCCATTCTGCTGCGCCCCGCCGCCAAGATGAGCAGCACCACGGTCAGTCCCACGCCGGCGCCGGCCCAGATGATTCCAGCTTTGCGGCTGTTGCCTTGCGGATCGTGCGGCTTGGGGGAAACGTCGGAGCCCACCGTGGAACCGGCTTGAGCCGTTGAATGACGGGCGAGGTCGGACCCGGAATCTGTCCGTCGTCGACCATTGTGACCGCGCCGTAGGGATTGACGAACCCCCAGCCGCGTTCTTTGTTCGAACTGGCCGCGCTCGCGCGGTTGGCCGAAGACAGCAGACGATACGTGATCATCCTGCCGCTTTCACTCGGGTGACGGGCTTTGACGAGCGCCGCGACGCCGGCGACGTAGGCGGTGGCATAGCTGGTGCTCGGGGCTTGCGTGGAGGTCAGGCAGATGCCCGTCGCCCCGTTGGCCACGATCATGTTCTGGCCGGGCGCAACCAGCTTGACGGCGTCCGAATGGACGACGGACTCGTTGACGTTTCCTTGCGAATCCGCCGCGGTCACGCCGATGACGCCCTCGTATCCGGCAGGGTAGCGCATATTCTCGGAGGAGTTTGACGAGGACGTCGAAGTGGCCGAAGGCGAAGAGGACCCGCCGCGTCGGTTTTCAGAGTTCCCGGCGGCGGCGACGACCACTTTGCCCTTGGCTATCGCGTCTTCCGTGGCCTTCTTGAGGGCGTCGTTGCTCGCGCTTGAGTCCCCGGCTATGGGTATGGCGATGATGTCGACGGACGAGTTGTTGGCCGCCCAGCTGATCCCCTTGATGAGGTTGGCGGCCGCTCTGCTTGTAGGCTTTTATCGCTGCCGCGTCGGCGTTCTCCTGAGGCTCTTCGTTGGCCACCTTGACGGGGACGATCGTCGCTTCGGGGCGACGCCGCTGAAGGACCTCGTTTTGCCCGGCTGGGCGGCGATGATGGAGGCGTCGGCCGTTCCGTGTCCGTCATTGTCGACCCTGAAGTTGTTGCCCCTCGTGAGGTCGATCCCCGCGCCGAAGCTCGCGCCGGTCAACGCGGGGTTGAGGTTGTTGTTGTTCGTCGCGATTCCGGTGTCGATAAGCGCGATCGTCGCCTTCTTGCCCCTGGTCAGCTTTGTGGGTCTCGGTCAGATCGAGCGCGTAGGTGCCGATCGCGTTCCTTTCTTCGTCCTTGGGGTGGTAGCTCTTGGCCGAATCCTTCTCGCAGTTCTGCCTGTCGAACCACATCGGAGCGGGTCCTTTGACCTGCGCGGAAGCCCTGACCTGTGCGGAAGCCGTTGCCCCGAGCCCGCTGAGGCCTAGGACGAGGGCCGACGAGGCCGCCGCCCAGCGCCAGGCTTTTCGTTCTCTCCGGTCCATGCTCCTTGCGCTCGCTCCCTTCGATCTCACTTGTTCGCCGCCTTGCGGGCGTCGGCCGGGACGGTGGACCATGCTGCCTCGACGGAAAGCGTCGGAGTCTTCTCTTCCCGGAGCTGAACAGATCCATCCACTCGGGTGGAGCCTCCAGCGGAGTCACGTTCTTGTACCCCAGCGATTCGCCGGTTTTCTCAAAGTTGTCCATCTCGTAGGCGAGGCCGTCCTCGTCGATCAGGTGGTAGCGCTTTACCTTGTTGCCTGGCTGGGTGACGATGGCCCCCGTCTGGGAGGCGACCTCCACGCGATCGGAGGTGAGGCGGGGAATGCTGTTGCTCACCATGAGCCTCGTGCTCTGCCCCGTGGCGACGTGCGCGCACGGCCTCGACGTCGAGTTGTTCACGAGGCGGGGGATGTCCTCGGGCCACGTGGGCATGAGCTTCTCGTCGTTGAAGGTTGCCCGGCCCCTCTCATAGGATTTGATCTTCGAGGGGTGGCGTCGCGGCCCGAGGATGAGAGCGTGTACATGTGGAAGGCCGTCGTCGACATGCGTTGCAGCTTTCCGTCCTTGCGGACCAGATAGTACTTTGTGCCCTTCTCTTCGTCGGCCTCCTTGAGAATCGTTCCGACGGGGTACTCCCCGATCGATCCCTTCGACTCTCACATTGCCCCTGCCTTCGTCGATCTGGAGGGAGTGAGGGGCCTCCCTCTTTGAAGAGGTTGAGCCACGCGGCCTTGACCTGGATCGGCTTGGCGTCGTCGATGTTGAAGCTTTGAGGATGCGCTCGGCCTTCGGGTTCTCGCCCTCGCCCTCTCTGAAGGGATAGCGATACTCGCCTGCGATGAGGTACTTCACGTGGTTGCTCTCGACGAAAAGCGCCGCCCCGTTCGCCGAGGAGACCTTCTCTTTCATGTTCACGCCCTTCCACAGGAAGTCGTTGCTCGCGATGCATGCGCTGATGTCCGCGTTTTTGACCTTGTCGGCAGAGGGAACCCTTGTCCGGTGCGCCCTGGATGCCGACGACCGGGCCGAGCGGGCGGTCGCCAGCGCGTCGTCGTTCGCGGTGATCGTTTTGAGGTTGGGAAAGAGAAGATGGGCCGAGAAGGCGTTGAGAACGGGGTAAAGCTTTCCTTCGATGGAGACGTACCGGGAGCCGTTCGAGGAGTTGATGACGAGGTTGCCGTTCTTCCAGCCGTCGGGAAGGGACGGAGCGAACAGCTTCGATATCCACGCCCCGCCGACTACAAGGGCCGTGATCACGAGGCTCGCGATGATGCCTTTCCACGGGTGGATGGGGTGAGCTCGCGGCCTCCGGGCATTCCGAGGTGAAGGCCGTCACCAAGCGCTGACGGTTGAAACGCTGCCCGTCGAGGATGTCTTTCGTCGATGCCACGTCACCACAACCTTAGAGCTAGAACTGCGGCGGGAATGAGGACGATTCCCGCAATCGTCTCGGACATGTCGGCCGCCTGGCGCAGCCACTGGGGGGTCTTTCCTATGACCAGGCCGTAGGCGATGAGGATGGAGGCCACGACGGCCAGGACGATGACGAGGCCGAGCCACCACTGCGAGTGGAGCATCATCACCGAGGAGCATCCGATGGCGAAGACGAGGACGGCGATGACGTATTCCGACATGACGTCCATCTTCGCGTACTGCACTCGCGATCCGACCGTCAGAATGATCAGGATTCCGGCGATGACCACGACGCCCCACTTGCCGCTGGCGACCGTGAACGGAGTGAGGACGGCAGGGCGAAGCCCTGCTCCGCATCGCGCCGCGAACATCGCCCGGCGGCCGCGAAGGTAGCGGTCTTTGATCACGCGCGGGTTGATCGGCCGGGCTTCGCGCTTGGCGCCCGGATTAGCCGCCGGGCCTCCGCCGCCCGAAGCCAGAAGCGGGTCAGCCTGGTCGAGCCTGCTCAGACGCATCGACAGCCCGGGAAGAATGAGCAGGAAGATGCCGAGGAGGCTCGTGGCGACGACGGCGACGCGCTCATGCGAATCGGCGAGCGCCATGTTGACCCCTCCGACGGCGCCCAACGAGATGCCTGCGACCGCGGGGGCGAACATGATCTCCTTCCATTCGCTCAGCAGCGGCATCGTCAACATTGCCGCGATCGAGCAGCAGAATCCGCCAAGCGCCATGTCGAGGCCGAAGGAGGCGGGCGGGTTGGGCACGCTGAAGCCGCACGCCCCGACGATCACTGAGGAGACGAGGGCGAGCGCCGCGGCGTGGGTGTGCCGCTCGCCGCGCTGAAGCGCCCAGATGACGCCGATCAGCAAGATAGCCATGCCGCCCAGGATGATCGGTATGGAGATTCCCGCCAGGGGCCGCGCCATGCACAGGAGGATCGCCGAGGCGACGAGAAGCGTTATGGCCGCCCCGGTTGCCACCCCGGCGGCGTCGGAGTCCGTCCAGGGCCTGTTGGTCTCGTTGACGACGTCGGCGACCGCCTCGATCGGATCGTCGTACTTCTTCTCGATCTCCTTCACCCTGGGCGAGAGCATGAGGAGCGTGCCGTCGTTGATTCCCTGGGCCTTCAACGTGAGGGACTGATCCACGACCTGCCCGTTGGGGGTGGTGAGGATGAATCCTCGCGAGACCATTCGGGGAGTCACCGAGACGAAGCGACGGACGACGCTCGGAATGAGCTCGACCACCGGCATGTTGGAGGGCAAGAGGATGTCTGCCCGCTTCTCCTCGTGTATGAGGGTCGCTCGAATGAAGTTTTCTTTTCTCAGGCATCGCTCACTCGATTCGTGACGGCGGATGGGTGGATCGCGAAGTTCCCCTGTTCGAACAAAGGGTGATGAGGCCCGTTCCCGCGAGGGCGAGGGGCAGGGCCCAGGCGCAGGCGAGGCTTTGGACGATATCGGCTATGCGGGTGAAGGAAAGGGGCCTCAGCCGCGGGAAATGGGAATGCTTACAAGGAGAATGGTGAAGGCGACGCACGTGAGGACGACGACGGGGGGCACCGGCTCCTTTATGAAACCCCGAGCGCCGGCGAACGCCGCGCCGCAGAGGGCCATCGCCGCCACCGTCGCCCCTCGGGACCACGCGAACGTATATCGCGGCCGCCGTCCGCGGCACGAGGAGGAAGGCCAGGGCGACGAAGGCGATCGAGACCCCGCCACGACGCCCTGCCACCCCTTCCGCGCAGGGCGGCGCGGGTCATCGTCGGCAGCATGACGAGGGCGGCCGAGCAGAGAATGGCCGTCCACAGGCGGTTGCGGGCCGTGCCGGCCGCGATGAGGTCGGCCGTCTCCTGCGGAGTGATCTTGTCGAGCTTCTTCGGCTCGGCGTGCCTGACGGAGCGGGCTTTCGCGAACGATGGTCGCCCTCGTCGATGAGCCTTCGACGGGAACGCTTATCGAAAACCCTGGGAGCGCCTGGATGAGAGGCGCAGACAGGCCGAACAGGCCGGCCAGCAGCAGTTCGATCTTGACGCCGAGGATGAGGAACGCGAGGCCGCCCAGGGAGACGATGAGGCCGAGCGCCGCGCAGTCTCCCGCCACCCGGGCGGTTGCGACGTCGTTGCGTCCGCGCCATGCCCACCGCATCGCGGCGAGAATTCCGGCGGCCGCGAAGGCGCTGACGAGCGCCTGATACTTGGCGTCGTCGGGATTCGACGCCGTCGCCAGGAAACCCGCCGTCATGCCGCAGGTGACGGCGGCGAGGGTTTCGGAGACAGGGATGCCCCCATGTTGGGGCGCAGCGAGTAGAGCAGTCCGAGGAGAAGCATCGTTCCGGCCGCAGTCAGCGCCTGCCATTCCGGGACGAGCGGGCTCCTGAGGAAGACGAGGAGCGACAGGACCACGGAAATGAGCATTCCCACAATCGAGACGGCGGGGGAGAAGGCGGCTTCGGGCGAGGCGGCGTTCGGCTTGTAGTCCTCGAGGGTCACTTGGAAGTCGGGCCCGGGCGGTTGGAGCACGACGAGCGCCCCGTTGCGGATCTCCCGGCCCACCACCAGGGCGCCGGGAAGCTTTGTCGCCGGCGACTGTGCAGGGCACGAGGTCCGGCGGCACCCTGCGGATCTTGAGGACCTGCGCTAGCGTCAAGCCCGCCGGCGCGACGACGTCGTGGCTCTCCCCCTGCACCACGAGGGTGAGGTATGAAACAGACGCTGAAGTGGCGGCCATGCTTCCCTGGTCGAAAGCTGCGTGTGACGTTCTCGTCCACAATAGCGCGCTGCGTGGGCCCGCGCTCGGTGGAGTACTCCCCGTAAACTTACAGCAAATCTCACTAACCGCGCAGTTTCGGTGAATAGGGGTATGAATTCCGAGGAAAGCGAGGATGGACACGCTCGAGCGAATCCGTTTTGCTCAGTATGATCCATAGAGGGGTCCGCGCCGCGGTCCGCAGGCCGGCCCGCTTCGCATATCCATGAGGGAAGAGAACGAATCTGGAGGACAGCACGTGGCAACGACGAAACGTCAGGCGCCGAAAGCGCCGCCGCAGGAGGTCGTCGAGCTCAAGGCTCCGCCTGAGATTCAGCGCTCGGAAGGCTTGACCGGCGCTTTGGCCATGATCCTTCCCATGTTCGGGTCGATGGGCATGATGGTGGTCATGGCGATGTCCGGCAATCGATCGCCGAGGATGATCCTGATGTCCGGCCTCTTCGTCGTGGCGATGCTCTGTGTTGCCTTTCTAAACATCTACCGCAACCGCGTCCAGTTCAGGAACTCCGTCACGGGAAGCAGGCGCGAATACCTCGCCTACCTGGCAAAAACGAGGCAGAACGCCCGCAAAGCCGAGGACATGCAGAGAGAATTCGCTCAGTGGTTTTTGCCCCACCCCGGCGACCTTCCCATAATCCTCGAGGAAGGCACGCGAGTGGGCGAGCGCGAGCCCTCCGACGAGGAGTTCCTCCTGTCGCGAGTCGGAGCGGCGAACCAGCCCTTCACTTTGGACTACACGAAGGCCGAGGCCTCGGCCGTGGCCGAGGCCGACCCGTCGCCGAATCCGCCCTGGTCCAGTTCGAGGGGCTCTACAAGGGGCTTGACGAACTGCCGCTGGGCGTCAACCTCTCGACGATCGCCCGCCTGCAGATCATCGGCAACGACCCGGCCAAGGCCCGTGCCGTGGCGCGTTCGGTGCTCGTTCAGATCGCAACCTTCACCAAGGCCTCCGACGTCCGCATCGCCGTGCTCACCAGCACGGCCCACTGGGACGAGTGGGACTGGATCAAGTGGCTTCCCCACGCCGGCTCCGACCGGATCTTCGACTCCATCGGCCCGGCCCGCATGATCGACGTCGATCCGACCAACATCATGGACCTTCTGCCCGACGGCGTCGCCGACCGCCCCCGCTTCGTCTCCGACCAGAACGGAACCGAGCTTCCCCACCTGGTGATCGTCAACGACGGCCTCACCATCCCGCCCGACCATCCGATCATCACCGAAGACGGAGTTTTGGGTGTGACCGTCGTGGAGATTCCCGCCAACTGGGAGTCGCTGACGGACGCGAACACAGTGCGCGTCCAGCTGGGGGAGGGCGATAACCTCGAGCTTTTGCAGATCGGCTTCGAGCCGGTCAGCGGCCGGTCGCACGGACTTTCCGTGGTTCAGGCCGAGGCCGCCGCCAGGCGCCTGGCCACGCAGGCTCTCATACAGACGGACGCCGCGGCGTCGGGCGCAGCCGTCGACGCCCCCGGGGAGGCCTCCGCCGAGCTTGTGGACCTCCTGGGTCTGGGCGACGTCCGCGACCTCGACACGAACATCGCCTGGAGGCCGCGTCTGGAGCGCGACCGTCTGCGCGTGCCCATCGGCCTGACCCCCGAGCACAAAACGGTCTATCTGGACATCAAGGAGTCGGCGCTCAACGGAATGGGCCCGCACGGCCTCATCATCGGCGCGACGGGCTCCGGAAAGTCCGAGGTGCTGCGAACCCTCGTTCTGGCGCTGGCCATGGCGCATTCCTCCGAAGAGCTCAACTTCGTGCTCATTGACTTCAAAGGCGGCGCGACCTTCGCGGGCATGGCGAAGATGCCCCACGTCTCGGCGATCATCACCAACCTCGGCGAGGACCTCACGCTGGTCGACCGCATGGAGGACGCCCTGCGCGGCGAGATGAATCGGCGCCAGGAGCTTCTGCGGGCAGCCGGAAACTTCAAGAACATCCACGATTACGAGCGGGCCCGCAAGAACGGCCGCACCGAGCTCGTGCCCCTTCCCGCGCTTCTCGTGGTGGCCGACGAGTTCTCCGAGCTCCTGGCAGAAAAGCCGGACTTCGTCGATATGTTCAACCAGATCGGCCGCCTCGGCCGATCCTTGGGCGTCCACCTTTTGCTTTCCTCGCAAAGGCTCGAAGAGGGCCGTTTGCGCGGCCTGCAAGAGCACCTGTCATACCGCATCGGCCTGCGCACGTTCTCCGCGCAGGAGTCGCGCGGCGTCATCGGCGGCTCCGAGGCCTACGAGCTCCCCCGCGATCCCCCGGCGTCGGATACCTCAAGCCCGACGCCAGCAGCGGGCTCATCAGATTCCGCTCCTCCTACGTTTCCGGGCCTCCGCCCAAGAGGGCGGAGCTGAGCGCCGCCCTCGGATCCGGCGAGGTTCAAGATGTGGAGATCCTCGACTTCACCGCCAAGCCTCTGCGCCTGGAGACCGAGCAGGTCGAGGAGGTCGAAGAGGATTCTGGGCCGGAGGAGGACGAGCTCGGCGACTCCGGCATCCCCAGGGTGCCGAACACCACCTTCGACATCGCCGTCGCGCGGATGGCGGGCAAGGGCCGGACGCCCACCAGGTGTGGCTGCCGCCGCTCAACGTCCCGGCCACGCTCGACAGCCTCATGCCGGATCTGCGCGTCTCGCCCGTCCTCGGCCTGCATTCGCCGAAGTGGCGCGGCGCCGGCCAGTTCACGATCCCGGTGGGCGACGTCGACCGCCCGCTCGAACAGCGCAGGGACATACTCACCCTCGACCTCTCCGGCGCGGGAGGCCACCTTGCAATCATCGGCGGCCCGCAGTCCGGAAAAATCGACCTTCGCGCGGACCGTCGTCGGCGCGCTGGCGCTGACCCACACGCCGATGGAGATCCAGGTCTCACGCGATGGACTTCGGCGGCGGCACGTTCGCCGGAATGCGGGACCTCGCCCATATGTCCGGCGTCGCCCTGCGAAGCGACGAAACCCGCGTCCGCCGCATGTTCGCTGAGATCAAGTCGATCGTCGATGACCGCGAGCGGTACTTCGCCGCCCAGGGAATCGAATCGATGTCGGCTTACAGGCGCATGCGCGCCGAGGGGAAGGCCGACGACGGATACGGCGACATTTTCCTGGTGGTCGACGGCTGGCAGGCGCTGCGGTCCGACTTCGACGAGCTTGAGATGCGCCTGCAGGACCTCATCCCCCGCGGCCTGAACTTCGGAATGCACGTCATCGCCACGGCGCTGCGGTGGATGAACTTCCGCACCGCCGTCAAAGACATGTTCGGCTCGCGAATCGAGCTGCGTTTGGGCGACGCCCTCGATTCAGAGATCGACAGGAAGCTCTCGCGGAACGTGCCCACCGGCGCCCCCGGGCGCGGCCTTGAGCCGTCCAAGCACCATATTCTGGGCGCGCTTCCCCGGGTGGACGCCGATCACAACCCCGAGAACCTCTCCGAGGGCGTCAACGACTTCGTCGAAAACGTCAACAAACTGTGGACCGGCCCGCAGGGGCCCGAAGCTGCGCGTGCTCCCGGACAAGGTTTCCATCGAGCAGGTCCGCCGCAGGGTCAGCAAGGACGATCGCAGGGTCCTTCTGGGGCTCGGCGAATCCCGCCTGGAGCCCTTCGGAATCGACTTCGACGCGAATTCCCACTTCTTCTTCTTCGGAGACCAGAAGTCCGGGAAGACCGCGACTTTGCGGCTCATTTGCTCGGAGATCGCCCGTTTGTACACGCCGCAGCAGGCGCAGATCTTCGCTGTGGACTACCGAGGCTCGCTCCTCGGCGAGCTGCCCGAAGGCTACGTCGGCCGCCACCTGCGCAACGCGGCCGAGGCGACCGAGCAGCTCAACGGCCTGGCGCAGTTCCTCGCAACGCGCGTTCCCGGCTCGGACGTCACCGCCAAGCAGCTGCGCGAGCGCAGCTGGTGGAAGGGCCCTGAGGCGTGGGTCGTCGTCGACGATTACGACCTCGTCGACAATTCCCAGGGCAACCCGGTCAGGGCGCTCGTCCCGATGATGGCGCAGGGCGCGCGACGTCGGTCTGCACATCATCGTCGCCCGCCGCATGGGAGGCGCGAGCAGGGCCATGTACGGCTCGCCCGTCATTCAGGCGATGAACGACCTCGCCTCGCCCGCCATGCTCCTGCCCGGCAACCCCGAGGAAGGCGCCGTCCTCGGCCGGATCCGGCCCCAGGAGGGCATGCCCGGCCGCGGCCAGTTCCGCTCGCGCGAAGTCAATCGCGAGCTGATCCAGGTGGCGTGGCTCGAATCGGCAGTCTCCTTCGACTAGAGCCAGTCTCTTTCGGTTAAAAGGCCTCTTCGGACTGAAAACACGGTCTCTTTTCGATTGAAGGGCTCGACGATCGGACGCAGCGTGCGCAAAGCCCCTTGTCGCTTCATCGCTGGCAGCTCGGGCACCAGAAGAGGCGGCGTCCGGCCATCTCCTTTTCCGCCACGGGCGTGCCGCATTTCAGGCACGGCCTTCCCGTGCGGTGGTAGACCGCGAAACGCTGGGCCTCCGGGTCTTCGCCGTCGGCGCCTTCTGCTGCGTCCGGATTCTTCACGTCAGAAGCCTCGGCCGGTTCGGGCCTCAGGCTTTCCGGGACCGTGCGTATGACGCCGTCGGGAACGTCGGCCTGCATCGTCTCAACGAGGTCGTCCCACAGGGCCTTCAGACGCTCGGCCGAAACCTTGTTGCCGGGCCGCAGAGGCGAGATGCCGACCCGGAAAAGGCAGTCTGCGCGGTAGATGTTTCCCGGTCCGGCGGCGATCGACTGGTCGAGAACCAGCTGGCCCACCGGCGACCGCCTCCGCCGAACCGCCTCGACGAAGCGCTCGCGGTCTCCGGGCTCGTTGCGAACTGGGTCGGGGCCGAGCTTGGAAACTGCGGCCCGCACGCCCGGCCCGTCGAGGATCTCGCATTGCGAGGGGCCCGTGAGATCGGCCGCAAACCCATTGGCGGCAAGCCGCAGCCGCACCGTGCTGCCCGGGCCGACGTTGACCGCGTTGTGGTTGCCGCTGCGGACGCCGGCGCCGACGATCGCGTCCGAGCCTTCACCCGTGAAATGCCACCCTGCCGTACAGGCCCAGATGAATGTGAAGCCACACGGGCCCGTCGTCGCCCAGGGACGTGCCGCCCAGGGGAGTCTCGGCAAGGGCGCCGCGCTTGAGGGCCATCGCGTTTCTCGCGTTTAGAGGCGCGCTGCTTGGCGCTCGCCCGGGGAGGAGTTGCCCGCCGGCATGCCGCTCGAAGGCCCGCCGTCGGTGCGGGCGGTGGAGCCGCCGTCGGCGAACGGCATGAAAAAGTGCTGCCCTCACGCTTCGGCCCGTCCGGCCGTGAGCCCGTCCAGGCGGTGCGCGCCGTCGGAAAAAGCGGCCCTGCGGGAGGACGCTGCGACGCCGGCGCCCTCGAACCTCTCGTTTATCAGGCGCGCGATGCGGTGAATTGCTTGACCTTCCGGCATGGCCTCCCTTTCTTGCTGTTCGTGCACGTCTTGGCGTGCGTGCGCTTTCTGCCGTTCGCGGGCGCGTTTCCCGGCGTGCGCGTCTCGTTGTTTGCAGCGTTATCCCGGCGCGCGGGATCCCTCCGACTTTCGCGGCGGCGGCTCCGGCATTCCGCAGCTGCGCCGTTCGCGACTCGCAAGGACGCGACCGGCACAGACGCTGCTGCGCCGACTGCGGCCCCGGAAACCGCGGGTTTTCGCGTCGGCGACCATCCCTACCCGCGATCGCCGAGGAGACGCCGATTCGCGTCATCCGGCGCTTTCCTGCCTCTCCCAGCCCCTTCCGCGAGGAGCGTTCGACGGGAAGGTTCCACATTGTGTCAGCGGCGACAAGCCTGCCCGAGAGATGGGTAGAGTCCGTTGGTGTAAGCAAATACTCAAAACGGTCGATCATTCGATAGGAGATGTGATTGCAATGGCACACCGTTTTCCAGGCCGGCGCCTTCTCGCCATGCGCGGCGTGGCTCTGATCGCCGCCGCGGGTCTGTCCCTCGCCGCGCTGGGGGGCGTGCTCGGACGGAGGCGAATCCGGCAAGGAAGCTTCTGGCAGCAACGCCTCGCATGCCGTCAAGGATCCTTCTGGGAACAAATCCTCGGCCGGGGGCGGGCCTTCGGCGAGCGATGCAACGGCTTCGGGTTCGCCGTCGGCAAGCCTCCCGTCGCAGCGCTTCAAGGGCAAAGTCGACGTCAAGGAAGTCCCTTTCTGGAAGTTCCCCACGAAAATGAAAAAAACTGGAAAGTCGACTTTGTGGAAAAGGACGGCAAGTTCCTTTCGAGGAGCCAGAAGGGCTGCTACCTTGCCGCCGAGCAGCAGTATGTCAGCGGAGCCCAGGGAGGGACCAGAAGGTCACACAGGAGCTGGCGAACCGGCTTCTCGGTCAGCTGCAACAGAGCATGTCTGATTTCCGATCTGAGCCTTCCGGCAGAACGAAAGTGCACGGCGAGGGAGGGAAGGACGTCGACGGCGTGGCGAGTATGGTGACCTACACCGGAAAGGACGGGAATAACTACCGCGGCTGGTACTGGTTCCGTACTTTCACGGCGACCCCGCCGGCCATCCTCGTGCGAGTGAACTACACGTGCCCGGCATCGGCGTATTCGGAGTCGGAGCTGACGAAGATCGTCGAGAAGAGCGACTTGTCGATCGGAGGCGACTTTACGGGCGGGCTCGAAACTAGTCGCCTCCGACGCCGGATCGGCGGCCGGCGCGTGCGTTGGACTGCCGACAGAAGACAGCGAGGGACCGCCCTCGTCCGTGAGCCCTCATTATGTAAATAAACTTGAGTGGAATAGACTCAACATCAGTGGCGTTGTCCTTTATAGACACAGTCTTCTATAGACATCAATGCCGTCCCTCAAGGACGCAAAGGAAAGTGAAAGGCTTATGGACAAACTGACAACCAAATCGCAGGAGGCGCTCGCCGAGGCCATTCGGCTTGCAACCGACGCGGGCAACCCGCAGGTCGAGCCCCTCCACCTGCTCGCCGCGCTCCTCGCCCAGCAGGGGCGGGGTGGCCGTGGCGCTTCTCGACGCCGTCGGCGTCAACCGCGGAGAGGTCGAATCTCGCGTGAACGCCGCGCTCGCGACGCTGCCGGCCTCGAAGGGCCCCTCGGTGCAGCAGCCGGGGGCCTCCCGCGCGCTCTCCCGCGTCATCAGCGACGCCGGCAAGGAGGCGACCGCCCTGGGCGACGCCTACATTTCGACCGAGCACCTGCTCATTGCCGTCGCGGCCTCGCAGAGCCAGGCGGGGGAAATCTTGCAGTCGGCGGGCGCGGGCCGCGAGCAGCTCGCTGCGGTGCTGCCGAATGTGCGCGGCAGCGCCAAGGGTGACGAGCCCCGACCCCGAGGGAACGTTCCAGGCCCTCGAAAAGTACGGGGCGGATCTGACGGCGGCGGCTCGTGAGGGCAAGATGGACCCGGTGATCGGCCGCGACTCGGAGATTCGCCGCGTCGTCCAGGTGCTTTCGCGGCGCACGAAGAACAATCCGGTGCTTATCGGCGAGCCCGGCGTCGGCAAGACGGCCGTGGTCGAGGGCCTTGCCCAGCGCATCGTCGACGGCGACGTGCCGGAGTCTCTGCGCGGCAAGCGGCTCATCCAGCTCGACGTCGCCTCGATGGTGGCGGGCGCGAAGTACCGCGGCGAGTTCGAGGAGCGTTTCAAGGCGGTTCTCCAGGAGATCAAGGATTCGGCCGGCGAGATCGTGACGTTCATCGACGAGATCCACGATCGTCGGCGCGGGCGGCGGCTCCGAGGGCGCGATGGACGCGGGCAACATGCTCAAGCCGATGCTGGCGCGCGGCGAGCTGCGGCTCATCGGCGCCACCACGCTGGACGAGTACCGCGAGGGCATCGAGAAGGACCCGGCCCTGGAGCGGCGCTTCCAGCAGGTGTACGTGGGCGAGCCCTCGGTGGAGGACACGGTGGCGATCCTGCGCGGAATCGCGCCGAAGTACGAGGCGCACCACAAGGTGACGATCTCCGACGGCGCGCTCGTGGCCGCCGCGACGCTTTCGAACCGCTACATTCCCGGGCGCCAGCTGCCGGACAAGGCCATCGACCTCGTCGACGAGGGCCGCCTCGCGCCTGCGCATGGAGCTCGATTCCTCGCCCGAGGAGATCGACGCCCTTCAGCGGCAGGTGGACCGCCTCAAGATGGAGGAGGCCTACCTGGTTGAGACGGAGACGAAGGACGACGCCGCGGCCGCCGACCGGCTGGAGAAGCTGCGGGCCGAGCTTGCGGACAAGTCCGAGGAACTCGCCGCCCTCAACGCGCGGTGGGAGTCCGAGAAGGCCGGGCGCAACCGTGTAGGTGAGCTGAGGGTGAAGCTTGACGAGCTGCGCACGGAGCTCGAACGCGCCGTCCGCGAGGGTCGCTACGAGGACGCCGGCCGCCTCCAGAATGGCGACATTCCGGCCATTGAGGCCGAGATCGCGGAGGCCGAGGCGCAGGAGCTTGCCGAGGCCGACGCCGACGTCGAGCCGATGATCGCCGAGCGCGTGGACGCCGACGAGATCGCGGAGGTGATCTCCGCGTGGACGGGCGTGCCCGTCGGGAAACTGCTGCAGGGGGAGACGGAGAAGCTGCTGTCCATGGAGGACGTCCTGGGCAAGCGGCTCATCGGCCAGAAGAAGGCGGTGGCGAGCGTTTCGGACGCTGTGCGCCGCTCGCGCGCCGGCGTCGCCGACCCGAACCGGCCGCTCGGATCGTTCCTGTTCCCTGGGGCCCACGGGCGTGGGCAAGACGGAGCTGGCAAAATCGCTGGCGGAGTTCATGTTCGACGACGATCGCGCGATCGTGCGCATCGACATGTCGGAGTACTCGGAGAAGCATTCCGTCTCGCGTCTGGTGGGCGCCCCTCCGGGATACGTGGGCTACGAGGAGGGCGGCCAGCTGACGGAGGCCGTGCGGCGCCGCCCGTATTCTGTGATTCTGCTGGACGAGGTCGAGAAGGCGAATCCGGACGTTTTCGACATTCTGCTGCAGGTGCTCGACGACGGCCGCCTGACCGACGGCCAGGGGCGCACGGTGGATTTCAAGAACACGATCTTGATTCTGACGTCGAACCTGGGCTCGCAGGCGCTCATGGATCCGACGCTCGACGAGAAGCAGAAGCGCGAGGCGGTGATGGCGTCGGTGCGGAAGGCGTTCAAGCCGGAGTTTGTCAACCGGCTCGACGACGTCATCGTGTTCGACCCGTTGAGCCTGGAGGAGCTGGGCAAGATCGTGGATCTGCAGGTGGAGCAGGTGGCGCGGCGCCTGAAGTCGCGGCGGATCACGCTGGACGTGACCGATGCGGCCAGGGAGTTCCTCGCGATGGACGGGTACGACCCTGCCTATGGCGCGCGCCCGCTGCGGCGGCTCATTCAGCGGGAGATCGGCGACAAGCTGGCGCGGATGCTGCTCTCGGGCGAGGTCTCCGACGGCGCGACGGTCACAGTGGACACCGACCCCTCCGACTCGACGCCGGGCCTCAAGCTGACCGCGCGGGAGTAGCGCTGCGGCTGGGGGGGGGGGGGGGGCGCCTTTGGCGCCCCCACTCTCTGTACTACTGTCGCTCTACGATCCTCTGTTAACTCTTGCTCCGGGATCCTTGCTAACTCTCGGGAGGAGGCGCGGACTCCGCCTCACCGTCCGTATGAGGCGACGATGCTTGCTGTGTCTTCTTCCTCGCGGCGGCGAGGTTGCTGCGTGTGGCGAGTGTGTGGGGGTGGTCGGGGCCGAGGAGACGGGTGAGGTCCGGCAGCAACGCTTCGCATATGTTGATGGCTGTCTGGAGGTCTCCTGCGGCGTAGTAGGCGGCGGCGAGGCTGATGCGCGTGCCCAGGGTGTAGGGGTGGTCGGGGCCGAGGAGGCGGACGAGGTCCGGCAGCAACGCTTCGCATATGTTGATGGCTGTCTGGAGGTCTCCCGCGGCGTAGTAGGCGGCGGCGAGGCTGATGCGCGTGGCGAGTGTGTCGGGGTGGTCGGGGCCGAGGAGGCGTGTGCGGTCGGCTAGGACGTCCTCGAAGATGTCGATGGCCTTCTGGAGATTTCCTGACTCTCGGTGTGCGAGGGCGAGGTTGTTGCGCGTGGTGAGTGTGTCGGGGTGGTCGGGGCCGAGGAGGCGGGTCATGTCAGGCAGGAGGGCCTGGTGCATGTCGATGGCCGTGGAGAGGTGCCCCTGCCCTGCTGGTGGGCGGCGGCGAGATTGCCGCGTGTGCGGAGTGTGGGGGTGGTTGGGGCCGAGGAGGCGTGTGCGGTCGTTCAGGAGGGCCTGGTGCATGTCGATGGCCGTGAGAGGAGCCCCGCATCCTGGTGTGTGAGGGCGAGGTTGTTGCGTGTGGCGAGTGTGTCAGGGGTGGTCGGGGCCGAGGAGGCGTGTGCGGTCGGCTAGGACGTCCTCGAAGATGTCGATGGCCTTCTGGAGGTTTCCTGACTCTCGGTGCGAGGGCGAGGTTGTTGCGCGTGGTGAGTGTGTCGGGGTGGTCGGGGCCGAGGAGGCGGGTGCAGTCGGCTAGGACGTCCTCGAAGATGTCGATGGCCGTGGAGAGGAGCCCCGCATCCTGGTGTGTGAGGGCGAGGTTGTTGCGCGTGGTGAGTGTGTCAGGGGTGGTCAGGGGCCGAGGAGGCGGGTGCAGTCGGCTAGGGACGTCCTCGAAGATGTCGATGGCCTCTGAGGTTTCCTGACTCTCGGTATGCGATGGCAAGGTTGCCTCGCGTGGTGAGTGTGTCGGGGTGGTCGGGGCCGAGGAGGCGTGTGCGGTTGGCTAGGACGTCCTCGAAGATGTCGATGGCCTTCTGGAGGTTTCCTGACTCTCGGTATGCGATGGCAAGGTTGCCTCGCGTGTTGAGTGTGTAGGGGTGGTTGGGGCCGAGGAGGCGAATTTCGTCGTTCAGGAGGGCCTGGTGCATGTCGATGGCCGTGGAGAGGAGCCCCGCATCCTGGTGTGTGAGGGCGAGGTTGTTGCGCGTGGTGAGTGTGTCAGGGGTGGTCGGGTCCGAGGAGGCGGGTGCAGTCAGCTAGGGACGTCCTCGAACATGTCGATGGCCTTCTGGAGGTTGCCTGACTCTCGGTATGCGATGGCGAGGTTGCCTCGCGTGGCGAGTGTGTCGGGGTGGTCGGGGCCGAGGAGGCGTGTGCGGTCGGTTAGGACGTCCTCGAACATGTCGATGGCCTTCTGGAGGTTGCCTGACTTTCGGTATGCGATGGCGAGGTTGCCTCGCGTGGTGAGTGTGTGGGGGTGGTCGGGGCCGAGGGTTTCTGCGAGTATGTCGCCGGCGTCTTTGAGGGTCAGGGCGGTTTGCGGACGCCCCCATATCGGTGAGGCAATAGATCGTGTTGTTCACAATGCCAACGACGCTTGACAGGTCGATGTGGGCTTCGTAGGGAGAATAGTGCGCTCGTCCTTGTTGTTCTGCGATGGCTCGGAGCTGGTCGGCCATGTCGAGGGCGTCGGTCCGTTGGGCGTCGTCGGTGTCCGCCTTGTCTATGTCGATGCCCTCCAACAGGGTGACGACCGCTTTCTCCAGACTGGCGAAAACCTCGGGTTGTTTGTTGTAGTCCTCGCGCAGGACGCGCCCTTGGAGGCCGTGAATGCGGACATAGCGCCCGTCCTGGGATGGGGTGCAGATGGAGTGGGCCACAAGCGCCCCCAAGGCTTGACGGGCAAGCGGTGTTCTCTTGCTGATCCGATGCAGCCAGGGGCGGGGCACGCCGGAGGGGGCAAGAAGGGCCAGGGCCGCCAACTGCACGAAGGCTGTTGCAGCTCGGTGCGGGTCCTCCTCGCCGCAGGAGCGGTCCTTCTCGGCCAGTATGTCCAGCGCCGATTCGTAGGCTTTGCGCAGGGCCGCGTACACCAGATCGGGGTAATTGTCGCCGGGCAGGGCGGGCGACGACCTCGTCAAGCGGGTACTCGCGCAGTTCGGCCAAGTACTCGTCTAGCGTGGCGTACCCATTGAGCTTGACGGTCGCCGCGGCCTGGGCCAAGGCCACGGGCAGGTCCCCGAGAGCCTCGGCCAAACGGGCCGCTCCGGCGTCGTCGTCTAACCCGGTTCGTTCCTGATGAAATCTACCGATTGGGGCCGCGTGAACGCCCCCCACCGCAATGAGGCGCCCGGCACTGTCGCCCGGGCTGGCAAACCGTTGTCGTGACAAGGACGCGCAAACCCTGGCCGTGGGGATCAATTTTTCCAGGTCGTCAAAGTCGTCGACGTTGTCGAACACGAGCAGCCGGTCCCCTCACCGGAGTTGAGCCGGTTCACGCACCGGCAGGCGGCAGCGTCAGGGTCGCCCCTTGCCGTCGTCGATTCCCCATCTCGACGGCCAGTCCCGCCAAACCAGCCACGAGCGCCTCACGGCTCGAAGCGTCCATCCACGCCACCAAAGACCACCCGGCCTTTTCACATTCGCGGGCGTAAGCGGCGGCCAACTGAGACTTGCCCACACCCCGCATCCCACACACAACAACCGGCCCACCCACAGCCGAAGAACCCACACCATTGGTTGAAGATCCCGAACCGTCGGCTGCACGGCCCGCGCTGTCGGACGAAGAACTCAGGCCATCGCCGTCGGCCGGCGAGCCCCCACCGGCGCCGTCCGTTGAATGATCCGCGTTGTTGTCGGCATTCGAGCCGCGGGCTTGCGGATCGTCGAGGTCCGGCTGGGACGTTTCCTCTTCCCCATTGGAGTCCGCCGGTTTGGGTTTGGTCAGCGCCTCGTAGAGGTCGGCCTGCTCGCGCCTGTCAACGAAGCCGGCGGCCTGCGCCGGAAGAGAGCCAAACCGAACCTTCCGTTCGCAATCGGCTTTTCTCCCAGCAAGGTGCTCATTGATGAGGCCGCTTATGTTGTCAAGCTTGCCTCTTGTCTCGATGTAGCGCTCGTCGGCAGCGGCGTTGCCTACGTTGACTGCCTCCAGTGTCTTTTCGGCGGTTGTCTCGATTGTCTTCAGTGTTCCGAGGAGTGTTTCGCTGTCGTTGAGCAGGTCCGTCAGGGCTTCGGGGACAAGGCCGGAGTCAGTCCCGGCCAGTCATGGGCCCCGTCGGCGACAATGACCAGCAATTCATCGAACAGGCCCCGCACGTCTTCGTCAAGTGCCTCGCGCCGCTGCGTGCCGCCGTTCTCGTTGACGTAGGCGAGGAAGGCGTCGCGGCCGCGTCTGGCCTGGACGAGGGCTTCCCGTATCTTTACGGGCCTCGTCGAGAGTCTCGAGGGCCGCTTTCACGGCCTGTTGGGCAGCTTTTCTTTCCTCCGGGGGCTTGACCGCGTGAGCTCTTTCTTCGAGGCTTTCTTCAGTCTTGCCCCGATTTTTCTTGGCTTGCACTGTCTGACTCTTCGACATTTTCCCGAGCCGCTCGGCCGTGGTGAAGGCCGTGTTGACGATTCCTAAACCATCGAAAAAAACAGACAAGCCACCGACAATCGCGCCAAAATCCATGGGCCGATCTTAACGGCCACCCAACGCCACCCGCCACACATCCCATCATCCGAACGCCATGCCACAGGAGCCAGACTTCTTGCGTTGCTAATTGGTATCGTCTTTGCGTGGGATACCACTCAGGCAAGATTTACTTCGTCGTCTGAACTTGCCGGAATATTCATTCCTATGCGATTGCTGGAAAGAGGGTTCGCCTGCCATGTCTGCCTGCCAGGCTTGATGGAGCATCCAAGGATCCCTTCAGTAGGCCGCTCAAAGATCCGTTGTGAGTTTTCCATTGCGGCCTTGCAAAACACAATATTTGCTCTCTCCCGTCAAAGCGGAAACCCCAGTTGGGCTGTAAGTAAGGTTTCAATTATGGACGAGAAGCGGTGTTTTGGCGATTACGCGCTCGAGGGTGCGCCTCGAATTGCGCGAGTGTTCCTGCCCTTGGTGGATGAGGGATCCGACGATTGCCTTGCGTGGTCTGCCCTTGAAGGGTGGTCTCAGGCGGCGCTGAGCGGGTCCGTCTCGTCTATGGAATACCTTGATTGGGAAAGCGGGGCAGGTGATTTCTCTGTTCGTTGGCGTCCGTCGAATGGGCATGTCGATGATGAGACAATCGCGCGCGTCGCCGACCTCCTTGCCACCGTGGCGGGAGGCGATCGGGGATGGACATTAACTCCCTTCCCCGAAATAATTGAAAGTTCCTTAGCGCGGTTGGCCTATGACGCTGATGTCCGGTTTGCGGACGAAGCAGGAACCTGGTCGGCAGATGAAGCGGGAGTCCGGTTGACGGAGAAAGCCGAAGTTCTGTCGGCAGACCAAGCGGACGAGGAGCTTATGGAAGCGGCCGATTGCCTCTCTATTCCGAGGGTAAGCACGTTGATCGATCTTGCGCGTTTCGCGGACCTGTGGCGAGGCCGGGCGCTTCCCGGCGTCGTCCAGTTCGGCGAGGAAGTTCGCCTTGCAGCGCTGCCCTACGGAGATTCCGTCATCGTCTCCGGTCCGGAGTCCATCGTCCCTGTAGGGCAGGAGTTGGGATTGGACTTAAGGGTCGTTTTGGCGAACCAGGCCGTCCCTCCGATGGAATGGTGACGAAGTCTCGAAACAGTCGCATTCTTAAACTCGAAACAGTCGCATTCTTAAAAACCCTGCGCCGATTTACAGGAACGCCGCGCCGACCAGGCTCACGTCGTCGCCCAGTTCTGCGGGGACCACGATTCCTTCGCGGTTGGCGGGGACGAGGGCCTCGCGTGCCACGAGCTCGGATGCCCGTGCGATCCAGTCAGGGGTGGGTGATGGCCACGCTGCCGCCCACCACGATGCGCTCGGGGTTGAAAACGTTGGCCATGTCGACGCACATGCCCGCAACCGCGGCGGCCGCGGCGTCGAGCGCCCGAATCGCGTGAGGATCGCCCGCGGCGGCACATTCGTCCACGTCCTTGCCGGTGAGCGGGCGGCCGCTTCGAAGGCGCTCGGCGAGGGGCGAGGACGTTTGCGAAGAGAACGATAATGCTTGCGACGAAAACGACGATGTTTGCGAAGAGATCGGTGCGGCGACAGCTTCACCGGCTCGGGCGGCGACGCTGGCAGCAGCAGTGGAGCCCTCGACGGATTTTCGTGACGGCGCGGGTTTGCGCAAAACCCTCAGCAGCACGCACTCGGCACCCTCAGCGGCACGGAGCTCCGCCTCGGCACGGCGGGCGATCGACGGGCCGGACGCAATGGCCTCGACGCAGCCGCGGCGGCCGCAGCCGCACCGAGGGCCGCCGCGCTCCACGCAGATGTGCCCGATCTCCCCGGCGACGCCGTCTGCCCCGCGAATCAGGCGGCCGTCAAGCATCACGGCGCCGCCCACGCCGGTGGAAACCGTGATGAAGACGAAGTTCGCCGTGCCGCGCGCACTGCCGCAGCGGTGCTCGCCGAGTGCTGCCGCGTTCGTGTCGCGGTCCACGCGCACCTCGAGGCAGGCGGCCCGCGAAAGCGCCTCGCCCAGCTCTAGCCCGGCGAGGACGGGCCCGGTGTTCGGCGGCGTGAAAAGCTTGCCCGTGCGCGGGTCGACCGGCCCGGTCACGCTCACCCCGATCCTTTCGAGGGTGTGGCATCCGGTTCTCATTCGTGCCTCGCCGAGGGCGTCAAGGCACGTGTCGACGACGGCCCGCCCGCCTTCCGACGTCGGCAAGGGACGCCGGCTCCTGACGAGGATCTCCCCGGCGGGCGTGACGACGGCGGCGCGAATCCACGTCCCGCCGATGTCGAGGGTTCCGATGCAATGGGAGGCGTCGGCGTCCGTTGCGCTGACGTGCGGCGACGAGGGCGCATCGGCGGGTTGTTCAGCTGATTGCCCCGCGGACTTCGGGGCGTCGGACTTCTGAGCGTCGGCGGGGCGTCCGACGGATTGTCCAAACGTGTTGACAGGTTCTCCTTGCGCGACCATACTTAAGTATAACATTATAATGAATCGTGGAAAACCTGAGAGGTGACGCTATGGCGCAGGAGACGATCGACTCCCGCGTGCCTGACGCCGAAGCCGATGGGCATCCGGCTGAAGCCGATGCTCACGTGGGTGAAGCCGATGCGCGCGTCGGCACGAACGCGCCCTCGAACACGCCCGGCGCCGCCCTCGTCAGAGGCCCCGTGCCCTTTACCACCAGGTATACAGCGCTCTGCGCCGGGAAATCGACGGCGGGCGGTGGAAATCGGGGGATCGCCTCCCGACGGAGCGCGAACTCGGAGAGTTTTACGGGTGCAGCCTCGTCACGGTGCGGCGCGCTCTGGACGAGCTCGTCCGCGAAGGCCAGATCTATCGCGTCCGCGGGCGCGGGACATTCGTCAGCGAAAGCCCGGTGGAGCGCCAGCTCGCCGAGCTGACGAGCTTCACGGCGGAGATGGCCGTCCGCGGCCTGGAGCCGCGCACGGTCGTTTTGACCCAGGAAGTCACCGAATCGACGCCGTCGACGGCGGACCGGCTCGGCATCGCCTCGGGGCTTCCGGTCTACTCGATCGAGCGTCTGCGCATCGCCGGCGACGAGCCGTTGCTCCTCGAACACGTCTTCCTTCCCGAATACCTCTTTTCCCGGGCTCCTTTCCTGGATCTCGGTCCTCATCCCTCTACACGCACCTTTCTCAGCGCTTCGGCGTCGACCTTGTCAGCGGGCATCAAACGATCCAGCCCGCCCTGCCGAGCGCCAGAGAAGCTGCGTTGCTCAAGCAGGAGCGCAGTGAGCCCGTGCTCCTGATCAGACTCATCTCACGCAACGCCGATGGGCGTCCGATCGAATACTGTCGCACAGTTGTGAAGGGCAGTCGGGCGAAGTACCACATCGACGTCGCCAGGCCGCGAAGCGTATGAAAAGGAAGTTCCGCACCGCGCCCGCATCGCCGTCCGCGAACCGTCGATGCGGCGTTCGAGCGAGCCTCCCGCGCCCAGCGCCTGACCATGCCCTTCCTCCCAATCACCTCAACCAGCTGGAGCGAACATGAGGAGACACAGCAAACGGGCGATCGCAACGGCGATGATCGCCGCATGTGCAATGGCGGGCACGAGCCTCGCCGCCTGTTCGAGCGACGACGCCGACGCGAACACGATCGTCGTCTGGGACTACTACGGCTCGGCGACGCCGGTGAAACCCGCCATCGAGGCGTACAAGAAGAAGCACCCGGGAATCAAAGTCGATTACCAGGTCTATGACTACGACACCTTCCAGGAAAAGCTGTCGACCGCTTTCTCGTCGAACTCGGCGCCCGACCTGGCCACGATCGACATGACGTGGGTGCCGACCTACGCCTCCCAAGACCTTTTGTCCGACCTGTCCGAGATCTCGGGCGAAAAACTCAACGGCGCGTCCATCGACTCCCAGTACACCAAGGGCGCCGTCGATGCCATGACCTACAAGGGCCACAAGATCGCCCTGGCATACGACTTCGACGCCTACGCCCTCTACTACAGGAAGGACATCCTGGAAGCCAAGGGGCTCAAGGTTCCCACCACGTGGGACGAGCTCGTCGAGGTCTCCAAGGCCATGGCCGAAGACTCCAACGGCGACGGCAAAGCCGACAAGTACCAGATACAGGTGCGCCCAGACACCTTCCAGTACTCCCAGTTCCTCTTCCAAAACGGCGGGTCGATCGTCGACAAGTCCGGAAAGAAGGCGGCGTTCACGTCTCCCGAAGGCGTCCAGGCGATGGAGTACATGAAGAAGCTGCTCGACAGCGGCGGCCTGCTGTGGGACGACTCGCAAGGCGACTCCACGGGTCTGCCTGGAATCTCGGACGAACGCATCGGGATGTTCCTCAACGGCCCCTACATGATGGGAGTGCTCAAGGACGGCGTCCCCGGCCAAGCCGGAAAGTGGGCCGTGGCGCCGGCGCCCTTCGCCAAGAAGCCCGGCTCGTACCTCGGCGGCACCGGCCTGGTGATTCCGGCCAGCGCGAAGAACCCGAAGAAGGCATGGAGCCTCATGCAATTCATGCTCACACCCGAGCAGCAAGAGCTCGTTTACACCAAGGCGAGGGGCCGCTCCCGCCACGAAGGCCGCGCTCAAATCGCCCAAGCTATCCCAACCCGATCCTTCTTCGGCGGGCAAAAGCCCTTCGAGGTGTTCGAAAAGGCCATGGCCACGGCGACGCCGTTCCCGTACGTCGCCGGGTGGCCCGACATCGACCAGGAGATCACCAAAGCGGTCGCCTCTGCGATCAGAGGCCGGAAAACCCCCAAGGGGGCCCTAGAAGATGCAGCGAAGAAAACCGATGAAGCTCTTCGCCAATGACGCGGCAGGCGGCGCGGCGCAGCAATCACGCACGGCTACGATCGCGCCGCCGCCGGCGAAACGCGGGCGACGTCGCGCATCCGCGCACTTGGACTCCCTCAAGGCGGAACCCGAAGCGAAAGGGGTGACAAAATGGTTGACGCAGCAGAGGCCGCGGTAGAGACCGAGGCCGCGAACGCGGAAAGCGGCGCGAGCGCCCGAAGCCGCAAGGCGGCCTCCAAACGCCGATCGTCCACGAAGAAATCGCCCATGGAAAGGCGGCAGCGCCGGGCCGGGTATGTCTTCGTGGCCCCGGCCATGATCCTCACCGCCGTTTTCTTCTTCCTCCCCATGGCTTTCTCGCTGTGGTGGAGCTTCACAAAGTACAACGGCGTGACCGACCCGAAATTCGTCGGCCTCGACAACTACTCCGACCTCTTCGCCGACGACCAGTTCCGAACCGCCGCAGGAAACACGGCGATCTTCGCCCTCGTGACGATGACCATCGGTCCGCTCCTCGGGCTGGTTTCGGCGCTCCTGCTCAATCGAGCGCGCGTCGGCCAGGCACTCTTCCGCGCCGCGTTTTTCCTCCCCGTGACGATGTCCCTGGTGGTCGTCTCGACGATGTGGAAGATGCTCCTGAACGACGACGGGCTGATCAACCGCGCCATCGAATTCTTCGGGGGAGAGGGGCGCCAGTGGCTTTCCGACCCGGACACGGCCTTGCTGGCCGTGTGCGCCGCGAGCATCTGGCAGGGGTTCGGCTTCGAGACGATCATCCTCCTCGCTGCGCTGCAGGGAATCCCTCGCGAGAGGTACGAGGCGGCCGCCGTCGACGGCGCCGGACCGTGGCGAACCTTCCGGGCCGTCACCCTGCCTGCGTTGCGACCTGCGCTCCTATTCGTCTACGTTGTCGGAATCATCGGCGCGTTCCAGGTGTACGACCAGGTTTATGTCATGACCAGAGGCGGGCCCGCCGACTCGACGATGACCGTGGTCTACTACCTCGTCGAGAAATTCCATCGGCTGGACTTGGGCCATGCGTCCGCGGCCGCGTATCTCCTGGTGATCTTCCTGGCCGCGGCGTCTGCGCTTCAGATGAGGTTTGAAAGGAGGCCCTCATGACGGGCAAAGCCGTGGCGAAGGGCGCTGACACGCCCGACGCGCGAGACTCCGCTGAGAAAGGCGCTGCGGCAAAAGGGGCCGCGGCAGAAGCCTCCGCAAAAAGGGGCTTCAGCAAAGGAGGCTTCAGGAAAAAAAGACGGCGGACGCCTCCGCGAGGAAGCCCGCGGAAAAGAAGCGCTCCGACAAGAATCCCGCGGAAAAGAAGCGCTCGACGTCGTGGGCCAAACGCCTTCGGCCGACGACGAAGCGGCGCGTCCTGACGTACGCCTGCCTCACGGTTTTCAGCGTGCTTATGACGATCCCCTGGCTGTGGACGCTTTCGACGTCGTTCAAGCGGAGCAGGGACGTGTTCGCCCCGGGCACGGGACTCGTGCCCGACCCGGCGTCGACCAAGGCATACGAGCGGATTTTTCACGGACCAGCCGTTCTTCCGGTACTTCCTCAACTCGGTGATCGTCGCCGTCGTCGTGGTGATTCTCAACGTCGTCTTCGATTCGCTGGCGGCCTACGCCTTCGCGAAGCTTCCTTTCCCGGGCCGGTCGTTCCTGTTCGGCCTGCTCATGGTGGCGATGATGATCCCGATGCAGGTCAACCTCATCCCTCTCTACAGGATGATGGTGTGGCTCCACGACTGGGTTCCCTTCCTGGGCCTCGACACGCTTTCCGGAATAATCGCGCCGGGCGCCGTCCAGGTCTTCGGCATCTTCCTCATGCGGCAGTTCTTCGCTTCCATACCCGACTCGATTCTGGAGGCGGCGCGCTTGGACGGGGCGTCGGAGTTCCAGATCCTGCGGCGCATCGTGCTGCCGCTTGCGGCGCCGGGAATCGCGAACCTTGACAGTCTTCACCTTCCTCGGGGCATGGAACGACTTCCTGTGGCCGCTCCTCGTCTCGAACTCCGAATCGACGCGTACGCTGCCCGTCGGCCTGGCCCTTCTTGCCCGCAAGAACACAGTGGACTGGCCGGGAACAATGGCGGGCGCCGTCGTCACTGCCGTTCCAATGATCGTCATTTTCATCGTGGCGCAACGGAAATTCATCGACGGCCTGACGGCCGGCTCAACAAAAGGATAAACATGGCTACCACACACGATTCTTCCGGCGCGGCCGAGCGCGATTCCGCGGCCTTCGGAGCACCCGCCGGAAGGGATCTCTTTCTCACGGAAATCTGCGAGAGCCCGAGCGCGCTGCTGGGCACGGCGCGCACCTGGGCGAGCAGGCGGACAAGTTCGAGCGGGTGCGCACCCTGCTCGGCGGGCGCCGCTTGGTCCTCACGGGAATGGGCAGCTCGGCCGACGCCGTGACCGCGCTGGCCAGCGTCCTCGGGCGCCGCGGCGTGGAGGCCAACACTATCCACACGGCCGAGCTTCTGCACTACCGGATGAACGCTTTGGCCCCGGATTCGGCGGTTGTGGCCGTGAGCCAGTCGGGTGAAAGCATCGAGGCGGTGCGCATGGCGGCGGAGCTCCGCAAAAAGAAGGCGTCCCGCTGGTCGCCGTCACGAACGGGCCGCAAAGCCCCTCGCCGAAGAGGCCGCGGTGTCCATCGACCTCGGCGCGGGCGACGAGCGCGGGCCCTCCAGCAAGACGTACGTCTCGACGATGCTCGCCATGCACGTCCTCGCCGAAGTCCTGACCGGCGGCGAGTCCGTCGCCTCGATTCTCTCCTCCGCGCAGGCGCTCGCCGAAAAAGGCTGCGGCGGGCCTTCGCGAGTGGGCCGACGGCGCCGAGGCGATCGGGCGGAAGCTCGCGGCCGCGATCGACGAATCTCCGCAGGCCCTCATGGTGCTCGGCCGCGGCGTCGCCATTGCAACCGCCGAGCTCAACGCGCTCGTCCTCAAGCGAATCCGCGCACGTCCCCGCCCATTCGATGGACGCCGCAGAATTCCGGCACGGCCCTCTTGAACTGGCCGCGCCCGGCCTCGGCGTCGTGCTCGTCAGCCTCGAACCGACGCAGGCGGCTTTGGACGCGAGCCTGCGCGGCGAACTCGAAACGAAAGGCGCGTCGGTGACGGTTGTGGGAACCGACGTCGTCGCCGCTCCGGCCCTGCCCGTCGACTATCTGTTTTTCCAGCACGGCGCCGCTGCTCGACGCCGGCTGTGCAGCACTCCGCTGTTGCTGGCGGCTTGGGCGAAGGCCTCGCAGAACTCGGCAACGCCGGGAGTGTTCAACGTCGGAGCGAAGGTGACGACATGCAGAATGAGCCGAGGCGGGCATCGAGGCGAGGGCCGCAGAGCGCTTCGCCGGGAGGACGCGGACCCCGACTCGAGCCGGATTCGGCCGCGCGGGTAGTCGAGCCGGATTCGGCCGCGCAGGGGCGGGAAGGAGCCGGAGGAAAAAGGAACCGGGCTTGCCGCGAATCGAAAGGGAAGCGGTCGCGCAGGGACTCGACCGGGAGCCGGCCGCGGCGGCATCTTCAGGGGCCTCGGCTTTCTCCATGGGCAGGCACTTCATGTACGCCTGCGGAAAGCCGCATATCCCGGTGGGCGCGCACGTCGTGCCGCCGTCGGGGCCGGACTGGCCGTGGCGCGAAGGCCCCGAGGCCTTTGACCGGGCCTTCGCCCAGATGGCCGAGCACGGTTTGACGAGCGCCCGCATCGATCTGCTGTGGGCGGCCGTCGAGCCCGAACGCGGCCGCCTCGACGAGGCGCACTAGCGGTCCTCGACCGAGTCTTCGATGCGGCGAAGGCGCATGGAATCACGCTTCACCCGGCCCCTTTTCGTGGGCGGCGAGGTCGGCGACGCCTACTGGGACCTTCCGTGGGCGAGCGGCGTCAACCCGCATACCGACCCCGAACTCGTCAAACTCCAGGCCGCCCATGCCGCGCAGCTGGCCTGCAGGTGGGCGAGCCGCCCCGAGCTGATCGCGTGGGACCTCACCGACGAGCCGCCGTTCTGGATCCACGGCGAAACCACCGACGACGAACACGCCGTCGAATGGACCGCGGCCCTGACTCAGGCGATCCGCGCGAACCACCCCGGCTGCCTCGTGACCATCGGCACGGCCTCCCAGGAGGTCGATGGCGGACCGTTCCGGGCCGACGTCGTCGCCGACGCCCTCGACTTCGCGTGCGTGCATCCCTACCCGATCTACTCGCCGGAGCTGTACGCCGACCGTCTGGGCTCGCGGCGGATGAGCATGGCGGGGGCGTTCGAGACCGCTCTCGCCCGCGGCGCCGGAAAATCGGTTATGGTCCACGAATTCGGGGCGTCCAGCACCCAGTTCGCGCCCGAGGCGATCGCCGACTACGACAGGCTCGTGTGTTGGTCTTCCTTGGGGGCCGGGGCGATCGGCTTCTACGCGTGGTGCTGGATCGACGCCGAACCCGCCGCCTACCGCCGCGCACCGTACGTGCGCATGCCCCACGAAACGCAATTCGGGCTGCTCGACGCCGAAGGCAAGGCACGCCCCGCGCCCGCGTTCAGAGCGAGCTCGCGAGGGGTGACCGGGGCCCTCGACCTCGAGGGACTGGCGGGCGACGGTCCCTGGACGCCCGCGTCGATTCCCGTGCCGCACGAGTACGTCAAGCCCTACGACCGCGCCTCCTACGGTTTGGACGACGCGCCCTCGGGGCCTTACGCTCCGGCCGAAAAGGCTTGGGAGCCCGCCCGCGACGTCAAGCCGCTGGTGCGCGGGTGGCTCAATCCTACGTCTTCGCCTCCCGCGCCGGGCTGCCCTGTCAGTTTCCCCGCGAAAAGCTTGACGATTCGTGGCCCGCGACGCCCGTCGCCCTGCTTCCCGCGCCGCTTACCTCGACGACGTCGTCCCTCCTGCATATGCGCACGTCCTTCTGGCAGGGAGCGCTCGACTACGTCGAAGCCGGCGGCGTCCTCTATCTTTCGTGCTCCGCGGAGACGGCGATCCCCGAGCTCGCGGAATTCGCGGGCGTGCGCATAGCCGACCGGGCCGTCGCAACGGACCGCCTGGAGCTGACCGCCGTCGAGCCCTTCGCGGGCCTGGAAGCGTGCGACGTCGTCTCGGTCGAGCTGCCGGCCGCCGCGAGGGCGGGCGGAGCGGCCAACGATCTGCATCTGCGAGGCGTGGAGCTGGACGTGGTCGACGCGAGAACGGTGGCGACCGACGCCGCCGGCCTGCCCGCGCTGACCGTGGCCCGGCGAGGCCGGGGGCCGTCGTCGTATGCGCCTATCCGATCGAGCCTCGCCGCCGAGATCGCCGACGCCCACGGCGACGCCGACGGCCTGTGGCGCGTCTACAGGCTCGTGCGCGACCTTGCCGGGATTGAGCCGCCGGTCGACCTCGATTCTCCGCAGCTCACGCGGGGCGTCCTGCGCGGCCCGCGCGGCGGGATCCTTGTAGCCACCAATCACGGCCGCGAGGACGTGAGCGTGCCGATTGAAGACGAGCGAATCTTCGCGGGCGGCCGGGGCGGTGAGAACGATCGAGGTCGTGCATACGGCCGCGACCGTGCCCGTCGAAATTCCCGACGGCAGGCAGGGTCGAATCGGGTGAAACCGTCCATGTTCCGAGCGGAGGAGCGGCGGTAATCGCGTGGACGTGCTAGCGTGCTTGGCCTGAAACAGATTGGAAACACTGAAGAGGCAAGCACTGAGATCTGGGCGGCTGACGGTTTGGCCGAAATCGGAAGTCTGAGCTGAAGCCGGACTTCGGCCAAGCTCGTCGCGCCGCCCATGGACCTCATGCTCGACCTTGCTGAAGGCCTTTGCTTTCCGCGTGATCGCCGTTTGTTTCGGGGTGCGGGCTGGCTTTGTTCGCAGCGGATCGTGATTGAAAGCGAAGACAATGAAGTTCCACAAGGGTGTGTTACGTATCACAATTACATAGCGACACCATTCGACACCATTGCGTAGCTTTGGGGGGCGGTTCCACGATGCGGACCGCCGTTTGGGTTTCCCGGGTGATAGGGTGTTGTGCTGTAATGGTCGCAACTTCCAACAGTGACTCACGCCTAATTAAAAGAGCATGCGTGACGTCATTGTCGGTGCGTGAAAGGGTGAGCAATGTCGAAGTTGAAAGTTTCTCCGCAGCTGCTGAAAAACATTGGTGAGCTAATAAAGGTCACTGCGGAGGCGCAGGAAGGTTTGGGCAATGTTTCAACCATGGTTATGGAAGCCGAGTCTCGCGCCAGCCATTTCGGATTCAAGATCTCTGCCGACGGAACCATGGTGAACGATCTAAATCCGATCAAAAAGAGCTTCGGCGACTTGGTCAGCCCATGGGACACCGACCATGAGGATGACAAAAAGGAACGCGAGGAACACCTCGAGGAGTGCAAGGTCCAGGTTCGCAATGCGCGCAAGAAAGCCGACGAGGTAGACAGGGCCTACGAGGCCGCTGTTGCTGGAAAGGCTCACTGACATGGGCGCGGTCGCACGGGCGGTTGCCGCGGCAGCTGCATGCTGGGCCTTATGCGCCTGCGGGCCCGTTGGGCCCAGCTCGAATTCACCGACGCCGTCGGGCAAGGGGGAGCAGACACCGTCTCCGTATTACGAGGGGCGTAAGCCTTTCGGCGAGCGGGTGGACGTGATAACCGCTCGTAGTCAGCTTATGGGGGCGTTGGCCAGGGTGCGCTCCAGGGTCGACGCCGAGTTCGGCGCCAGGCAGTGGACCTGGCTAGACGAGGACCCGAACAAGCTTTTACGACCCGTGCGACGATATACACGAGGGCGGTTATCTTGATCGTGTTCGGCAGGGGATCGCCTCTGGTTTTTCGAATGATGCGTGGCCGCGCTTGCTTGCCATTGTCAAGGAGGAGGTCGCTCCTTTCGGTTTCACGGAGGTCATCGACGTATCCAACGACAATAGTCGTGCAGTCTACATTTACAACACCCGGGACGGCGGTTATGTCGGTGCTTCGCTCGAAGACAACGACTTCTTCGGGATGGATTACTTGACCGGCTGCCGCCCCGCGCCGCCTGGGCGCAAGCCTAGAACGGCCGCGGATCCTTCGGAGTCCGGGTCGCCGACGTCGTCGGGCAAGGGGGAGAGCTCGGTGGAGCAGACACCGTCTTCGGATTACGAAGGGCGTAAGCCTTTCGGCGAGCGGGTGGACGTGATAACCGCCCGCAGTCAGCTTATGGGGGCGTTGGCCAGGGTGCGCTCCAGGGTCGACGCCGAGTTCGGCGCCAGGCAGTGGACCTGGCTAGACGAGGACCCGAACAAGCTTTACGACCCGTGCGACGACCTCCACGAGGGCGGTTACCTCGACCATTCTCGACAAGGGATCGCCCCCGGTTTCTCCAAGGATGCGTGGCCGCGCTTGCTTGCCATCGTCAAGGAGGAGGTCGCCCTTTCGGTTTCACGGAGGTCATCGACGTCTCAGATGGTCGTGACCATGGGACCTACATCTACAACACCCAGGACGGCGGGTATGTAGACGCGTCTTTGACACGGGAAAACTACTTTGGGATGCGCTATACGACCGGCTGCCGCCCCGCGCCGCCTGGCCGCAAGCCTAGAACCGCCGCGGATCCTCCGGAACCCGGGTCGCCGACGCCGACGGCCTCGCCATCGACTGGAATCGGTTGAATGCTTCCTGCCACGGTTGCGGGGGCGCCCTCCGAACACAGTCTTCGACTGGCACGGAATGAATGCTCACGGTGTGGTGTTTTGGCTCACGGTGCGGCGCTCCAGTTCTCAGGATGGGGCTCAAGTGCTTAGGACGGAGCTTAAGTCCCTAGGGCGGGGCTCAAGTGCTCAGTGCACATCGTTGGGTGCGTCGGTGTCCTGCGCTGGGCATGACGGTGCACATCGTTGGGTGCGGCGGTGTGCTGCGCTGGGCTCGACGGTGCGCATCGCTGGGCTTGGCGGTGTGCCGCGCCGGAACTGGCAGTGTGCCGCGTTGAGCTTGACGATCTGGGGCTTCAGGCGGAGCCTTGTCGAGACCGCCGAATCACGCCTCGCGCATGGCCTTCGTCAGCGCTGGCCACGCCTCCCTGTGAGGCGCGCCGAAGGGGCGGGCGCCGAGGAAAGCCCCGGCGCGCCCGACCGTCGGATCGACCCACAGGAACGACCCCGATTGGCCGAAGTGCCCGTAGGCCGACGGCGGAAACGAGGCGTCCGTCCAATGCGGCGCCTTCGAGTCGCGGATCTCCACGCCCAGGCCCCACGCGTTGTCGGCCTGCCGCCCGTACCCGGGCAGAACTCCCGAGATCCCGGGGAACTGCGGCGTGATCGCCTCGCGCCACAGCTCCGACGAGACGAGCGTAGGTGAGAGCATTTCCCGGCCGAACGCCAGAAGGTCGGCCACCGAGCCGCGGCCCGAGTGGGCCGGCGACCCCCTCGCATTCGGTTGCGCTCATGCCCAGCGGAATGAGCACGGTTTCCTCCAGCCACTCGGAAAAGGGCGTGCCGGTCGCCTCCTCGACGACGTCGCCCAGCACGTCAAAGCCCCGATTCGAATACACGCGCCGCTTTCCCGGCGCGCCCAGAACCGCCCCTTCCTCGAACGGCAAACCGGAGGCATGCGCCAGAAGATGGCGCACAGTCGCCCCTCGGGCACCCGCGGGAGCATCCAAACGCAGCAGTTTCCGATCGACCGCCACGAGGGCGGCGTACGCGGCCAGCGGCTTCGTCACCGAGGCGAAAGGGAATGCCGCGTCGACGTCGCCCGAACACGCGATCGGTCCCGCAAGGTCCGTCACACCGAAAGCACACGGAAAGTCAAAATGCGCGGCTGCGGCCCGCGCGGCGGCGTCGAATGAAGTCACCCGGCCAGTTTGCCACGGGCGGCCCTCGGTTGCCACGGGCGGATGATTGCCAGCCGCAGCCCCAGTTGCAGCGGCTGCAAAGGTGACCGAGACGACCCTAAAATTTATAGGTTGCTGTCCGCGCGACGGCATGCAGACGATTCCCTAAACCCGGGTTGCACGATAGATCCCTAGACCGGGGTTGCACGATAGATCCCTAGACCGGGGTTGCACGATAAATCTAGTCCGGGGTAGACCGTGTGAGTGAAAGGCGGCGCTGTGCTTAAGAAGCTCAAGCAGGAAGCAAAAGCTCGTGACCTTGACTTCTCGATCACGGAGCTGACGAATCATACTGCGGTCACCGTCGGAACAACTTCACGCACGCTTGGACGTCACGCTGAAATTGACGACTTGACCGCCCGCAAATTCTTCGACCGATTCTCCGACGAGTTGGGAAAGGGGTGGTGGCGATGAGCCGCCGATTCACTGTCACAGCCGAACGCGGGCGCACAGGGTGGTGGGTCACCGAATGCGCCGAGGTCGGCGCGGTCTCTCAGGTTCGCCGACTCGACCAAGCAAGCGACGACATCCGCGAGGCCGTCGCATACCTTGCGGGATTGCCGGAGGACGACGTCGTCATTGACGTCGTCCCCGTTCTTCCCCAGACGTATCGGGAACATGCTGCGCGTGCAAAGGAGGAGCGCAAAAAAAGCTCGAGCCAGGGAGCGAGCGGCAGCAGAATCGCGGATGGCTGCCCGAGCGTTACGCGAGGCGGGGCTGGCGCTGCGGGACGTGGGGACCGTCATGGGCATATCCCACCAGAGAGCGTCGCAACTGCTGGCCCGCCCTTGAGGGCCCAGCGGTTGGAGGAAGCGCCGACGCCCAGCGCCCGGCATCAGCAGCGCAGCCTTCCGACGCCCGTCGCTTTTTAAGAACTCGCCGCCTTTAAGAACCCGCCTCATTCAGGATCGGTCGAATCCTGGACGTCCGGTGTGAACTGTGCCCGGTAAGGGCCACGGCTGGCCGCTCAGCGGCCTAGACTTGAAGCATGGCTGACATTGCGAATTGGTTGACTGACATGGACGGCGTGCTCATTCACGAAGAGCACGCTCTGCCGGGGGCGTCCGAGTTTCTCAGCGCTTTGCGCGAGCGCGAGATCCCCTTCCTCGTTTTGACGAACAACTCGATCTTCACCCGCCGCGACCTCTCCGCGCGGCTGGCCTCATCCGGCCTCGACGTTCCCGAGCAGAACATCTGGACTTCCGCCACCGCCACGGCCACCTTCCTCGCCACGCAATCCGACTCGCGCCGCGCCTACGTGGTGGGCGAGGCGGGGCTCACCACCGCCCTGTACGAGCACGGCTTCGTCATGACCAACGACAATCCGGATTTCGTGGTTCTCGGCGAAACCCGCACACACAGCATCGAGGCCCTCACGCAGGCCATTCGCCTCATCTGCAAAGGCGCCCGCTTTATCGCCACCAACCCGGACGTCACGGGGCCTTCCGCGGACGGACCCATCCCGGCCACAGGCGCCGTCGCCGCGATGATAACCGCGGCCACCGGCAAGACCCCGTATTACGTGGGCAAGCCGAACCCCGTCATGCTGCGCACGGGCCTCAATCGCATTGACGCCCACTCGGAGCAGACCGCTCTGGTCGGCGATCGCATGGACACCGACATCCTTGCAGGCATGGAAGCGGGACTGCAGACCCACCTCGTCTTGACCGGGTCCACAACCCGCGAGAACATCGCCGAATTCGCCTTCCGTCCGCAATTCGTCCACACGAGCATCGCCAACGTCGTCGAATATGTGGAGAAGAGCGCGCCGGCACAGCGCGGGTGAGCTTTCGATGGGAGAACTTCTTCCAGCGCTGTCAAGCGTCGTGGACTCGGGGGCGGTCGACGCCGGGGTCGGCCGCCCGCGCGATCCCGGCATTGAGGAGCGCGCCCTGGTCGCCGCGCTCGAGGTCTACATGGAAGTGGGCTGGTCCGGTTTCACGCTCGGGAAGGTGGCCAAGCAGGCCCGCATGGGCAAATCGGCGCTCTACCTGCGCTGGCCCACCAAAGAGGCGATGCTGGCCGACGCTTTCACGGCGTCGGACGTCTTCTTCGAATACCGTGACTACGAAAGGCCCGACGTCCCGTTTCTCGAGTACGTCCAGATGCTCGTCGAGGACAGGCTCATGCGCTACTACACGCCCACGGGGCTCGCCGTCATCCGCCTGATCCTCGAAAATCACACGGACAACGAAGAGCTTGGCACGATATGGCAGAACTCGGTGGGCAAGTCCGTGATCCATACGAGGAACATCATCCGCGACGCCATGCGAACCGGCGATTTGCGGCCGGAAACGCAGCGTGTGCAGCTCGGCGACGCCCTCGAAGGGGGGATGGCCATGCACGTCATGGCGACGCCGCACCACCTGCTGTCCGTCGGGCGGAAGAAGGTCCGGCGGTTCGCCAACGAGCTGGTGGCGGGCGTCATGGGGCCGTGGGTCACCGAGCAGGCCCTCGTGGATCTGCGCGAAAACGGGTCGGAGCGATCCCACGTCCTTTTGCCGCTTATCGCCCAGGTGAAGGGCGACGACGCGTGGGAGGACGACGCGCAGGGCGACGGCTTGCAAAACGATGAGCGCGACGAGGGCTGCCGGAACGATGCGCAGGGCGACGGCTTGCAAAACGATGCGCGGGGCGGCAATGTTCCTTGCCGCGACAGCGCGGGCGGCGACCACGCGTGCAGCGGCGGCGTGCGCGATGACACGCTGCAGGACGACTCACGGGGCAGCGCCAGGCAAAAGGGCGCGCGCGGCGGCGGGCAAGATATTGACGACGCTGAAGAATCCTCCCAAAGCGCCGGCGGGGAGGCTCCGGGCGACGGGGAGTCTCCGGGCGGGACGTGACCCGCGGCCGCGGGAATGCCGGTGTGGCTCTTCTGGGCTTGTTGCGCCTCGGCCTTTCGCCTCTGCGCGTGCTAGAGCGGCCCGCTCGCGCCGATCGCCCGTGTCGGCAGGCCGAGTCACCCCTGCGCGTACCAGCGCGGCCCCGGGTCGTGACGGTGCGCGGCGATGCGAGCCAACGCGCTGCGATCCGGCTTGCCCGTCGAGCCCAGGGGATGCCGTCGAGCTCTGCCATCGTGCGCGGCACCTTGTATTTCGCCAGCCGGGTCGCGGCGAAGGCGCGCACTTCGTCGAGGTCCAGATCGGCGCCGTCTTCGGCGACGACGAAGGCCGCCGGCAGCTCGCCCCAGCGATTGTCCGGCATGCCCACCACAACGGCCTCGGCGACGGCGGGGTGGTTGCGCAGCACCGTCTCGATCTCGGCGGGATAGATGTTCTCCCGCCGGAAATGATGAGATCCTTGGCCCGCCCCTCGACGGTGTAAAGCCTTCGGCGTCGACGGAGACGAGGTCTCCCGTGTGGAACCATCCGTCGCCTGAGAAACCGCAGCCCTCGCCTTCCGGCTTTCCCCAGTATCCGGGGAGACGGACGGTCCGACACCCACAGTTCGCCGACCTCGCCGACCGAGGCTTCGGACCCGTCCTCGCGCGCCACCCGCATCTTCATCCCGGGGGCGGCCTTGCCCACCTGGGCGCAATGCTCGGCCATGTCCTTCGGCGGCGTGAGCGTGCCGCCGCCCGCGGTTTCGGTCATGCCCCACGAGTTCGCCAAGGGCACGCCTCGCGCGGTGAAAACGTCGCAGAGGTCCTTGGGGCAGCAGGCGCCGCCGACGATCGCCGTTTTCAGGCTCGAAAGGTCGCGCGAGCCGAAGTCCGGGTGCCGGGCCATGGCGTCGTACATCGTCGGGACGCCGAAGGTGCGGGTCACCCGATAGCGTTCGATCTTGGCCAGAGCGTCGCCGACGTCCCATTTGCGTTGGACCACGACGAGGCCGCCGGCCAGAAGCGTGGCGAAGGTGAAGGTGTTGAGGCCCCCGACGTGCCCGAAGGACGCGATCGCAAGGGCGACGTCCTCCGGCCCCGTGCCGAGCACTTCGGAGAAAGCCGCCCACGAGGCGAAGACGTTGCCGTAGGTGAGCTTGACGCCCTTGGCCTTGCCCGTCGAGCCGGACGTGTAGAGCAGAAGCGCGAGGGCGTCGGCACGGATCGGGACGGCGTCGGGGACCATGCCCTCGCCTGCGCGGTAGAGCTCCGAAAGCCTCTGCCAGATGAAGTGGAGAGAATCGTCCTCCGGGGGCTCGATCGAGGGGTCGATGTCGTCGACGATCCAGAGGATCTCGGGCGAAAGGTCGAGCTCTTCGTCGAACTGCCTGGCGAAACGCGGCCCGCACAGCACGGCGGCGCATCCGGCGTCGTCGATGATCGCCTGGCATTCGACCGAGGACAGGCGGAAATTGAGCGGGAGCAGCACGGCGCCGATTCTGCTGGCTGCCAGCAATGCGATCATGTGGATCGGGGCGTTTCGCCGGATGATGGCGATCCTGTCGCCCTGTCCGACGCCGCTGGCGGCGAGCCCGGCCGCCAGCGCGTCCGCCGCCTCGAGGATCTGCGCCCGGGTGTAGCTGAAGGAGTCGACCACGATGCACGTCTTCGACGGCTCGGAGCGGGCGAGGGCGTCGAACTGCAGGATCGGCGAGACGAGCTCGCCCGGGCCCGACTCTCGCCCCTGTGCCGTTCACTTGTGACTCGAAGGGGTAGAGGCCTGAGAGGCCGTCGAATTCGCAGCCGTGCGCTCTGCGGCCGCCGCCGCGTCGATGTGCGCCTTGAGCCCGCCCCACTTCTCACGGAAAAATACCCGGGTCCATGTCCCTCAGGTCGTCCGCGATCGCCGGCTCGAACTCCATTTGGTCGAGGATGTCGCGCTGCAAGTCCGCCCACGGCGCCTTCTCGATGAGCGTCAGGCGGCCCTCGCGCAGCTCGAAGACCGCGCGCTCGGTCACGTAAAGGACCGACTGGCCTGCGAGGGATGCCTGCTTGCCGGAGAAGGTGATCTGCTCGACGTCGCGGACGAACTTGCGCACCTTTCCCTCGGCCGCGATCCTGCAGCCGCCGTCTGCGAATTGGACGTCGAGGCCTCCCGCCGTGAAGGAGCCGGCGAACACCACGTGTTTGGCCGTGGCCGTGATGTTGATGAAGCCGCCGCAGCCCGCCACGCGGCCGTTGAATTTCGAGACGTTGACGTCCCCGCGGGCGTCCGTCTGCGCCGTGCCCAGGACCGTCAGGTCGAGGCCGCCGCCGTCGTAATAGTCGAACTGCTCGTGCATGCCGACCTGGGCGAGCACGTTGTAGGCGTGGCCGAAGTTCTTGTCGTCTGCGGGGGTTCCGCCGACGGCGCCGGCCTCGGTGGTCAGCAGCGCGTAGTCGGAGACGCCTTCCTCGGCGAGCACGATCCCGACGTCGGCCGGCACCCCCACCCCGAGGTTCATGGCCTGGCCCGGCCGGATCTCCATGGCGGCGCGGCGCGCCATGACCTTGCGAATGGTCAGCGGCAGAGGCGCGACATTCGATGCGGGGACTTTGATTTGCCCCGAGAAGGCGGGATTGTACTGGGTGTACTCGGTCTGCATGTGGTTCTCCGGCTCGGAGACCACGATGTAGTCGATGAGGTTCCCGGGGACGCGCACGAGGTTCGGGTCGAGAGTGCCCGTCGCGACCACCGCCTTCGCTTGGGCGATGACGATCCCGCCCGAATTGTGGACGGCCTGGGCGATGGGAAGGATCTCCATCTTCAGGCCCTCGTGCTCCATCGTCAGGTTGCCCGTCTCGTCGGCGTACGTGCCCCGGATGAGCCCGACGTCGATCGGGAACCCGCGATAGTACAGGTACTCTTCGCCGTCCAGCTCGATGAGCGAGACGAGGTCCTCGGTGGTGACGTCGTTGACCTTGGCGCCCTCGATGCGAGGATCGACGAAGGTGCCCAGCCCCACCTTCGTCACGACGCCGGGACGATGGGCGGCGATCTCGCGGTAGAGGGCCGTCATGACGCCCTGCGGCAGGTTGTAGCATTCGAGCTTGTTGTCGGCGGCGAGCTGGCCCAGGGCGGGGGAGGCGGACATGATTCCGCCGATCCACCGTTTGACCAGCCCCTCGTAGGAGAGCTTGCCCAGGCCTTCGCGCTTTGCCGCGCGCGCCGACGGCGGAGGAGTTGACGATCGTCAGGCCGCGGGGCCCTGTCCGGCCAGCCATCGCTCCTCGAGGGCGGCGATGACTTCCTGGTTGACGCAGGCCAAACCGAAGCCGGAGAACGCGACCGTGTCACCGTCTTTGATGAGCGCGGCGGCCTGCGCCGCGCTGATTGCCTTGGTCATCGTCGCTCCCTATGGTCGGTCGGCGTCGAGCGCGCAGCAACCCGGATCCGCGTGGGAATTGCGTGATCCGCGGTGCGGCGGGCATTGTCTGCCCGTGCGAGAGAACACTACCGAGCATACTCTCGCAAATCGGACTACTTTGGTCCTATATCCTCGGTCTGCGAGATTCTTAGGCTTGTCATGTGAAACGCGGCACGCGCTCGCGAGTTTTCCGACGTTGCCGAAACTTGGTGCGCCGCGAAGGCCGAACGAAAGCGTCGCCGCGGAGCTCCAAACAGAGAAAGGTTCAATGAAGAATGGACTTCAGCCTCAGCGAAGAACAGCAACTCCTGCTGGAAAGCCTCGACGAGATCCTCGACCAGTACGCGTCCCCGGCGTACGTGGCCGAGGCGGATCGCGAGCATCGCCAGCCCGTCGAGTTCAAGCGGGCCATGCAGGAGGCGGGCTTCCTCTCCCTCGGAATTCCCGAGGAATACGGCGGCACGCCGGTGGACATGGTGACAATGTGCCTCATCGGGGAGAAGGTGGCCTCGCGCGGCCTCAACCTCGGATACGCCACTGAGATCCTCCAGGTCCTCGACATCCTCGAGTTCGGCTCGCCCGAGCAGCGCGAATCGGTCCTGGGCATTTTGCAAGACGGCGGCGTCCCTTCGCCCTCGCCTTCACCGAGCCGCAGGCGGGATCGGACTCCTCGGCGATGAAGACGACCGCCGAGCATCGGGACGGAAAAGTGCGCTTCAACGGAACGAAGACCCTCATCACGAACGCCGTCGACACGAAGTACCTCCTGACCATGGCCGTCAACCCCGACGCCGAGGATCCGCGCCGCGCCATCTCGATGTACCTCGTTCCCACCGACGCCCCCGGCATCGAGATCTCCCCGATCTCCAAGATGTGCTGGCACACCGCGGATTCGTCTGAGATCTACTACAACGACGTCGAGGTCGACGAATCCTGCCTCGTGGGCGTCAAAGGCGAGGGGCTTCAAGCAGCTCGTGAAAAACTTCGAGCTGGAGCGGATCATGACGGCCACCCAGTCCCTCGGCCTGGCCGAGGCGGCCTTCAGGACGCCGCGGAGTACGCCGCGACCCGCGTGCAGTTCGGCAAGCCGATCGGCTCGTTCCAGCTGGTGCAGGAGAAGCTGACGGACATGGCCATCAAGATCGAGAACATGAAGAACTTCATCTACCACTCGGCCTCGATGGTGGACAACGGCACGCTCGACCGCAAGCAGGCCGCAATGTGCAAGCGCTACTGCTCGATGGCCGCCTTCGAGGTGTGCGACGACGCCCTCCAGATCCACGGCGGCATCGGCGTGACCGAGGGCGTGCGGATCGAGCGGCTGTGGCGCGACGCCCGCGGGCACCGCTTCGGGGGCGGCACCGACGAGATCATGGTGCACGTCGTCGGCCGCCAGATCGTCAAAGAGCACACGAAGTAGAGCCATGCCCGCCGTCGTTTTTAATCGAGGAGGCCGCGCAGCCTGCCTCCGGCGCCGCCGGAGGGCGGCCCTTGCGAACGAGGGCAAAGCAAAGAAACTTGTCAAGGACGTTGAGCGGGCGGGCCTTTCGGGGCGGACCGCCTCGAAATTCGGCCGGCGCGCTTCTGCGTCGCCGAACGCGCAGTTTTCACGCTCGGCGGCGAGCGCCTGACCTTGCGCGAGATCGCGCCGGGCATCGGCCTGCAGCGGGACGTCCTCGACCAGATGGAATTCACGCCGGAGATCGACGACGATCTCAAAGAGACGGATCCGGGGGCTTTGCCGAAACCCGGGGCAGGCTTGCGAGCGTGATGGATGAGAAAGCCGCATGACGGCGGCTTCCACTTGAAAGGTTATTCAATGTCAGAAAAAGTTCGATACAACCGGTGGTTGATTCTGGCGGCGTCGTGCCTGCTGGTTTTCGCCACCGGGTGCACCTACATCTTCTCGGTGCTTAAAACGGCGCTGGAAAAGGAATTCGGCTCGGACGACGCCGTCATGGCCTATTCCGTACTCAACGCCATCTCGCCGATTCCGATGATCCTCGGAGGCTACTTCGTGGACCGCGGCAAGACCCAGCTCGTCGCGCTGGCCGGAGGCACCCTGTGGGGGCTGGGATGGCTGCTCGGCGGACTGTCCGGCTCGGGCTCCATGTTCATCCTCTGCTTCGGCGTGATCGGCGGCCTCGGCCAAGGATTCGCCTACACCGCCGCGCTCAACAACACGATGCGCTTCTTCCCGGATCGCCGCGGAATGGCCGCGGGCCTCATAACCGGCGCCAACGGCGGCGCCGCGATCGTCATGGCGCCCCTGGCCTGCTGGATTCTCGACGACCGGGGATCGTCACCACGATGGGCGCCTTCGGCGTCGCCTTCCTCGCGGTCGCCGTCCTCGTCGCCCTCACGCTGCGCCAGGCTCCGGCGAACTACGCCCCCGAGGGCTGGACCCCTCCTGCCCCGGCGTCCGGAGGCCCGGCGGCCGAGGCGAAGAACTTCAACTGGCGGCAGATGTGCATGACCCCCATGTTCTGGCTCATCTTCGTCATCTTCGTCTGCGGCGCCTTCTCGGGCCTGCTCATCGTCGCTAACGCCTCCCCGCTCGCGCAGGGCATGTTCGGCTATTCGAAGTCCGAGGCGGCCTTCATCGTCTCCGTCTACGCCTTCGCCTCCCTGGCGGGCCGGATCTGCTTCGGAACCGTCTCCGACAAGATCGGCCGGGTGCGCACCGTGCAGATCATCTTCATCCTCGCGGCCCTCGGCCTGATTTCGCTGATCGCCGGCAAGGGCGACCACAACGTGCTGCCCCTCGTTCTCGGCATCTTCGCCGTCGGCATGGGGTACGGCGGGATCATGGGCACCATGCCGGCCCTCGTCATGAGCCAGTTCGGCCCGAAGAACCAGGGGATCAACTACGGAGTCGCCTTCAGCGCCTTCGCGGTCTCCGCAATCTTCGCACCCAATCTGGGGGCCAAGATCGGCAAGAGCAACGGCGGCGACTACTCGCAGGCGCTCGTCATCGCCATCGTCGCGGCGGCGGTCGGCCTGTGCGCGGCCATCGCCTACCAGATTGTGGCTGCAAGGCTCGAACGTCGAGCCGCGGCGCAGCAATAGCCGCGGCGCCAGTGGCCGCTCCCGGCCGGCGAGCGGCCAAACGGCGGCCTCTTTCTTGCGCTGAGGCGATCGGCGCAGACCGACTCCACAGCCTGAGGGCCGCTTCACCCACAGTGGGTGAAGCGGCCCCCGTCGTCTATAAGTCACCGCATGCCCGAGCGCACGGAGGCGATTTCGCGTTCGGTTTGCCAGTCCGTGTTTCGCAGGGGCGTGTAACGGCCGCTTTCTCGGACGACGCCGTTGGCCGCGCCCCACTGCCAGATCTGCTCGCATTGGGCCGCGGCCTTCGCCTCGCGTCTGCCGAATCCGCCCCGCGCCAAACCGGTGCCGAGCAGGGGAACGGCCCTTCCTTTGCGGTCTGCCAGGAACGCCCTGTCGCCGAGTGTGAACAGGCTGGAACGCGAGTCGGGCCACGCGTGCGGCCTTCCGTCGATGTGGATGGCCTCGCGGCCCACGACGGTTCGGCGAGGGCGCCGGACTTCCGCGATCAACGGGCTGACGAGGACCGCGATCCCCAGGAGGAGGACGCCTGCGGACAGCGCGGCCTTGACCGCAGCGCTGCCCAGAGTCAGCCAAAGGCCGAGCGCCCCGACGCTGATCAGCGCTGCGGCGACCCACGTGACGGACGCGCCGTCGTCGCGGGCCGCCTCGATTGCCCGCCGGAAGTCCGGGCCCCGAAAACCAGCCGGTCCGCTCGGCCGCCCGTGCGATTGCGCGCTCTGCCCCGGCGCCCGCCCGTGCGGCTTTGGCGGTTTGCCGAGCGCTCTTGAAATTGTGCACGCTGCCCTCGCCGTTCGCGCGGTGCGCGCTGTCACGATGCATGCCTTAGCCCGCTCGCGCGCGTATGAGCGCGGGGTCGGCTTTGGCGCTGTCCCTGTTGGGAATCCACCCGTGCTTGGATGCGACAGACCATATTCCCTCCAGGGCGAGCCTGGCCTGGATCTTCGGATTGTCGGTGTCCGCGAGCCTTTTTCGCGGCGTCGCCGGCGCGCGTCTGTGCGCCGTCCGCCCGCGTCTGTGCGCCGTCCGCCCGCGTCTTTTGCGCCGTCCGCCCGCGTCTTTGCGCTGTCGGCTTGCCGCGTCGCGCCGTCCGCTCGCGTCCTTGCGTCGCCTGCTGGCCGCTTCGCGCCGCCGGTCTGCCTTGTCGCCGCCTCGGCTCGCCCCGCCTTTTCGTGCGGCGAGCCTTTCTCGGTGTCGAATCTGCCGCCGGGCAGCCTGACGACGTCGTCGGACGTCCCTTTGACGAGGACAAGCTGGTACCCGTGGCTGTTCGCGCCCGACGTCCTTTTCGCAACGTGTTCGAGCATGCCGAAACCCGAACGCGTCGCGGGCCACGGGAGCCTTTCCTTGCGCACGAGGGTCCGCACCTCGATGCCGCTTTTGGCTCAGAACCGTCCGGTGGCGCAGGGCGTTCAGGCTCCACAGATATGCGACGGGGTTGAAGACGTACAGAGCCAAAAACAGGTACGGAAGGATGAGGAACGTCCTGTCGGCCGCCGCCGACGCCGCCGCTTTCACCGCGTCTGCGGCCGCCGGGAAGAAGAGCGCGAGGAGGAGGAAAGTGTCGACGGCCACGGTGGCTGCGGCGTAGACTCTCACGCCGGGGGATCGGCGTAAAACGATCCGGCATTCGCCGGACTCCGCCCGCTTCACCCGCGCCTTGCGCGCCAGAAACCCTTCCGCCTCCCGCGCGTCGACGTCGGGCACGCCCCACGCATTTCCCGGTATGTCGCCCGGGCCCGTTCCCGCCCCGAGGGAGTAGACGCGTCGATTCGCGCGCTCTTCCGAATGCTCTGTGCTCCCTCGCGGACGGTCCATGCTCTTCTCCGAATCGCCTCGTGCGGGCGTCGTCGCGGCTGCCAGCCGCACCGGGCGTATGCGGTCCCGGACCCGCACACGCCGGGACCGCACGCTCAGCCACTTTAGACCGGAGCTCGCGGGATGTGCGCATTCTGAGGCGGGGACGGGAACCTCTAACCCCAATCCCCGCGCCCCGCGGGGACGCGTCCGACTTGAACTCGCACGCCGCAGTGACTCGCCGCGTCCTCCCCCCGCAGGGGACGCGGCGCCGTGCCCCGCCTCGCGGGCGGAGGGTTCGCCATAGACCAGTCCCCGCGGAGGCCCGGTTTCACGCCATCGGCGCGGACGCCGCGTCGAGGATCGCCGCCTGCTCGGCGGTCAGCGTCAGGTCGAGGGCGGCCAGGAGATCGGGCAGCTGGCCGACTGTCCGGGCAGAGGCCACCGGGGAATCCACGCCCTTGGCGTGCTGCCATGCCAAGGCGACGCTCGCCGGGCTCGCGCCGAGCTGGGCCGCGACGTCGTCCAGAGCCGCGAGCACTGCGATCCCTCTTCCGTCAGATATCGGGCCGCCGCCCCTCCGCGCGCCGCATTCGCCTTGGCGTCGTCCTCGCTGCGGTACTTGCCCGTCAAGAACCCGGAGGCCAGGGCGAAGTAGCTTTGCGCAGCCATGCCGTGTTCACGCGCGAGCGGCAGGTAGGGAGGCTTCGAAGCGCCTCCCGCTTGACCAGGTTGTAGTGCTGCTGCAGGATTGTCGGCTTGTGCAGGCCGTTTTCCTCGGCGCAGCGCAGCCACTTCTCCATCCGCTCGGGCGTGAAATTCGACAGGCCGACGGCTCGTGCCTTCCGGCGTCGACCAGCTCGGAGAAGGCTTCGGCCATATCGGGAATTGCGACGGCGTCGTCGTCGAAGTGGGCGAAGTACACGTCGACGAAGTCGACGCCGAGCCGCTCGAGGGAAGCGTCGCAGGCCGCCGCGACGTTTTTAGGTGAGAGCCCCTCGAATTGCGGGTGTTTGGCCACTTTTGTGGCGACGACGACGCCCTCGCGCCCGCTGCCCTTTGCGTATCCGCGGGCCGCGAGCCACTGGCCGATCGTCTCCTCCGACTCGCCGCCCCGGTTGCCTGGCGCCCAGGCGGAGTAGGCGTCTGCCGTGTCGATCGTCGTTCCGCCGCCCGCGAGGTACGCGTCGAGCACCTCGAAAGACTCCTCGCGCGTCGAGGTCCAGCCGAAGGTGTTGCCGCCGAGCGTGATCGGCGAGATCGAGACGCCCGTCGAGCCGAGGGGATGTTCTTCATCTGTTTCTCCTTTGAGGTCGATGCCCTTTGTTCAAGCCTACCCGCCGGCCCGGGCTGCGCGGCCCGCTCTGGGTTCGCAGGCAAACATCCCGTTGCGACGAACGCGGCCTCGGCCGTGTGGCTTTGCTTTGGGTTCGGAGGCAAACATCCCGTTGCGACGAACGCGGCCCCGGCCTGTCCTTTGCGGCTGCCGGCCCATTGCGACGAACGTCGCCCGGCCTGCCCGTCCCGCCCTTCGCAACTAACGCGGCCCGCGCAGCGGACGCTTTGCGGCGTCGATGCACGGGCCGACGATGCCTCGGTTCAAGCGGCGCCTCGTCAGGCTCGGCCCTCCGCCTGCGCGCAGGCCAGACAATCCGGACGGCCCTTGGGCGGAGTCAAAACCTCGGCCTTCCGCCTACGCGTAGGCCAAGACGTCGTGGAAGGTCTCGAGCGCGGTCTGCGCCTGGTCGAAGCGGTCCATCTGGCGGTCCACCTCGATCGTCACTTCCTTGAGCCCGGCGTCCTTCACGGCCTTGCGCAGGCGCGGCAGGTCGAACTCCTCCGGGTCGCAGAACTTCGTCAGCACGATGAGCACGCCGTCGGCCCGCCGCTCCCTGGCCAGGTCTACGAGCGCGACCTCGCGGTGGCGCTCGGGGTCGAGCAGCATCGAGACGTCGCCGGTGTTCGTGAACTTCGCGACGAGCCTGTCGAGGTTGCTCGGCCCGGAGGCCGGCGCGTCGGTTCGATACTGGCCGGATTCGGCGACGACGTCGTCCCCGACGATCGTCATCGAGTTCTCTTCCAGGATCTGAAGGAGGTTGAGGTTGTCGACGAGGATGCCCGAAGTGACGATTCGCGTCTTCTTAGTCTCGACCTCCATCGCGGAGAGTTCCTGGACCATTTCCCGCACGAGCTTCGAGTGGTCTTCCTTGAGCATGAACCACGCGCTCTTGAAGACGTTGCGGCGGATGGTCGGGGTGACGCAGTCGTGCGACGCCGCAGCGACCGAGAACTGCCGCATGAGGTGCGAATGCTCGTTGTAGACCTCGATTGTCTTGCCGAGGGCCTCGTCGGAAAACTCGGCCCCGGTGCAACGCTCCAGATCGCGGATGACGCGTTCGTAGCCCTCCTTGGTGAATTGCTGGCCGTAGGCGGGCTTGCGGTTTTGCGGGTAGGTCATCGGGATGTACGGGACGCCGTCCACCCCGTGCTGCCAGTTCTGCGTGAGCGCCTTGAGGGTGTCGCACAGGGTGGGGATGATGACGGCGGACATTCCCTCGTACTTCTTCATGAGCGCGAGGTCGAGGACCGTCTGCACGATCCCGCAATAGAAGGTGGGGAAATACGTGCGGGCGCGCGTGACCTTCGCGTCGGCGCCCCACATGCCGAAGGGCGCCATGCCCATCGCATGGACCAGCTCTTCGGGCGTGAACTCGGGGACGCAGCCCACCACTTTCTTCCCCGAATCGAGGAAACCCTGGAATTGGCCGCGCGGGTCGTTGGCGATCCTCGCGAATTCCTCGGCTAGCTCTTCGAATCTCGACATGATTAGAATCCCATCTCTTCCATGACTTCGGCCAGGCCCTGCACGCGAGTCTCGTACTGGGCCTCGGAGAAAGTGCGGGGATCGGCCTGGTCGCCGTCGAACGAGGCCAGGGGAATGGAGCACTCGGCGCACACCTGGCGCGAGGCCTCGGACATGAATCCCGACCACAGCTTGCACGAGCGGTTCGTGTGCACCAGCATTCCCTGGACGTTCTGGCTCTTGACCAGCTCGATGCGCTGGTCGCGGGCCTTTTCGAGGTTCACCGAGTTGGGCACCGAGCAGTAGGCGCGGATGAGCCCGTCGAAGTCCTCATACAGCATGCCGAAGGCGACGGCGTAGATCGTCGCCACGGTGTTCATCCCCAGGTCGCGCAGGGGCCGTGTTCGTGACCCTCAGGTGGGGCCAGCAGGCGATGCCCTCGAACATGATCCGGTGCTTTTCTTCGCCGCGGAACGTCGTCTTGCCTTCTGCGACCGCGGCCTCGATCTCCTTGCACAGGGTTTCGAAGGCCTCTGCCGCCTCGACTTTTCCGCGTGCGCACACGGCGACGGCCATGTGGTTCATGAGGTCGAAGCCGTTGTAGGGGGCCGGGGTGTGCTTGAGCAGGCTGGCGGCCTTGAGCCAGGCGCGCGACGTGCGGTTGGAGATTGCCATGACCTCGGCGAAGCGCTCTTCCGACCAAGTTTTCCCGGTGATCTCTTCCAGTTGGCGGATCGCGTCCATGAACTGCCCCTTGACGTACTCGATCTGGGCAGGCGAGACGTCGTAGTCGGGGTTGAATGGGACGTCGATCATGATCATCGGTATGTGGAGCATCTTGGCCAGCTCCTCGTACCACTTCGTCATGGTGTTGCAGATGTTGTTGCAGCACAGCATGAAGTCCGGCATGGGGATGGGCTGCTCTTCGGCTTTGCCGGTCATGGCGACGCCCAGGTTGACGCGGGCGTACGCGCACAGGTCGTTCGAATAGCCCGCCGCCTCAGCGATGTTGCACATGCGTTCACCGCCGCCCCGGGCCGCCGTGGCGGCCGCATGGTTCTCGGGGTAGCAGACCTTCACGCCGAGCGTCTCGAAAATCTCCTGCGGGAAGTTCGAGGCGCACCAGCCGACTTTCTCACCCCGCTCCTTCGCCTCCAAAGCCGACTTGTAATGCTCGGCGACGATCGCGTTGAGCTTGTACTTCGCCGAATTCGGGTCGAGTTTCTTGCGCGGGCGGGCCGGCGCCTGCTCTGGCGCCTTGGCTTGCGCCTGGCCCGGCGCCTGCGCCGTGGCCTGATCGGGCGCTTGGCCCGCCGCCTCGGCTGGCTGCTGCGCCGTCGTTGTTTGTTGTGCCATCGCACTTCTCCTTACAAACGAATGATTCCGTGTTCCGTCTCCCACGCGTACAGAGCGGCGCCGAGCGCCCCCATGTACTGCGCGTTGGGAGGGCAGACGATCTGAAGTCCCAGTTCCTTTTCCAGCGCGTCGCGCACGCCGCCGTTCTTGGCGACGCCGCCGCTCATGCACAGGGTGGGCGTGACCCCACGCGCATGACGAGCGAGGCGAAGCGGGTTGCCACCGATTGGCAGATTCCGGCGACGACGTCTTCCCGCTTCTCGCCCGAGGCCAACTGGGAGATGACCTCGGACTCGGAGAAAACGGTGCAGGTCGAGGAGATCTTCGAGGGCTTGGCCGCCTTGAAGTACTCTCCTTCGAGCTGGGCGACGTCGAGCTGGAGAATCCTCGCCATGACGTCGAGAAAGCGGCCGGTGCCGGCTGCGCATTTGTCGTTCATCTGGAAGTTGGTCATGATCCCGGATTCGGTGATGGACATGACCTTGGCGTCTTGCCCGCCGATGTCGATGAGCGTTCGCGCTTCGGGCGCCTGGGAGAAGACGCCCTTGACGTGGCACGAGAGCTCGGAGACCTTCCTGTCCGAATCGGGAAAGATCTTCCGCCCGTAGCCGGTGGCCACCGTCTTGGAAATGTCTTCGCGCCGCACCCCAACCTGTTCGAGGACCTCGGCGACGGCTTTGGTCGAGCCCTCGGTGCCGATTCCCTCGGTCACCAGGGACATGCCGAGAACGGCCCGGTCGTCGTCAATGACGACGCATTTCGAAGTGGTCGAGCCGACGTCGACGCCCAAATAGCTCTTGCTCATGCTTCCTCTCATTCCCTGCGTGCCGGCGCTCACTCGCTCCACACGTAGAGGGAGCCGTCGGCGAGCATTTTGTCGATGCGCTCCTGCGAGTAGCCGTGCTGGCGCAGAATCTCGGGGCCGTCCTCGCCGGGGAAGCGCCCGCGGGTGTAGACGGGTTTGCCTTGCTCGGCGAAGCGGACGGGCTGGTGGACCAGGGTGCGCGTGTTGCCGTTCTCGTATTCGAAGGCGGTGAAGCAGTCGTTGTCCCAGGCCTGCGGGTCGTCGAGGATGTCGGTGAGCGACTGTGCCAGGGAAAAGGGGATGTCCGCCTCCACCAGCGGCGCGCGCCATTCGTCGACCGTCTTGGTCATGAACGTTTCGGAGATGAGCTTGTGCAGCTTGGGCCCCAGGCCGTTCGCCTGCAGGTTCTGGATGGGGAAGTAGCGTTCGTCGTCGGCGAGCTCAGGGGTGGCTGATCGTGGCGATGAAAACCTTGAAGTACTGGTTGTAATTAGGCATGCAGGTCTGGATGTAGCGCCCTTCCTTCGTGGGCCACGAGGACAGCAGCGGGTTGTCGTAGTCGCTGGAGTCGATGGGGAATGCCTTGCCGATGTCCTTGTATTGCGCAGCCTGAATGGCCATGCCGAGGTTGAAGACGGCGGTTTCGAAGAGCGAGGACTCGACCTCTCGCCCTGCCCGGTCTCCCGCGCATGGTAGAGCGCCGCGAGGATGCCGGCGGCCAGGTTCATTCCGACGTTGTGGTCGCCGGTTCCCGGGACGACGTTCATGGGCAGGCCGCTCTTTTGACGAAGCGTCTCCAGGTAGCCGCCGCGGGCGAAGAAGGCGGTGAAGTCGAATCCGGGCAGGTCCTTGTCCGGTCCTTTCTCGCCGTATCCCGTGCAGATCGCGTAGACGAGCTTGGGAAGCGCTTTTTCAGGCTCTCGTAGTCGAGGCCCTGGCGCTCGAGCGGGCCCTGGCGCCAGTTTGTGATGAGGACGTCGGCGTCTTCGAGCAGCGCGAAGAGGGCCTCGCGCCCCTCCTCCGATTTCGTATTGATGGAGATGTTGAGCTTGTTCGCGTTCTCCAGCTCCCACGTGGTGTTCTCGTGCCAATCGAGGGGCCGGCCTTCCGAGGGGGCCGTGAACCGCAGGGGGTCGCCCTTGGCGGACTCGACCTTGATGACCGTCGCGCCCTGGTCGGCCAGGAAACGGCCGGCCGTGGCGGCCGCGATGAAGTTCGCCAGTTCGATGACTTTGACGCCTTCGAGCAGCTTCTTTGACATTCCGAGGTCTCCTTTCGGATCCGCGCGCGGACGCGTTGCCAGTGAGCGTCTGCCGACGCCGTCCGTGCGGTGGACGGCGGCGTGACGCCCCGCGCTCCCTTCCTGATTTAGTTTGTATGCGTATGGAAGTTTTTAGGGCGTCGAATCGCCCGGCGGACGGCTTGCGCCTTCCGCCGGAGGGCTCTGCCAGACGTGTGCGGCTCGTCGCTGAGCACGCGCGGCTGCGTTGCCGGTGATCCTCCATTCCGCTGCGTCCGCCCCGGCCGGCCGTGCCCGATTGGCTGTGCTCGCCCCGGTGAATCGCCCGTCTTTGGCCGAATGCCGTGGAATAGTCCCTGCGTGATCACGCTAACATCGAGGCCGGGAAGCCCCGTAACCTTTGGTCCCAATTCGGACCGAATCGGTCCGCTAAGGGGGCGTGCGGTTGGAGTTATTTGGCGACATTTCGCCGAAAACCATAAACGTGAGGGTTTTGTGCCATAAATCGACGTTGACCGCTGCCAGCTTCATCGAGCGGCTGCTTGACGGATACGAGCGGCGTCAGAGGATGGAGGCGTTTGGAAGCGCGATTCGCGAGGCGGACGCGGCCTACTGGGACGAGTTCCGGGCCTGGGACGTCGCCTCGAGCGACGCGTGACATGGTTGGCGGCCTTTGCAGAGGCGCGGTCGTGTGGGCCGAGTCGGACCCGACGCGCGGCCGCGAGCAGGCGGGGCGCCGCCCGGCTCTCGTCGTCGCCGGGGACCTCTATCTCGAGCAGGCGGATACGCTTGCAATCGTCGTCCTGCAACGACGATCCGCCGCGGTTGGCCGAATCACGTTCTGCTGCGGGGGCCTGAGCTCGTTCCGCGTCGTCCGACGTACGCCATGACCGAGCAGCCGCGGACCATATCGCGCGAAAGGATCGTCGACGTCGCCGGAGTCGTGGATGCGCAGACGATGGCGGAAGTCGATATGTGGCTTCGCGATTTTCTCTCCTTGGGGTGAGCCGAAGCTTCGCGTCGGGGCGCTGCCCGCAACTGGCTCCGATCTGGGCCGGCGGTTTGCGCCAAGCCGCCCGGGGTCTGCGGCTCTCGCCGGTCCGGACCGGTGGCTTACGCGAATCGCAATGGGAAACCGTCGAACCTGGGAGAGGCTCATCCGGGAGGGTCGGGCGCGGGGATTGGGTTTCGCCCCAGGGTCGAGCAGGGCTAAGGCCTCCGGCGGGGCTGGCGCGCGGGATTGGGGCGCGCAGCCCGTGGGACGCCGTGCAATTCCCGAGAGACTGCTGTTAGCGTGCTCTGTATGAACGCGCTGGCACATCTCTTAGAGCACAATCTGCTTGTCATCCAACAGGTCAGTTCGGTTGTGAGCGACAAGTACGCGATCATGGACGGAAACGGCAATGCGGTCGGGCGCATCGTGGATATTCCGGACTGTTTCTCTGCTGCCTTTGGCACCAGCAGATTCGACGTCCTCGATGCCAACGGCTCCGTGGTTCTGCGTATGGGAGATCAGTTCGACTTCGATTTCGACTTCAGCCATGTGCGCATGCGCGACATGCCCGCGTACGTCTTGGCTCTTTCCAACGGCGCGTTTCTGGCGAGCATCGTGGACAGAACCGGGTTCGCGGGCAGGAAGCTCGCCATCCGCCCTGCCGCCGGGCCTCCGCTGAATGTGCGGGGCAAGGCCTTTCGATCGCGACTTCGAGGCGACGTTCGGCGACGGCGGCGCCGTCGTCGGGAGAGTGAAGCGCGAATGGGCCGGAGTCTTGAAAGAAGCCATGGGTCGGGACCGTTATACGCTGAGGATTCATCCGCAAGCTCCCTGGGAGCACCGGCTGGCGCTGCTCGGCGGGACGCTCGCCATAGACGCCCTGCGGATGCGAGGTGGCTCTCTTCCAGCAGGCTCCGGGATTCGGACCTCTGACGCGGATGTCCTCTGGGCCGGACGCCGCATGTTTCTCGATCCGTCCAAGGCGGTGCAGCCCGTCGGCGCGTCGGCAGCTCGAAAGCGCCGACGGCCAGCGCCTGGGCGTCACGCCGCGCGCCGACGTCCCCTCCCTCGGCCCGCCTGCGCTTTGAGGGGCTCTCAGAGCCGACTTCTTTCATGAGCCGACGCGTTCGTTCCATTTGTCGGAGCCGTCTTCGACGAGCACGGCGGGAGCCGATCCGCTCAAAGCGGCTTGGGCTCGCCGTTTGCGGCGTTCCAATCACGCCCAAGAGTTCGCGGACGCAGCGGCCTTCTGATCCATGAGGTCCAGTGCGACCATCCCCCCGAGCACCGCCAGCCGCTGAATCTCAGAGGCGCCTGTCTCGAAAGTGAGCGCGTAGCGGCCGCGGCAGGCCGGGCCGATGGCGTGGCCCGGCTTTTCGTGCGCGGAGCTTGCGACCAGGGCGTCGCCGTCGGCGGACTTGACCTTGAACTGGCGGTCGAGGAAACTGCCGTGCAGCGTCATCGGAGCCTCGTCGACCGGTTCGATCGACATCTCGCGGACGAAGCACGCGTATCTTTCCTTGACGCCGGCCAGAAGCTCGCCGTCGGGGCGGTTCACGGAGTAGGCGTTCCTGCCGAAGTTTTGCATCGCGCTGACGTGGATGACGACGGAGCCGTCCGCGTCGACGACGTCGAACTTGCAGGGGGACTTTGAGGAGCGATGTTGCGTGGACTCGGTTGATATGATATTTCCAACAATGTTTCCATCGGCGTCTTCAATGGTGAATTCATCAGATATGGAGGGCCTGATCTGCTGCATGACAAGAAGATCGCGTTCGGCAATGCTCTGCTGTGCTTCCATAGTTCACACATTAGCGCCCTGTTTCGCCCTTGGACAGGGCGTTCGTCCGATGTTCGCGCGCGATTCGCGTGTCTTCGCGCATATCAGGCTGCGATGGCGGTTCATCTCACAGAGGCTCCGCCCCCTGGGCCGCCGTCGGGGTTCGCGAAATGCGTGTAACTTCGCTGGCGCAAGGCGGGGTCAGAAGCCCGGCGGCGTCGGCCAAGGCTCGTCCTTCTCGAGCTGGGCGGCGAGGGCGAGAAGCAGACCCTCGCGGCCGGGTCGGGTCACGAGCTGCATACCGATCGGCAAGCCTTCCGCGCTCACTCCGCCGGGAATCGACAGCGCGGGATGGCCCGTCACGTTGAAGATCGCCGTGTTGACGACCATTGGCGTGCTCCGGAAGACCGACGCGAACGTGCTTCGGCTCTCCAGCCAGCCCGAAGGCTGTGGGAGCACCGGAATCGTCGGCATCGCCAAGACGTCGGCGGTGGGGAGGAAGCGTTCGTTGAAGGCCCGGGCGATCTTTTCGCCGCGGCGCTCGGCGAATCTCGCCAGGCGCGCCGGAATCAGGCGGCCGACGGCGGCGATGCGGCAGGTGTGCCTCTCCAGCTTCTCGGGCGCCTCGACCGAGTCGGCCTCGGTTGCCATGCCGGAGAGGAACTGCAAAATGAAGGCGTCGGTGGGCACGGGCCACGCGGCGTGCGTCTCCCGAACGTCGTGGCCCAGGCGCGCGAGCCTCTGGACCAATGAGGCCAGCGCGCGATCGACATCGGGGTCGTTCTTCTGCCCCGGCATCGGGGAGCGTCCGGTCCAGGCGATCCGCAGCGGTCCGGTTCCGCGTGCGACGACGTCGCGATACGGCTCGCTCAGGGGCTCGGCGTGCCAACGGTCCGAAGGCAGGCTGCCGGCGATCGCGTCGTAGAGCAGCGCCGAATCCGCCGCTGTGCGGCTCATCCCGCCGAAGGTCACGAGTGCGTGCCAATGCTGCGAGAGCGGGGCCATCGTCACCCGGCCACGCTCCGGCTTGAGGCCCAGGATTCCGCAGCATGAGGCGGGCAGGCGAATGGAGCCGCCGCCGTCGGCGCCTAAGGCGATCGGGGTCATTCCCGTCGCGACGGCCACGGCCGAACCTCCCGAGGAGCCGCCGGGGGAGAAGCCGCGCCGCCAGGGATTGAAGGTGGCGCCGTAGCGGTTCGAGATCGTTTCGGGGCAGCGGCCGAACTCCGGCATGGTCGTTTTGCCGACGACGATCGCGCCGGCGGCGCGCACGCGGCGGATCACTTCGCTGTCGGCCGCGGCCGGCGACGGGTTCCCGCTGCCGCCGAGGGTGGTAGGCAAGCCGGCGACGTCGTACTCTTCCTTCACAGCGATGGGCACGCCTGCCAGGAGCCTTCCCGCGCCGTCGGCTGGGGCGCTCGCGCCGTCGGCTGGGGCGCTCGCGCCGTCGGCCTTACGTCCCCTGGCTTCGCCGGCCAGTTCGGCGTCGAGCCGGTCGGCCTCGGCGAGAGCCTCCTCGGTTCGCACAACGGCGAAGGCGTTGAGCTCTGGATCGAGGCGGCGGATGCGTTCCAGAGACGCGGCTGCTAGCTCGCGCGCGGTCCAGCGCCCCGACCGCACGCCCTCGGCCATCTCGCTCGCCGACAGTTGCGTGAAAACGTCCTCGTTCATAGCTTTGATTCTAATCCCTGCACGCTTCCAAGCGGCGCCCGTCTTCAACGAAAGCCTGCCGCCAATCGGCGCTTGACCGCTAGCCTTCGACTGTCGCCTGCTTCAAGCGTCCGTTCCTTTTTACGCGGCGGGTGCAGCGGCTCTCTTACGCGAGCTCGACGACGACGGGCACGTGGTCCGAGGCCCCTGCCCTTGCGTTCATTGCGGTCGATATGCGCCGCGGCGACTCTCTCAGCCAAAGCCGGGCTTGCCCACGCGAAGTCGATCCGCATGCCTTCGTTCTTCGGAAAGCGCAGGCGCTGGTAGTCCCAGAAGGTGTAGGGCGCCTCGGTCGCGCCGCGCGTGACTTCCGCGAATCCGGCATCGCCAAAGGCGTGGAAAGCTTCACGCTCGGGGTCGCTCGCGTAGAGCTCGCCTCGGAAGAGTTCGGGGTCCCACACGTCGCCGTCGCCCGGGACGACGTTCCAGTCTCCCGCCAAGAGGAGCTGGGCCGAGGAGTCCTCGGCGAGCTGTGCGCTCGCGGCCCGCCTCAATGCGGCGAGGAATTCCAGTTTGTAGGGGTAATGCGGGTCGTCGAGCGCCCGGCCGTTGGGCACGTAAAGGCTCCACACGTCGACGCCGCCGCACCGCGCGCCGATCGCCCGTGCCTCGACTTTCGGCTTGGCGCCTTCTTTGCCGAAGGCGGGCTGGCCCTCGAAGCCGACGGCCACCTCCTCGATTCCCACGCGCGAAAGAATCGCCACGCCGTTCCATTGGTCGAGCCCGTGGGCGGCGACTTCGTATCCGGCGGCTTCGAACTCGGCGGCGGGGAACTGGTCGGGCGGCACTTCGTCTCCTGCAGCAGGAGGACGTCGAGGTCCCAACGGTCGAGGACGGCGAGCGCCCTTCTTGCCGCGCCCGAATTGAGTTGATGTTCCACGTGGCGATGCGCATGCCCCAAGCCTACCCGGCCAGCCGCCTTGCCCCGCCAGCCGCCTTGCCTGGCGGGCTGCCGTGCCCTGGCGAACGACGCTGTGCCGTGCCTGGTGGGCTGCCGTGCCTGGCGAACGACGCTGCGCCATGCCTGGCGCACGGATCCGCCTGCGGAGATCCTCCGGGCGCCGCACTGTTCCGTCTTGTTGGCGCGCGACGGTCTGTCTTGTTGGCGCGCGTGAAGGGCTCCGGCTGTCGAAGCCCGTCGAATGCGGCAGGCCAAGGCCGTTGTAGACTCGTTTGCCGATGATGTTCAGAGCCGTTCTCCACAGCGATCTATCCCGACGCGAACTGGAATGCCTTCGCGATCTCTTCGACGGCGAGTATTTTCGCGAACACGGGCCTTGGGATCCTGACGCGCCGTATGGGTATGCGCCCGCCGACGTGCACGTCGTCGCCTCCTCCGACGGCCGCCTGCTGGGCCATGTTGGATTTCAGTTGCGCAGCATCGCGGTGGGCGTTTGCGACGTGGCGGTCGCTGGAACCGGCGGCGTGCTCGTCCGCAAGGAGTCAAGGGGATCGGTTTAGGCGCTGCGCTTATGCGCCGTGCCCAAGCCGCGATGCGGAGTTTTGACGTCCCGGGAAAGCCGAGGGCGGAGTTTGGCTATCTGGGCTGCAGGCCCGAGGTTGTGCCCTTCTATCAAGCGACGGGGTGGCGTCGGATCGACGTCGTCGAACGTCATCTCTCCATGGGTGAAAAGCGCGTTTCCACGGGCGAGGGCAACGCTGTCGGAAAAGGTCCGGGCAGTGCAGGGGAAAGATCCGGCTAATGCAGGAGATCCGGGCGACCCCGGGACGGCCCGGCCTCGATCGTCGTTTCTGAGGGGGCGCCCGTGCTTATTTGCGCCGCTTCGCGCGACGTCGGCGAATGGCCCGCCGGACCCGTCGAGCTGCGAGGAAAGCCGTGGTGACGGGTAGGCGTTCGGTGCCTGTTCTCCTTGACTGCGGTGTCTGTTTGTCCGGGCTTTCACGCTTTCTTGTTCCTAGTTTTTCGTGCTCTTGCGCCTAGTTTTTCGTGCTCTCAATGAAGGAGATCATCGTTTTCAGTTTGTGCGACCAAAAGATCGTCAGGTCGTTCTTTTGGGCGCTCAAGAGGTTGTGGACTTTGAACACTCCCGAGAGCACCGCCGCCGGTATGCAGGAGGCGGTGCCGAATTCTCGCAGCCAGACCTTTGCCTTGACCGCTGCGTCGTTGTTGAGCCGTTTGACCGAATTGGTCGAAGAGTTGCTGACTTTGCATTCGGTCGGCATCGCCCGGCCGTCCCAAAGGCCGATGACGAGATCCGCCTTCCTTCCGCCGAACAGCGATTCCTTGCAGAACTCTCCGGGGCCGGGAATCCGCGAGAAATTATCGACGCTGCGGCGTTCGACTTCGACGTATCCACTCGCAAGAAGGGCCTTGGCGACCTCGTCTTCTTGCAGGGTTCTTGGCCGCGCTGCGGCGCGCCGTCTGAACTTTTCTGATTGGCGATGAGGGCAGCGGTCGAAACTATGGCGGCCGTGCTCTCTTCGCCTGTGGGCATGCGATTCTCGCCGAGCCACGGGAAACGTTCTCGGTCAAGTCCCAACAAGACGACGTCGATGATATTCCTCGTGGCATCGGGGTTCTTCTCTAAATACGAATGGCTGAGCTTGGCGTCGGTCAGAACTTTCAGATCGTCTTCGCTGACCGAGGGTGAGGTCAGGTAGCGGATCTCGGTGAGGTAGCCGCGCCCGGTCAGCAACTCGTGGGATTGGTCGCGAAGCCGTGTGAGACAGCAGGTCTTTTCAAAGATGTCTTCAATATTTCGGCGATGTGCGTCAAAATGGCCGAGATACAGCTCCAAGGGCTCCTGGATGCGTGTCTCGCGAAAACGCGAAATCGCCCTCGCCGAGTCGGCGGAAAGCTCCTCTTCGGACCAAAGCGGCGGCTGCGCCTGCGGATTCACGGCTCGGTCCCTTCCGTCAGCCGGTCGAGGTCTGGAACGGGAATGCGCTCCATCTCCCTGGGCTCGAATTTCACAAGCCCGCCGGCGTACGTTCTGCCTTGGGACAGATTGACGCTTGCGCGCAGAGCGTCTGCTAGGCGGTCGAGGAGCGCGGGGCTCATCGGCGTCCGCGGATAGACGCCGTGCGCGATGTTGATGTGCCGCGCATCGATGTCGTTGCGCACGAAGGCCGGGGGACGCCGAGCCATATACGTCGCGAGGATTGGCGCGGCGTCGCGCAGTCCCACGCTCCACCAAGCCTTGCGATTGGCTGCGATGTATCCCTTGTCCACGCCTTTCAGTTGTGCCTCGCGCAGAAATTTGTCTATTTGCCGGCGTTCCTCGGCGTCGAAGACGTCAAGGTCCCACGGAAGGTCGATGACATTGCGCAATCCTTCCCCGGAAGTCAGCCGTTTCCCCGCCGCGAACAGTTCGCGGGCCTTCGTCACGCTTGGGAAAAGGACCCGCTCTGGGAGGTCGGAAGCGGCGCCCCGCCTTACCCACACTTTGTTTGCCCCGGTGACCGCGCCTCGGTGAACGCGGCACAGCTCGCCAAGTTCGACGTACCCTTCCGGCAGTTTGGGGGATGGGCGCGTCAGAACGGACCATTTGTCGGAGGCGGCGAGCCGTTTGCGGGAGACGCCGCGTCCGCCTTCGAGCCGGCCAAGCCGCCCGACGGACCTCACGTGGCGGAATTTGACGGCTGCCGGTGAGTCCCCGATCTTGAAGCATGTGATCATGCCTGTTGTGGCGACGTCGTCGAACGGCAAGACGCTGGCGTCGATGAGATGGAGCGATTGGCCGCCCAGGCCGTCCAAAAGAAGGTCGCGAACGAGCTTGCCGTAGTTGACGTCGAGCCATTCCGAGGATGTGATGAAGGCGCCGTAATCCCCGGGGCGGGCGTGCTCGGCGGTCGCCAAGAAGAAATGGACGTGTAACCCGGCGAGTTTGCTGGCCTTCAAACCGTGCCGTTTCGCCGTGGCCGCGAACCATTCCTTCCATTCGGGCGGTATCGAGTGGTGACGCACATAGGGCGGATTGCCCAGGAAAAGCGTGGAACCGTCTCGCCGGGGGCAGGCTGAGCGTGCGAAAGTCGCTCACACGGACCTCAGCGCGATCCGCAAGGCCGCACGCCGCAAGGTTTGCCCGCAGCATCAGCGCCGCGAGGGGATCGACGTCGACGCCGAACAGGCGGGCCTCGGGAAAGCTCTTGGCCGCGGCCAGAAGATAGCGGCCGGAGCCTGCGCCGGGATCGACGACGCGCGTCGGCGAGCCGTTGGCCGCAGCCCAAGCGGTCATCGCTTCGACGATCTCTCGCGACGTGTAGGTCTGCCCCAGCGGGCGCCGCAATTCCGCCGAGTGGACGCGGCAATAGGCCGTTCCCCAGGGATCGCGGCCGGCCCGGATGAGATCCCGGATTTCGGCCAGGTCGGAACGCGAAGGGCTCGGCGCGTCGCATCCGTCGACGATTCGCGATTCCTCGGCGGTGAGCTCGTCAGCATGCTCGGCCGCCAGCGCGGCCGCCGCCACGATGAGCGAGTCGCGAGTCGAAAGAACGTCCATGCCACTAAGCATCTCATTCGCCTCCGACACTTTTCGAGAAGCTGACGGCCGCCGTCGCCCCTCGGCATGAGAATGGACGAGGCTGACTAGGCCCGTCGCGCGACGCTCCGCCTCGCGACGCCCGCTAGGCGCGCCGCGTGACGTTCCGCCTCATGCCTTGAGCTTCGGGATAGGCTGAATGCATGGCTACCGCTTTAATAACCGGGGCGACATCCGGAATTGGTCGTGAAATCGCGTGGCAGTTGGCGGCTGAGCGCATGAACCTCATCCTCGTGGCGAGAAGTGCGGATCGACTCGAAGAGGTGGCCGAACATATCAGGCAGGTCGCCGACGTAGAGGCAGAGGTCCTGCCGGCCGACCTCTCGCAGGCCGAGGGCACCCTGCGCGTGTGCGAGCGCCTCATCGACGACGAGCGCCCCGTGGGCCTGCTCGTCAACAACGCGGGATTCGGGCTCGGCCAAGACTTCGTCGGCGGCGACATCGAACGCGAGCTCAACGCGCTCAACGTCATGGTGCGCGCCGTCCTCATGACGTGCCACGCGGCGATCCCCGGCATGGTCGCCCGCGGCGGCGGAGGCATCCTCAACATCGCCTCGATGGCCGCGCTGACGGCGCAGGGAACCTACTCCGCGCACAAGGCCTGGGTGCGCACCTTCACCGAGGGCTTGGCGGCAAGTTTGAAGGGCACGGGCGTCAACGCGACGGTCGTCTGCCCCGGCCTGGTGCATACAGAGTTCCACGAAAAGGTCGACGTCGATCCCGGGCAGTGGCCCGAATCCGCCTTCATCCCTGCCGAGCGGGTGGCCGCCGAAGCCATCGAGGGCGTGCGCCGCGGCAAGGTGGTCGTCACGCCGTCGCGAAGGTACCGCGCGCTCGCGGGCGCCCTCAAGGTCGCGCCGCGGAGCCTCGTGCGCGCGGTCGCGGGCCCGGAGCGTTCCGGCCGCCGCGCCTGAGCCTGCTCTGCTGAGCCCAGCGTCGTCCGTGATCCCGCTCCGGGGCCAGCCTGCCTCAGCCTGGCTCTCCGCAGCGGCTTAGCCTCTGCGCTCCGCTTACACCGCGTCCCCGCCTCTTGGAGATTTCCGCTCCAGCTTTCGTGACGCGTCGTTTGTGCCGTCTCGTTGTTTTGTGCCGGGTCGTCCAAGGCCGCGGCGCCATCGCATTGCGGACGCTTGTACCTCTCCCCGGAATCTGGCGCGAATTCGCCTTGCTTTTTCGGGTTAGCCTGTTTGCGCAAGGCCGGTCAGCCGGTCTGGCCCTGACGACTTTCGAGGCGAAGGCTTCGGGCGTCGGCGGGGCTTGAAAACTGAAACCCGCGATGCGGAGCCCCAGATGCGGCCCTGCGTCGCACGCGAACAGGCGTCGCAGGCGCCCCGTCCAGGGCACGCTGCGGAACCGGAAGGAAGGGAACGATGAAGGTTGCCATTATCGCCGTCGCAGCGATCTTGCTCCTGCTGATTCTGTGGTACATCGTCACGTACAACGGGTTCGTCAAGCTGCGGAACTTCGTCCAGGAGTCGTGGCGACAGATCGACGTCGAACTCAAGAGGCGCCGGGATCTCATTCCCAACCTCGTCGAGACGGTCCGCGGGTACATGGCCCACGAGCAGATGACGCTGCAGGCCGTGGTCGAGGCGCGTCGCCTGGCGGAGGCCCCGGCTGCTTCGCTCGCTCAGAGGTCGCAAAGCGAATCGGCGCTGTCGGGCGCGCTTTCGCGGCTCTTCGCCGTTGCCGAAAACTACCCGACGCTGCGCGCCGACACGAGCTTCCTCAATCTCCAACAGGAGCTGACCAACACCGAGGATCGCATCGCCGCAGGCCGCCGTTTCTACAACTCGAACGTGCGCGACCTCAACACGAAGGCGGAGAAGTTCCCGTCCTCGATCGTGGCGTCGATGATGAGCCTGCAGAAGGCCGAGTACTTCGAGATCGACAGCGCCGACAGGCAGCTGCCCCAAGTCAACTTTGGAGGCTTCAACACGCCGCCCGCTGCCGGCTTCGGCGGCCAGCCCGGGTACGGGCCCCAGAACGGCGGAATGCAGCCCGGCTACGGCGGCCAGCCCGGAGGCGGTGTCTAGGATGCGGCGGCAGGCCAGCCCGGCGGCTTCGGAGGCCAGCCTCCCGCCTCCGACAAAGGCTCTATGGAGCGATTGTCGGCACACGGTGAAACGGACAGACGACGGCGAGGTGATGTAAGTAAAACGAAGTGAAACACGGATCGAGACTCAGCGAGGGACAACACTTCGTAAAGAATGACAGCGCTTTAGTCAGGGACACGACAGTATGTTGAAAGGCAGGGGCGTCTTTGAGTTTGCATGCGGAATGGCTGAGATGGCGAATCGGGAAGATTGAAAGGCATAGCGTGAATGCAATGTGAGGGCGGCGTTAGGCGCCGCCCTCACATTGCTTTTGATATGCTCTGGCGGGCTTCACCAGGCTGGTATCGGCGGCGTTTCCGGTTTCGCGCGAGCCGATCAACAGGCGGTCGCCAATAGACTAGTCACGGCCTATGCTGCGGACGTTGCGCGAGATTATCCCTTTGGCAAGATTTCCGCATCTGTAAAAGCCCGTCTTCACCGGGCCGTCGCCCAGCGGGCAATCCTTTTAGCTTTCGGGCGTTTCCCTTTGTTTCGCTGGCAATTGAAGCGTGCCGATTCGAAAAACTTGAATAAGTTCGATTCGGGATGATGTTGCTCTAGATTTCTAAAGCTTAGGGCTTGGGGATATCTCCCTTTATGACTGCTTGTCCACTCACGTATACTAGATACCGAGACTAACTTCCGATTTAGAGCTGATTCTATGTTTGAGAGGGGATAATAATGGCTGAATATTCTGACCTTGATGTCATAATAAAACAGCTGAAGAAGGCCGCAATTGACGCATACATGAAGGATCGCTTGTTCAACCTGGATGGCGGAGAGTATATGCAAATGACTACTCAGCCTCTGGCAAGGGTTAGAATTGAAGCTCCCTAATGCTGATGGAGAAGGCGGAGGGAGGCTTCTAGAGGGAAAGCCTTATGATGAAGATCAAGTGGAGAATTTTGACGCCATTCGCAGCAAGATAGACAGTATAGTGTCGCGATGGAAAGGGCTGCCGGAGCCGTCGGGGTTAAGCGCAAATAGGGTCGTCTGTGGAGATGTCGTGTTGGAACTGTCGGCTAAGGTGGACGGCGGTGAAATTGGCGGTGCCGGATATGCTGCGCCACATCTTAAAAATGCGGTCGCGAACCCTGCTAGTTTGGGCGGGAAAACAATGATTATCTTCCGGGAGAATCTTCTCGGCAACATTGGACCGACCATGGACGCTTTCGCCGTTGCGTATCACTTCGTGGGAGAGACCTTGGAACGCGAAGAAAAGGTAATTGAATATACTCGGAAGGCGGTTGCGGATGCAGTTGATGGCGCGCGGGACACGTTTTCGAAGATCGCCAATCAAGGATTCGATAAGGGATGCTGGAGTTTACGGTCAACATATTCAAAATGGCCTTCATGGGGGTGACAATTTTTTGCTCCCGTTGAAGGCGTTTTGGTAGATTTGGTTAAAGACATTGGTTTAATCTGCTTGATGAAGCAGTCTCTGACTCTGAGCAGGGCGAGGAAAGGCACCCAGGTAACTTCAACACTGCAATGCGTGACTTTGAAGCCCTGATGAATCGTGTTAATGAGGAATTTGCAGGGGCTGAAAATAGAATCAACGATGCGCTCAAGGAGAGTCTCGACCTTGTTGGCAAGCGCATCGATCGTTTCCGGATTGAGTTGAAGGCGCTTCATACTAAAGATGTTGATAACAAGGACCTCGAAAATAGGATCAAAGAGGTTGAAATTAAACGTGAAGAGGCATATCATGTGGCGCAAAAAAACTTCCAGAGCTTGCCAACTGCTTGAGAGCCACTTCGAGTGAAGCGTCAGGTCTAGGCATGCCTGTTCGTCGAGACCATCCAGTCGGAATGGGACCAGAAGGGCCGCAGCGAGCGTTCTTGAATTTCAAAGATCGCCTTGGCGGTCTACTCGGAGAGCTGGCCGAGGATGTCGAGCTGGGGCTTATAACCTGAAAGCCGCGCTTGAAGCATTTGATGCAGTGGACAACGACGAGCGAGATAGGGTTCCAAGAAAAGGAGAGCTGTCTCGAAGAAAGTGCTTCTAAAAGTTGAAGAGGCGCAAAGCAGGCAAAAAGCCTGTCTCCGATGATCCGAGATCTCAAAACAAAACGGGCCCCTGCTGATGTAAGCGAGTGTAGTGGGGCGACATGGATGCTGCCCACTACACTTGAGTCCGTGAACGATTCTCTTCGCAGGCGACTCATTGAACTGGTCGGCTCTTTGGCCGTCCAACGCGGGGACTTTACGCTGGCCTCCGGCAAGAAGTCCTCGTACTACGTGGACATGCGCCGTGCCACGCTTCACCACGAGGCGGGCCCGCTTGTGGGGCATGTCATGCTCGACATGCTAGAGGAGGCGGGCTTCGGCGCGGGCGTGGCCGACGCCGTCGGCGGACTGACGATGGGCGCCGACCCCGTAGCCACCGCCATTATGCACGCCGCGGCTTCCCGCGGACTTGACGTCGACGCCTTCGTCGTGCGGAAGGAAGCCAAAGACCACGGCACGAAGCGGCGAATCGAGGGCCCGTCCATCGAAGGGCGCAACGTCGTGATTTTGGAGGACACGTCCACAACCGGCGGTTCGCCCATCCAAGCCCTCGAAGCCGCGCGCGAGGCCGGGGCGAACGTGCTCGCCGTGGCGGTGGTCGTCGACCGGGCCACCGGCGCCAGGGAAAAGATCGAAGCCTGCGGCGTTCCGTACCTGGCCGCGCTTGGACTGGAAGACCTCGGCCTGGAAGCCCAGGTATGACTTGGTCTGGAAGCCAGGGCATGAGGCGGAAGCCCGGATGTGAGGCGGTGAACGCGGCTTCGGCTGTTGCGGCGGCTTCCGCTGCGAAGGCAAGGTCCAGCGACAAGGCAGCGGACCAGCCTTTCGGCGCGACGGAAAGGCCGACGTGACTCATGAACCTTTGGATGCTGTCGACGAACCCCTCGGCGTAGCTCAGAGGCCGGATGCGGCGGCAGCGGATTCTGCCGCCGGGGCGGCGCGATTGGCGGATAAAGCGGTCAGGGGCAAAGCAGCCGGCGGACGAGGCGGTCGGCGATGCCGAGGGAACTGTCCGCGGCGGCGAGCAGCCCCGCCGGTCCTTCGAGCCCGCGCAGCTTTCCGGGCCGCCCGAGGACCCCTCGCTGGGCAACGCGCGGCGCGACGTCGGCGTCGGCCCGCATCCTCGCCCGTGGCCGGACGATCCGCGCCTCGACCCGGCCCTGCTGGAAAAGCGGCGACCGGCGCAACGTGATCGACAAGTACCGCTATTGGAGCGTCGAGGCGATTCGGGCCGACCTCGCTCCCAGCCGGGCGGCCCTCCAGATCGCCATCGAGAACCTGGCGCACGACCTCAACATCGGCTCGATCGTGCGCACCGGCAACGCCTTCAACGTCTCCGGCGTGCACATCGTTGGGCGCAAGCGGTGGAACCGCAAGGGCGCGCTCGTCACCGACAGGTATGTGGACGTCTTCCATCGGCCTGAGGTGCGCGACGTCGTCGAATGGGCCAGGGCAAACGACTACGCGATGGTTGCCGTTGACAATCCGCCGGGGTCGGCTGCGCTCGAAGAGACTCGGCTGCCCGAGCGGTGCCTGCTCGTGTTCGGGCAGGAATCCTCCGGCATCTCGCCCGAGCTGCTCGCGGCCTGCGACTTCGCCGTGCGCATCGAGCAGTACGGTTCCACCCGCTCAATGAACGTGGCGGCCGCCGCCGCCATCGCCATGCACTGGTGGTCCGTGCAGCATCGGTGAGGAGAAGGGCTCTGTGACCGCCGTCTCAGCGTGACAGTGGCCTCAGTCGCGGGCGGGAATCTTGGGACGTTCGCGTGTTGTGTACCTGCCGTCAAGTGAGAGAATAAGAGGGTGAGTCAGCAACAACACGAAGGAGATTATTCGTGGCTATCGCAACCCCTGAAGTCTATGCAGAGATGCTCAACCGCGCCAAGGAAGGCAAGTTCGCCTACCCGGCAATCAACGTGACGTCATCGCAGACCCTCACAGCGGCCCTGCAGGGATTCACCGAAGCTCAGTCCGACGGCATCATCCAGGTGTCCGTCGGCGGCGCCGAGTACGCCTCGGGCTCCACTGTCAAGGACCGCGTCGCCGGTTCCCTCGCGCTCGCCGCATATGCGCGCGAAGTCGCCAAGAACTACCCCGTGACCGTCGCGCTCCACACCGACCACTGCGCCAAGCAGAACATCGATTCGTGGGTACGCCCCCTGCTCGAGCTCGAGGCCGAGGAAGTCAAGGCCGGCCGCCTTCCCTTCTTCCAGTCGCATATGTGGGACGGCTCGGCCGTTCCGTTGGCTGAGAACCTCGAGATCGCCAAAGAGCTCCTCGCCCTGTCGCAGGCCGCCAACACCATCCTCGAGATCGAGATCGGCGTCGTCGGCGGCGAAGAAGACGGCGTGGTCGGCGAAATCAACGAGAAGCTGTACACCACCACCGAAGACGCGCTCGCCACGGTCGAGGCTCTCGGCCTCGGCGAGAACGGCCGTTACCTGACGGCTCTGACCTTCGGCAACGTCCACGGCGTCTACAAGCCCGGCCACGTCAAGCTGCGCCCCGAGATCCTGGGCACCATCCAGGAAGAGGTTGCGGCGAAGGTCGGCTGGAAGAACAACCGCCCCTTCGACCTCGTCATGCACGGCGGCTCCGGCTCCACCGCAGACGAGATCGCCCTCGCCGTCGAGAATGGCGTCATCAAGATGAACGTCGACACAGACACCCAGTACGCCTTCACCCGCCCCGTCGCCGACCACATGTTCCGCAAGTACGACGGCGTCCTCAAGGTCGACGGCGAAGTCGGCAACAAGAAGGATTACGACCCGCGCTCGTGGGGCAAGCTGGCCGAGGCCGGCATGGCCGCCCGTGTGCTCGAAGCCTGTGACCGCCTCGGCTCGGTCGGAACCAAGATGAGCTGAGGCCAGAGCTTCTTGACGATCGCTTCGGTTCGGCTGGGACAACGGCGGTCTGGCTGGGACGGCTCAGATTCCACCGGACACGACGCTGCGCCGTCGTCGGCGAGATTTTGCCGACGACGGCGCTTTCCGTCGAATGGCCGTTGTCATGCACGAAGGCATTTTTCATGCCTCGCCGCATTCCTATGCCCTGACACCGTGCCTATGCCGTGACACCGTGCCCATACCGTGCCGACGCTTTTATGCTCCGGGCACCTCTCCTGCGCGGGCTGACCTCGCCGTTGCGCTTTGACGTCGCTTTGCTGCCGCAACGTTGTTCTGCCGCTGCGTTGTTCAACGGCGACTGCGTCGCCCTGCTTCCGCCGCGTTGTTTCGCGGCCACTCATCGCCCTGTTTCCGCCGCATTGTTCTGATGCCGCTAGGTTGCTCTGCCGCTGCTGCGCATCGTTCTGTTCCCGCCAGCTCGCTTGCCTCGACGGGCCGATGGTTCCCCTCCCTCGGCAACCAGCTAAACTGACGGTCGGTGCCGATTCGCTCTCTGACGATGCTTCCCCGCCCTCGGCGTCCGGAGACTGTTCCGTTCCGGGAGACGGAAACTCCTAGTCGCGGGCCGCCTTGAGCAGCTTGTCCAGCGCGGCCTTCTCGATGATAGCTTGCATGTAGGCCGCAAACGCGACGCCGATGATAGCAACGAACCAGACCGCGGCCATGCGCGCCCTCGGAACCGCGACGAAAACCGCCAGCGGAGCGAGAGCCACTGCGACATTGGCCAGTGTGCGCCACAGATAACCCCCGGCAAGCACCGCGGCGTTTCCCACGTGGCCGATTGCCGTGTTCTCGAAGAATGCCTGGAGCGGCGCCGTCCAGCTGAGCACGCCCAGCACGGCGGCGAGTCCCACGATGAGCAGGCCGTTCAGGCCGCCGGCCAAGCGAGAATCGTCGATGCCCGAAAGAGCCAGCTCTCGGCCGCGCCCGCGCCGAGGAGGATCGCGCAGGGAATCCACCAGCCCATTGATTGAACCAGATTCTTGCGGAAGGCGGCCCACCACGTGCGCACGAGGTAGCCGTCCTCCTCGCGGACCGTCTCGCCGCAGACCCGGGCGCAGGCCGTGAGCGCCGCGCCCGCCGTCGCCACGGGAATGGAGGCGGCGAGCGTCAACAGATTGACTATGACCAGATCGGTCGCCGTCGACAGGCCCCGATAGAACTTTCGAGTCGGGAGACAGGACGCCCATGCGACCGCCCGGCTCAGCCCCTGACCGCGCCCGCGCCACGCCCTCGACGATGTACTTCTGGCAGGCCAGGTGAAGACGACGATCGGGATGACGGCCATGACCAGCACCGCCATCTGCGCCCCGAGGTCCTTGTTCCCGTTCGTTCCGATCATTCCTTGGATGACGATCAGGATCGTCTTGTAGCGCTCGTCGCTGCCTATGACGAGGTAGGGGGAGGAGAGTCGTTCCACACCCACATCGTGTTGAGAATGGCCACGGTGACCGCCGTCGGCTTGAGCAGCGGCATGACCACGCGGAAGTAGTTCTGCAGCGGCGAACAGCCGTCGATGTAGCTGGCCTCCTCGATCTCCAGCGGGATCGATTTGACGAAGCCGGAGAAAAGGAACAGCGAAAGGCCCCCGCCGAATCCGAGGTAAAGCAGCACCATTCCCCACGGGTTGCCAGCCCTAGCCTGTCGGCGATGCTCGACGTCGGAAACATGACCATCTGGAACGGCACGATCATCGAGAAGGCGAAAAGGTAGTAGATCACCGACGTCCACCACGTCTTCACGCGGGTGATGTAGTAGGCCGTCATCGCGCAGAAGAAGACGATCACAGCCACGGACGCCACCGTGATGAACAGCGACCACAAGATCGCCTGGCCGAAATTCTCGTCCCCGAGGGTCTTCGTGTAGTTGTTCAGACCCACGCTCGACTCCCCGTCTGGCAGCGCGAAAGGGCTTTCCGAGATGAACAGCTTGCCCTTGAACGAGTTGATCAGAATGAACGCGAGCGGAATGAGCCACAGAAGCGAAAGCAGCGTCAGAAAAAGCGTGAGAACCGCCCTGCCCGGGGAGAAACGCGGACGCGAGACAGCGGGCATAGGCGCTTTCGCGGCGGCCGAGGCTTTCGCGGCCGCCGACGCCTTGGAGTCGGGACGTTCGGAGTCGGACGGGGTGCTCGCCGCGCCGGACGCTTTATGCGCCGCTTCGGCTGCGACGGCGCCGGAAGCGGCGTCGGACTGGGTGTTTGCGGTGCCCGACGTCGAACGCGCGGCGTTGCTGTTGGTGGCGCTCACTGGTCGACCTCCTTCGAACGGGTGACGCGCAGCTGAATGAAGGCGATGACTGCGACGACGATGAAGAAGACGACGGCCATGGCTTGCGCTGTGCCCTCGCCGTTGCGAATGTCGAACATCCTCTTGAAAATGTTGAGGGCCGCCATCTGGGTCTCCTTGTAGGGCTTGCCGTCCGTCAGGGCTAGGTTTTGGTCGTACATCTTGAACGTGTTGGCAAGCGTCAAGAATGTGCAGATGGTGATGGAAGGCATCATGATCGGCAGGGTCACGGACCTCATCGTCTGCCATTTGGAAGCGCCGTCGATCTGCGCGGCCTCAATGAGCTCGGGCGGAACGTTCTGCAGGCCCGCGATGTAGATGATCATCATGTAGCCCATCATCTGCCAGCTGGTCAGCATGACGAGTCCCGCGAACCCGTACCTCCAATCGTCTTGGATTGACCCTTCGGCGAAACGGTTGATGATGGCGTTGAGCATTGTCTACGTATAGCCGAGGACCAAGCCGCCAATGAGGTTCGGCAGGAAAAAGACGGTTCGAAAGACGTTGGTTCCGCGGAGCTTGCGGGTGAGCATGTAGGCGAGCGTGAATGCGCCGATGTTGACGGTGACGATGGCCACCGCCGTGACCATGGCCGTGAAAGTCAAGGCTTCGACGAAGTGCGACCTTTCGGAGAAGGCGGCTGCATAGTTCTTCAGACCCACCCATTCGGCGTCGTCGATGGCCGTGAACTTGTTGAAGGAAAGGTAGACGCCCACCACGAAGGGAATGAGGAAGGCGATGGTGAAAGCGATGAGTGTGGGCCCGGTGAAGACCGGGAAGTATTTCTTCAAGGATCTGGTCGTGATCGGTCTCCAAAAGAAGTGCGACGACGAGCCGGAGGCGCGCCCTTGCCCTGCGAGGACTGGGCGTCCTCCCACTTTACAGAGATTGCGGGACTGCCGCTCCGCAGACGAGTGCGGTAAGTCGGCCACGCGGGCGCCTGCGGCTCCGCCGCTGCGTCAAAGCGCCGATGCCGCTGCGTTTCTCTTTGCGCGGGTTCGCCCCGACGCCGGACTTGCGCTGCGGGGAGGCGGGCCGAGCCGGGGCGGCGTCGGCCCGCCTGTGCGCTAGCTGTCCTTGTTCTGTTCCTTGCCCTTCTTCCACTCGGAAGTGAAGTACTTGGCGACGTCGGACCACTCTTCCTTGCCGGCTGCGTACTGCTGGAGGTGCGAGCCGAGCTGCTTCTTGTAGTCTTCCGAGGGGAAGACCGTGAAGTCCCAGGTCACGGGATCCAGGTCCTTGTTGTTGATGTACTTGACCACTTCTTTGCCGAGCGGATCGGACGGGCTCTGGGAGGCGAATGCCTTAAAAGGCGCGATGAAGCCGAGGTCCTCGGAGACCAGCTTGGCGCCTTCCTTGGAGGTGTAGAGCCAATTGACGAAGTCGATCGAAGCCTTCTTGTCGGATTCGGAGGCCTTGTTGTTGAGGGCGAGGTAGTTCTCCGTTCCGATCGCGATGCCGTTCTTTTCCTCGCCTTTGACTCCCGTGTAGATCGGAAGAAATGAACGTCCTCAGGCTTGACGACGTTGCCCTTGTCGCCCTATGATCTGCTCCCAGGCCCAGTTGCCGTTCTGGACCATGGCGGCCTGGCCGCAGGGCGAACTCGGACATCGAGTCGGAAACGGACTTGTTGCTTGCCTCCGAAGGCGAAACCGTCGAGTTCTTCAGGTACAGGTCGAAGATCTTCTTGTAGTTGTCGAGATAGGTCCCCTTGATGGTGTCGGCGTCCTTGGCTTTGGCGTCCTTCAACTCGTAATGGAGGGGGTAGTTGGCCAGGTGGGTGTGCCAGCGCCAGTCCTCCCCGGAGGCGAGCGACGTCGAAGCGAATGCGCCCCTGATGCCGAGCTGGTCCTTCTTGGCCTGCATGTCCTCGGCGACTTCCCTGAGCTTGTCGAAGCCCTTGATCTCGTCGACCGACTTCGCCTTGGCGTCTGGCAGGGCAAGTACTCTTCATGATGGCGTCGTTGTAAACGATTCCGCAGCCCTCGGTGGTGAAGGGGACGCCGTAGATCTTGCCGTCTTCGCCCTTGAGCGCCAAATCTTTCTTTGTCAGATCCTTGGTGAATTTCTCGTCGCTCAGATCCGAGGCGTACTTCTCCCAGTTCTTCAGGCCAATGGGGCCGTTGACGTTGAAGAGGGTCGGTGCGTCAGACTTGTTGATTTCCGTCTTGAGCGTCTGCTCGTAGTTTCCGGCCGCCGCGGTGCGGATCTTGACCTCGACGCCCGTCTTCTTCTTGTATTCTGCCGCGACCTTCTTCCAAGCCTTCTCGGCTTCGGGCTTGAAGTTGAGGGTAGTAGACGGATGCCTTGCCGTCGTCTTTTTGTCGGAGCTGCTCGAGCAGGCCGCGAGGCCTCCAAGAGAAACCGCAGCCGCCGCCACGGCGGCCACGATGCTTGTGGTGCGACGCATGAATGCCCTCCTTTGGACAAACCGGCGAGACAGTCCCGCCGTCGGGGTGGTGTGCGTTGCTCGGTGAGAGCCGAGCGTACCCATTTTCTATCACAAGTAGAGGCGGTTATGAAAATTTTTGCACAAACGTTACAGAAACGGGGGTCTCCTTTTTGGGGAAAAAGGTGCGAAAAAGACCGGCGAGATCGCGCAAGACGCAGCAGAGACCGCGAAAAGTACGTGATCTCATGAGTCGCTCCAGTGCTCATCATCGAGATCACGTACGCGTCGCAAAGGGCGCCGCCAGGGATCGTCCGGTTCGAGAACGCTCAGATGGACTCTGGTTTGATCTTCCAGACTTCGCGGGCGTAGTCGCCGATCGTCCTGTCGGAGCTGAAGATGCCCGGAACGGCAGATGTTGACCCAGCACTTGCGCGCCCACTCCTTGCGGTCGCGGTAATCCTCGGCCATGCGGTCGCGGGCTTCGCGATAGGACGCAAAAGTCGCCCAGCAGATAGTAGGTGTCGGGTTTGTCCCCGACGAGCCGTCGATAAGCGACGCCCGCAGATCGTGGAAGTCGCCGGATCCTCCGTCGTCAAGGGTGCCGTCGACGAAGGCGTCCATCACGCGCTTGAGCCCCTGGGACCGTCTCGTAGTGGTGGCGGGGGTCGTAGTTGCGGCGAAGCTTGGGGAGCTCCTCTTCGCGGGCTCCGAAGATGTAGGCGTTGTCCTCGCCGACGGCATCGGCGATTTCCACGTTGGCGCCGTCGAGCGTGCCGAGCGTGAGGGCGCCGTTCATCATGAACTTCATGTTCGACGTTCCCGAGGCCTCTTTTCCCTGCCATCGAGATCTGCTCGGAGACGTCGGCTGCGGGGATGATGTACTCGGCGGGCGTCACGTTGTAGTTCTCGACGAAAACGACGCGGATGAGATCCTTTGTGTCGGGGTCGTTGTTGACGACGCGGCCGACTTCGTTGATGAACTTGATAATGGCCTTCGCCCGCTTGTATCCGGGGGCGGCCTTGGCGCCGAAAAATGAAGACGCGTGGGACGACGTCCATGCCGGGGTCGGCCTTGATCCGGTAGTACAGATCGAGGATGTACATGGCGTTGAGAAGCTGGCGCTTGTACTCATGCAGCCGCTTGATCTGCACGTCGTAGACGGCGTCGATCGGAATCGAGTCGCCCTGGCGCTTTTCCAGCCATTCGGCGAAACGCACCTTGTTCTCGCGCTTGATCTCGTTGAGGCGCTCATACAGCGCGTCGTCGCCCTTGGCCTCGAGGTCGAGAAGCTTTGAGAGGTCGCGAACCCAGGCGTCGGAGCCGAGCTTCTCGGTCAGCAGCGCGGCCAAGCCCGGGTTGCAGGCGTTGAGCCAGCGGCGTTGCGTCACGCCGTTTGTCTTGTTGTTGAACTTCTCGGGCCAGATGTCGTGCCAGTCGTGGAGGGTGTCGCGCTTGAGGATGTCGGTGTGGATTGCCGCGACGCCGTTGATCGAATACGACGCATAACAGGCGATCCACGCCATGTGTACGCGCCCTCCGGAGAGCGGCGCCATGTAGTCGATCTTCCCCTGGTCGCAGCCTTTGTCGGCGAGCTCGATGCGGAACCGGCGGTCGATTTCGGCGACGATCTCCATGATGCGCGGGAAGATTTGCTGGAAAATCGAGGTCTCCCACGTTTCCAGGGCCTCGGCGAGAACCGTGTGGTTGGTGTAGGCGAAGGTGCTTTGCACGACTTTCCACGCGTCTTCCCACGACATGCCGTGCTCGTCCAGCAGCAGGCGCATGAGTTCGGGAATGGCCAGCACCGGATGCGTGTCGTTGAGCTGGATCGAGTTGTACTTGCCGAAGTCGCGCAGGTCCTCTCCGTGGTTTCGGATGTAGGTGTCGATCATCGTCTGCAACGACGCCGAAACGAAGAAGTACTGCTGGCGCACGCGCAGGACCTTGCCCTCGTAGGTCGTGTCGTTCGGGTAAAGGACGCGGCACAGGTCGGCCACGCGCTCGCGCTCGATGATCGCGTCGGTGAAACGCTGGGAGTTGAAGGCGTCGTAGTCGAATTCCTCGATGGGCTCGGACTTCCACAGGCGAAGCGTGTTGACGTTCTTCGTCCCGTAGCCGGTGATCGGCATGTCGTAGGGCACCGCGCGCACATGCATGTCAGCGAAATGGACGTATTTGGAGGCTTCTTCGTGGCGGATGACGAAGGGGTAGCCCTCCTCCATCCAGGGGTCGGGATGCTCGTTCTGGAAGCCGTCGTCGATCGTCTGCTTGAAGAGCCCGTAGCGGTAGAGAATTCCGTAGCCCGTCACCGGGAGGTCCATCGTCGCGCAGGAATCCAGGAAACATGCGGCCAGGCGGCCCAGGCCTCCGTTGCCCAGGGCTGCGTCGGATTCGGCCTCGAGGATGTCGCTGAGGCTCTGGCCGTGGGCTTCGAGGGCGGCGCGGGCGTCGTCGAGCATGCCCAAATTGACGAGGTTGTTGAGCAGTGCGCGGCCTTCGAGGAACTCCGCGGAAAAGTAGGCTGCTTGCCGGCCGGGCTCGTAGGCGCGGTAAGTTGCGTGCCAGGCGTCCGCGATGCGTTCGACGACGAGGCTCGAAAGGCCCGTCCAGAACTCCATCTCGGTCGAGTTTCGGGTGGTTTTGCCAGAGGCGGCGCGGACGAAGGCGGCCAATGGCTGCGTCAGATCGGTCGACATGATTCTCCTTGCGAACTTAAAGGACGCTGTGAACTCCGGCCGATGGCTGGCGCCGGGCAATGGCGGTGACACCGGGCGAGCGTCGTTGCGTCATGCACGTCACATCAAGACTACAGGGTGCCGGGCGGAAAATGCTCGCCCACTTTTGTGGCAAATGCGACGATCGCGCCGGGGCGGACCGTGCACGGCGGGCGGTCAGTGCCTATGCTTGGTGCGTAAAGCGGGTATCCCTTTACATGGTTTGAGGCAAACGGAGGAAGTATGCCCGCAATCGTCATTCTCGGAGCGCAATGGGGCGACGAGGGCAAAGGGAAGGCAACCGATCAGCTCGGAACGGCGGCGCGGTGCGTCGTCAAGTTCAACGAGGGCAACAACGCCGGCCACACGGTGGTGGTCGATGGGGAGAAGTTCGCGCTGCATCTGCTTCCCTCGGGGATTCTTTCGCCCGGATGCGTTCCCGTCATCGGCAACGGGGTGGTTGTGGACCTCGGCGTTCTCTTCCAGGAGATCGCGGAGCTTGAATCGCAGGGAATCGACGTCGCCAAGCTGCGGATTTCAGCCAATGCGCACGTCATCACCCCTTTTGCAAGGTCCTCGACGCGCTCAGCGAGCGAAGTCTGGGGCCGCGCAAGATAGACACGACGAGGGAGGGATCGGCCCGGCTTACGCGGACAAGGCGTCGCGTTTGGGCATTCGCATCCAAGACGTTTTCGACCGCGAGCTTTTGCGCGAGCGTGTGGGCGCCGCCGTCGAACAGAAGCGGGCCCTGCTGGAAAGCGCGGGAGAGGAGGTCGACGTCGAAGCCGTCGTCGCGGAGCTTTTTGGCTACGCCGAACGGCTGCGCCCGATGGTCGGGGATGTCGGACGCGAGGTCAATGCCGCCCTCGACGCCGGAGAGACGGTGGTCTTCGAGGGCGGGCAATCGACGATGCTCGACATCGACCACGGCACCTACCCGTTCGTGACGTCGTCGAACGCGACGGCCGGCGGGGCCTGCACGAGGGACGGGCGTGGGGCCCCGCGCGCATCGACCGCGTTGTGGGGATCGCCAAGGCGTATGTCACCCGCGTGGGCGAGGGCCCTTTCCTACGGAGCTCCTTGACGAGGCGGGGAGCGGCTTCGGCTAGCGGCGGCGAATTCGGGACGACGACGGGGCGCCCGCGCCGTTGCGGATGGTTCGACGTTCCGGTGGCCCGTTACGCGACCAGAGTCAACGGGCTGACGGATCTGGTCTTGACAAAGCTTGATGTTTTGGGCGGTTTCGCGGAGATCCCCGTATGCGTGGCCTACGAGATCGATGGCGTGCGCGTCGAGGACGTTCCGGTCACTCAAGCCGAATTTGCGCGAGCCAAGCCGGTCTACGAGATGTTTCCCGGATGGGACGAGGACGTCTCCTCCTGCCGCGGTTTTCGAGACCTGCCTGCTGAAGCCCAAGATTACGTTTCGGCCCTCGAGGGCCTGTCAGGCTGCCCTGATCTCACTCATCGGAGTAGGTCCCGGGCGCGACCAGACGATCGTTCGCCGAAGCCTGCTTTCTTAGAGGGGCTTTTGAGGGGCTTCAAGGGGCCGCTGGGAGGGCCGTCAGGAGGCATGTCGACGAAAGGGGCGTTCACCCGATCAGGTGAACGCCCCTTCGAGTCGAGGGTCTAGAAGAGCCGGGCCTAGAGAACCCTGGTCGGCGGGACGCTCAGGGGGACTGTAAGTCCATCCCGCGCGCCTGGCGAGGGGGAATCTGAGGGAGAGAGCGACAGGGGCGTCGTTTCAGCGCTGTGAGTGCTCGGCAAGGGCGGGGTCTGAGTGCTTGGAGTCGCCGTGGCCGGCGCACTTTCACTCGGGGAAGCGAGGCGCCGGGCTTCCCGGTGACCGAGGGCGTCCGGCTCGCGGCAGCCGAAGCTTGCAAGGCGTTCCCCGCTTCCGCTTGGCCTGCCGATTGCGCCGACAGCGGCCCTGAGAAAGATTCGCCTGAATAGTGGCCTTGGTACTGCTGGCCGCTGTCCAACCCGGCGTGCCCGCCGGGGCCGGGGTACCCGCCGCCGGGGCCGGAGTAGTTTCCGCCGCCCGGGTATCCCTCACCCGGGCCGGAATATCCGCCGGGGCTCGGGTATCCTCCGCCAGCGCCGGGGTAGTTTCCGCCGCCGGGGCCAGGGAAGCCGCCTGAACCCGGGAAGCCGCCGCCGGGGCCAGGGAAGCCCCCGGGGCCGGGGTAGCCGTCTGGACCGGGGAAGCCGCCGTCGGACTTCCTCCGGGTGGCGAGAGGACGATTGCGATGACGGCCACAAGAGCGCCGCCCCCAATGGCGAACCACGCCCACATCGGCATGCCTTCGTCTTTCTTGGGCGACGCCCATGGCGTCGGCGTATCGTCCAGGGTCGTTTCAGGCGAGGTTGACTTGGCGGTTGTCGGCGATTCGGAGGGCTTTCCGACTCGTCGTCCGTGGCGCCTATGTCTCCCAACTTGCCTCCGGCAGTGGCGCTTATGCCTTTCTTCGCGGTGTCGTAGCTTTCCCACTCCGCCGTGTTTCCATTGACTTTTCCTCCTTTGCTCACATCTGTGACCTCGGAGGGAGGGTGATGCCGATCTTGAATTTGAGGTCGCTCATTCTCGAACGCACCGGGCTCTTGAGCTGACCGTCCATTGCCTCCCAGAATGCTCGGGGAACGGTGACGGTTACGTGCCCTTCGTCGTCCTTTTCGGCCAGGGTCTTCAGGAAGGGGCCGTCTTTGAACGTGAGCTTGCAGCCCATGCCCTTCGCACCGGGAACCGATTCGATGACAGGGGTGCCATAGGTCGATTTTAGGGCCTCCATTTGCGAGGCCAGAGCCTGGCAGTCTCCGACCTTTGTCGAGGGGTCCTCGGTGTCGAACGCTATGCTCAAGGCGGTGCTTCCGTCTTCGCCGACTGTGATGTTTGTATCGACTCGACACGCCGAAAGGATCAGCAGGAATGGCAGAAAGAGAAGAAGGGGCCGGCGACGTCCCTTCTTGGCGATGGTAGTCATGTGCTTGTCCCTATCTGATAAGCGTGTCCGTCATGTTCAAGAACAAAGGTAGCGACTGGGACGCTCGGCGCACAATCGGTTGGAGCGAAAGCGGCGGCCTTTGCTCCTTCCCTTTACCTATAGTTCCCGGCTTTTGCCCGCAGGCGTGTCGCGAGTTCTTTGGCAAGTTGGGAATTCCGCGCAGGCCTGCGCTCTTTCGCGAACGGGAGCGGCACGGCAAGTCGAGACGCCTCGCGTGTTTTGAGCGATCGACAGGGACTGCGCGTTGGATGTGTTCGGATGAACGAAAGGGCCTCGCGCATATGACGGCTGAACTTAAACCGGTCGTGGTCGTTTAAGTGCGAGCCTTGTGTTCGGTTGCGTTCTAAGGCCTTTTCGGCCCGCCCGAGCCATGCGTCTTGCTCGGAGCGGGCCGAAGGTTTGTGCGGCGCTTGAGAAGCTGTCTGTCAGTAGCCGCCTTGCTGGGGCGGGTACTGGGAGTAGCCCTGCTGGTTCTGCGGCCCTCCGAACTGCTGCGGGGCCTGGGGCCCTCCGAACTGTTGCGGGGCCTGGGGTCCTCCGAACTGTTGCGGGACTGGGGTCCTCCGAACTGTTGCAGGGGCCTGAGGCTGGCCGAATGGGGCTGCGTAGGCTTGCCCGGAGTTAGACCCCTTCCCTTTTCGCGTCGCGAGGAAGATTATGACGCCCAAGAGAACCACGGCGCCGCCTCCGATGGCGAACCACGCCCACATTGGGAATCCGCCGTCGGAGTCTTTCTTAGAAGCTGCGGGATGGTCCAAAGTTCCGTCGGCGTTCTTCCCCGTCGCTTCTTCGTCGTTCTTTGCTGTTGTGGTTTCTTCGTCAGATGGTTCCTCGTCGGAGCCGCCGTCCTTCGTGGCCTTGATTTTCCGCTCCTTGGGCGAGGATGTCAAATCCCTCGTACTTCACCGTGTTGCCGCTGATCTTTCCGTTTCCGGACGCTTGGGTGACCTTCCCGGGCATGACGATCTTGAACGTGACTTTGAGTTCGTTTTTCAAGCTTGAAGTGTTAAGGCTCGGAGTGCCAGGCACCTTGAGAACGTAGCCGCTAGAAGTCTTAGTGAGCCCAGACTCGTAGTTGCTCTGGTTCTGAGTCAGCTTGCACTGAGGGTTTCCTCCGTTGGAGAGGTCCTCCATCTTGGCCTTGTTCAGATCGATGCCGGCGCTGCTCCTTCCCTGCATGGCTTGTTTTATCCGCGCCATTGCCGATGCGCACGTCACGTTCTTGCCGGTCAGCTTGCCCTCGTCGTCTTCGACTACGACGCTCGATACGGACGTGCCGTCGTCTTTGAACTCTATGGTCGTGTCCATTTTTGCACGCGGCGATCAGGAGCGTGAAGGGAAGCAAGGCTGCCGCGAGCAACCGAGACCGCTTCCTCATGGTTGTGCGTGGAAGAACGCTCATTGTTGAATCCTTAGTTTGAAGCGCGCTTGTCGCGCCGTACACGGAACAGCATAGTTGTTGGGAGAAAACGGCACACGTCGTCAGGTGGGGACTTCTCGTTCCTTGACCTGCCCGTTTTCTTGCGTTTGGGCCGACCGTCCCTTTCTTCCGGCCCGCTGTTGCTCTTGCAGGCCCTCCTGTCCTCTGTTCCGGCCCGCGCATTGCTTTTTCGGGCCCTTTCGAGGCTTCGGCGGGCGCGGGAAAGCCCCTCAGTCGCTCGTCGGACTCGTGCTTCGCCGGCGGTTTGCCGAGGCGCGGCGAAAGCTCCCGCGCCCGGTTCTATTGGACGGCTTCGACGACGTCGGTGTGTGAAAGATCGCACCCGCTGAGCCCCAAGCTGTTCTGGGACGAAACGCACGGGAAATCCCCAGCCTTTTCCGCAACAATAGATGTCGTTCGCGCCGTGGCGACAAGGCTGCGGCAGCACATCGCAGACTCAGGAAGGAAACGCGATGACGGATAAGACCTACACCGTCGAAGAGGTTCGGGCCGGAGCGCCCGCCGAGGCCCCTGAAGAGTTGATTGAGTTCGTTGCGAAGACGGCCAATCTCGCCAAGCCCGACTCCATTTACTGGGCCGACGGCTCGGAGGAAGAATGGGATCGGCTCACCACCGAGATGGTCGAGGCTGGAGTTTTCACGCGCCTCAATCCCGAGAAGCGCCCCAACTCGTTCCTGCGCGTTCGCTTCCCTCCGATGTCGCCCGCGTGGAGTCCCGGACGTTCATCTGCTCCGAGAAGGAAGAAGACGCCGGCCCGACCAACCACTGGTACGACCCGGTCGAGATGAAGAAGATCCTCAATGAGAAGTTCGACGGCGCCATGCGCGACCGCACGATGTACGTCGTTCCCTTCTCCATGGGCCCGCTCGGCGGACCGATCTCCAAGCTCGGCATCGAGCTGACCGACTCTCCCTACGTGGTCACGAACATGCGCATCATGACCCGAATGGGCTCCAAAGCGCTCAAGCTCATCGGCGAGGGCGGCGAGTGGGTTCCCGCTGTGCACTCCGTCGGCTACCCCCTGCGCGACGCCGACGGGACCGTCCGTGAAGACACCGCTTGGCCCTGCAACGAGGAAAAAGTACATCACGCACTTCCCGGAGACCAATGAGATCTGGTCCTACAGGGTCCGGGCTACGGCGGCAACGCGCTGCTGGGCAAGAAGTGTTACGCGCTGCGCATCGCCTCGACGATGGCTCGCCGTCAGGGATGGATGGCCGAGCACATGCTCATCCTTCGCCTGACCGACGAGAAGACCGGCAAGCAGTACCACGTGACGGCCGCCTTCCCCTCGGCTTGCGGCAAGACCAACCTCGCCATGCTTCAGCCGACCATTCCCGGTTACAAGGTCGAGACGATCGGCGACGACATCGCATGGATGCGCCCCGGCCCCGACGGGCGCCTGTACGCGATCAATCCCGAGGCCGGCTTCTTCGGCGTCGCTCCCGGGACCTCGTATGACACGAACCCCATGGCGATGGACACCATGCGCGGCAACTCGATCTTCACGAACGTCGCCCTGACCGACGACGGCGACGTGTGGTGGGAGGGCATTGACGCCCCGCTTCCGGACCATCTCATCGACTGGACCGGCAAGGATTACACCCCTGCCGACGCCGCCGAGGGCAAGAAGGCCGCCCACCCGAACAGCCGCTTCACGGTTCCCGCCTCGCAGTGTCCGATTATCTGTGAGGATTGGGAGGCCCCGCAGGGCGTGCCGGTTGACGCGATTCTCTTCGGAGGCCGCCGCGCCAGCAACGTGCCGCTCGTCGCCGAGCAGTACGAGAACGCCCACGGCGTGTTCATCGGAGCCTCGGTCGCCTCCGAGGTGACCGCCGCCGCGACGGACGTCAAGGCAGGCTCGCTGCGCCACGATCCCTTCGCCATGCTGCCTTTCTGCGGGTATCACATGGCAGACTACTGGAGCCATTGGCTGGAGCTCCAGGAGAAGCTCGGCGACAAGTTCCCGAAGGTTTTCCAGGTCAACTGGTTCCGCAAAGGGCCCCGACGGCAAGTTCATGTGGCCCGGGTACGGCGAGAACTCGCGCGTTCTCGACTGGATCGTCCGCCGAGTCGGCGGGCAGGTCGATGCCGTTGACGGCGTGACCGGTCGCTACCCGAAGTTCGAGGATTTCAACCTCGATGGGATCGACGTCGACAAGGCCACATGGGACGCCCTGTTCGAGATCGACCCCGACGCCTGGGCTGCCGAGATGGACGAGACCGAGGTACTTCAAGCAGTTCGGCGACAAAGCTTCCCGCCAAGATCACCGAGCGGCTGCGAGTTCGCAAGCGCATCGCCGCGGCGAAGGCCTGATTGAGCCGCGCGCCGAAAGGCGCTGCCTGACGATCGGCTGACGGCCGGGCCGCCCTTGACGCTTCCTGTGGCTGTTCTTGGGAGGCCGTGGCTGGCCTCTCGGGTCGTCTCTGGTCGACTTCGCGACGCCCTCGGCTGATGAAAAGTGCCTGGAGCAGCGAAGGGTGCCAGATTTCTGGCGCTTTTCCTGCAGACGGGCACTATTTCTGTCTGACGGCAGCGCCGTCGCGTCTGATCAGCTGCATCGCGTCCGACGAGCGGCGTTATATTGGACGAGCGACATCGCACCCGGGCGATTGCGCCGCGCACCTGACGGCCGGCGAATGGGCGCCGTTCACCCGCCCTGTGATGCGCAAACGGAAGCGCGGACGAGCTTGGCGGGCTTCGAGTAGTCGCTGCTCACTTGCCTCGTGAGCGGCGAACAGACGCTGGACGGCCAGGGGGCGGGCGCTGATCTCGAACTGGACGAACGAGGGGCGGACCCGTTGGCTCGGGTCCGCCCTCGTTCGCTGAAGCGTTGCAGGCGGTCAGGCTCCGGCCGCGTCGCCCGCTGCGCTAACTGTCGCGGCCTGGCTGCGCCTGCAAGACTGCCCCAACCTCACAGCGCGTTCTTGCGCCTGTGAATCGCGATCAGCGTTCCTCCCGCGGCACTCAGAACAAGCGCGCCGAGGGCCCATCGCAGTGCTGTCCAAGCCCGTGAAGGCGAGGCTCTTCTTTGGCTCCTTCCGAGTCAGTTTAGCCGGAGCCGGCCGCGAAGGATTCGGCGTTGGCTTGGCGGACGCCGAGGGCGGCCGCGCAGGCGTCGGAGGCGTCGCCGACGGAGGAGACGGCGGCATGGAGGGAGTCCCAGAAGGCGCCGGCGGCGTCGAAGGCTTCACCGGCGGCGTCACGGGAGTCGGCGGCGTTGAAGGCTTCACCGGTGGCGTCACGGGAGTCAGCGGCGTTGAAGGCCTCGGGCGCCGGCGTCGAAGGATGAGACAGTTCGGTCGTCGGCGTCGAGGGATCCGTGGGAGGCGTTGTCGGAGTCTCGGACGGCGTCGGAGACGGAGTTGGGGTCTCGGACGGCGCCGGAGTGGGCGTCGCCGGCGATTCCCGCTTGACGTAGCCGAAGTCGAGGGTCGCGTCGCGCTGACCGTCTGCGGTCAGATCCTGGGATTCGGCCTGGCCGGTCGAAGAATCCTTCGCCCGGTCGCTTCCCTGGCCGGCCTTCGTGGGCGTGTGCCCTTCGGGGTCGGTGACTTTGACGGTGTAGTGCTTGCCCGCCGGAAGGACGGGAAGGTTGGCGAACGTGTACGCCCCGTTCTTATCAGTCTTGACAGGGGCGACGGGCGTCCCGTCGACGTCGGAGACCTCCTTGCCGTCGGGCCCGACCAGTGTGAGGGTCACACCCTCGATGCCGGGTTCGCCGTCGTCTTGCAAACCGTTCTTGTTCTCGTCGAACCAAACGAAATCGCCGACCGAGACTTTCGGAGCCGGCCCCGACGCGGCGTGCCAGGGGTCAGAGTCCTCGACAGGAGTTTGCGAGGCAACTGAAACGGCCGCGACTTTCGCATTGTCAGCGTGCGTCTTGTTCGCCCCCATCGGGTCGAGCGTTCCCTGGCACTCGAACGACGCCTTCCGCGGGAAGACCCACGTGCCCAAATCGATCCGGCCCTGCGCATCCGCCTTGCGAGGGCGTTCCTTCGACGACGCACTGGACGTCCTTCAGCGCGGGCCCGTCGGTCGTCGTGTCGGTGACTGTGACGTTCGTCAGATCTTCGATACCGACGTTGGTCACCGTGAATTTGACCGTCGCCCCTTGGCCGGCCGCAAGGGAAAGGCCTGGAGCGGAATCGCGGTCGCCTGCGGGAAGGCTGTTCGGCTCAGTCTGGTTCCCCCGGAGACGTCCGGCTCGCCGGAGCCGTTCCACTGGACGCCCTCCCAGTCGCCGTCGTACTTCTCGATGTCGATGGCGGGGACGGTGATGCCGGATCCCTCGCCGCCGCCTTCCTCGAATTTGAGGTACTTGGCCAGCCCGAGGGTCTTCTTGCCGGTGTCATAGGGAGATGTCGGCCGTGTTCGAGAGGGTCTTCTTGATCCCGACGGCGTCGTTGGCGCCGTGAACGGGCTGTCCCTGGCGTTGGTGCGGGTTTCATTCCGTAGATCACCTGCAACTGCTTGGACGTCAGATTGGCGGGCTTCGTCACAGTGATCTTGGGGGCGCCGCTCGCGATCCCGTCGCGACGCCTCGATGTAAACCCCGGCGGGCGTCGCCCCGGCTTCGAACACCCGTTCGCGACGTCGCGCGTTTGGAGGAAGGCGTAGGCGCCCTCGGCCGCCTGGCCGTTGACGCAGTGAACGAGGTCGGCGTCGGCCTTGTCGTCGATAGAGGCTGTGGTCCATTCGAGGTTGTCCAAGACGATTCCGTAGCTGATGGCCGATTCGTCCCTATTGATGAGAACGCCTGATTCGTCAGTGGCCGTGGCCTCAGCCTGGTTCGGTATCCACCAGCCCTTTTTAGATTCCTCTTCGGGGCCGTTGGGGCCGACGAGCTTGATTGATCGTCACCTGCGTGCCGAAAATGTCGACATCCATGGTGTTCGTCGTCGAATCGAATACCAGCGCCCTTTGATTAAGCGTGGCGTTGAAATACGCTGTTCCGTTTACGTTCTGGTGTGTTTCCACATAGTCGGTGGTGAAGGTGATGACCATTCTATTCGTGCCGGAATCGAACGCTGCCCGGCCGATTTCCTCGCCCGAGGGCGCCAGGACGGCAAAGCCGGGGGCCGAACCCGCATCGATTACGTCGGGGAGCTCGACGGCGATTGTGTCGCCTCGGCTGGTGCCGTTCGGCACCGCCCATGTGAAATTGAGCCGGACAGAGTCCCATTGCTCCCCAAACGGTCGCTTCGGGCGTCACCTGTTTGATTCCGTAGACGCCGTCGTTTGGAATTTCAGCGGCCTGCACGGCGCGCGGTGCGAAAACGACGGTTGCGATGAAGGACACGACGAAAGCGAAGAGCATCGCCTTGACCTTCGAGACGGGATGTCGCGAAGGTATCTTTTTCATATTCATTTCCTGAACTCGTGATGTGAAAGTGAGCATGGGTTTGGTGAGACACGCCTCCTTTCGGGAGTTTAACGACGTGGAATGCGTTCGGTAATCAGACGAAGGTATGATTGGCGTTTGGCAAACGTACTATCCTCAAGCTGTTTCTTTTTCGCCATAAACATCATTTCTCTTTCCATAGAGGCGATTTGTTGGGCTGAGTTGGGCGGAGGGCAAGGGCGATGAGTTTCCCAGGAACGCAGACGGGAGGCGCTCGTTCAGTCAAGTCCTCTCCTTCAGGGAAAAGCGGCGTCGCTTGGAAAAGACGCGCAGTTCAGAAAGGGCTTGCCGTTCGGGAGAAGGCGTGCAAGTTCAGGAAGGATCCGCCGCTCGGGAGAAGGGGGCGCCGTTCAGGAATGTGACACGTCTGGCGTCAAATCGTCGTTGTCGCGCAACCTGGCTTAGGGTTGTTCCGTGAACATACTCATACTCGGGTCGGGAGGCCGCGAGCACGCCATCGCCCGTTCTCTTCACAGCGACGACGACGTCCTCTACATCGCCCGGGGAACCCCGGGATGGCCCCGATGAGAACGCTCGTCGACCTCGACGTCCTCGACGGTGCCGGACGTGGCTGCCATTCGCCCGCAGCAAGGGATCGACCTCGTCGTCGTCGGTCGGAGGCTCCGCTGGTCGCGGGCGTGGCCGACGTCGTGCGTGAGGCGGGCATCGACGTTTTCGGCCCTTCGCGGGAAGCGGCACGCCTGGAAGGCTCGAAGGCGTTCGCCAAGGAGGTCATGGCCAGTGCGGGCGTGCCGACTGCGCGGTCGCGGCTGTGCACGAGTCTGGGAGAAGTGGAAGCGGCCCTCGACGCTTTCGGCGCGCCCCACGTAGTCAAAGACGACGGGCTGGCCGCGGGCAAGGGGGTCGTCGTGACGGACGACAGAGACGCCGCCCTCGCCCACGCCCGGGCGTGCCTGGCCAAACCCGAGGGGAAGGCGCTGGTCGAGGAATTCCTCGACGGCCCCGAGTCTCTCTTTTCTGCCTGTGCGACGGGCGCGTCGCTCTTCGCTGGAACCCGCACAGGACTACAAGCGGGCGTTCGACGGCGGCAAGGGGCCCTAACACCGGCGGCATGGGATCCTACTCGCCGCTCCCGTGGGCCGACCCGGGCCTGGCCGACGCCGTCGCGGCCGAGGTCGCCCAGCCCGTCGTGGACGAAATGGCGCGGCGCGGAACGCCCTTCGTCGGCGTGCTCTACTGCGGTTTGGCATTGACCTCCGAGGGCGTGAAAGTGGTGGAGTTCAACGTGCGTTTCGGCGACCCCGAGACGCAGTCGGTGCTGGCGCGGCTGGTCACCCCCTCGCCGGCCTTTTTGCGCGATGCGGCGAGGGCGAGCTGACGTCGGCCCTCGGAGAGCCTGAAAGAGCGGGGGCGAGCCTGCGGAAGGCCTCGAGGCCGCTGGCGGAAAAGGGCGGAGAGCCGAGTCGAGGGCGGCTCGGGCTGAACGGAGACGAACGGGAAGCGACGGCGGAGGGCGAAGAAGCCCGCCAGCAGGCATGGACTTCGCCGCCTCGAATGGCTTCCCGACGCCGCAGTCACCGTGGTCTTGGCGGCGCCCGGCTACCCCGGGCCGGTGCATGCGGGCGACCCCGTCGAGGGCTTGGCCGCGGCCGAGCGTGCCCAGCGCGCGTCGTCCACGCGGGAACCAGGGATTCGGACGGAGCCGTCGTGTCGGCCGGAGGCCAGGGTGCTGGCTGCGTCGGAATGGGGAAGGACGTGGCCGCCGCGCGCGCCGCAGCCTACGCCGCCGTTTCGCAGATTCGGCTGAAGGGGGCGCATTTCCGCACAGACGTCGCCGCCGGAATGTGACCGCCGCGCGCCCTCGAATCCGCCCCTCCGCCTCGATGCCGAAAACACCGGGCAAAATCACTGGATAACGGCTAAACGATGGGTGTATCGTTGAAACTGCACTCGCAACGTGGCGATGGGGTCGGCGTCGACCCGGTTTGGGCTTCGTGTTTCTGACAGCGTGTTTAATGCCTCTTATGGTCATTCGCACACGAGGGCGCGAAATCGGCCGATCGGGAATTTGCGCCGGTTTGACGCGCAAGCGCGGTTCGGACGTCGTCGTCGCGGGCAAAACGGTTATCTCAACCTATGGACAAACGGTGGGTAGCCGTGATCAATACGTGGAAAAGAACTACTGTGGTACACGAGGGTGAGAACACAGATGATTGGAATCGGTGCAAGAAACCTACCCGGGTGGACGCACGTGTACTCGGGTAAAGTTCGCGATGTCTACGTTCCGTCCGGCGTGGACGCGCACAACGGCGAGGATGCCTATCTCATCGTCGCCTCTGATCGGATCAGTGCCTACGACTATGTTCTTCCACCGAGATTCCGGACAAGGGGAGGATACTCACCCAGCTGTCGCTGTGGTGGTTCGAGCAGCTCGCCGACCTCACACCCAACCACGTCATATCGACGGACGTGCCCGCGGCCGTCGAGGGGCGTGCAATGATCACCCGCCGCCTCAAGGTCTTCCCCGTCGAATGCGTGGTGCGCGGCTACCTGACGGGCTCCGGCATGGCCGAGTACAAGCGCCGCGGAACCGTGTGCGGCGTCGCCCTGCCGCCGGGCATCAGGGAGGCGGGCGCCTCGACCGGCCGATCTTCGCGCCCACGACGAAGGCGAGGCTCGGCGACCACGACCAAAGCATCACCTTCGCCGACACCGCCGCGCGAGTGGGAGAGGGCGTGGCCCGCGAGCTTCGGGCGAAGTCGATCGCGACGTACGCGAGGGCTCGCGAGATCGCCGCGGAGCGGGGCATCATCATCGCCGACACGAAGTTCGAGTTCGGCGTTTCCCCCGACGCCGGCTCGGAGGAGATCATCCTCGGCGACGAAGTGCTCACCCCGGACTCTTCGCGGTTCTGGATCGCGAACGTCTACGAGCCGGGAAGGTCCCAGCGTTCGCTCGACAAGCAATTCGTCCGCGACTGGCTGAGCTCCGAAGAATCGGGCTGGGACGTGAATTCCGGCACGCATCCGCCCGCGCTGCCCGACGAAGTGGTCGACAAGACCCGCGAGCGCTATGTGCGAGATCTCATGAGCATCTGACCGGCAGCCGCTGGTCGTGACGGGGCGAGGTTGCCGAACGGCTGGGCGAACCCGCCGCTCGAATTTCGGAAAAGCGTGCGCGAAAGCGCCTCGTGCCCATATCATGGACGCGAGGCGCCGCATGGCGTCCGATTTGTGAGACAGGAGGAAGCCCTTGGGGCGGATCATCGTCGAAGTCATGCCGAAGCCTGAAATTCTTGACCCGCAGGGCAAGGCCGTGCGCGGAGCCTTCCTTCGGCACAGAGTTGACGTCTTCACGGACGTGCGGCAGGGCAAGCGTTTCCAGCTTTCCGTGGAGGGGCCGGTGACCGAGGGGCATCTGGAATCCGCCCGCGAACTCGCCGCCGCGAGCCTTTCCAACCCGATCATCGAGGACGTCGTCGCCGTCTACGCTGCGGAGGACGAGCGGTGAGATCGGCGTGGTCACGTTCCGGGAACGTTGGACGACGACGATGCAGCGCGCGCCGTTCGTTTGGCCGGAGGTACGGCCGTTGCCCTGTGGCACGCCTCGGACGACGTCAGGGAAGTCGATGCGATCGTGCTGCCCGGCGGCTTTTCCTACGGCGACTACCTCCAGATGCGGGCGCCATAGCCGCGCTGACCCCCGTCATGTCGGCCGTCGTCGAGGCGGCGGGCAAGGGCGTGCCCGTGCTGGGGATCTGCAACGGATTCCAGATTCTGTGCGAGGCGCACCTGCTGCCCAGGGCGCTGGTCCGCAACGAGGGCAGCGCTTCGTCTGCCGCGAGCAAGAGCTTGCGGTGGAGAACGCGGACACGCCGTGGACCTCCGGTTTCACGAGGGGGCAGGTCATCACGATTCCCTTGAAGAACGGCGAGGGGTGCTTCCAGGCCGACGCCGAAACCGTCGCTCGCCTTGAAGGCGAGGGGCGCGTGACCTTCGATACGTCGAGGTCAACCCCAACGGGTCGGTCGACGACATCGCGGGTGTCGTCTCCGAGTCGGGGAACGTCGTCAGGGCTCATGCCTCACCCGGAGCACGCCGTCGAATCGGGTTTCGGCCCGGGCGGCGCCGACGGGCTCCGTTCGGGGAACCGACGGGCTGACCTTTTTCACATCCGCCCTTGAATCGGTTCTCGCATAGCGGCGCGAAGGGCCGCGAATCCAGCGCTCACACTTCGGGACGCCGCCGCCCAAGGGATGCGACGCTCCCCTCGGAACAGGAGAATCCATGGCCTCGGCCGAGCACCGCAACGAAAGCTATGACACCGTCGAGGAAGCAGCCGCGACGCCCGAGCAGCCCATGCCCTGGGCCGAGCTCGGCCTCAAAGAGGACGAATACGCGAGCATCAGGCAGATCCTCCGCAGGCGTCCCACGGCCGCCGAGCTCGCCATGTACTCGGTGATGTGGTCCGAGCACTGCTCGTACAAGTCTTCGAAGATCCACCTCAAGCAATTCGGCAGCAAGCTCACGCCCGAGATGCGCGAGCGCCTGCTCGTGGGCATGGGCGAGAACGCCGGAGTCGTGGACATCGGCGACGGCTGGGCCGTGACGTTCAAGGTGGAGTCGCACAATCACCCGAGCTTTGTTGAGCCCTATCAGGGAGCTGCCACCGGCGTGGGCGGCATCGTGCGCGACATTGTCTCCATGGGCGCCCGCCCCGTGGCGGTCATGGACCAGTTGCGCTTCGGCGACGTCGGCCATGCGGACACGGCCCGCGTGGTGCACGGCGTCGTCGCCGGCGTCGGCGGATACGGCAACTGCCTCGGGCTGCCGAACATCGGCGGGGAGACCGAATTCGACGCGTCCTACCAGGACAATCCGCTCGTCAACGCCCTGTGCGTGGGCGTGCTGCGCCACGGCGACGTCCACCTCGCCAACGCTTCGGGCGAGGGCAACAGGTGGTGCTCTTCGGGGCGCGCACCGGCGGCGACGAGCATCGGCGGGGCGTCGATCCTTGCCTCGAGGCCTTCGAGACGGCATGCCCGCCAAACGGCCCTCGGTGCAGGTGGGCGACCCGTTCATGGAAGGTCCTCATCGAATGCTGCCTCGAGCTCTTCGCCGGGGGCCTCGTCTTGGGAATCCAAGACCTCGGCGCAGCCGGAATTTCCTGCGCCACGAGCGAGCTCGCCTCCAACGGCGACGGCGGCATGCACGTGGACCTCGGAACGTTCTTCTGCGAGACCCCACCCTCACCGCCGGGGAAATCCTCATGAGCGAATCGCAGGAGCGGATGATGGCCGTCGTCGCCCCGGACAAGCTCGAGGAGTTCATGGACGTCGTCGGCAAGTGGGAGGTTGAGGCTGCCGTCATCGGGACCGTCAATTCCTCGGGGCGGCTGACGATCGACCACCACGGGCTAGGATCGTCGACGTCGATCCGCGGTCCGTCGCCCACGAAGGCCCTGCATATGAGCGGCCGTACGCCCGCCCGCAGTGGCAGGACGCGCTCAACGCCGACGGCGCGGACCGGCTCTCCCGCCCCGGTTCGCCGGCGGAGCTGCGCGAGCACGTCATGCGCGTGCTCGCCGATCCGAATCAGGCAGGCGCGGGCTGGGTGACCGACCAGTATGACAGGTTCGTCCGCGGAAACACGGCCCTTTCCCAGCCCGACGACGCAGGGGTGATCCGCGTCGACGAGGAAACCGGGCGGGGCATCGCGATTTCCACCGATGCCAACGGGCGCTACGCAGCTCGACCCGTACGAGGGCGCCCGCCAAGCGCTGGCCGAGGCGTACCGCAACGTCTGCACCGTGGGCGCGAAGCCCTTGGCGATCACCGACTGCCTGAACTTCAGTTCGCCGGAGGACCCGGACGCATGTGGCAGCTCGTCCAGGCGATCACCGGGCTTGCGGACGCTTGCAAGGAGATGGGCGTGCCCGTGACCGGCGGAAACGTCTCGCTCTACAATTCCCACGGCAAGGAGAAAGGCCGCGTCGACTCGTCGATCAACCCGACGCCCGTCGTCGGCGTCCTCGGAGTCATGGACGACGTGCGCACCGCCGTGCCGTCCGGCTGGCGGGAGGACGGCCTCGCCGTCGTGCTGCTCGGCCGCACCCGCGACGAGCTCGACGGCTCCGCCTGGACGCGCGCGATCCACGGGCATTTGGGCGGGCGGCCGCCGAGGCGGACCTTCAGGCGGAAATGGCGCTGGGGCGCGTGCTGGCGTGCACGACGCCGACACCGGCGATCTCGGGCCCGTCCTGGCCGCGGCGCACGACGTTTCCAACGGGGGCCTCGTCCAGGCGCTCGCGGACATGTCCGTGCGGGCGGGGGTCAGCGCGTCTGTCGATCTGACGGATCTGGCTTCCCGCGAGAATCGACAATTTCACCGCGCTTTTCTCGGAGTCGCAGGCCCGCGCGGTGCTTGCCGTCCCCGAGGCTATCTCGATCTCGTGCTGCGCGCGGCCGAGGCCGAGGCGTTGCGGCCGTGCGTTTGGGGACGACGGGCGGGGAGCTGCTTGCGATCCAGCTTGCCGCCGAGCGGTGGGCTGCAGCCGACGGGGCCGAATGGTCTGCTGAAGCTTCTGTCGATGCGCCTGCCAGTCAGGCGCTGCTGGCGAGGGCTGTGGCGTCGCCCGTCGCTGACTCGCCTCTCGGGCCGGAGACCGGCGGTCGGCAGGGAAGCTCCGACGAGGAGCCTGGCGGGAAGCTCCGACGAGGTTTTGGTGTTCGACGTCGCCGAACTCGCTGCCGCGTCCGACGCGGTGCTGCGCAGTCTCTTCGATTGAGCCGTCCCGTTTCGGATCGGTTTGCGTGCGATTCGGGTCGATCGTGCGATTCGGACCGGTTGCGCGATTCGGACCGGTTGCGCGCGGCTCGCCAACGACAGGTTCATTGCTGCGCGATGCAGCACCGCTCAGCCCTGAGATCCTTCGCGCTCAAAGCCGTTCATAAACGGACGTGACGTGCCCTGCTGGTCGGCGCTCGCCGCAGCCACGCTCAGCCTTTCGGCTTCAGCCGCCGTTTGCTTTTAAATGGCCTTGATTTTCTTCCTCAAGTCCGCGCCTGCGCCGACTAGAGCCATCGCGAAAAAGACGGGCACGGGGAATGCGACAAGGAATGCGCCGGTCCCGTACCGCGAAAGCACAACGAAGGCAGTGGGAAGCGTGCAGGCAAGCGCCAACGCGTTGACTGTCACGGACGCAATCGAGGATGCGACGGCGTTCTGACGGGCAAGCGCGACGATTGCGGTGGCGTATGCGCAGGGAATCAAGGCCAGCAGCGCCCAGCCGGTCATGAATATGACGAAAAGCTCGGCGGCCTGGCTGCTGATGCATTGGGGCGGGTTTGAGGCAATGTGAAAACGTCTCCCGAGATCCCGCCGTCCAGCGCGAGAAACGGTATGACCACGAAGCCCGTGGCGGCGGTCAAAACGAACAGCTCGAGGACTGTGGGCGCGGCACTCGCCTTCCAGAAGCGTGTCCTAGACGAATCCGCCTTCCTCTCCGCCGTGGAACTGGCGCTGTCTGCGGGCGCCTGCTTCCCTGTTTCCCCACTCGACTTTTCACCCGACGCCGTTGAGGCGTCGTCCGTCTACGTTTGAGCTTCCGGCGTTTTGAACTTCCCATGTTTTTAACTGTCCGCGCCCGAACTGCCTCTGTTCGAACGTACGTGATTTTGTTGCGCAGATCGATGACGGCCGCAGTCAGGGAGCAGTGCGAAAAGGACTGGGACGACGAAGCGGAAGCCGGTGCCGCCCCACGCTTTGTTTAGCGGACCGCGCTGAAAAATGTGCCTGTGAGCGCAACCGCGTTCGCGAGTGCGGACAGGGCCGAGGCCGCGACGGCTGCGGGGCGTGTGCGGGAGACGAGGCCTGCCGCGCACGCGCAGGGAGCCAGCGCGAGCAGTCCGCCCCTGGTCAGCAGCAGAACGAAGGGACTGCCCACCTTGTAGAGGTCGCAGGTGTAAGGATAAGAATTCCGGAATCGGCGGACCCTCCCCTGACGGTGCTGTCAAAAGCGAAGGGCTGCCGAGGCCACGCTAGCGAGGGCCAGCGCGACGAGCGCGATTGTCGCTGGCCTGGAGGCCGTTTTCGAAGAACGCGACGTTGGTTCAGATGATAGTGACGCCCACTTTGAACCGCCGTCGTTGTCCGAGCCGTGCGTGTCATTATCGGAGCCGTGCGTGCCGTTGTCGGAGACGAGCGCTCCTGTGGAAAGAATTCGGGTCGTCGGTCATTGCCCTAAGCTTAAGTCAGAGCTCCCTAAAGGGGCAATGGTTGAATGCAGAAAGATATGTTGCCTAGGCGGAGCTTTTAGAGCTTTCGGTCTCGGCCTACCAGCTAAAATCTGAGAACAAACGCCTTGGAAAGGAATGCGATGCAGCTTAACCTCGTCCGCCCGGCGGGACTCTGCCTCCGCCCGGCAAGGCTCGGTGGGCGCACCGGCTTGCCGGAAGAAGATCGTCTGCGCGCCGAACCGCCGGAGCACGCGGAAGGCGTCAGCATCCGCCCGATTTCGCGAGATCTCGAATCGATCGAGAAGGATTGAGCGCCTGTACTCGTTCATATCCCGACGGCGAGGTCGGGACGTGCGAAGGCCGTCGCCGACGTCGAAGCCACGAGCGCCGGCGAGTACGGCGCGTGGGTTCCCGATGCGTGCCTGGTCGCAGAGGAGGGCGGGGAACCGGTCGGCGCCATCCTGGTCACCGACAAGCCGCCGTGGGGCGACGTCGAAGTCTGACCTTCATCGTCGATCTTTTCGTTGCCCCGACAAACGCGGACGGGGTATCGCAGACGCGCTCGTCGGCGCCGCGCTGGCCGCGGTCGGCGGCCGCGAGGTCGGCCTGCGCGTAAGAGCGAGAACGCCGCTGCGCTGCAGAATCTATGAGGCACGGCTTCGCTGTGCGGTGAGCGAGGGGCAATGGTTTCGAGCCCCGAGCCCGCGGGATCGCCGAGTCGGGGTCTCGCGCACAAAGTGTTCGCATCCGCCTTGCCCGAGCCCGCGGGACCAGGGCAGGGCAGGCTCCTATTCTCTCTCGGGTCGCGACGCGTCGCACCTCAGGGCCGCCGCTCCCGCTCGCGATTTTTGGATCAGGGCGCGTCGGCCGAAAGCCCGCCCTCGGGCCCGCGCCAGGCGAACAGCTCGTTGCCTGCCGCATCCGTGATCCGCGCGGCGGCGCTGGGCGTCAGGTCGATGCGCACCCGCAGCGCGTCGCCCGCGTTCGCGTGGCCGCCGTTTGTTAGGACGCCGTTCGCGTGGCCCGCGCCGTCCCGGCCGCTGTTCGGCTGGCCTCGCGCCCTCCCTCGCCGCTCGGCCGCACCTCGTATTCGATCCAGGAGTTGTCCTGGCCAGCACGGCGGCCTCGCCGCGGGCGATCCACGGATGACGCCGCCGCAAGCCGATGAGGTCCTGGTAAAGGCGGTACATCCACGGCCTGTCGCCCTCGCCCGGCTCGGGGGGCAGGGCCGGACGAAGCCCGTCGTCGGCCGTGACGCCCTCGCCCTTGTCACCGCGCACGCCGCGTTCGTCGCCGTAGTAAATCGAGGGCATCCCGGGCAGGGTGAAAAGCAGGGCGGCCGCCAGCGCGGCCCCCGTTTCGCCGATCTGCGAGGCTATGCGGGTGACGTCGTGATTCCCGACGAAAGTCTGCGGAACGAAGCCCTGCAAAGCTCGGCCTGCCGGTCGAGGGCCCAGGCCAGCTCCCAAAAGTTGACGTCCTTGATCGAACTCCAGATCGCCTTCCACAGCTCGTACTGCGTGACCGTGTCAGGCGGCCGTCGGCGACGATCTGCGCGTAGTCTCCGTGGATCACTTCCCCAGGAAAAGCGCGTTCGGGAACTCGCCGCGCACGCGGCCGATCGTCTCGGCCCAGAAGCGCGGAGGCACGGCGTAGGCGACGTCGAGGCGCCACCCGGCGATCCCCTTGCGCAGCCAGCGAAGCATGATGTCAGCGACGAAATCGACGACGGCGGGTTTGGAATGGTCGAGCGTGAGAAGCTCGCTGTGCCCCTCCCAGCACGCCAGGCCGCCGTCGGGCAGGGCGAAGCGCAAGCTCCTCGGCGCGCGGGTGAGCGGCCGCGACGTGGTTGAAAACGCCGTCGAGCATGACGTTGAGTCCGCGCTCGCGGCATGCCGCCATGAAGGCCTCGAAATCCTCCTCGGAGCCCAGGCGCCGGTCGATCGCCATGTGGTCGAGGGTGTCATAGCCGTGGGAGGCCGATTCGAAGATCGGGCCCAGGAGAAACGCCGGGCATCCGAGCTCCACCGCGTAGTCGAGCCAGGGGATCAGCCTCAGAAGCCGATGCTCGCCCGGATCGGCCGCCTCTCGCGCCTGATCGCCGCGGATCGGAGCGCCCGCGGCTCCGAGGGGTAGACGTGCCACCAGATGGCGTCGTCGAGCAAAAACATTCGAATTCCTTTCACGGCATCGCGGCTTCGGACGGACGGACCGCCCCTGCCGAGCCCCTTGTTGAGTGACGCTCAATAACGAAATCAGTATATGCCTCGACGACGGCAAATGGAAGCGAACCCGCCGCGGACGCAAAAAGCGGCCGAGCCCGGAAGGCGGGGGCTCGGTCGCAGAGCGTCGGATCGGTGCGTCCGCCTCAGACGCCTAGATCAGCCCTGGTCACTTCTTGTTCGGCTGCTTGCCGTAGTCGGCGATGGCCGCCTTGGCGTCGGCCATCTGCTCGGGAGAAAGCAGCGCGATGGGGGCGCCCGTCGCCATGGCCCGGAGGTGGATTTCGCAGACGTACTCGAGGATCGGAAGGAGGCCCGCCGCCTTCTTCACGGTAGGCCCGATCGTGATGGCGCCGTGGTTCTTCATCAGCGCCCCGCTGCGGTCCTTCAGGGCGTCGGTCACGTTTCGCGCGAGCTCGTCCGTGCCGAACTCCGCGTACGGGGCTACCCGTATGATCCCGCCGAGCATCGCCGAATAGTAGTGAGACGGCGGGATCTCGTCGACTCACCAGCCCCAGGGCCGTCGAGGCCGGCGCGTGGTTGTGCGTGATCGCCTTTGCGGCCGTTTCGCGATAGACCGCTCAGATGGAGAAGCTCGGAGGACGGCTCGAGATCCCGTCACGCGTTCCCCGTCCATCGAAAAGGACAACCACATCCTCGGCCGTCATCGTTTCGTAGGGCACGCCCGACGGCGAGATCGCGACCTTGTCATCGACGCGGATCGAGACGTTTCCGGCGGTGCCGACGATCAATCCGTTGCTCTGCATGAACAGGCAGGTCTCGACGACCTCGCGGCGTTCTTTCTCTAGAAGCATGGTGGCCTACTTTCCGAATGCTTGGTCGTTGTCTTTGGCAGTTTTGGGGTCGGCTTCCGGTGCAGCCGCGCCGGCCTCCGGCGATGCCTCGCCTGCCTCCGGCTCAGCCGCGCCGGCCTTTGGCGTCTTCCACTGGTTCCGGACGGTGCAGCGACGGTTCCGGACGGAGCCTCGCCGGCTTGGAACAGGCGGGCTCGGGCCTCGAGCGCCTCCGGATTGGCCAGGTGGAGGGGTCGGCGGCCGGCGGCGAAGGCCGCGATGTCCTCGGCCCCGATTCGGGCGGCGATGCGCGCGGCCTCCTTCGAGGCGCCCGCCAGATGCGGGGTGATCGTGACCCGCGGCGTCCTCAGGAGCCTGTGGCCCGGCGGAAGCGGCTCCTGAGGCAGCGTCGAATCCCGCCGCGAAAAGGCGGCCGGAGTCGAGGGCGTCGCACACCGCGTCGTAGTCGACGAGCTCGCCGCGCGCGCAGTTGACGAGCACGGAGCGCTCCGGCATGAGCGCGAGCGCGTCGGCGTCGATCATCCCGCGGTTCTCGGCCGTGACGCGCGCTGGACCGTGACGACGTCGCTGCCGGCGAGCAGCTCGCCGAGGAATCGACGCGGGTCATCGCCTCGGCCGGCTCGTCCGCCCACGGATCGTAACGAGCACGCGCGCGCCGAAGGCGGCCGACGGCAGCCACCTCCGCCCCACTGCGCCGTATCCGACGACGCCGACGGTCGAGGCCGATCTCTGCGCCGACGTTGTCGAAGATGTAATAGTCCGAGCGCCACTGGCCGTCGACGACCTCCCGGTGGCGCTGGGGATCTGTCTGAGGCTGGCCAGGATCATCCCCACGGTGTGTTCGGCCGTCGCCGTCGCGTTGCGGCCCGGCGTGTAGGAGACGAGCACCCCGGCCCGAGTGGCGGCCTCGATGTTGACGTTGACGGGGCCGCCCCGGCAGACGGTGACGAGCTCGAGCGAGGGCGAGGCCGCGATGACCTTCTCCGTGAAGGGAAAGTGTGGGAGAAGGCGACGTCGCAGCCGTCAAGAGCTTCGATCAGCTCGTCTTCGTCGCCGGCCGCCTCGCGGACGTCGCCGATGTCTCGGAAGGGAGGGACGGGCCACGTCGAGGCGATCGAGGCCGTTTCGACGTCGGGAAGCGCACGGGCGAGGGCGGTGCGCAGGACGGCGTCGGTCACGAAAGCCGTCGGAGGCGAGGGAGGACTTTCACGATTCAGCCTTTCCCGGCTCGACGTTCTCTGGCCCCGGTCTCTTCCGCTTCGACGTTTTCCGACTCCGCCTTTCCCGTGGACGAGCGGGCTTTCGGAGTGTGCGCCAGCAGCGCCGGGCCCCCTCGCGGGCGTCGTAAAATGCCACTCGCGCCTCCGAGTAGATGTGGATGTTGTCCGGATTCGGGTCGAAGGTTTCGAGGGTCGCTCCAAGAGCCGAGGAAGCCGAGAACACGTCCGGGAACGCTCCGGCTGAGACGAGGGCGAGGACGGCCGCCCGCGGGCGCCCGCTTCAGGGCGCGTCCTGCCGCAGGACTCGCTGCGCGGTGACGTCCGCGAGGATCTCGCACAGGAGGTCGGAGCGGAATCCGCCTCCCGAGACGACGATGGGGCCCGTGATGCGCAGCGCGTTGAGGCATTCGGCGAGGGAGAAGACCACGCCTTCGTAGACTGCGCGCAGGATGTCGGCGCGGGTGCTCGTCAGGCTCATTCCCTGCCATGACGCGGATGCGTTCGTGTCGAGGAAAGGCGCCCGCTCGCCGCCGGGCGAGGCATAGGGGAGGTAGACGACCCCGTGCGAGCCGGGCCCGGCCGCTCTGGCCATTTTCTCGATTTCGCTCCACGACTGCGATTCCAGGCCGAGGGTCGAGCGGATCCAGTCGAGGTTGGGTGTGCCGGTCATAGGCGCCATGAATTCGAGGACCTGGGTTCCCTCGCCCGTCGCCAGGACCATTGAGAGCTCGGATCTGCGCTCGGCGACGCTCGGGAGGAGCGTGCCGACGAAGCCGGTGGTTCCGAGGATGAGCCAGGAGTCGCCGTCGGCGATCCTTCCCAGGCCCATTCCGGTCACGGCGACGTCGATCATCCCCACCCCGACGGGCGTTCCCGCCGGAATCCCGGTGGCCTCGGCGGCCTCTTCCGTGACGGGCGACGCTTCGCCCGCCGGGCGCCGGATCTCCGGAAGGAGTTTGAGCGCCTCGCTCAGGCCGAGTTTTTCGGCCAGCGGTTCGTTGTACCCCGAGGTCGTGGCGACGTCGAGAAAGGTGCGGGACGCCTCGGTGAAATCCGTGGCGCGAACGCCGGTGAGCTTGAAACGGATCCAGTCTTTGCAGTTGAGATGGCTCGTCGCCCGGGCGACGGCCTCCGGCTCTGCGGCGGCAAGCTCCTCGTAGAGAACCGGGAAAAGCCCGCCGAAAACGGTTGTGCCGGTGAGCGTCGAGCACCGCGCGGCCGCGGCCGTCAGTTCAGTCGTCGACCCGGTCGGCAGCCCGGCCGTCCATCCAGTGGCTGCGGGCGCACGGGCTCGCCGTCGGCGTCGACGAGCCAGGCGCCGTCGCCTTGCCCGGTCAGCCCGACGCCGACGATCCGCGATCCCGCACCCTGCTCGGCGACGCTGCGCAGGCAGGAGGCGACCGCCTCCCCACAGCAGCGCCATGTCCTGCTCGCTTTCGCCGTTTGCGCCGTAGCGAACGGGGACGGATTCGTGATGGGAGGCTTTGATCTGCCCGTTCAGGTCGAGGCGACGGCCTGACGGCCGTGGTTCCGCCGTCGACACCGATGACGACGTCGTTCATTTGCTTCTCCTCGTTGAGAATTGTGTGGCGGCGCCTGCCGACGTCGTTTCCGCGGCGGGCGCCGAAGCTGTGAGTGTGCGGCTCCGGCTTTTTCGCGCATCCTCCTTGAGCGCAAACGGCCGAAGCCTATGCGTGACGTCTACAACGTATCGGCGAACGATGAATCTGTCAACGTTTCTGAGAATTCTTTTTGAAAATTGCGTAGAATATGAAAAGTTTTCATCGAGCCGACGAGGCGCGCATCAGACAGGCAAAGCGAGGTGCTAGGCGGACGTGGAAGCCGAAAAGCCGTGCCGGAGGCAAGCCGAAAGCCGTTCGGGAGGCAAGCCGAAAGCCGTTCCGGGAGGCAAGCCGAAAAGCCGTTCAGGAGGCAGGCGAAAGCCGTTCCGGGAGGCAAATCGAAAGCCGTTCCGGGAACCGTTCGGGCGAAGGGTCTCCGCGCGGGAGGGTGGCCCCTGACAGGCGCCGCTCGCTCATCGTCGACGAGGTCCTCGCCGGCGAGGAGGTGCGAATCGAGGAGGTCGCCGAGAACTTGGGGGTCTCCGTCGTGACGGTCTATCGCGACGTTCAGATCCTCGAAGGGCGGGCCTGATCGAGCGGTCGAAGGGAGTTCTGCGGCCCAGGGCCTCCTCCACGGCCGAACTTCCGCCGGGGATTCGCAGAACGAAGTCGCCTCGCGAAAAAGCGGCCCTGAGCCGGGCGGCGGCGAGCGCTCGTCTCGCCCGGGGACGTCCTCATGATCGACGATTCGTCCACGGGCCCTTCCCATGGTCGCGGAGCTGGAGTCGGTCTACCCGCTGACCGTCGTCACGAATTCGATGGTCGTCGGCCGGGCGCTCGCCGAGTCGAGACGGCTGAGCTCGTCCTGATAGGAGGGCGCTACCTTCCGTGGGCGGACGCGTTCTGCGGGAGCTTGGCCACCTCGTTCGTCGAGGGCGTTCGCGCCGACCTGTGCGTCATGTCCGACGCCGCCTGTGGGGCGACGGCGTGTACAACCCGGTCGACGTCGTCGTAGAGCTCAAACGCGCGATGCTCAGGCAGTCCTCGCGCCGCGTCCTCCTGGTCGACAGCACGAAGTTCGAGCGGCGGGCCTGGCAGAAAACGGCTCCTCTGAGGGCGTTCGACACGATTCTCGTCGACGGCCGGACGAAGGGCGAACACATCGACATGCTGCGGGCAGGGGGCGCGGAGGTCGTCGTCGTGTCCGTCGACGGCGATACGATGGGGGTGTGACGCAAGCACAGTCTCCCCGACGCCGCCGGATGTCCACGCAGGAACGCCGGAAGGCGATGCTCGCCGCAGCAAGCCGGGCCTTCGCCGCCGCGCCCTACTCGGAAGTGACGACGGCGGCGCTCGCCGAGGGCTGTGAGGCCTCCGAGGGGTTGATCTTCCACTATTTCGGCTCGAAGGCGGGGCTGTACGCCGCCGTCGTCGGCGAGGCGATCGAGAGGCTCGGCCGCGCTCAGGGGGAGGCCGTCGAGCTGCTCGGCCCGTCGGTCAGCGTGCGGGACAGGGTTCGCGTCGGCTTGGAGGTCTACCTCGAACACATCCGCACCCATCCCGAGGCATGGGCCGCGCCGCTCTTGGGCGGGCGCGAGCCGCCCGAGGCGATCGAAGTTCGCGCGCGAGCGCGTGAATCCTACGTCGAGGCCCTGTCGCAGATGCTGGGCGTCTCCGGCTGGAAGCGGCATGCCTACGCGGTTTCCGGGTATTTCGGCTTCCTCGACGGCGCCTGCCTGGCCTGGGTGCGCGACGGCTGCCCGAGGCGGACCGCTACGCCCTGATCGACGCCGCGCTCGGCGCCCTCGAAGGCGCGCTGGGCGACTGGCGGGTGTGATCCGCCCGGCGGGGCGCGAATTGTTCGGCGCGCTGCAGCGCGCCCTGAGGCGGGCCGGGCGGGCCGTGTTTTGGCTGCTGTGGAGGCGGCGTCTCGGTTACGCTTCGTCCGCAGGCCCTTCGGCTACGCTTCGTCCGCAGGCCCTTCCGGCGCCGTTGTGCGCTTTGCCGACGTCGGCAGCCGAGCCGTCTCCCTCGCGGGCGCCTCGCCTGCGTCTCCGAGTATTTGCGAAAACAGCCTGTTGGCGGTGGCACGCACCTCTTCGGAGCCGAGCATCGTGCCCGCAACGCTCGAAAGCACGTTGATGGAGAGAGCCGCGTAGGCGGCGTCGGCGTCCTCCTCCGTGGCCTGGCTTCTGCCCTTTGCTGCGGGCGATGAGCTCAGCCACCCCGTCCTTCGTCCTGGACAGCATCGCCCCCAGCTCCTCGCGGGCCTCGGGGTGGCGGACGGCGTAGATCCACGACTCCATATTGATGAGGAGGATCTCCCTCTCCGTCTCGGAATAGTCACCGGCGCATAGGAAGTCGGGCATCCGGTTGGCCTGCCGATACTCATCGACGAGCTCGCCCTGCTGCCTTTCAAGATCGCGCAGGACCGTGAGGAAAAGCGCCTCCTTCGAGGGGAAATTGGCATAGAGCGCGCCCTTTGTGAATCCGGCTTCTGCGGCTATGTCCGCCACGGCGGCGCCCTCATAGCCCTTCTTGGCGAAGACGCGCCGCGCCGCCTCAATGATCTCAGCGCGGGTGCGTTCGGCCTTGGTCCGGCCCCGTTTGCCGCGGTCGCGGATGTCTTCCGCGGTCGACTCGATTTTCGCCGCGGCCGAGGAGAGCTGCTCGGACGTCTTGCGCAGCGTGCTCGAGAGGTTCTTGCCCGTCTCTTTCGTCACCGCGCGGGTGAGATTGCTCAGGGCGGCGGTGAGCGCCTTCGTCGCCGAGGCGAGGTCGTGCTCGCCGTCCGACTTGTCCTTCTTCGTGGCCATGGATCCACAGTACCGCAACGGCGGGGCCGGCCTTTGGGCAAACCGTGTGACGTCCCGTGCGGGCTCCTTGCGTGAATTCTCCACACGAGCGCTTGACATAAGGAATCTCCATGGACTTATGATTAGACCGACGGTCGGTCGGTTCGATCGAAGCGAGAAAAGTTCGCACAGAAAGCGAGGAATAGACATGGTTCGGGTAGCAAGCCCGCTGCGCAGCGCAAAGACGAGATCCTCGACGCCGCGCAGACCCTGTTCGTGACGAAGGGGTATCAGGCGACGACGATCGAGGACATATTGAAGGCGGTCGGCATCGCCAAAGGAACCCTTTACCATCATTTTTCCGGCAAGGAGGAGGTGCTCAGGGGCTTGGTCAGGCGCACGGTCGGCCAGGCGGTCGAACGCGCGAGGGCGATAGCCGCAAGCGATCTGTCCGTCCTTGAGAAGCTCGGCGCCGTCGCGGCTTCGGCTCGGGTGGAGGGCCAGTCCGCCGAGCTGATTGAAGAGTTCCACACCCAGGCCAATTCTGAGTTCCATCTCCTGTCGATTGTGGAGATGGTCAAGGGGCTGACACCGATCCTCGCCGACGTCGTCTCCGAAGGCGTGGAGGAGGGGGTCTTCGCCACCGACGACCCCCTCGGAAGCGTCGAGTTCTGCTGACTGCAGGAGGGTTCCTGCTCGACGTCGGAATATTCGGCGGCGACGCGGCGGAGGTCGGCCGACGCGCCGAGGCGATCATGCGCGCGGCGGAAATCCTGCTCGGCTGCCCCGAGGGAGCTCTGAGCGCACTCGGCGAGATGCAAGGCGGCGAGAGCCGAGGCAGCGAGAGGCAAAGCGGCAGGGGGCGAGAGCGATGAAGTGCTTCTCGATTCTTTTTGCGGGGGCGTTCGTCAACTCCGTCGGCACGGGTTTGAGCGCGTTCGCCCTGGCGATCTACATGTTCCAAACCTACGGGACGGCCTCCTCGGTGATGCTCGTCCAGCTGTGCTCTTTCGCCCCGATCGTTCTGTTCGCCCCGATTGCGGGCGTGCTGGCGGACCGCTTCGACCGGCGGGTCATGATGATCCTCGGCGACGGCGGCTCCGTGGGCGGCCTGCTCGTCGTCATCGCCGCGGTCTCCTCCGACGATCCCGACATCAAGCTCATTTGCCTCGGCATCGTCGCCTCCTCGTGCTTTGCGGCCCTCACCGAGCCCTGCGCTGCGCGCGAGCGTCAGCGACTTCGTCGGGCCGGACGAATATGTGCGGGCGTCGGGGATGCTCCAGCTCGCCGCCTCGTCGAAGTACCTCATCTCGCCGTTGTTGGCCGGATTCCTGCTTCCCGCCGTCGGGCTTCGGGCGCTGCTCCTTGTCGATGCGAGCACCTGCCTGGTCACGGTCGTCTGCAGCCTCGTCGTCCGCAAAGCCGCCGGGAACATGGGCGGGGAGCGAAGGAAGAGGGTTCGCAGCCCAGCTCGCATGCCGGCTGGCGCGCGGTGGCTTCGCGGAGAAACGTGCGCATCGTGCTCGGCCTCAGCTGACGATGGCGGTCTTCGTCATCGGCTTCCTTCAAACCCCTGCTCAAGCCGATTCTCCTGCCGTACGTGGGGACGAGAACGGAGGGCACCGTCGAAACGATCGCCTCCGTGGGAATGTTCGCTGGCGCCGCGGTCGTCGGCATGGCGAAAAACGCGCGGCCGGCGGCCCTGCTTGCGGCGGGCATGCTCGGCGCGGGCGCAGCCATGGCGCTTTTGCCGATTCGCCCCGTCGCGTGGTGGGCCGCAGTTGCCGGCTTCGCCCTTTTCGCCTCGCTCGCCCTGTGCAATGCGGGGGCCGAGGTGATCATCCGCTCGTCCATCCCCAACGAGCAGCAGGCTCGGACGTGGGGGACGATCGGCATGGTCTCCCAACTCGGATACATCGCGGCTTTCGTCCTCGCCGGTCCGCTGGCTGACAAAGGTCTTCGAACCCCTGCTGCGCGCCGACGGACCGCTGGCGGGATCGGTCGGAACGGTGTTCGGAACCGGGCAGGGGCGCGGAACCGCTCTGCTGGTGACGGCCATGGGGATCGCCCTCGTCGGCGTCGCCGCCGCCGTGCACGCCAAGCGTGCGGACATAGTCAGAGGAACCGAGATTCCTCCGCACAGGGAACGGTCCGAAGGCCGACGGCTCGCGGAACAAATCAACGGAGAAGGCCTCCGTGCGCATAGCCGAAGGGCGGGCGCAGGCTTCGCCCGTTCGGACCGGAGGGCCCGGACGGGCCGGAAAGCCCGGATCGAATGGAAAGGCGGGGGATTTCTAATGCTGCTCCGCATGCTTCGCGCAGACCTGCGCCGCAGCGTCGCGCAATCCGTCGCCCTGACGGTTTTGATGTTCTGGCCGTCGCCCTCGTCGCCATGAGGCGCGGCACTCGGAATACGCGCCGGCTCCGCGGTCAACTCCCTGTGGAGGGAAGCGCGCCGCCCGACGTCGTGCACATGTACGCCGGGACGCCCGACGCGAAAGGCGTTGCAAAATGGGTCGGCGGGCGCTCGGACGTCAGGACTACCAGCTCATGCGCCCCTGCCCGTGCCCGTGCGGCAGTTGACGATCGCGGGCAAGAGCCAGGCCGATTCGGTGCTGGAGCCGGCCTTCGTCACCGCCCCCGAACGCTTTCGACCTTTTGCTTGGCCAGAATGGAAAGCCGGTGCGCCCGGGGCCGGGGAGATAGCGCTTCCGTCCATTACAAAGCCGAGGGCATGGCTAAGGTCGGCGACGTCGTCCGCGTCCAAAACGGCTCGCAGAGCCGCGAGCTCAAGGTGGTCGATTTCGTCCGCGACCCGCAGATGAATCCCTCGTTGGTCACGTCCGACGCTTCGTCGTCCATTCCAGCGACTTCGCCGAATTCGACAAGCATTTGGAACCCGGAGTACCTCATGGAATTCCGTTTGGCCTCCAGGGGCTCGACCTCGTCTTTCATCTCCGATTTCGAGGGCGAGCGGGCTTTCGAGCAAGGGAATCACGATCGACACGTCCATCCTCAAGCTGATGAACGGCGTGACAACGGTTCCGATCGTGGGCGTGGCGCTGCTCGTCGCAGTTTTTGCTGGTTGTCGTCGCATCCCTCATCCTCAGGTACACGTTCCTCGCGGCGATGGAGGACGACCTTCCGCAGATCAGCGTGCTCAAGGCGGTCGGCGCGCCGCCGCGCGGGATCAAGCGCCTTTACATGGTCAAGTACTTCGCGTTGACGGCGCTGGGGACGGCGGGGTCGGCTGCCTCTGTCCTCGCTGGCGGCGCCCCTCGACAAGGCTGTGCTTCTCTACTCGGAGAGCCCGCCGCAGGGCGTGGGACGTCGCCGTCCCTCTCGCCGCGGCGATTGCGCTCGGCTCCTGATGGTCGGTTTCTGCCGCCTGATTCTGCGCCGCATCGACAAGCTTTCGGCCGTTCAGGCGCTGCGCACCGGCGTCAGCGGGAAGATCCGCCCCAAGCGCCACCGCCTCAAGCTGACGTCCTTCAAGCGCGTCCCGGTGTGCCTGTGGATGGGCGTGCGCGAGGCCTTCCGTCCCGCCTATGCGCTTTTGTTCGGCGTGCTCAGCGTGTGCACGATCGTCATGGTCATGCCGGTGTGCGTCGTCACCACGATGGATGACCCGCGGCTTTTCCACATACCTGGGGAATCGGCGGCGCCGACGTGCGCATGGACGTGAAGATCGATTCCTCTCAGAGCGGCGCCGGCGGCCTCGACCAGGCCTTCGCGCGGGTCAAGGCCGACCCCGGCGTCTCTCGGGCCGTCAAAATGACCGTCCATGGGTACGACATGGCCGCAGCAGGCAGAAAGGGAACCGTGGCGCTGGTCGAAAGCGGCGACCACACGACGTTCCCGGTGAGTTACTTGGGAGGGAAGGCGCCCGTCGCCGCGAACGAGATCGCCCTTTCCTCGGGGCAGGCCAAAGAGTCCGGGGCCGACGTCGGAGATGCCGTGACGCTCACGGTTCCCCGGGGAGGGACGGGCGACGGGCCTTCGTCCCCTGTGTCCGGGCAGAGCGCCGACTCGCGGAAATTGCGGGTGACCGGCGTCTATCAGGACATCACCAACGGCGGCAAAACGGCCAAAACGCCGATGGAGACCGTCGCGGGCGACACGAGCGAGCCTGCCCAGCAGGTGATCTACGCCGACCTCAAGGAAAGCGCCGATCCTGCCGAGGCCGTGGCGGGCCTGCGGGCAAAGCTTCCCGGGGTCACCGTCGTGCAGCTTCAGGAATACATCTCGCAAACGCTGGGCGCCACCATCTCGCAGATGCGCACGGTGTGCGTATTCGCGGGCATCGTCTCGGCCGCTCTCGCCTTCCTTGTCTCGGCGCTCTTCGCCGTGCTCGTCATCAAACGCGAGACGCCTCAAATCGCCGCCCAGCTGGCGATCGGCGCGAGCAGGCGCGGCCTGCGCGGCCAGTATCTCATTCGCTTCGGCGCCGTGCTCCTCATGGGAATCGCCGCGGGGGCGCTGGCGGTGCTCACGCTCGGCGAGGCGGCCGTCGGCGCGGTTCTCGGGATGCTCGGCGCTCCGAACCTGAGCCTCGCGGTGAATCCGTGGCTCGTATGGATCGCCCTTCCCGGCGTTCTCGCCCTGACGGTGGCCGGCGCGGTTCTCTTGGCCCTGCGCCGCATGCGGACCGCAGAAATGGAGGACGCCGAATGACCGCCCAATCACGCTCGAACGGCGCACCAAGCTCGAGCAACTCAACCAATTCGAACGACTCGACAAAACAGATCGCGAACAATCACGCAAAAGACTTGCGAAAGGAGACGGCGATGCCGATCTTGGAAGCCATTGACGTAACGAAGGACTATGACTCGCGCGTGCTCCACGGGCTGAACGCAGCGATAGAGGCGGGGTCGTTCGTCGCGATCATGGGCCCCTCGGGCTCGGGAAAGACGACCTTCCTTCACACTACTCTCCGGCCTCGACCGCCCCACTGGCAGGACCGTCAAGGCTGACGGCGAAAGAACTGACCGGGATGAAGGAGAAGGACCTTGCTGCGCTGCGCCTGCGCCGCCTCGGATTCGTCTTCCAAAACCCGCACCTCCTTCGCACGCTCTGCCTGCTCGACAACATCGCGCTGCCGGGATTTCTGGCCGGGGACAAACCCCGCGAAGAGATCGTGGCCCGCGCTCGCGGGCTGATGGCGAGCATGGGGATATCGGAGCTCGAATCGAGCGACGTCGCCGAGGTCTCGGGCGGCCAGCTCCAGCGTGCGAGCATCTGCCGCGCCCTCATCAACGACCCGGAGATCGTCATCGGCGACGAGCCGACCGGCGCGCTCAACTCCGCCTCGGCGGCGCAGGTGCTCGACATCATGGGGAGATCCGCGCTCGGGGCACGACGGTCGTCCTCGTCACGCACGACCCGATGGTCGCGGTGCGGGCGGACAGGGTCCTTGTAGCGTGGACGGGAAGATAACCGACGACGTCGCCCTCGGCCGCTACAGCCCCGACGCCGCAGCCGAGCGCACCGCGCGGGTGACCTCGCTTCTGGCCAGCCGCGGGGTGTGAGAAGGCCGGCGGGCGGCGTTCAAACGGGACGCCGCCGCCGCCGCCGACTCCGCAAACTGCAGTTCTTGGAGACGCTGGCTTTGAAGCTTCCTCCCTTGAGAAAGAGCATTCGCGGAAGGGACGCTCGTCTCCGGCAGCTCGCGCACGAGACCGCCGAGGCTGCCGGAGGCGAGCAGAGTCCGAATTGCTTTCTTGCCGGCGGGTGCTTAGAATGGAGTCATATGACAGGCCCGTATCTCGCAACGAGACGCGGGTCTTGTCCTTTACTGACCTAAAGTCGTGTAAAAGGACAGGTCATTTGTTTCAAAAAGGGGGCAATCGGTATGAACCGTTATGAGAAGTCGTTTTCATACCGCTCTGACTCCCACCAGGAGTCCACGTGAGCAACCTTAAGAGCAGTTACGCGAAACCTTTTTTGACGATTCCCGAACAGATACGTCGTCTGCGTGAACGCGGTATGGAATGTGGCACTGATGCGTATGCGACAGCGATCCTTGAACGTTGTGGATACTATCGCTTATCTGGGTATTGGCATATCTATCGGGAATGCCCCGAGCGTTTGGAAGACCAGTTCGACAATAAAGGGCGTGAAATACGTCTTGATTCTTTCGTCGAGGGGACATCTCTCGCAGGTCGTTGCGTTATATGACTTCGATCAGGAACTGAGTGTGCGTTTGCTTCGCGTCATCAGGGCAATTGAAGTTTTCTTTTTCGTTTTTCATTGGTCACCGATTGGGGAAAACAACCCATTCGCGCACCACTATCCTGATCAATTAGATGCACCTCAGAATTCATCTTCGATGCTGCGTCACCCGACAAAAAGCTTATGAAGATTGGATGGAAGAGTATGAACGCCAAGAAAATGGGGCAAAAGGTGACTTTGTACAGCATTTTCGCGAAGAGTATGGACGGCACTTGCCGATATGGGTCGCCACAGAGGTGATGTCTTTTGGAACGATGAGTAAACTGTACTCCTTGATGCGGGAAACAGATCGAGAGATTCTTGCCTCAAGGCTGCAAGTCTCTCTCAATGATGAACGCGGAGATTATGGCGCTATGAGGTCGTGGCTCAGATGCATCAATCATGTTCGAAATATTTGCGCACATTATGGTCGTTTGTGGAACCGTTCGTTTGATTGCGCCGCTGAACCTCCGGGACGGGCGAAAAGAGATGGGAACGATATTCTTTCTTGTTTGAACAGTAAAGACATCAAAAATAAACTCTACGGCGCACTTCTCATCTTGCGTTATTTGCTATTAACTATCGCCCCTAACCGCACGGATGTTGTGGATATTGTGGATTTCATCAACAAAGAGTCCCATGTTCTCGGCTTCGGATTGAATCAGCTCGGGTTCCCGAGTGACTGGAAAACGAATCCAATCTGGGACCGCTGCTTCAGCCTCGACCCTGCTCCGAGGCTCGCTGCAAGTCTGCTTGATCGCGTCGAATGCCTCACCGCTATTCAGGTCTGTGACCTTCTTTCGTCCGCAGAGGTCGAATCGTCGGAAAACGAGCGAACTGTGGGGCGACTTGCTGGGGCGAAGAAAAAGCGCAGAAAGAACTTCTGCGCACCTACCGCCATTATAGAGTTGTAATCGAGATCAAACTTGAAAGACCAAGTACTATCCCGAGTTTCAATTTCGCGAAGGTAAAATTATCGATGCCCCTGCGGAAATCAACAAGGAACTTACCGAACGATGCGGAGAAGTGGATCCGGTGCAAATCGCCGCGGCACTGCTGGATTGGTGGCAAACGCCGCACCCGAGTATCTCCAAAACGGGAGATGGCTCTCTCCGCTGCCCCTTAGAGCTTTTGTTCTCTGTGCCCGAGAAGGAGTTCGAAGCCGAGATTGCCCGCGTCGACGCCATGAGCAGTTTTGTTGTGCCTCGCCAATGGGAGCAGACTGCCCCTAGAAAGAAGGAACGAAGCATGCCTGGGTGTCTTTATCCCGGTGAAGCCCGAAGAGTTCGCTGACTTCGGCAAACGGCTTCAGAAGGCGTTCAGCAGGGCCGCGGCTGCTGAACTTGAAGAGAATGCAGATGGACTCGGATCAGACGGGGGCGGACTCCGCAGGGATGGAACCAGACGCGGCAGCGGTGCGAATAGAAGCGCCGGCACTGCGGCCGAGTCCTTGGACGAGATGGGCGGGCCGATTCCTTCAGACGAGGGCCTCGCCGCTTCCTTCCACGCTCCCGGGGCGGAGACTCTGCACATTGTGAGCGAAGGCGAATGCGTAGGCGGGCTCATCGTCTCGATAGAGGAGGGTAGGCGCAGCGGCAGCCCTCGACTTCCTGTTTCTCGATGAAGCCAGGCAGGGAGGAGGTTTGGGCTACGCAGCGTGGCGAGCCGTCGAGGCGCGCTATCCGACTGTGTGCACATGGGAGACCGCTGCCCCGTACTTCGACAAGCGAAACATCCACTCTGCGTCAACAAGTGCGGTTTTCGAGTCGTTGAGTTCTTCCATCCCGGTCACCCTGATCCGCACAGCCCGGCGTCGTCCGGACGACGGCGTTCCCTGACCCTATGTTCCGCTTCCATAAAGAGTCAGAAGAACGATAAGAAAAGCTGGGAGAAGACGAGACAAGGCGCAGAAAATGCAGAGGAAGGCCGTACCGAAAGCGGCGATGTGGGAGACCACACCGGAAAAGCGGGGATGCGGGAGGCTATGCGAAAGGCCGGATGAGGCTCGGGGAAAGAGACTTCGGAAAAGGCGGAGGGCGGCCCCGTCTCGGGAGAGCCGCCCTCCGCATAGAGTCCAAGTGTCCTAGAGCTTTTTCAGACCTTTCTTCGACCGCCGGCCAGTTGTCGCCGTCGAAAATCGATCTTCCAGGGGCCGTAGTCGGCGTCGTAATTGGGTATCCAGACAAAACGCCTGTTGGAGCCAAGCCCCAGGAACATGGCGGTCCAGTGGTCAGGCCCGCTTCCATCAGCGCTTTGCCAGTACAGAGCTGCTGTGATCAGCTCTCCCTGCTCCTTCTCGGAGATCCAGCTGTCATAGTGTTCGTCTCTCCACACGACTTCGGAGTAGGTAAGAAGGTTGTTGGAGCTGCGATCAAAATTGAGGAGCAGCCCGAGTTTGCTCCATCCCTTGGCGGTTTCTTGGGCGGCTCTGCTGAGAATTCCCAGCAGTTTGAATGTGTACTCGTCGTTTATCTCTTGTGAAGGCGGCAGTTTGCTGACATTGGATTCGGTCATTGGGGCATCGCCTCGTTTCTGTCAGGCATTGTCTCTTGGGTTGCCGTGTGAAAGGCAAAACGCTTTGCTGCGGCGTCGAATCAGTCGATTCGACGTGTCTAGCTAGGCGCCAACGTCAGGCAACATTTTACCAAGGGAATTCAATGGAGGATGGTCAATTGGGGAAGAAGGTCGGAGGCACGATCGTCGATGTCGAACCGTTCGTGCCGATCGTACTGCTTGAGACGTTGAATCCCGAAGGCCGCCCGCCGGCGTTGTGTCCGACCTGCTCAACGCTGAACTGACGCGGGCCTGAGGCGTCGAGCGTCGGCCCCTCGAACTGCGTTCGGAAGCTGCCTCGATTGAGGCTTCTGTCCTGAGCGGCGAAGTTCAGGCCGTTTTCTTGGTTTTCCAGATCCTTGACAAGTTTCTGGTCCCTCGGAGAAAGCTCTTCGAATGCGTCGCTCCAAGTCTGCGCCGGATGGTTGGGGTCCGCCAAGTTCTGCCTCATCGTGGCGAGAGGCTCTTGCGCCGCCGCGTGTCTGCCGCCGTAGGCGTCGTCAAAGGGGAACTGTTCGTCGAGCAGTCGCGCCCGCGTGGGCGGCATCACCTGGACGGTTGCCATGTGGCCCGCGTCGTCGGTCGTTCCTTTGAGCCCATGGGCGTCCCTGAATGCGGAGCGATCGTCTGCGTCGAGCCTGCTGAGGCCTCCCTCGGTGGTGATGATTGACGTCGCCGGGCGTCGTGTCTCGGCGTGCATTGACAATGTTGTCTTCATCGAAAACGCCTTCAGTCATCGTTACATTGCCCCTTGAGTCGAGATGATAGTCGACGTAACTGCCGTTTCCGTCCGGGCCTCCGTTGTAGGGCCATCGTCTTTCGACGCTTCCCCCAGGGTTTATCGGATCCGGTTTGGGAGGCATCTCGATGCCCTTCGATCCGCCGGGCAAGGCGTGGCTCGTCGAAGAGGCGACGTCGTCGCTCTGCGCGTCGCTTACCGCCCCGCCCTTGATGTTCGCCATGGCGTCTTTCAGACGCGTGAACAGCCCCGACAGGTCGTCGGAGAGCTTCGAAAGCCTCTTTCCGAGGACAGAAGATCGTCGACGTACCTGCGGAGTTTTGCCCGCCCATTCCAAGCGCCAAAAGACGCAATGTCCGCGACAATCTTGTGGGCCAGGGCTCCGCAGGAAATGGCCAATTCGACGGCTTTCGCCGCAATGGCCGCGACGATGTCGGCGATTGCGTCGCGAACCAAGTCGTGGACGACCTGGACGATCGTCGAAGCCACGCCCAGGGCGGTGGACATTGCGTTCGAGCAGGTTCCGGCGAGTTCGACGTGCTGGCGATGTCGGTTTGCAGGGCGCTGTAGGCGGCGATTCCCATACCTTCTTGCCCCTCGAGGTCGCCTGCCACGGACCCGGCCAGATCGGCGGAGTTGGTTTTGCAGCGACTCGCCTATGGACGTCCATGTGGCCGCGAAGCTTGACTTCCCCGGGTTGCCCGTGAGCTCGTTCAGCCAGTCCTTGAGCGGCGACATGTGGTCGAGAAGCCACGAGATTCCCCATGACATGAGGGTTTGGAGCGGATCTGACGAGTTGCTGCACGTCCATGGCCGTGCCGAAGGCCGCCAGGGATTCGGCGACCCAGGAGTTGCTTTCCATGGTTTCATTGAGATCCTGTCCGTCCTCGATGAGACCGAGGCCGGACAGCGGCGACTACTTCCGCGGGGCCGGACACCGACGCTTGGGCCGCCATCACCGGCCTCCCATGAGTGTCGTGATCTGATTGATCGTCTGCGAGTTCACTGCGTCGGCGCCTTCGTAGGAATCGGCGACCGCCTTCAGATCGCCGACCGTCTTTTCAACTGCCCCCGCGGCGGCGTCGATAGCGAGGTCGGCGACCGTTTTGACGGCCGACAGAGGCGGGACCATGAACGAGCACAGGATGCCGAAGGCTCCCCCTCCGAGGTCCGTGGCCGCCGAGGCCGACTTCGCGCTGGCTACGCCGTCGCTGATGTCGGCGACTTTCGCCGCGTGGGCCCGCAGCACGGCGGGCTCAACTTTCACATTCATCTTTGCCTCCATAGATTCGAAATCGCTTTGTGGAATCGGTCGTCGTCGGTGCTGCCTTTGTCCGCGAGGCGCGTGCGCATCTGCCGCACGCCTTCCTTTGCGACGGCGGAGTCTTCGCCGAGTTCGTCGTAGACCAAATCGGCGTAGCTGTCCGTCATTTTGCGGCGGGCTTCGCGGAATGTAGACATGATGAGGGCGGTCAAATCCTGGGTCTTCAGTTCCACGGCGTCCTCGGCGAGCCCGATGTCCACAAGTCCGCCGGCGTTGTTCACAGTTATGAAAACCCTGCCGTCCTCGCTCTCGGCGCTTCCCTCTAGGCTGTTTACTTTCTGCATGAGATCTTTTTGCGCGGAGGAGTTCTCCTGCGCCTCGGTCATTTTGCTGTCGAGCGTGCCCTGCGCTCGATCAATGCCTGAAAACTTCGGAAGCATCGTTCCCATATTGTCTCTTTTAATTTTCTTTATTGGCGGTAAGGCAGTTATGCGAGATTATACTTTTAATTCAGAACTGTAGATCTCGACAAAAGCACTGAATATCGAAAAATGGTTAATGAACACTTCAATAAGGCGTACATATAATTGATTGCTTTCTAGCGGAAATATGGATTTCATTTGCTGAGAATCCCTTGGTGTGAGGAGCGAGATTTGACGGGTTGTGTCGCGCCTCGGCTGAGGCAGCATCCAATTTCGTCGACCAAAGCATACCGTCCGAATCGAATCTTGCCCGCGTCCGCTTTGCCGTCAAAACCGCGAAACTTCTCAACTTTGTCTGTGTTCGGGCCGGGATTCGAAGCTTTCTCCATGCCGCTTCGTTTGCGTCGGAGCAATTCCGTGATAATCTGTTTGGCATATACCGAACGGTATTTGCTTTGCAAGACATGAAGCGAAAAAGGAAGGGGAACGCGATGGACAAGGTTCTCGCCGTCCAGGACCTGCACAAGCGCTTTGGCTCCGGCTCGCGCCTGGTTCGGGCGAACGACGGAATCACGATGGACGTGAAAGCCGGCGAGGTGGTCGGAGTCCTCGGCCACAACGGCGCCGGCAAGACGACGCTCGTCAATCAGATCGTCGGCTGTACAGACCGCATTCGGCTCGATCGCCGTCGGCGGCGTCGACGTCGTGGGCGAACCGAAGCTCGCCAGGCGGCTCGTAAGCGTCCAGGCGCAGGCGAACGTGCCGATCACCGGCATCAGCCCGCGCAAAGCCGTCGAGCTGACGGGAAGGATTTCGAGGGGCCGACGCCGGGCGATGCGCGCCCGGGCCGGCGAACTGATCGATATTCTCGACATGGGGGAGTGGGCGGACAAGCTTGCGGAGAAGGTCTCCGGCGGCGTCGCCCGCCTGACAGCCTTCGCCATGGCGGTGGCCCAGCCGGGGGCTCTCGTCGTCCTCGACGAGCCGACCAACGACGTCGATCCAGTGCGAAGGCGCCTGCTGTGGGACGAGGTTCGCCGGGTTGCCGAGCGCGGGGCGGCTGTTCTGCTCGTCACGCACAACGTCCGAGAGGCCGAGCGGGCCGTCGACAGCCTCGTGCTCCTCGACCACGGAAAGATCCTCGCCTCGGGAACGCCCGCCTCGGTCGTCTCCCAATTCGGCGACGGGGTGTACATAGACATCGACGTCGAGCGCGGGCGCGAACCGGTCGTCCCCTCGGCTTGGCCCGTCGAGAAAGTCGATCCGACGCACATCCGCGTCAAGGTCCATGAGAGCGAGGTGGCCGACGCCGCCGGCTGGGCCGTCAGAGCCCACGAAGCGGGGAGATTTCCAGGCACGAGATCGGACCGGTCTCGCTGGAAGAGGTATACGTGGCGCTGACGACCGACGGCGCGGCGAACGCGGAGGAGAAGGCGGCATGACCGGAGGAAGCAAAATGATCGAAAAAGGCGGCGTTGCTGCGGGCAACGCGATTTCCGCGGGCGGTCCGAACGCGGGAGGGTCCTCGAAAGCCGCAGCGGGCAAGCCCATTGCGCCCGGCGCATCGGGCCAACCGCGCGTGGGGCCTTTAGGCGGATCGGCCTGTTTATGCAATGGCAGTTCAGGCGCCAATCAGTCATGATCCCGGTGATCATCGTTTTGCAGCTGTTCATCGCCGTCACCGTGGTGTTCGGATACAGCTACATCATCGGCGACGTCGGGCGTCAGGAAAGCCTGTACCTTCTGACGGCGGGTCCCACGCTGTCCATCCTCACGCTCGGTTTTCGCGCTGACCACGCAGGCCGTCGGGACGTACCGAACCGAAGGGAGCTTCGACTGGATGCTCACTCTGCCCCTGGGCCGGCTCGCATTCGTCCTCGGCGACCTTTTGGTGTGAGGGCCTTGTCGTGCTGCCTGGGCTCGTGATCGGGGCGGGCGTGGGCGCTCCCGCTTCGACGTCGACCTGTCGATCACGTGGTGGGCGGTTCCCGGCGCCATGCTGGTCTCACTCATCGCGGCCTCCGTCGGGTACACAGCGGCCGTTTTGCTCCAGGCGCAAGTCGCGATGCTCGTCGGTCAGCTGTGCATCTTCGTCTCGATGATCTTCGCCCCCATCACCTTCCCCGTCGAAAGGCTGCCGCAATGGCTCCAAACGGCCCATCAGTGGCTCCCCTTCGAGCCGATGGCGCAGGTCATGCGGGGCGGCATCGCCTCCGAGGACTCTCGGTTCCCGGGCGCTCGTGGGTCCTCCTCGCCGCGTGGGGCGTGGTCGGCCTGTTCGCGGTGACGGCTGCGCTGCGGCGTCGAAAGTGAGGTTGCGCGCCGCGGCGTCGGAAGCGAGGCCGCACGCTTAGGCGGAGCGCGGCCTGAAGCGAGGCCCGCGGCTTTAGGCGGAGCGGGGCCGAGTCTGGCCCGGCGTCGCCGCATCGGACGCGGGCCGAGCCGGATCCGGGGCCAGCCGCTCATTCGGCTACGCGGGCGGCTGGCCCTTTTTCGGCTGTTTTCCTGGCTTTTCAAGGGGCCGTGACCAAAAACACGTAGTTTTCCCGCTCAAATAGTGAAATTTCTTCACTTGGTAACGAAACTCCCGCGCATAATTATGGACGAAGTAAAACCGACCCGGGGCGGGCGCGCGGTTCACGTCGCCGCCCGGCAGATAGGAGCCACAATGAATGCGCAGGTTGAGAAAGTCTACGAGCAGGTTGTCGCACGCAACCGCGGCGACCTCGAATTCCATCAGGCCGTGCGCGAGGTTCTCGACTCGCTCGTGCCGGTGATCGAGAAGCAGCCGCAGTACGCCGAGAACGGGCTTCTGGAGCGCTTGGTCGAGCCCGAGCGGCAGATCGTCTTCCGCGTGCCGTGGGTCGACGACGCCGGAAACGTCCAGGTCAACCGCGGCTTCCGCATCGAGTTCAACTCGGCGCTCGGCCCCTACAAGGGCGGCCTGCGCTTCCATCCGTCGGTCAACATCGGAATCATCAAGTTCCTCGGCTTCGAGCAGATCTTTAAGAACGCCCTGACCGGCCAAGGCATCGGCGGCGGCAAGGGAGGATCGGACTTCGATCCGCACGGCAAGTCCGACGCCGAGGTCATGCGGTTCTGCCAGTCCTTCATGACCGAGCTTTCCCGGCACATCGGCCCGAACACCGACGTCCCCGCCGGCGACATCGGCGTCGGCGGCCGCGAGATCGGCTACCTTTTCGGCCAGTACAAGCGCCTTCGCAACCGCTACGACGCCGGCGTCCTGACCGGCAAGGGCCTCGGATTCGGCGGCTCGCTCGCGCGCACCGAGGCCACCGGCTATGGGACGGTCCTCTTCGCCCAGTCGATGCTCGGCACGAAGGGCGACTCGCTCGAGGGCAAGACGGTCGCAGTCTCCGGCTCGGGCAACGTCGCGATCTACGCCGTCGAGAAGCTCCAGGCCCTCGGCGGCAAGGCCGTGACGATCTCGGATTCCCTCGGGTTACGTGGTCGACGAGGCCGGCATCGACCTTGACCTGCTCAGGCAGGTCAAGGAAGTCGAGCGCGGACGCGTGGCCGACTACGTCGCCCGCCGCCCGGGCGCGAAGCTCGTGACCGACGGCAGGGTGTGGGACGTTCCGGTCGACGTCGCCCTTCCCTGCGCCACCCAGAACGAGCTTGACGACAAGGACGCGGCCACGCTGTTGAAGAACGGCTGTGTGGCCGTCTCCGAGGGCGAACATGCCCTCCACCCGAAAAGCCGTCGAGGCATTCCAAGCCGCGGGAATCCTGTACGGCCCCGCAAAGGCGGCCAACGCCGGCGGCGTGGCGACCTCCGCGCTGGAAATGGAGCAGAACGCCGGGCGCACCCGTTGGGACTTCGCCACCGCCGAGAAGAAGCTCGCCGGGATCATGGAGGAGATCCACGGCGCCTGCGTCGAGACGGCCGAGTTCTACAGCAAGCCCGGCGACTACGTGCTGGGCGCGAACGCGGCAGGCTTTCACGAGGGTGGCCGACGTCGCGATCGCCCACGGCATCGTCTGATTCAATCTCTTTGCGCAGTTTGCGGGCGGCCGGGGAAGCGGCCGCCCGCAAACTGCTGAGCGCGCTCGCAGGCTCAGGCCGCCGCCGTCTGCTTTTTCCTTTCCGAGGCCCCTTTTCTTGTCGCCGGCGCCCTCTCATAGTTCAGGCTCTTCAAAAGGGATGACGAGGGCCGCCGTGACCGCCATGCCGGCCAGAATCGCCAGGGCGAATCCGGCGAATCCGTCGATCGCGAAGGCGACGAAGACCCCGCCGTGTGGGGCGCGGGACCCAACGTGCATCAGCATCGTCAACGCGCCGGTGACGGCGCCGCCTGCCATGGTCGCGGGGATGATCCGCAGCGGGGCGGCTGCGGCGAAGGAATCGCCCCTCGGAGATGAATGAGGCTCCCGAAGCCACGCCGCCCTGCCGTTTTCCCGCTCCCCGCTGGTGAAGAGGCGCGGGCGAACCGCGGTGGCCAGTGCGAGGGCCAGCGGGGGAACCATGCCCGCGGCCATGACCGCCGCCATGATCTCGTAGGAAGCGGCGGTCTCCGCCGCCAGGCCGGCGGTGGCGAAGAGGTAGGCGGATTTGTTGATCGGGCCGCCCAAGTCGAAGCACATCATGAGGCCCAGGATGATCCCCAGGAAGACGGAGCCTCCGCCCTCGCTCATCGACTTCAAACCTTGTTCGAGGTTGTTCATGAGCGCTTCCAGAGGCCGGCCCAACAGCATGTACATGACGGAGCCGACCAGCAGCGTCGTCGCCAGAGGGATCACGACCACCGGCATGAGCCCGCGCAGCCAGCGCGGAGTGCTCAGCCCGGTGAGCCACGAGGCGACGTATCCGGCGAGTATTCCGCCGATGAGGCCGCCGATGAACCCCGAGTCGACGGCGACTGCCACCGCGCCCATGGCGAATCCGGGGGCGATGCCCGGGCGTCCGGCCAGGCTGAAGGAGATGTAGCCGGCCAGGGCGGGCACGAGGAAGCCCATGGCGGCCGTGCCGATCATGTAGAAGACGGCCCCAAGGTAGGCGCAGAAGGGGGAGCCGAACAGGGCGTGGGGCGCCCACATCGTGTTGGCCTTCCCGCCAACGGTCTGGGCGATGTCGGGAAGGTTCCACAGGGACGAGTGGGAGACGATGTTCTTGGCCGCCTCGACCTTGGCGCCGTCGTGCTCGAAGCCGCCGATGTCGTATCCGCCGAAGAGGTACCCCAAGGCGATGAGCAGACCGCCCGCGGCGACGAAGGGGATCATGTAGGACACGCCCGTCATCACGGCTTGCTGGAGCCTGCGCGCCCAGTGGACGTTCTCCTCCTCGGCCGCCTCCTGCGCGGCGCCCGCGCCCGCCTGGACTCGCTTGGCGTGCGGGTCCTCGGCGGCGGCCAGCGCCTGATCGACGAGCGCTCCGGCGTCGTCGACGGCGGCCTTGACGTCCACGTCGACGACGGGTTTTCCGGCGAAGCGCTCGATCCCTTTGATCGGAAGGGAGCGGGCGAAGACCACGGCGTCGGCCCGCTTGACGAGCTCGGGGTCGAGGGCTTCGATCTTCCCCGAACCCTGGCCCTCGACCGCGACGGTGACGCCGCGCTCGCTTCCCGCGCGCTCCAGGGCCTCGGCGGCCATGAACGTGTGCGCGATGCCGGTGGGGCAGGATGTGACGCCGACGATCACCTTCTTTCCGGACCGAGGGGCTTGCCCGCCGGCGGGCTTTCCCTGTTTTTCCGGCTCCGCGGAAGGCGAGGCGGCCCCGGCCTTTGACGCGGAGGCCTCGACTGCCGGGGCCGCTTTGGAGGCCGCGGTTTCTTCCACGGCCTTCGAGGCTGCGCCCGTTGCCTGCCCCGCGGACGAGCCTGCGGGCGGGCTTTCAGCCTGCTCCGCGGACGCGTCGAGCAGCTCGGGCTGAACCTGTCCGGTGACGATGCGGGCGACCTCCTCGGGGTCTTCGCCGCGCAGCGCGCCCGTGAACGCGTCGTCCATGAGCCCGCGCGCCAGCTTGGCCCAGAAGCTGGAGGTGGACGTCGTTCGCGCCGTCGAGGGCCGCGATCATGAAGACTATGTCGGCCGGCCGGTCGTCGTCCGCCCCGAAGTCCACCGGCTCGGCCAGTCGGGCGAAGCCAAGGCTCGCAGTGAGCACATGGGCGCTGCGGCAGTGCGGGATCGCTATGCCGCCGGGAATGCCGGTGGGCGCGGTCGCCTCGCGTGCGAGGGCGTCTCCGGCCAGGCCGTTGGCGTCGTCGGCGCGCCCGGAGTCCCCGATTTTGCGCGCGAGGAACCTGATGACGTCCCTCCGGTGCGCCCCTGGCGCCCGCGTCCAGCGCGACGAGCTCGGGAGTGATGAGCGGCGTCTGCTCGTTAGGGTGGTGCTCGGTCATTATGCCTCCTTTTATTGTTTGTCTGTGGTTGTCTTCTTGGTTTTATGTGGAGAAATTTAGTTTTGTATGTTTAATTTTTGTGGCGTATTTAGGTTTGAATATGGATTAAATAGTTTTTAGGGATTTAGTGTGGGTCTACGCGCAGATTCTATGAAAAATCTGCGTGAAAGTTGTTTATGTGTTTATTGGACTGTGAATTGAGTGTGCTCTGAGTTATATGCCCGTGGTCGGGTCGGCTCCTGTTTCTGCTTCTAGGTTGGGTTATGCATTTGCCCTGTGGAGCGCGGCTTGCATTCGGCGACGCCGGACGGGGCACAGCGGGATCTCGACGCGCAATAAACGGGTTCAGTCGAGCCGGACGATCTCGAGGCTCGCGCTGGCAGATCGCGCGGCGTGGGCAAGGCGGTGCCGGGAAGGCTTGCCGCGGCCGAGCCGTACGCCATGGCGGTGCGCAGGCGCTCGGTCTGCCCGCCGCCGCGGACGTCGGCCAGGATGTACCCCGCGATGGACGAGTCTCCCGCGCCTACGGTGGAGACGACAGGAACCGAGGGGGCGGTGGCGCGCCAGGCGCCTTCGCCGGTGGCCAGAACGGCTCCCGCGGGCCCCAGGGTCGCCAGAACGGCGCCGATCCCGAGTTCCACGAGACGCGCGCGCCTCGGTCACCGGACCGAAGTCGCCGGCGACGGCGGCGTCCTCCAAGTCCGTCGCGCCCCGGCCCGGCCAGCTGGGCGAGCTCTTGCCCGTTGGGCTTGATCAGGTCCGGCGCGCAGTCCGGAAGGCCGGCCGCCAGGGCCGCAAGCGGGGCGTCCGAGGTGTCGACGGCGATGCGCACGCCCAAAGGCCGGAGCAGGCCGACGAGGCGGACATACCAGTCGACGGGGGCTCCCGGGGGAAGCGACCCGGAGAGCACGGCCCAGCTGCGCCCGTCCGAGGCGGAGCGCAGCTCCTCGGACAGCGCGGCCTCGACGGCCGCGACCTCGGCCTCGCTCAGGCCCGCGCCGGATTCGTTGAGCTGTCGTCGTTCCGTCAGGCTCGGTGACGGCGGTGTTGATTCGGGCCGCTCGGCCACGGGAACGGCCCGGCAGGCCAGGCCCGTCAGGCCGAGGGAGTCGATCGCCCTGAGAAGCGGGTCGTCCGACGCGGCGGGGACGAGGGCCGTGGCCTCCTGGCCGGAGGAGGCCAGCACGCGGGCGACGTTGACGCCCTTTCCGCCGGGCTCGACCGTGACGGAGCCCAGACGGTTCACGGCCCCGCGCAGCAGCGGGCCCGGCAGCGTGACGGTGCGATCGAGAGACGGGTTTGGAGTGAGGGTGACGATCATTTGGCGGAACCTTTGTCGAACTTCAGAGGGCATATGCGGCAAACGGGGCGGACGGGCTGCAATGCGCAGGCCTCATTGGCGCTGACGGCGGCGAGGGGAACGCTTTCGGCGTCGGCCCGCCGGCGTCCCCTGGCGTGCGGCGCCGCGTCCTCGCCGGGCGCGCTCCCTTGTATGCCCGCCCAAATCGGCGACGCCGGCCTGATTCTCCGCCTACGTGTCAGTTTACGCCTGTTCGCGCTGTTTTTGTGTGGTGAATACATGGCCTGTGAGAGAGCGGGGCGGGTGGACTGCGGGATTGCCCCGGCGCGGGTATAGCCTTGGGAGCATGCCGGGAACAATCGAACCGCATGAGGCCATGCCGCTTTTAGCCAGGGCCCGGGCCGGAGACGCTTTGAGGCGGGCCAGGCTCGCACCGCCGCCCGCTTGCGCTCCGGGAGCTTGCAGCGCTGCCGGGGCGCAGCGTCGAGGTGCGAGTTCCCTTCGCCGGGGCGGTCCAGATCGGCCGGGGGCCCGCCCACAGACGCGGCACCCCGCCCAACGTCGTCGAAATGGAGGTCGGCGTCTTCCTCGACCTGGTCGTCGGCTCGCTGACCTGGAGCGAGGCCGAAAGGTCGGGAAAGGCGACGGCGTCCGGGCGCGGGCCGACCTCGGTCCGTGCTTCCCGCCGTTCGCCGATGCGACGCTAGACCGCTGGGCGGAGTGACAGCCTCCTTTGGCGCCGATAGGCTGAGTCAGTGCCACAACGTCTCATCAAAACGAACGTCGCCGGATCCCGCGCGGTCGCCGGGGCACTGCCGCACTGAGGGAAAAAGCTCGGAATCGCAGCCGGTTTTCCCCGCAGAGGCCGCAGCCGACGCCGAACGCGCCGCCGCCCGGTGGAAAGACGACCCCGATTTCCGGGCCCGCTTCGTCGACCGGTGCGACATCCCCTTCGTCACGGTCGATCCGGCCGGCTCGCTCGACCTCGACCAGGCGTTTTTTCATCGAGCGCGAAGGCGACGGCTACCTCTTCGATACGCCGTCTCCGCCGTCGGAACGTTCATCGAACCGGGCGGGCCGCTGACTGGGGAAACCCACCGCCGCGGGCAGACCTTTTACGGACCCGACGGCTCGATTCCCCTCCACCCCGAGGTCGCTTTCGCACGGCGCCGCCTCCCTGCTTTCCCGGCGAAGAGCGCCCCGCCTACCTCTGGTACCACCACCTCGACGCCGCCGGCGAGCTCACGTGGACGTGGGTCGAGCTGGCCGCCGTCCGCTCTGTGGCCAGCTCAGCTACGACCAGGTTCAATCCGCCCTTGACGGCGGCCCTCCGCTTCCCCCGGAGGTGAAGGAAGACCAGGTCGCGCTCCTTGCCGAAGTCGGCTTGAAGCGCCAAATCCTCGAGGCCTCCCGCGGTGGAATCTCCCTGGCGCTGCCCGCCCAGGCGGTTGAGCCCCACAACGGCGGGTACCGGCTCTCCACCGCACGATGACGCGCGTCGAGGAATGGAATGCGCAGCTGTCCCTCGTGACGGGCATCGCCGCAGCCCGGCTCATGGGAGACGCGAACGTGGGCATTCTCAGAACGATGCCGCCTGCCGAGCGGCGCGACGTCGAACGCCTGCGCTCGGTTGCCCGGGCCCTTGGCCTGATCTGGCCGGAAGGCGTGAGCTACCCGTATTTCGTCCGCGGGTCGGCGCGCACAGCTCGGCCGGCGCGGCCTTCCTCAACGAGGCCGTGAGCCTGTTTCGCGGAGCGGGTACTGGGCTCTGCCCGCCGACGGCGGCGGCGCTGACCGCGGAGAGGCCAGGCATCGCGGGGAGACGGTGCTCGACCACGCCGCGCTCGCGACGAGGTACGCGCACGTGACGGCCCCGCTTCGCCGGCTTGCCGACAGGTATGCGCTCGAAACCTGCCGCTGCATCTGCACGGGCGACAATCTGCCGGCGTGGGTTCGCGAGGGCCTCGGCAAGCTGCCCGAGGAGATGGCCGCTTCCGCCAAAATCGCCGGCCAGTACGAACGCGGCGCCCTGGACGCCGTCGAGGCGCTCGTGCTCGCCGGGCGCGAGGGTGAGGCGTTCGACGGCGTCGTCGTCGACGTGCTTCGCCGGCGCGGCAAGCCGGCCGCCGGGGAGGATGCGGGCGGCGTCGGCAAGGTGATGGTCCGCGAGCTCGCAGTCCAGGCGACGATCGTCGGCGATCCGCTCGTTCGCGGGAGAGGGTGTCAGCTGTTTTGCGCAGGGCAGATGTCGCGACGTCGACCGTCGAATTCCGCCTCTCCGGGGGCGCAGGCTCCTGACCCGCACGGGGCGCGGCGCCGCCGTCCCGAAAGGCGGCGAACGCCGCGCGACCCTGATCCGCCGCGTCGTGGGCGGGCCGCTCGCGGCGAACTCGTCCGACATTCGGGAAACGGCGGATGCGGGCAACCCGCATTGTGAGACAATTGGTCCGTGGTGGCTGATGGGCGCTTGACCGCCGAGCTCTTTCCCGGCGAAAAACCGCAGGAGGAATGCGGTGTCTTCGGAGGTACGCACCCGGTCAGCCGGTGGCCCAGCTGGCGTACTACGGGCTCTACGCTTTGCAGCATCGCGGGCAGGAATCGGCGGGAATCGCCGTGTCGAACGGCCAGACGATCCTCGTGTACAAGGACATGGGCCTCGTCTCGCAGGTGTTCGACGAAAAATCGCTGTCCACGCTGAACGGGCACATGGGCGTCGCCCACGTCCGCTACGCGACCACCGGCGCCTCTGCCTGGGAGAACGCCCAGCCGACCCTGGGCCCCACCCGTTTCTCATCGCCCTCCGAGGGCCCGACGCCGGGCGACGCGCACTCGGGAACCGTCGCGCTGGCCCACAACGGGAATCTCACGAACACCACGGAGCTGATGGAAGAGGTCCGTGCGCGCTCGGGCGAGGACCTCACGGGCGAGCTCGGCCGCGGCTCCTCCACGGACACGGCCGTTCTCACCGCGCTGTTCGGCTGCACCGACGCGCCGAGCCTCGCCGACGCCGCCCTGAGAGTCCTTCCGCGCCTGGAGGGCGCCTTTTCCCTCGCTTTCATGGACGAAACCCGCCTCTATGCCGCGCGCGACCGACACGGCTTCCGGCCCCTCGTGCTCGGCAGACTCGACGGCGGATGGGTCGTGGCGTCGGAAACCGCGGCGCTCGACATCGTCGGCGCCGAATTCGAGAGGGAGGTCAGCCCCGGCGAGTTCCTCGTCATCGGCGAAGGCGGCGTCGAGTCCCACATGTGGGCCGAGCCGAAGAGGGCGGGATGCGTCTTCGAATACGTCTCACCTCGCGCGCCCGGACACGGCCATCGCCGGACGGTCCGTCAACTCGGCGCGTCTGGAGATGGGACGCATCCTCGCAGAAGAGCACCCGGTCGAGGCCGACCTCGTCATCGCCACGCCGTCTTCGGGCACGCCCGCCGCCATCGGATACGCGCAGGGATCGGGCATCCCCTACGGCCAAGGCCTGGTGAAGAACGCCTACGTCGGACGAACCTTCATCGCCCCCACGCAGCTGCAACGCCAGCGAGGCATCCGCCTCAAGCTCAATCCCATGAAGGAAGTGATCGAGGGCAAGCGGCTCGTCGTCGTCGACGATTCGATCGTCCGCGGCAACACCCAGCGCGCCCTCGTCGCCATGCTGCGGGAGGCCGGGGCCGCGGAGGTGCACATCCGCATTTCCTCGCCGCCGGTGACTTGGCCCTGCTTCTTCGGGATTGACTTTCCCACTCGAGGCGAGCTCATCGCCAACTCGATGGGCGTCGAGGAAATCTGCGGCGCCGTCGGCGCCGACACGCTCGGGTACATATCCCTCGACGGCATGGTGCGGGCCACCGAGCAGGCCCGGAAAGATCTGTGCACGGCTTGCTTCACGGGAAGGTATCCCGTGGACGTCGTGAGCGTCGCGGCCTCTTCGGGGTCCGACGTTCTCAGCGTGCTCGGGGGCGCGGGCGAGCCGTCGGAAAGCCGGTGAAACGACCATTGAGGAACGGTGAAAGAACGGGTATCCGCCCCATGGCGTGGCGGCCGGGGTCGACACGGAGGCCGGGGACCGCGCCGTCGAGCTCATGAAAGCCGCCGTCGGGCGTACGCTCGGCGCCGACGTCGTCGGCGGGTGGGGGCTTGCCGGAATGGTCGACGCCTCCGCCCTGAGGGAGTTCCAAAAGGCCCCTTCTGGCGACGTCGACCGACGGCGTCGGAACGAAGATCGCCATAGCCCGTGCCCCTCGACGTGCACGACACGATCGGTCAGGACTCGTCGGCATGGTCGTCGACGACATCGCGGTGGTCGGCGCGCGCCCGCCCTCGCGACGGACTACATCGCCTGCGGGCGCGTCGACCCTGAGCGGATCGCCGACGTCGTGCGCGGCGTCGCGCGGGCGTGCGAGTTCGTGGGCGTCCCTCTTCTGGGCGGGGAGACGGCGGAGCACCCCGGCCTCATGGCGCCTGACGACTACGACGTCGCCGGCGCGGCCACCGGCGTGGTGGAGGCCGACGAGGGCCCTCGGCCCCGAGCGCGTCGAAGCGGGCGACGTCGTCCTCGCCATCGCCTCCAGCGGCCTGCATTCCAACGGATACTCGCTGGTGCGCCGAATCGTCGCCGAATCGGGCTGGCCTTTGACCGCGATGCCCGAGTTCGGGCGGACGCTGGGGAGGAGTCTTGGAGCCCACGCGGCTCTACTCCGCTGTGTCTGGAGGTTTCGGGAGGGTCCACGCTCTCGCATGTGACGGGCGGCGGGCTGGCGGCCAATCTGGCGCGGGTCGTGCCCGCCGGGATGCGCGCCTCGATCGACCGCTCGTCCATCGAGGTCCCGGCGGTTTTTCTCGGTTGTGCGCGAGCTTGGCGGGGTCGCTTTGGGAAGACCTCGAAGACACGCTCAACATGGAGTCGGAATGGTCGCCGTGCTTGCGGAGGAAGAGGTCGACGCCGTCGTCGCCGCCAGTGCCGCCTACTGCGCTGCCTGGCCGATCGGAGCCGTGGCTGAGGATGTCGATGCGGGCGCAGGGCGGCTTCGCGCGCAGTGGCCGGTTCGGCTGCAGGCCCGCGCTTCGCGCGCGGCGGCCCTCAGAGCGAGTCGTGGCCGGAACGAGCGGGCGTGCACGGCGGAACCGTGCGGTCTTTTAGGGGCCCATGGTTAAAAAAATCTGCGGGCTGTTGAATTTGCGGAGTCTGGCGTCGAAAAATGCGCCGTCAAGCCAGAGCCTGACTCGTCAAACGAGAGAGGTTGGCGAGGGCGGTGCGGACGGGCGAAACCCGCTCGCACCGCCTTCGCCAGACGTCGTCAGCGCGATGGCTTCCAGTCGTCTTCGTCCCACTCGTTCGGGCGGGCGGGACGTCGTACTTGTCGTAGTCGTCCCGCTCGTCGTCGTTTCTTTGAAGACGCTTTGAGCTCGCGCTCCAGGCTTCATAATCGGTATCCGGGTGAAATACTTGAGATCTCTAGCTACTTTGCGTTGCTTAGCCTTTTGACGGCCGCGCCCCATGGCTCGACCCCCTTCGTCTCATCGCGGGGCAAGCTCAACGGCGCCCCAATGGTTTACTCATCCGTTCGCGTTCTAGTAGCTTAGCGCGCATGGGTGCGTCAGCGCCACGTCGAACGCGTGCACCGTGCCCTCAAACGCGTTTTCTGGCCCGCCGACGGCGACGACGCGCGAACTTCAGGGCAACGAGGCTGACGGCTGCCGCCGCGGTTCCGCCGACGATCCCTGCGCGCCGGTCTCCCCGCTTGGCGTCGGACACGACCCCCTTGACCGTCTCGGCGGCATGAGAGGCCCTTGGCCTTGACCTGTTCTTTGGCGTCCTCCGCCAGAGTCGAGGGGTTGAGCCGCGCGGCAGCTCGTTGACCGTGGCGGTCATCGATTCGCGGGTCGCAGCGAGATTGGCCTCGATCTGCTCGGATGTCTTTGTCGTCGTCGTTGGGTTTGTTGCTCACTTTTTCAATCCGTTCTTGAAGGCGGCGACGTTCTTTGCCGAATCCGTCGCCGGGGACACCTTTGTAGGCCTGCGACGCCTTTTAGCTTCTTCGCTCCGAGAAGCGCGAAGACTCCCGCGAACAGCAGCAGCGCGGCCGTCACGATGAGGAAGCCCGCCCACACGGGAAGCCATATTGCCAGGACGAGGGCGAAAGTCACGAAAAAGCATCCCCGTCGCATACAGGCCGATGAATGCGGCGATGCCCAGATGGACTCCGCCCATCCCCAGGTTCTGACCTTGGCCTTGAGGTTCGCCTGAGCGTACTCCAGCCTCCGCGCACCAGGGTTGAGGCCTGCGAGGACAGGTCTACGACGAGGGAGCCGATGGTGGCTTGCCCGCGCCCGAAGGCTGCGCGGCCGCGGCGTCGGGCTGAGTCGTCGGGCCGTCGGGGGCGCCGCCGACGCCGGAAGGGCGCAATCCGCCGGGGCTGCTCCCCGAAGCGGCTGAGCGGCCGTGCGTGCGGCCTTCGAGGCCCCTTTTCAGGACTCCCCGTCCTGGCGGCGCATCTCGTTCCCCGAAGCTTCGCATACTTGCTTGCGCGCGAGCTCGCAGCGCTCTTCTGCGCATTAGAATTGTCCACCTCATTCCCCTTCGTATCGCGGCGGTCGGCAATGCACAACTATTCTCACCCACGAGGGCGGAAAAGGCGAAGCCCACGCACCGTTTTCCTCCCCGCCCGCGGCCCTCGGTTCGTTATCAGCGATACTTTTTGCGTCTTGCGCGATTGTGCTCGATGCGTCGAAAAATTGGCTTATGTCTACCATTCGTTTCCATGGAGAACCCGCCAACACCGTCGGCGAACTGCCGGCAGTCGGCTCTGCCGCGCCTGCCTTTGCCTTTTTGACGGCAGCTGACCTTCCGACCCTGACGAGCGAGTCCTCGCGGGCAAGCGGGTCGTCCTCAACATCTTCCCGAGCATCGACACCGGCGTGCGCGGCGTCGGTCCGCGAGTTCAACAAGCGGGCGGCGTCTTTGGACAACACCGCGGTGGTCTGCGTCTCGGCTGACCTTCCGTTTGCCGCCGGTCTGTTTCTGCGCGGCCGAGGGCATTGACGACGTCCTCGTCGGCCCTCGTTCCGCCTGAGCTTCGGCAAGGACTACGGGGTCACCTCGTCGACACCCGCTGGCCGGGCTTCTGGCCCGCGCCGTCGTCGTCCTCGATGCCGAGGGAACCGTCCTCCACCGGAACTCGTTGCCGACATCGCCGACGAACCCAATTACGACGCCGCCGTCGCGGTGCTCTGACGGCCCTCCCTCGAGCTCTTTCTTCAACGCTGCCCGCGCGGGCGTGCGCGAAAGATGAAGCGGCGCTGCACCGCGAAGCTCACGGCGAATCAAGACGTCCGTGGCGATCTTCGCCAGCCACAGCGGCACGTGCAACAGGCCGAGCGCCTCGACGCCGGCGTGCACGTCACGCCGCATAAGCGCGAGCGCCAGCAGGGTGTACCGCTGGATTCGACTCCACGACCCGTCGGTCGAATGGTCGCGGAACACCCCAGCTTGTTGAGGGCGAAGTTGACGACGCCGGACGTCAGCCGCGAGCCGACGACGGCGGCGAGAAGGTTGAAATGGCCCGCCAGGCGCTGAAAGTGGGCTAGCCTCGAGGGCCCAGCAGAACACCCCGCGCCCGCAAAGGCGAGCAGGGGCGGAACACACGCCACGAATCCCGAAGCGGGCGGAAATGCGAAGCCGAGTTCGCGTCGATGTACACGGTTTCGATCGGCGTCTGCACGATTCGCCGCTTGGCGTCTGCAGCCGCCAGCAGGGCGTTGAGCTCCCACTCGAAACGGTCCCCGGGAACGTCGAGCAGGCCTTGAGCTGGTCAGGCCGTATCCGCGGAGCCCCGTCTGGGTGTCGGCGACCCTTCACCCCGACGCCAGCCTGAAGAACTGCGCGCTCATCGCGTTGCCGAAACGAGACCTGGCCGGCACGTCGCCCGCGAAGGCCCGCACTCCCAGCACCAACGCCTGCGGATCGCTGCGCGCCTCCCGGGCGACCGCCGCGATGTCGGCGGGTCTGCTGCGGCCGTCCGAATCGGCGCAGACGACCTCCTGGCCGGGCGCGTTTTTCGAGGCACCACCGGAAGGCGGTTCGCAGCGCGTAGCCCTTCCCGCGGTTTCTGGAGTATCCGATGATTCGCGCGCCGTTGTCCCGCGCCTCCTGGAAGATGGGAGAGTAGGCGGGCCGGATCCGTCGTCGACTACGAGGACTTGCGCGTCCGGAAGCTCCTGCGGATGTCGCAGACGAGGTCGGAAGCCTGCGATCGGGTTCGAGCGCCGGAATGACGACGATCGCGACAGCTTCTCCACATAGAGGATGTCCGACGTTCCGCGCTCGCCGCCGTTGGAGGGCTCGTTGATGACCTCGCCGTTGAAGTACATGGTCGAGGCCGCCGCCGTCGAGGTTGTAGGCGGTGACGCAGCCCCGCTCGAGCATGATCTTTGGCGGTCCCGTCATCGTGACGCCGCGCGAGTACCCGGCGTCCCTTCCATCGACGACGACGAAGACAAGCGTGCCGTCCTTCTTCGCGCCGACCAGGGTGCGAGGCTGGTTGCCCTGGATCGAGTGGTTGCCGAAGTTCGTGTCGATCTCGACGTCGTCGATCCCGTCCACGATCTTGCCGTTTTTGACGAGGGACGGGCCGAAGGACAGGGTGTTCCACACGCCTTGCTTGACGAGTTTCTGGCCGTTTGTGCTGGTTTCGTCGTAGATTTTCACGGATCCGTCGCGGTAGAAGGCGAGGCCGGCGCGGGCGCCGTCGTCGCGGTAGACGACCCCGTTGCGGATGACGATTCCCGCTGCTTCTGAAGCCGTAGTAGTCGCCGTTGATCGCGAAGATCGCGTTGTTGTTCGAGGCGATGGTCGAGGTTTTCTGGGTGATGTTGCGGCCGAACTGGTTGTTGGCGAAGGCGGACTTCAGGGCGGTCGCGTCCGTGAGCTTCACGGTGGCGACGTAGTAGGTGACAGTGTCGTCTCCGGAGCCGGTGGCGATCTGTTCGACCTTGACCGTGCCGTTCGCCCCGTGTACGAACTGTCGGTCACCGTCGTTTTGACGTTGCTGCTTGAATAGTCCTTCGCGGCGTTCGACGCGGACGCCTGCTGCTTGGCCTCGTACTCCTTGACGTTGGAGATTTTCGACATGGTCGATGACGTAACGGTTGAGCGCCCAAGCTGTTCCCGTTCCGACGGCGAGCGCGACGGAGAGCGAACTTGCCGCGACGATGCGCCGCCGCCGCTTGTACTTGCGGGGGTTGTCCGCGCGCTTGGCCGCCTTGGCGGCCTTCCGCCGCTTTTCGGCGCGAAAGAGTCTCGGCGGGAGGTCGCCTCGCCGAAAGGGCGCTTGCCGAAAGGTCGCTTGTCGAAAGGGCGCTTGCCGACTGGCCCTCAGCGGATTCGTCTGCCGGTTCGTCGCCCTGTGGGCCGTGCCGTTTGCGGGCAGCCCTGCGTTCGACCGGCAGCCGATTGCCGACAGGCTGCACGCGTTCGGCGGTCAGCTGGCTGCCGACGGGCTGGTTGTCGGCAAGCTGCTCCCCGGCAGTTTGCAAGATGTTTGCCCCGTTCGTAACGGGTGGCGGTGGAGGCCGCCTTTTGCGCTCCTCGTCCGTTCTTGGCAGCATTGCTGTTAAAAGGCGTTTGTCTTCTCGTCCATGCTTTAAGTGTGAAAGCTTGGACAGGAGGTTTACTGAGGCTTTTTCTGGAAGTATACTGGAGTAAAATTTTAGAAAAACGGAGGGTGGGCTGTAGTTTATTTGCGATTAGCCCGCGGGAGTTTAGGGCGTCAGGGCTGTTCCTGCGCTTTGTCTCGGCGATTCGACCAAGCCGAAGCGATGATTACTGCGGGGCCGAAGAGAAGTCCGGAGACGGGCCAAATAATCCACGAAATGCCCCAAGCGTGCCAGATGAAACTCCACAAAAGGTAGACGGCTGTGATGACGGGCCAGAAGATGGCCGCGAAGACGTCGACTCGGGTGCCCGACTCATCGTCCCAGTTTCCTCCTTCCGCCCGCAGCTCCGCCACTGGCCCCTGTTGTCGGACGGTCTGCCCGGTTGGCGCGCCTGCGCGTCGGGGTCGATGAAGCGGGTCGCCGTGAAATCGAGGCTGCGGAGCCCTGTCGTCGAGTCTGCCTTCGAGGCTTTGGGGACGGGGTGCGGCTTGCGGCCCGTCCGTTTGCGGCGAAGGCGCCGGGGCGCGCGTCCGAGGGGCTGTGCGCGGGGCGTGGGCGCTCGCGGGGTTCGCGCCTCGCGCTGCAGCGTCGTCGGAATCGGGCGCCGCTGAGCCGGGGGACGTCGCGTTGCGGGCGTCGTCGTGTGCGCTGTTCGCGCGATTGAGTTCGGTTGAAATGCCGAGCACTTCGGCGAGTTCGTCGAGGTTGCCGAACTCGGTGATGACCGCCCCAACCGCCTCGTTGTGCGAATTGCCTTGCGCGACTCTGGCGGAGTAGGCGTCCTCCATCATCCCTCGCAGTTCCTCTTTCGCCGCGTCGAGGCGGGGGCTGGAGGCATAGGGGGAGAACATGGTGTCGAGATAGGCGTAGATGACGTCCATTAGTGACTTCCTTTCACAAATCGATCGACGACGGCTCGCGTGGCCTTCCATTCGGCGATTTTGGAGCGCAGGGATATTCGCCCTTCGTCGGTCATTCGGTAGCAGGTTCGCGGTTTTCCCGACTCGGAAACGTCGGGAAACGAGGCGACGAGGCCCGTGGCTTCGAGGCGCTTGACCGCGCTGTAAAGCGTGGTCTGCTTGATGGTGTAGGCGCCGCCTGAGATCTCGGTGATGGTTTTGACGAGCTCGTACGGGTATGAGGCATGTTCCCGCAGAATCGAAAGGACCATGAGGTCAATGTATCCGCGGATCGCGTCGCCGCCGATCGCGGATTCCTTTCGTCCGAGATTTTCGCGCGGTCTATTTGGGATTGACATTGCGGTGATCGACCCGAAGCCGCAGGCTTCGGGTCGCGACCGAATCGTACTCCCATAAGCGTAGTACGTCAGACGTAGTATCGCAAATGCTCTTTCGGAATCGATTTTCGTCAAGCTTTCGGCGAGGGGCGGTCTGTTCTTGAACCTCTGGGGGCAGAGAAAAGTCCGTCTGTTCTTAAACGCCCGGACGCGTCAGTGCCGAATCCTCCGCTTTGGGCGCCTCTGAAAACGGTTTGCCGCACAGCGCGAACTGTGCGGCAAACCGGGGTGTTGTTGGCAGTGGGCCGTGGAGCTACTTGGCGGATGCCCCCGCGAGGCTTGAGGCCTTTGCGAAAGCGGACGCTTCTTGCCCGAGGATCACATGCCAGACTCCCGGGACGACCTCGGCGGCGCCCGCAACGCCGGCGGAGTTGAGAGCGTCGAGATCGACCAGCGAAGAATCGCGGACTTCGACGCGCAGACGCGTCGAAGCGACGTTCTCCAGCGTCGACACGTTGTCGCGGCCGCCGAGACCCGCGAAAAGGGCCTCGACGCGGCTTTGCTCGATCGTGTCTCCGGCGGGCGAGGCTCCGGCCGCTGCAGCTCCGGCGGGTGAGGCGGCCGTGTCGGCTGGGGCCCCCGCCGTCGTCGCGTCTGCATCGGCAGAAGCCTTAGCGCGCGCGGCGGCCTTGTCCTCAGGCGTGCGGTAATCGAGGAGGATGACCAGCAGCATGGAGGTGGTGAAGGCCGCGAGCACGGCGATCGCGTAAAGCGGGATATTGTCAAAGGTGGGGATCGTCAACAGCGAAGTGAAGACGAATGCCTTGATGTTCACGCCACCGCCGATGCCGATGATCAACCCGCCCACAAGGCATCCGGGCAGCATTCGCGAGTAGATCTTCTTGAACCGCAGATGGATGCCGTAGAGGGACGGCTCGGAGATGCCTCCGAGGAGGCCGGCGGCCAAAGCGCCGGTCGCCGTCTGGCGCATTTGCTTGTCCCGGTCACGGAAAGCGAGGAACAGAACGCCCGCCGTCGCGCCGAAGCAGGCGAAGTTCCATGCGCCCATCGGGCCTTGGATGTAATCGTGGCCCTGCGAGGCTATGTTGGCGAGCATGATCGCGTTGATCGGCCAGTGCAGGCCGACCGGCACCATGAACGGGTAGGCGAGAGGCACGATGATCGCGAAAATGAACGGCGAAGCCATTGATCGTGCCGAGCGAGTTTCGATCCAGCCGCCGACGTAGATTCCGGCGGGCCCGATGAGGAAGGCCGTCAGCGGGATCATGACGACGAAGGCCAAGAAAGGCACGAACACGAGCTGCACGTTCTCGGGAATGATCCTCTTGAGCAGCTTGCAAAAGCCCCAGGACCACGGCCATGAACAGCGGCGGAACACCTGCGAGCCGTAGCCCGGAACGGTCAGCGGCAGGCCGAAGACCTCCACGATCGGAATCTTGTTTCCTCCCTTGAGCTCGATGGTCTCCGTCGGATGTTTGCCCAACGCCGTGAAGCCCGGAAGCATGACGAAGGCCATGATTGCGAAGCCGACCCACGGATCGGCGCCCGCCTTCTTCGAGGCGTTGTACGCCACCATCAGAGGCAGGAAGGTGAACACCGACTGCCACATGAGGTTGACGAACGTCCACGAGGGCGAAAGGGTCACCTCCGGGTCGGACCAATTCCCGACGACCTTGAGCGTCGCCATGATCGACATGAAGGTGATGATGAGCGAAGCGCCGAGCAGCGCGCCGAGCACGGGGCGGAACGAATCCGACAGGAACTCAAAGAACGTGTCGAGCCACGCGGACTTGCCCCGGGGCCCGCCGGCTCAGGCGGCGGCCTTGATCTCGGCGTCGGTCGGCTGGCGACTGCCCTGCATCTCGGGCAGGGCGTTGATGGCGTTGTACACCGTCTGCACGGCGCCGCCGATGATGATCTGATAGCGTTCCCCGGATTGGGGGACGGAGCCCATGACGCCGTCGATCGCATCGATCACGTCGCCGTCGACTTTCGAAGCGTCGACCAGCTGGAAACGCAGGCGAGTGGCGCAATGGGTGAGGCTGGAGATATTTTCGGGGCCGCCGACGGCGGCGACGATCTCGGAAGCGGTGCTCATGGTTACCTCCTCATACCTCGTCGAGAGGGACGAGGGCGCGGACTTCTTCGGGGGTCGCGGACGTCAGCGCCGCATCGGCGAGCGACTTGCACTCGCTGTACGAATACGCCCTGACTTTCGCTTTGATCGAAGGAATGGCCGGGATCGAGCAGCTCAGCTCGTCCACGCCCAAGCCTACGAGGATCGGAACCGCCTGCGGGTCTGAGGCGACGCCGCCGCACACCCCGATCCACTTGCCCTTCTCGTGCAGGGCCTGGGCCGCCTGGCCGATGAGAGCCAAAATCGAGGGGTCGCAGCGTCGACCTGTGCGGCGACTTTGGCGTTTCCCCGGTCCATGGCCAGGGTGTAGCTCGTCAGGTCGTTCGAGCCGACGCTGAAGAAGTCAAGGCCCTCCTCTGCGGCGAACTGCTTGGCCATCACGCCGACGGAAGGAACCTCCATCATGATGCCCAGACTCACCTTGCCCCGGTACCCGAGGTCTTCTGCCTCTTCGTCCCACATCGCCTTCGCGCGGCGCCAGTCGCTGATCGTGGCGACCATCGGGAACATGACGTGGAGCTTGGCCCCTTCGTCCGCCGCCCGAAGGATCGCGCGGATCTGGGGTCGCAGAGTGTCAGGGGCGGTCAAGCCCACCCGCACCCCGCGCAGACCGAGGAACGGGTTGTCCTCCTCTCCGAGGGGAGGTATGCAAGCGGCTTTGTCTCCGCCGACGTCGAGCGTGCGAATGACGAGCGGCTGACCGGGCGCCAAAGCGCGCGCGCAATCGGCGTAGATCGCGACCTGCTCGTCCTCGCTGGGGGCGTCGGCGCGTCCAAGGAAGACGAATTCGCTGCGCAGAAGGCCGACGCCTTCGGCGCCCTTCGTCTGGGATTCCTTTGCGTCGTCGACCCCGCCGATGTTGGCGACCACTTGGACCCGTCGGCCGTCGGAGGTGACCGCCGGCTCGTCCTTCTCGCGTATTCGGCGGCCTTGCGGGCCTCGATGCGCTCTGGCGCTTGCGAACCGCGGAGAGGCCGGCCTCGGAAAGGTTCGTCCGCAGCTCGCCGGAGGTCCCGTCGAGGACTCGCCCGAGTGCCGTCTTCGAGGTCGAGGACGGCGTCTTCAATTCCGGCGATTGCGGGAATGTCGAGCGAACGCGCGATGATCGCGACGTGGGAGGAGGCTCCGCCGGTGACGGTCGCAAATCCGACGACCTTCGAACGGTCGAGCTGAGCTGTGTCCGAAGGCGTCAGCTCCTCGGCCACGAGGATCGTGTTTCTGGAAGCTCAGGCGTTCGAGCTTCTGCCCGGTGATCTCCTGGAGCACGCGGACGCCGGCGTCGCGCACGTCCGTGGCGCGCCCGGCGAGCACCTCGTTGCCCAGGGACTCAAGCTGGTCGGCGAACGTCGTGTAGGCGTTGCGCCAAGCGAAAGCGGCGCTCTTTCCTTCGTTTACCGCGACATTCGCCAGGTGGAGAAGCTCCGGGTCCTGCAGCAGCTCTTCGTGTGCGGAGAAGATCGCGGCGCGTTCCTCATCGCCTTGCCTGCGCAAACCGTCGGTGAGCTCCCCCAAGGACCACAGTGCGCGGTTGAGCCCGTCGCGTAGGGTGCGTCGCTCGTCGGCTGGGTTGAGCCCCGCCTCGACGATGGCGAACTCCTGCGTGCGCAGCTGGACGAGCGCGCCTACGGCCAGGCCCGGCGAAGCGGGAATGCCGAGGTAGACGTCGGGGTCCTCCGAGCGGCGGGCCGCCGGCTTTTGCGCGGGAACGGCTTGCGCGGGGGCGGCCGATTCTGGGGCCGGCGAGCCTGCGGGCACGGGCTCCTCCCCGAGTCCGCCGTCGATCGCCTCGATGACTTCGGCGAGTGCGCGCTCGGCGTCGGGCCCGGCGGCGCTGACTTCGACCTCTTGTCCGTGGGCGAGGCCCATGCCCATGATGGCGACGATCGATTTGGCGTTGGCCGTGTTTCCCTGGGAGGCCAGCTTGATGTCGCTCTCGAAGCCCTTGGCCAGGGCAACGAGGGTCGCAGCGGGCCGCGCGTGCAATCCCGTCGGGTTGGGGATGACGACCGTGCCGACGAAGGCCTCGCCTCCGCCGCCGGCCGATGCGCGGGCCTTCGGCGCGGCGGGCTCGATCGTGGCGGCCAGGACCTTCCGCCGACCACCATTCCCGGTTTTCGGGCCGGATCGAGGCGATCGCGTCCATATTGGCGACGACCACTTGGGTGAGAAGGCTTTTCGCCTCGCGGGCAACCCGGTCGACGTCGAAAGTTATGAGCTTGTCGCCGACCGCGACCTTGTCACCCCTGGCGACGTGGGGCGTGAATCCGCGTCCTTCCAGGCTGACAGTTTCAAGGCCGACGTGGATGAGGATCTCGATCCCTCCGGCGTGCGTATCGTGAGGGCGTGATGGGCGTTTTGAGATCGACGATCTCTCCCGAAACCGGAGCGAAAACCGTGCCGTCGAAAAGGGTCGATGGAGAATCCATCGCCGACCATCTTCTGGGCGAAGACGGGATCGGGGAACGCTTTTCGATCGGCACCATGACGCCGGTCAGCGGGGCAAGGACTTGGACATGGGCCGTCTTTGGACTCATGGAAGAAGTCCCTCCTTTCAGGGCTCTGCCGCGAGGCTACTTGTCGGGAAGTCTATGCGAATTTGGCCGTTTTAACGAGATTTTATCCACAAAAGTGTACGAGGTCCCACAGTTAGGTGCACCGAACATATGCCATGATCGGGCTATGCGTTGGAATCCGCTCGTTCCCGAATTGTCTGTGAACGACATAGTCGAGAGCCTTGACTTCACGTCAGAGGTATCGGCTTCACCGTGCTCTTCACAAGAGACGAGCCTTTGTTCGCCTACCTCGACCTCAACGGAGCCCAACTCATGCTGGAAGAAGATCACCCGGAAACGTGGTTCACCGCCAGAGTGCGCTCGCCTCGGGGAAGAGGCCTCAACTTGCAGATCGAGGTTCCCGACGTCAATGCCGTGCGCTCGCGGCTGATGGATCAGGCATTCGGCCGTTTCGCGAGCTGAGGAAGTCTGGTACCAAACGAGCGCTCACGGGCGGGTTTGGAGGGGCAACTCGAGTATGTAGTGCAAGATCCAGACGGGTATTTGATCCGCCTGGTCCAGGTGCTTTAGAGCTTGACGACCTCGAATCCGAGAGGTTCGACACGCATACCCCGACGGGTGTCGTCTTCGTGGCTACCCGGCTGGGCGCGCAGCCGACCATCGCTCGTAGTTTTCACGCGAATCCCAACGAGTTATGACGAAGTAGCGATTTTCGCCGATCACCGGCCGCAATAGCTCGAATCCTAGAAGCCTTTCGGCCGCGTCGACAGCCTTTTTCGGGCTGCGAAGCGTCGCTCGATTTCCTCTTGAGCTCCTTTCGGGAAACGTGAGTGCCGTGATGTTGACGAATGTCATGGGTCTTTCCTTCTCTTGTTTACTTGTTGCCTGGTTCTGCTCGTGTCGCGCCCCCGACCCGGCTGGCGTCGGCCGCCGTGTCTATTTTCGCTGGGTCAGGGGCATCGATTTTTGCCGTAGCAGTGCTGGACTTGCTTTTGCCATATCGCGCGCCGCGATCAGTAGCTTTTAGCCGGCTAATCCCTACATTCTCAGCGTGCCGACGTCGCGGCTTTGGGATTGCGGAGGATCTCCATCAGCGGCACGTTGACGAAAAAGTCTATCTCGGCCGGCTCTTCTGTCGTCCAGCACGCCCGCTGCGACCAGCTCTTCCAGACGTTTGGTCGCCGTGGGGCGCGTGACGTTGCAGGCGTTTTCGACGTCGGCGATTCGGCAGTATGGCCGTTCGAGGAGCAGGTCCAGAAGGTCGGCGTTCGAACTTCCCCGATTGGAGCGCATTTGCTCGCGAATCGTGCGGCGAAGCCCTTGGATTCTGTCGATGGTTGCGAGCGTCTCCTCGGAGGTCGATTGCACGGCGCTCAGCATGAAGGAAAGCCACTCATGCCAGGCGCCGTCTCGTGTCACGGCCAGGAGGCGGTCGTAGTACTCGTTTTTGTTTTCGATGATGTAGCGGGAAAGGTAGAGAACCGGCTCGCTCAAAAGCCTCCTTTCGATGAGCATGAGGATGTTGAGGATCCTTCCCGTGCGCCCGTTGCTGTCCGTGAAAGGGTGGATTGCCTCAAACTGGTAGTGCGCAACCGCCATTGCGACCAATGGGTCGAGTTCGTCTCCGATGTGGACGATCTTCTCCCAATCCCCGAGCTTGCGGGCGATGAGCTCTTTGCCTTCGGGGGCGTGTACCGGGCTTCCAAGGTCGTGGGGTTTCCGATGAAAGTGCCGGGCGGGGACCTCAGCTCCATGTTGTAGCCGCTTATGTGGGAGCTCACCTTGAGGGCGATATTCGTGTTGAGGGGATGACGGCGGACTTCCTCGAAGCCGGCGAACAGAGCTTCCCGGTAGCGCAGAGTCTCCTTCACCGCGGGATCTGGGGCTGCGCTCTTGACATGTAAAAATCGTCAAATTTTTTACACGTTTTTGGAACGTGTAAAAATCTTTACATGTGCCAACAAGAACTCGGCACGCCCCGAAAGGCCGAGACGCGTGTTGGAAGTGCCAAAACGCGCCGAAAAAGCCGGGGTGTTGTAGGCGTCTCCGGTTCGTCCGTCGCTCGGCCGAGGATTGTCGGAGCGACGGGGTTGAGCTGTTGCTTTAGAGGTCCCAAGGATTCGCGCACTAGGAGTCATGCGGTGCGAGAAGAACAAGGGTCTGCACGCGTAAAAGAGCGAAACTTCGTGCGCGGGAAACGAACGCGAAAGTTCGTACGCGTTGAAGCGCGGGGGAGAAGCTGAAGGGAGGCAAAGAGGAGCGCGCATGTCCCAAATTCGAGGCAGTGGCTCCGACCGGCGTCGATCCGGTGACCTTTCGATTTTCAGTCGAACGCTCTACCAACTGAGCTACAGAGCCTGATAGACGAAAGCCCGGTTTCCCGGGCGATTGTCCGCGACCCCGACGGGACTTGAACCCGCGACCTCCGCCGTGACAGGGCGGCGCGCTAACCAACTGCGCTACGGGGCCAATGAAGATTCATTGACCTTCTCGCACCCCCAACCGGATTCGAACCGGTGTTAGCGCCGTGAAAGGGCGCCGTCCTAGGCCACTAGACGATAGGGGCGGACTGATTGTCTGTTTGTCCGTTCCTCACCGTTGCCGGCTGGTGGAACTCGATTAGCTTAGAGGAAAGGGGAGGGGCATTGCAAAATCGAATGGGCTGTGTCCTTGCTCACCGGTCCAAAGCTCCCGGAGCGCCTGCGATTCCGGGGTGCGCCTGCCGCTCCCGAGACGCTTGCGCTGTTCGAAAGCTAGGCCGCCGTTCCGTGTTCGCCGGACCGATGTTCCCCGGCCGGGCGGTTGATGTCGCGACGCCACGGTCCGCGCGATCGCCGCGCGCGATGTTCCCCGGCGGGGCGGTTGATGTCCTCGACCGGGGCGGTTGATGCGGCGGTCAAAAGGCTCGGCCGGTGCGCCTGCGAGGCCGCAAGCGCACGCACCGCGAAACTCCGAACGCATGACCTTGGCCATATTCCGCGGGAATATGGCGTACTTTCAGGCGGCATCGCTTAGCCTTGAGGGCATGGGAGTATTCTTGGCAAACGGTTACGAAGTTGTTTCCGCGTTCGCGCCCGCTGCGGCTGTGCGCGTGGAGCCTCCGGCGAAGGAGACGGCGGGTTCTGTTGCGGTGGACGCGCTGACGATTCTGCTGGGTGTGGGCACCGGATTCTTTGTGGGCATGCTGGTTTCGATCGGCATTCAGATGTTCATGCGCTTCATCATGCGGCGCCACGTTTTGCTCAGGCAGGCCTCGCATCCGGTCGTCAGGCCCATGAGCGCCTCCTTCGCCGTCGTCGGGGCGTGGATCGGATTCTCCGTCGCGCTGCCGATGGCCACGAGCGGCGGGGACGTCGGCTGGAGCATGTGGGCCGACCACGCGTTCCTCATCGCAACGATCGCGGCTTTGACGTGGCTCGTCTCGTCGATTGCAACGGGCGTGCAGGACCTCATCCTCAACCGCGTGAGGGAGAGCGGGCAGTCGCGTTACTGGAAGGTGCAGACGCAGGTCCGCATACTCAACAGGGTGGTCGGAGTCTCGATTTGGATCTTGGGCGCCGCCGCGATCCTCATGACCTTCCCGCTGGCAAGGGCGTTCGGCGCCTCGGTCTTCGCCTCGGCTGGAGTCATCTCCGTCGTCGCAGGCCTCGCGGCGCAGTCGACCTTGGGCAACCTGTTCGCGGGCCTGCAGCTGGCCTTCTCCGACTCGATCCGCATGGGCGACATCGTCATATGGAACAACGACCAGTATGCGAAAGTCGAGGACATCACGCTCAGCTACGTCGTCCTGAAAGTGTGGGACGGGCGCAGGCTCATTGTGCCGTCCAAGGGAACTGACCACCAAGACCTTTGAGAACTGGACGCGGCGGGCGCCCGAAATGCTCGGATACGTCGACCCTGCTGCTTGATTGGAGCGTTCCGATTCCAGCTCTGCGCGCCGAACTCGACAGGATCCTCAAGGAAACCACGTTGTGGGACGGCAACACCGGGATCATCCAGGTTCGCGCCGCCGAGAGCACGTCGATTCAAGTCTCGGCGCTTGTTTCCGCCGCGACGCCTTCGAACCTCATCGATCTCAAGTTCTTCGTGCGCGAGCGGCTTGTTCGCTGGATACAGGCGAATGCTCCGGACGCGGTACCCCACGGGCGCAGTTTCGTCAACCCGCCAGATCCGCTGCTCGAGGAAATCCCAGCGGCGGACGCCCTTCTTCCCGCGGGCAGGCCCTGACGCTCCGAACTCCGGCAGGCCCGACGTCGTCAGAGTCTCCGACGGCAAAGACCAGAGCCGCCCGACGTTCCGTTCGGCCAGCCCCAGGGCGGCCCGTCCGGTCCGCACGGCAAACGGCGCCACGGCGACCGTGGCCCGACGAGGCACCAGGGTGTTCCCCGCGTCCCCGCCGGTGGTGCGCGTTCCTCTCGCCGACCGCGAACCGACCCCCAGACGGCGCCCTCGCCGCTGACGGAAACCGGATACGAAGCCTCGATCTTTACCGGATCCGCAGGGGCGGAGAAGCGCGGCAAGGACTTCGCCGGGCCCGGAGAGGACGCCATGCGCGAGCGGGAGGAAGCCGCCCGCAAGAAGGAAGGGACGCAGGGCTCGGGGACGGCGGCGTCGACGCCGAAGACGCTCGCGAACGCGGCGAAGGCCCCGCCACGGAGATTCGCGCGGGCGCCAAGAAAGAGGCCGGCTCCAAAGCGTAGGCGGTTGCGGCCTGCGCTCGAGGCGTTGCGGGCGGCTGCCCTCGCGGAGCCTTTCCCTTCACGCATGAGCGCCGCAACGTGCGCCCGCGGCCGCTGACGCACGGCTAGGGACGCTGGCGCACGGCCTTGCTCGGCCCAAAACTTGCCCATTCCGCTCAGAGTGAGAGCGATGGACACGTCGCGCGACGAAAGCGAGCATAGTGGTATGACGAAACCTCTTGTGCCGCAAACGGATGAGGAGTGGCGCGCAGTTCTCGCTCCCGCCGAGTATCACGTGCTGCGCGAGGCCGGAACGGAAGCTCCCTTCAGCGGCGAGCTTCTGGGCGAAGGGCGCGAAGGCGTCTATTGCTGCCGCGGGTGCGGGGCCGAGCTCTTCCGCTCCGAGACGAAGTTCGATTCGGGCTGCGGCTGGCCGAGCTTTTTACGATCCTTCGTCGATGGATTCCGTGGTCACCGACGTCGACTACAAGCTGGGCTATCCCAGGACCGAGGTTCGCTGCGCCTCCTGCGACTCGCATCTCGGCCACGTGTTCCCAGACGCGCCCCAGACCCCCGACAGGGGCAGCGCTACTGCATGAACTCGGTCAGCCTCTCCTTCGAGCCCTCGGAGTGATCCTTATGCGCCTTGTGAGCTTCAACGTCCAGAGCGGGCGGGCCAACCAATCCTGGGTCGGCGCCGTGCTGGGCGAGGACGTCGTGAACGACGAGGCGGTCCGTGAAGCCGCTGCGGAAATTGCGCAGCTCAAACCCGATGTGCTGGCGCTGCAAGAAGTCAGGGAGGATCGCGGCCGATCGATCCTTTCGGCGTTCGCCGAGGGCGCGGGAATGGAGCATCGACGCTTCGCGGCGTGCCGCCGCGCGCCGAGCAACTTCATGGCCAGGATGTTTCGGCGCTCTCGACGCGGATACGGCATCGCCTTCGCCACCGCGTACCCCGTCGATTACATCAGAGCCCTCAGGCTGCCTTCGTGGAGGAATCCGGTGCGCAGGGCGTCCGACCGCCGCTTTGGCTGGCGCTTTCGCCTCGAGGAGCAAAGGATGGCGATAGTCGCCGTGCTCCTGACCCCGAAGCCCGTCGTCGTCGGCGCCACGCACTTGACCACGAAGCAGCCGGACAATCGCAAGCAGCTGCGTTTTCTCGAAGACTTCATGGCGAGGGTCGCCCGACGCCGCGGCATCCCCGACGCTCCCCGAATCGTCCTCGGCGACCTCAACACGCACCTCGAAGACATTCAGAAACAGACCGAGTACGAAGTCCTCGCGCAGGCGCTGACCTATCCTGACGACGAGCCCAGCTCCCAGATCGACCACATCCTCGGGGTCGGCTTCCGGGCGGCGGGAGAAGCGACGACGCGGCGCCTGGCCGTTTCAGATCATCGCATGCTCGCCGTCGACGTCGATTGACCGGCTCTCGGGTCTTCGGCGCCGTCCCTCGCAACAGGACCCCGTTCCGGCGAAATGCGAAGCTCGGCCCGGCAAAACGCGGGGACAAAAAGTCCCCGACAATCGCAAGCTGTGAGACAACGCACACGGCCTTTTCCCGGTCGATTTTCCTGGAATTTGGCCGAATTCCGCGCAATCTGGGGGAAGGGGCGCTGTCCTGTATGTGAGACGGGTGGGAAGCGGTTGGACGGCCGTTGATAGGCTAGCGCCGCTGCACGATTGTTAGATCCATTACTCTCGCTGAGGAGTCGATCCCGCGACCGTGCGGAAGGCGTTCATTGTGGACACCTATGACGATGTCCGTCCGATTGCAACAGAGGAATCGATATGGAACCCGATACAGTCCTTGAGGTTGAGCGGATCTTCGAGGAGCCGCGCAACGTTTTGTTCAGGGCTTTCACCGAGCCGAAGGCGCTCGCGCATGGTTCGCGCCCGACGGTGGCACGTTGTGCCCGAGTCGGTCGAGCTGATCCGCGGCTCGGTGGTCGCCTCCGTCATACGAAAGTCCGTGACGACGACCCCGCAAGGACGTGGGTTGTCGACGGCATATACACCGAGGTCTTCTACCCGGATGTCCTTGTGAGCCAGCAGAGGATCACCGGAATCGAGGGGATCGATCCCTCCAGGCCCGTCGAGCTGCGGGTCGAGTTTTCGAGGCAGGGCCAGGGCAAGACCCTCCTGCGGGTCGTCCAGGGACCCTATGAGTCCCAGGCCGCGGTCGACTACGCGAAGGTTTGGGAGTCGATTCTCGACAGGCTTCAGACATACATCGACGGCGCCGGCGCCGCTTCATAGAACGGAATTCCATGACGCAGAAAAATACTACGGTCATTCGGCACAAGCCGATGATGAACATGAGGCAGATTCTCCTCATGAATCTCGGCTTTTTCGGCATCCAATACTCGTTCGGAATGCAGCAGACGGCGATCAACCCGATCTACAAGATGCTGGGCGCCGACGAGTCGGAGCTGCCGATCCTCAATATGGCCGGCCCTATCACGGGCCTTCTCATTCAGCCGATCATCGGCGCCATGTCGGACAGAACGTGGAGTGAGAGATGGGGGAGGCGAAAGCCGTACTTCATGGTCGGCGCCATTGGCTGCTCCGTGTGCCTCTTCCTCTTCCCATTTGTCTCGGCCCTGTGGATGGCCGTCCTCCTTTTGTGGCTGCTCGACGCCTCGAACAACACCGCGATGGAGCCGTACCGCGCCTTCATCGCCGATCGGCTCCCGCCCAGTCAGACGGCCAAGGGCTTCCTCGCCCAGTCCTTCTTCGCGGGCCTGGGAATCACCCTCGCCAATGCCTCGATGTTCCTTTTCGAGCATATATGGGAGGGAGTGGCCGGCTCGGGCTTGCCTTACTACGTTTTTCGGGGCCTTCATGCTGCGGGTCGGTGTGTTCCATCGCCACCGTCCTCGTCTCTGTTTTGTCCACTGACGAGATTCCGCCGTCGCCGGAGGAACTCGCGGAGCTCCGCTCGAAGAAGGACCGCGAGCGTTTCGGTGCGCTCAAAGAGATCGGCAACGCGATTGTCGAGATGCCGAAGGAGCTGCGCAAGCTGGGGCTCGTATACCTGTTCCAGTGGTACGCGATGTTCGTTTACTGGCAGTTCATCTCTTTGTCCATCGCCAAGTCGGTGTTCAATACAACCAATGCACAGTCCCAGGCGTACAGGGACGCGACTACGTGGACCGGCCTTGTGAACGGCTCGTACAACGTCGTCACCTTCATGGTGGCTTTCGGCCTCGTGTCTCTTGCGAAGAGGCACGGAGCCAAGTGGGTCCACACGGCGAGCCTCATATGCGCCCTCGTATCGCTTCTCGTCCTTCCGCACATCACCAACAAGTTCCTCGTTTCTTGCCGATGATCGGCTTCGGCATCTCGTGGGCGTCGCTCTTGGGCGTGCCGTATATCATGGCGGTCCGCATGGTCCCGTCGAACAGGTACGGCGTGTACATGGGCATCCTCAATATGATGATCGTGCTGCCGCAGCTGCTGGAGACCGTGACTTTCGGGTGGGTCTACGAGAACCTCCTGGGCAAGGATCCGACGAACGCGATCACCTTCACCGGCGTTCTCATGGGCTTGGCGGCGATCGCCATGACGTGGATCAACGAGCCCCCGACCATCCGAGACATGGACGACGTTTCCGCCCCGCCGAAGGTGGCCGGAGAATTCAAGGAAGGCAAGTGAGCGAAATGACCGAAAACATGCCGAAATACAGCCGAATCCTCGTGGGCACCGACGGCAGTGCGCTCGCCGGGCCGACTGTTCGGCGGGCCGTCTCCATCGCGGCCTCCAATGAAGCCGACCTCGTGATCGTCTGCGCCTACACGGCCATCAGCGACCGCGATGCGGCGTCGTCCCCAGAGATAGCGGCCACGAAGTACGCGACCATGGGCCAGGTGCCCGGCGTGGCCGCGGCGACCGACGCCCTGGAGCAGGCCGTTGACGTCGCCGAAGGGACCGGAGTCCGCATCGCCGCTGCGCTCCTAGTCGACGGCGAACCGGCCGAGGCCCTCCTCGAGGCGGCGAAGCAGTACCGAGTCGACGCGCTTGTCCTCGGCGCCATCCGCGACACGTCGATCGTCGGGCGGCTGCTGGGCAACGTGGCCTCCGACGTCGTCCGGCGGGCTCACAGGGACGTGCTCATCGTCCGTCCGCCTGAAGAAGGGGCTGAGGAGGCTCCCGCGGAGGCAGTCGGGAAACCCGCCGCGGAAGCGGCCGGGGAAGACTAACATGCCCCTCGACGCGGAAACGGAGCGCGACTTCAATCTGCGCTGGAAGCGCTACGCGCCGCAGATCCGCACCGCTTTGGCCAAGGTTTATCCGGGGCGGGAGACGGAGGTCGAGGCCAGACTGGCCAAGGTCATAAAGGAGGCGATGGCGGAGCGCCCGGCCGAGCTCCGGGAGCTGGACGAGGAGCGCATCCTGCGCCCCGATTGGCTGCAACAGCCCGAGATGATCGGCTACGTCGCCTACGCGGACCGATTCGCGGGGAGCCTTCGAGGCGTTGCGGAGCACGTCGACTACCTCAAAGGGCTCGGGGTGACTTATCTCCACGTCATGCCGTTCCTCAAACCGCGGGAAGGGGCGAACGACGGCGGGTATGCGGTCCAGGACTACCGCCAGATCAGACCCGACCTGGGGACGATGGACGACCTGGAGGCCCTCGCGGCCACCCTGAGGGAGAACGGGATCTCCCTGGAGATGGACCTCGTTCTCAACCACGTCGCCAAGGAACACGAATGGGCGGAGAAGGCCAGGGAGGGGGACCCGAAGTATCAGGGACTACTTCCTCCTGTACCCCGACCGGAAGATGCCCGACGAGTTCGAGAAGACGCTCCCGGAGATCTTCCCGGACTTCGCTCCCGGCAACTTCACCTGGAACGACGCGGCAAACGCGTGGGTGTGGACCACCTTCAACGAGTACCAGTGGGACCTCAACTGGGCCAATCCCGAGGTGCTCTATGAGTTCGTCGAGCTCATCTGCTGGTTGGCGAACAAGGGAGTGGACGTCTTCCGGCTGGACGCGATCGCGTTCATCTGGAAGAGGCTCGGAACCAACTGTCAGAATCAGCCGGAAGTCCACGATGTGACGCAGGTGCTTCGAGGGTGCCTGCGCGTGGCCGCCCCGGCTGTGGCGTTCAGGCCGAGGCCATCGTCGCGCCCGAGGACCTCATGCCCTACCTCGGCGTGCGTCAGCACCACGGTTTGGTCTCGGACATGGCTTATCACAACGAGCTCATGGTCCAGCTGTGGAACTCGATTGCCACGGGCGGGGCGGAGATGGCCCAGGTGGCCCTCTCCGAGATGCCGAACAAGCCGACGACGGCGACGTGGGCCACCTACGTCAGGTGCCACGACGACATCGGGTGGGCGATCTCCGACCACGACGCCGAGATGGTCGGCGTGACGGGATTCGGCCACCGCGCTTACCTCGGACTTCTATTCCGGGCGATATCCGGGATCCTTCTCCCGGGGGCTGGTGTTCCAGGAAAACCCTGCGACGGGCGACCGCCGGATCTCCGGTTCGTGCGCGAGCCTGGCCGGGCTGGAGAAGGCCGTCGAGGAGAACGACGCCGAGGCGATTGACCTGGCAGTCAAGCGGATCGCGCTGATGTACGCCGTGGTGTGCGGATACGGCGGCGTCCCTCTGCTGTATATGGGCGACGAACTGGGTTTGTTCAACGACATGTCCTACCTTGATGACCCGGCCCACGCCGAAGACAACAGGTGGGCGCACCGGCCGTTCATGGATTGGGATCTCGCCAAGCGAGTGGAAACCGACGTCGAGAGCCCGGCCGGGCGCGTCAACGCCGCGTTGCGCCACATCTTGGCCGTGCGTGCAGCCACCACTCAGCTGCACGCCTCGGTTCCCTCGATCCCCGTGGAGCCCGGAGCATCGCCTCCTGGTCCTCGAAAGGGACCACCCCTTGGGGACGATGGTTCAGGTCTACAACTTCACCGGCGAGACTGTGGCGCTGCGCCACGACGTCCTCGCCCGGCGGCTGGGCTTCGACGCCCGAGAGCTCCTGGGCGGGTACTCCTGGGATCTGCGGCTCCCGCGCATTGATTTCGCGCCGTATCAGGCTGCCTGGTTCGTCTCGGCGGAAATCGCGGATCTGTAAGCGGATTCCCTCCAGCGGGCGAACGTTGCTGAAATGCGGCGGGGGCAACGCGGCAGGCGAACGCTGCCGAGGTGCAGGAATGCGGCCTGATGCGTGTGGGCCCCGCGATCGGTCGGGGCCCACGTTCGCGCGTTGGGGAATGCCGCGGCGGTGCGCTGGGCATTGCCCGGGTCAATCCTATGCCCGGGCTGTGCCCATAGATTTGTCCGCACGGTCCCTGTCGTGCGCGTTCCCTGGAAACGCGGGAACGCCGCGAGCTTCCAAATCGCGTCGGTGTGACGCGATAGCCTGATGTCGTGGTGGACTCAACCGCCGAACAAGAATAAACTAGAATCATTCAAGTTTTAGAAGCGGGCGTGAATCCTGCGCTCGCGGAAAAAGGAGCGAATATGACTAACCAGCAGCTTTCTCCCGTCGTCGAGAAGGCGCTTCAACAGGCCCTTGTCGATTTGACCGATCTCAGCCTGCTGGGCAAGCAGGCGCACTGGAACATCAAGGGCACGCGTTTCCGCGCGCTGCACCTGCAGCTTGACGAGATCGTCGACGAAGTCCGTGTGGCTTCCGACGACGTCGCCGAGCGCCTTGCCGCCCTCGGCGGAGTTCCCGACGCCCGCGCCGCGACCGTCGCGGCCTCCTCGGGCCTCAAGCAGTTCGACGCGAGCTTTCTCAGCGTGGACGAGGTCTACTCGCAGTTCGAGGAACTGCTCATGACGGTTTCTGACCGAATCAAGGCCACCTTGGACCCGGTCGACGACGTCGACCACCTGAGCAACGATCTGCTCATCGGCATCGCCACGGGACTGGAGAAGCAGGCCTGGATGTTAGAGGTCGGCCGCCGACAGCCGCTGAGCTGCCGCGGGGCGGACTGGCCGACGCGCCGCGATCGGCGACGAACGGCAGTGACGGCGCAAAGTCCGCTAGAACGCAGAGACCTGGGCGCACAATCGCACTGTTTGCGCTCTTTTCGTTCGGCGAGTCGCCGGTTTCTCGCCGGAGGATCCGCAAGGCCGGGGCATAACGCCCCGGCCTTCAATGCCTGTGTACCGCGCGCTTCGGTTCGGTGCGTACCCTCGTGCACTGCGCGCTTCGGTTCGGCGCGCGGCCTCTTTAACGTGATCGCCCCTTGACGCGAGCTTCGCTCAGTCAGTTTTTGCCATGAACTCTTGGCGGGTGGCATACGAGGTTTGGGTTCCCAGTCTCGTCACAGAGTCTGCCGCGTAACGGCATGCCGCGGTCAGCGCCAATTCGACGTCGCCGGGGGCTGCCATGTCGCGGTCGGAGCTTGCCGAATCGCCGCCGGTCAAATCGCCGCCGGTCAAATCGTCGCCGGAGACGAGGCAGTGGCTGAAGCAGCCGATGAAAGCGTCGCCGGCGCCCGTGGTGTCGACGGCGGCGACGGGTGCGGCGGAATTCGTTTCGTCCGCGATTCGTTGATCCACAGGGCCCGCGCGAACCCAACGTGACCACGATGTTGCGGATTCCGGCGTCGAGCAGGCTGCGCGCGCCTCCTCCGCCTGTTCGGGTGTTTCCACCGGCATGCCGGTCAGCAGCGCCAGCTCCGACTCGTTCGGCATGAAATAGTCGCACCCCTTGATGCGGTCCAGGTCCAGCTCGGGATGCGCGGGGGCGGGGTTGAGAAGAACCGGTATCCCTCGCGCGTTGCCGAATTCGATCGCCGCATAGACCGTTTCGAGGGGGATTTCGAGCTGGAGCACGATGAGCTTGGTTTTGGCGAGATCTCGGCGGCGTCGGCGACGTCCTCCGGCGAAAGGAGGCCGTTGGCGCCCTTGACGATGAGGATCGAGTTGCGACCTTCGGGGTCCACAAAGATCGGCGCGACGCCGGAGGACGCTTCGGTTCTCAGCACGTGTGCGGTGTCCACGCCGTTTGCGGCGAAGTTCGCGACGGTGTTTTTCCGCGAACACGTCGTTGCCGACTCTGGTGAGCATGAGCACGCTCGAACCGAGCCGCGCGGCCGCAATCGCCTGGTTTGCCCCCTTCCCTCCGCAGCCCATCTGGAATTTCGGCGCTTTGAGGGTCTCGCCCTCGCGAGGCATTCGGTTGATATAAGTGATGAGATCGACGTTGTTCGAGCCGATGACCGCGATGTCCATGTTTCTCCTGTCGTTTAGACGCTGCAGCGCTTTGGGTGCTTAGACGCGACGACGCTCTAGTGCGCGACGGCCTGCCGAGTCGCTTTGCGTTGAGCGAACCTCCAGACCCGATATCCGCCGCGCAGCTGCGACCCTCGGACGCGGCCTGGTTCGAGAAGCGCCGTCGTCGCCGCTTTCGAAAAAAGTCTAGCCGAACCGGCCTTCGGGGAGCCTCCCAACCCAGGGTCAGTAATAACGCCACTGCCGCATGTCGGACTCGTAGGCGTCGATGATCCGTGGTTCAAGCAGGGTCGAAACCTCGGTTTTCGGCACTTTCGGCGGCTGCGTGCGGATCATGAAGGCAAGCAGCTCCTTGTTCTGATAGGAGGTGCCCGGAGCCAGCGGCTGCTTGAGGAGCGCGCTCGGATTCTTCGTCGAAAGGACGAATCCCCACTCGCCGAAAGAGGGGATGTTGTGCGAGAAGGGAAAGACGGCGTATCCGGATTGGCCCGCGCGGACCGTGTTGGCCACGATGTGGAATGCGTGCGGGCTGAAGAAAGACGACGTCGCCTGGGTGACCATGACTCCTTTGGACTCAGCCTTTCGGAGACGTTTCGGTAAAACTGTTTCGAGTAAAAGCTTGGCCATCCGCTCGTTCGAGGGGTCGACGAGATCGATGAGAACGGCGTCGTACGTGCCTTTCGCGTCGTCGACGAAGCGAAAGGCGTCGGCGTTGACCACCTTGACGCGGGGATCGCTCAGCGCCCCTTTGTTGACTTCCTTGAGCAGACGGTTGTTTCTCGCAAGGTCCGTGACTTTCGCGTCGATGTCGACCACGGTCACCCGTCTGACGCTGGGGTACTTGAGAAGCTCGCGAGCCAACAGCCCGTCGCCCCCGCCGAGCACGAGGACGTTGCGCGGGTCCTTGACGGACGTCAAGGCGCTGGCTGCCAAGGTCTCGTGGTAGCGGACCTCGTCGAGGCTGGAAAACTGCAGCTGGCGATTGAGGTAGAGGCGCAGATCCTCGCCGTACTTCGTGACGACGATCTTCTGGTAGGGAGACTGCTCGTAAACGAGGACTGGGTCCCGGTAGGCCTCGGCGTCGATCGCCTTCTCGAAGTAGCTTGCGCCGGCGAACATCCCCAGAAGCGCGACTGCGACGGCGATGCTCGAGGCGAGAAGCCTCTTTGAGCTTTTCAGCCTGAAGAGGATGGCGACTGCCACTGCGATGTTGAGTGTGGCCACAAGGTAGGCGCTGCGCATGAGCCCCAGTTGGGGAAGCAAAAGCAAGGGGAAGACGAGCGAAGCCACGAGGGCCCCGAAGTAGTCGATGGCCAGCACCTTGCTCAGCAGCTCAACCGACGACTTTCGCCCGAAGGCTGCGAACATCTTCACCAGCAGGGGGATTTCCAGGCCGATGAGGACGCCGATCGCCAGGCTTATGGCGGAAAAGGCGGCCCAGTGCAGCTTGGTGAACGTGAAAGCCAGGTGAAGGATGAGGACCGAGTTTCCGCCGATGAACCCCAGGGCTATCTCGTTGACCGCGAAGCTCGTGGAAGGCCGCCAGCGGATGTGTTGACCAGCAGCGAGCCGATGCCCATCCCAAAAAGGGTGATGCCCGTCGCGAGGCTGAAGCTGGTGATCGAGTCGCCGATGAGGTACGACGCCGTCGTCCCGAGGATCAGCTCGTAAACCAAAACCGCCGACGGCGACGAGCAGCGCAGCCGCGAAAAAGGTGGTGTTCTCCGCGCGGGACGCCTTCGAGTCGGGCATCGGCTGCTGATCGTCCCCGCGATGATGATCGCAGTGGCTATGGCCAGCCCTCGCGATCGCCACTCCCATTCCCACGTTGTCGTCTTTTGACGAGCTCTTTGCGAATGTCGAGTTTGAACAGAAAGTTGGTGACGACCGCGAAGAGGATGAGCAGCGCGAAGCCGAGAACGGCGTAGAGGATCGTGCTCAGTATCGAGGCCCAGCCGAATCCGAAGGTGTCGACGTCGTGAAGCACGGTGTCCGCGAGGATCGTGGATGAGAACATGGATTTCCTTTCGTGTGCAATAGGCTGCGGGTGTAAAAGAGGCTGCAGACGGATGTAAATGCCAGGGTGCGGAAAAGAGGCCGGCGATTATTTCCCTATGCCGCCTCCGCCCCCGCCGTAGACGCTGCGTGGGCGGTATCCGCCGCCGTCGTTGCCGTACCTGGGCCTGTAGACAGGGCGGTGATAGGGATAATAGCCGCCGTCTGGGTCGTAGGTGTTTTCGGTGTCGGTCCCGGGGCTATAAGTGTCGTCGGTTTCGTCCTCGGTCGCCTTCGATGCGATGAAGCTGACGATGACAACGACGGCTATGACCGCGAGAATCATAGCGATGACGCCGAGCATGCCGGAGTATTTGCCCGAGCGCGGCAGGAGCCTCTTGCCGAAAAGGAGAATTTGGCTCTCCTCGCTCAGGATTGTTTTCGTGTAGCAGGCAAGCTCGGCGCCGTTGTACGTCTCGATGTTCAGCTGCCCCATGACGCCGTTGTCGTCGTGGTATCTGAGCACTGCGTAAGCGATTTTGTCGCCCGCGTGGACGTCGTAGCGCGTCGTCCCCTCCGTGGCCGTGACTTCGCCGACCGCAGCCTCTTCGACCTTCGCCCGGACGCTGGAACCTCCGGGGAGCGTGATGCGGATCCGTTCGCCGACGGTGAGCGTCTCGGGATTGGGAAGCTCCTCGGGCATGCGGATCGGCTCATAGAGGGAGATCTCGCGATTGAAGTGGTCGCATTCGGAGCCAGACGTCTCCCTTGTTGAAGGAGATCAGTTCCCACTCTTCCCAGTCGTAGTAGCGATTGTCCTCGCGATCCCACGTTCTGAGACTCAGGTTTTCCTCTGACCGTGTATGTGCCCTGCGAACCCTTCAGTTTTCTCATTGAGGCCTAGCCGTGCCTTTTTCTTCGACATCAGACATTCACCGTTTTCCTAGTGACTTTCGTTGCGTGAAATGCCGTCCGAATCGATTCTTCCATTTGTTCTGCATTCTGTTCGTCCACAGGTTTGCATGTGGTGAGGGTGATGTAGCCTCCGCCTTCCTCCGGCCATGTGTGCATGGCAACGTGGGATTCGGACAGGAGCAGCGCGGCGCTTATGCCTTGAGGGGAGAACAGATGGGTGACCGAGTCGACGACGAAGACCAGCCTGCCTGGCTATTGATCTGAGCGTGTTTTCCACCGTTGCGCGCGCGTTGAGCAAATCGTGGGACGCCCCGTGAACTTTGAAAACCAGTGACTGGTACGTGAACATGCTGGCAATTCTACTTAACAAACCATGGCGAAGGAATCCTCGTCCGGCGATCGGACTGGGGCGAGGGATCCAAAGGCGGTTCGAAAGGCGAGGAGGCGAAAGCGGGGGTTTGAAAAGCGGGGGTTTGAAAAGCGGGGGTTTGAAAAGCGGGGAGCGAAAAACGGAGAGTCGAAAAGCGAGGGCACGAGCAAGGGCGCGAAAACCGGCAGACGCAAGCCCGCGAGTGAAAAAGGGCGGGGCCGATCGGCCCCGCCCGCGAGTAGGACCCGGTGGGACTCGAACCCACAACAAACGGATTAAAAGTCCGCGGCTCTACCATTGAGCTACAGGCCCGCGAGTAGTCTACAGCCTGAGGCGGCCGACGTCGAACCCGTCAAGCCGCCGACGTCGAACACGTCAAGCCGCGGACGCCGAAGCGGCTGAACCGCGGACGCCGCGCTCGCGTGGGGCCCGATGCCGCACATGTTTGGGGCGACGGAAGCGAACTCACGGGTTCGCTTCCGTCGCCGGTCGCTTTCGCGCCCGTCGCGTCTGCGGCTGACATCCAATCCGTGGACGCGCCGGCGGTCAAAGCCTTGCGAAGCGTGATCGTCCAAATGGCTTTGTCGATCTGCCGGAAGTCGGTCACCGCGTGCCCCGCAGCGGACGCCCACGCGGGATCGAATCTGTCGCTTGGGTGCAGTCGAAGTCGATCTGGAGTTCGTCGCCCGAGCGGAGACCTCCGATGGCGCGCTTGGCCTCCACGAGCGGGAACGGGCACACCTGCCCGATCGTGTCGAGAACGTACTTCTTCGAATCTCCTCCCTCGGGCCTTTCCCCGCTGTGGTTTTCCCGGCTGTGGTTTTCGCCGCTTTGACCGGCCGTTGCGGGACGGCCGCGGGCGCTGCTCTTGATCTTGATGAAGTTCATCTTTTTTCCTTTCGCTGATGACGGAGTGTCGGATATGACGGATATTTTCAATGGGGACGCAGCGCCGACGGCGATGTCGCGTCGATCATGGTCACGCGCTCGCCCTTTTAGACGTGCGCATTTAGGGCGGTTCGGTCTAACGGGCGGGGACCGGTTCAGCCTCCCTCGCGACGGCGTCGGCCCTCCGATGGGACTGCACGAACGCCTTGGCGCCCGCGCCGACGCCGAGGAATGTGAAGAGAAACGCAAGCCAGCCTTGCCATGAAAACAGCGCTGACTGAACGAGCGAGTTGCCGATCGTGCAGCCGCCGGCGATCGAGGCGCCGATCCCCATGAGGATTCCGCCCCACACGGCTCTGACGGCGGTTCGTGCGTCAGGCGCCCTCAGCCGGAATTCGCCCGATCCCTTTGCCGCGATGAATGAGCCGGGAATGATGCCGAGGACGAACCACACGCCCCAGTCAGCGAAGGACGAATCGCCGGTTGTAAGGAAAGAAACGGCGTTTGCCGACGGCGTCGTGATTCCGAGTCCGGCATTGCGCCCCGTCGCCGCGGAAAGCGGGTAGGCGGCCGCTGCGAGAACGCCCACTATGAGCGCGGTTGCATTGGGATTCCATCTCTTTTCGAAAAGCACGTGCGTGATCCCCGTCTTTTGCGGAGGCAGCGCGGCGATCGGCGCCTGCGCGTTCTGAGTCTGGCGGACGACAGGCCAGCCGACGAACAGGGCGAGCGCAGTCGTGGGGACCCATGCGGAAACGTGGAAAGTCTCGTGGATCGTGGTGGCCTCTTGCGTGGCGCCTTTGAGGGTGTCGGCGACTCCTTTCCCGACCCCGCGCTTCATGGCCGCCGACGTGAAGGCGTACAAACCTAGGGCAATCCATGAGCCGATGAGGCCTTCGCCGCTTCGGTAGTACGTTCCCGTCGCGCAGCCGCCCGCGAGCACGATGCCGAGCCCGAAAACGAACGAGCCGCTTGCGACCGCCCAGATCGCGAGCTGGTCAGGGCTTCGGGGCGATCCACCCGAAGGATGTCATGAGCTGGACGAGCACCGCCTGGACGGAGATGGCGACGAGGAACGCGGTGAGCCACCGGGTGGATTTGCTCAGCCACACGTCGCGGAAGGCGCCCGTGACGCAAAAACGGCCGCGCTGGAAGACGAAGCCCAGGACGACGCCGAGGCAAAAACCGGTCAATAACATGGTGTTCCTTCTTGTTGCGATTGAAATTGCTGTGGTTGAAACGCCTGCGGATGCGGGCGCGAGAAGGGCGGCGAAACCCGACGCCCATGGGGCCGGACGAGCTTCGGAGCGGCCCGAAAGTCGCGGATCGGCCTGAGGTCCTGGGGCGACTTTGAGAGTCCCGGAGCGGCTCGAAAATTTCAGAGTCACTCGCGAGGAGCCAGGGGCGGCCTATGAGGCTCACCGCGAACGTGCGAGAACATCGAGGAAGCGCGAACGCGCCAAGATGCATGCGAGCGGTTTCAAATCTCGGCGGACTGCTTTGGCTCTCTACGAGCGGCTCGGGATCTCGATGAGAGGCTCCGGCTCTCGTTGAAAAGCTCTCGGATTCCAATGAGAGACCTTTGAGATCAGCGAGAAGCCACAAATCTCAACGAGGGCCTCAAACCCAATTAAGTGCCCCAGAATCGACTAGATGCACCAGATCAAGCTGAGTGGAACCGAATCTCAATGATTGATGTCGGATATCAACGAGTGGCACCGAATCTCGACAAATGGGTCCGATGGTCTCTCCGAGAGCCCTCCGGCGTCGCTGCATCAAACGCGAACGCGGTTGGGACGATGCGCCCAGCAGCAGGCCGAGGTCGGAATCGACGCGGCGAGCCGGATCCGACGAGCCGGATCAAACGGCCTAAATCAACACATTCGCGAACGCATCGAACAGCACATGGCGTGCGCGGAATGGTTCGTCGCGTACGTGCGGTGCATGTGGAGGAAAGTCATGTTGAATCCCCGTGTTCGATGGAATGTACCCGATGAACTTACCACGCCGCGACCCGATGCGGAAGAGGCCGTCGCCTGCCGTCGCGGTTGGGAAGGCACATGTCGGGCGGCCGAACGGCGAAGGAGTTCCCTTCGAGGTGCAATTTACGTCACAATAGAGGTGTCACCTTGAAGGAGGAAATCGATGAACAAACAGCCGCGACGTCCTGCTCAATTGGAAGACGCTCAGATAGAAGCGATCGAGGGCGACGCCGACGTTGCCTACAACTCCGAGCTTGCGCACACCTCGGCGCAGGCGCTCATGCCTATGGGAACGCATTTCCGCGAGAGAGATCGGGCCCTCGTCGCCCGCATCCTCGACTTGGTGGACGAGGAAGGCGTCGACGTGGTCGCCGAAACCTGGGTCCGCTCGCCCGAAAACAGCCTGCCGGGAATACTCTGGCGCGGTTACCTTCTGCGCGAGTGGATTCGCCGGGACAAGGACGACGCGGCCCGGCGCTACGAGGCTGCGAAGGCGGCTGCAGAGGGCGCCGAGGCGGAACTGCCCAAGCCGGGCGCTTTGCGTCAAGAATGGGATCTTGTTCTCGCGGGCTCCTATGAGGGCGATTTTGCCGAGTTGCTTGACCGTTCGGCCCGCCTCGCCGCTACGCTCGGCGGCGTTGAGTCCGTCTGGATCGCGGAGGATTCCGATCCTCTTGCCACGGAGGTGACGAGGCGGCGCGACGCCTTCGCCTCCACGGCCCGGGAGTTCGAGGCCGCCGCCGGTCTGGTGCGCGAGGGGCGCTTGGAGTAGCCGTCTGGCGGATCGTGTCAGCCGAGGCAGTGTGCGGTGCGCCGGCTGAAACGGCGAGCTGCCAGAAAAACGGGGATCTGTCCGAGAGGCCTGCTGCAGCAAGCCGCACGAAGCGGCAGGGTTGTTCGAACGGCGCGCCGCCGGACGCGTTGGGCTGTTCATCAAGGCGGTCCGGCCGAAGCGGCGGTCTACCCGAAAGGTTGTACTGCCCGGGTGCGAAGATTGCGCTGCTCGGGTGTGAAGATCGTGCTGCCCGGGTGTGCGTCGAAATGCTGACCGCAATGGTGTGCCGCACTGGGCGTGCGGGGCGCAGCGAACCTGGGCTTGCAAATCGGCTGCCATGCTTCGGTCCCGCGGAGTCGGCCGGTGGGGTGCCGACATTGTCGGGCGGGCGCATGCTTCCTAGGGTGCGGTGCGGTTGCCTGCGGCGGCTCCCGTAGGGTGCGGAAGATGATCCCGATTCATTGTTGATAAAAATCAAAAATCTCAGGAAAGATAGTTTCATTCGGATTCTTGACGATTGACCTTTGATGCATGCTTTATGCGAACTTCAAGAGTCATGTCACTGCTGAATGTGTGTGTTTTTATTTTGGACGTGTTTGGCATGGTGGACGTGGTCATGTTTGGTTGGTTGCGAGGGTGCGAATTTTAGGTCGGCCGGGGCGGCGTTTTCTATGGGGTTACGCGCCCGAAATATCATTATGTCATGCATGTGCAAAAGGTGGGTTGTGGAAAAAGGGGTGCGCAAGGCGAGCAGGGGTGCTAACGTTAGTTCTTGACGGTGCTGTAGGTCCTCGCGGCGGCGACAAGTTGGGTGTGCATGCACGGCCATATTGGTCCGAGGTCGGGGCTTGTGGACCGTCGGCGTCGTCCGCGCGAACGTGCGGGCGAAGCGTTTTTCGACAGACAACTTTCTTTGGATGGGAAGGGTGGTATGCGTGTCTCAATTCCGTCTTGATCGGGACAAGTTCGATCAGCGGCTCGGCCGTCTGGAAAAAGGACGGCGAAGCATTCGACAAGGCCCAGAACGAGTTTTGCTCTGGGGGCTCAGGCGGCCACAGGAGCAATGGCTTCGGCCCCGGCCCCGGCAGGTCAGAACAGCGCCGGCATCGGCGAGCTTGACCAGTTCTACGCTCCGCTGCACACGACGCTCTTTGCCTCCGAGCGCGAGCTGCAGGCGGTCTCGCGCGGGCAAAAGCACTGCATCGGCCAGCTGCGGGAAGCGGTCGCCTCCTTCGAGGGCGTGAACGAGGCCGAGCGGGCCAGGGTACCTGGAGCGTCTGGCGGCATTGGACGGCAAGTTCACCTACCGACGCCCCAAGAGATGCAGGAGTTCGTTGAGGGCCTATGCGCAAGCCCCGCAACCTTGTCGACGTCTTTTCGCAGTGGGGAGGCAAGTGATGGGCACGCCGCACGCCGACCGGCTGTACAAGATGGAGTCCTGGCGCACGAGCGCCCTAGAGGATTCCCACCGGCATTTGGCGTCCGTCAGCCAGTCGCTTGACCCAGATCGCCACGGGCAACCGCGAGGTCGCCGCCGACCTCGGACTCGAAATGCGCCACCGCGCGGGCGGCCTGCGCCAGTCTTGACCGGCTGGCCGGGCGGATGCTCACCCAAGCCGATGCGCTCAAACAGATCGTCAAATCCTCCACCGACGTCCTCAACGCAGGAATCGACGCCAGAAACGAAAGCGTCGAAATCCAAGCCAGACTCAAACAAGTCAACGAAGGTTTCAACGCGCAGAGATAATCCGACAGGCTAATGGCGGCGGTTTGTCTGCGCCAGGTATCGGGTTCTGGTGTGACGGCGGCTGAGATTGAGGCTCAGCGTCAGACGGCGCATGCTGAGATTGATTCGTTGGCGAAGACGTCGTTGTCCAAGCTCAACGAGCGGACCCTGGCGGCCATCGACGGGCTTCCGCTCCACGACCAGGCCTCTGCCGACCATGTCGGCCGTTCTTCGGCCGACGGGCAGGCCGAGCCGTGACCTTGCAGCAGGGGCCAAACGCAGGGTCGCCGACTCGGTCGGCCGCTGCCTGGGGTGCGTCGGTGGACACTTCCCTCAGCGGCCCCGGACGCCATGCCGGGCCCCACGACTCCCTGGGAGGCGGAGCAGCAGGCGGCAGTGGCTCTGCGGGCGATCCGGTTGGCGGGGGCGCCTCGTTGCAGGCCTCGCACTACGCGCCGTCGTCTTCCGGTGCGATCGCGTCGTCAGGCTCGTCGGGTTCGCCCACCGGCGTGGTCGGGCATTCGCCTGCGGTGCACAACCCGCTGGCCTCGGCCGCGGCGATCGCAGGAGGGACGGGAGTGGCCGGCTACAAGGCCTACCAAGCCGCACGCGCGGCCCGCGCTGTGCAGATGCCCGCCGCGCGTGCCTCTGTCGTCCGGGCGGCAGGAGCCGCCCCTTCGGCCTCCCCGCCCTCACGGGGATCGTTCGCGGCGCGACCACGGCTGTGCGCACCCCAACGGCTTCGGGCCGCCCGGCCGGTGCGGTGCGGGGCGGTGCCACCAGGATCGCCCGCCCGCCTCGACATCCTCTGGCCGTTCCGCCGGGATCGTGCGTGGAGCGACTACCGCCGTGCGCACCCCGACAGCCTCGACAGCCTCGGCCGGGCAGCCCGGCGGAAGAACCCCGGCCCGGGGCTCAGGGGCCCGTGTGCTGACCGGTGGACGCACCCCAACCGCCAACGGCACTGGCTCCTCCCAAAGAGCCGACTCGTCTCGCGGGGCAGGCGCCTCGCGAGTGTGGGCTCTTCTTCGCGTGGGGGACTGGCCGCCCGCAGCGTCTCATCGGTCCAACGCACGCCAACCGGGCAAACAGGCCGCGGCGGCTCAGCACGAACCGCCGCCCCCGCCAGGGGGCAAACCCCTTCCGGCAGGTTGTCCCGGTCCGGCACGCGCCAGACCGAGGCTGGCAATGCCCCGCGTTCAAGCTCCCGCCAGGCCGAGGCCCGCACCGGATCCTCCTCGCGGGCCCTGTCAAACCTGACCGGTAGACCCGCCAAGAACAGAACATCCGCCGCCGGGACGGCGGAGCAACCCCGTCGGTCTCGCCCTACGAGGAAGACAAGACCGTAACCTTCCTCGAAGCCGGACGCCGCGAAGAAAACAACGACGCCCGACCCCGATAAAACACAAACACACAACAAACGGGTGGGTGTGGAGCCAACCGGCTCCCACCCACCATTCCCGTGGTCGGGCCGTGCCGTTGTCAGTGCGAGCCACGGCCCCCTGTCCCTGCGCGGGAAGCCCCTGCTGGACCGCAGGCCCCGCCCCGGCTGCTGCGCGTCTTTTGCGTCCAGCTATGAAAGCGACAACCGCGACAACGACCGTGGCGCCGGCGCCGACGCCGACCCACCCCCCACCGGAAACCCGCCAGAGACCGAAGATGACGACACGCCAGACCTCCCACCCGAGGAACTGGCAGACTTATCAACAAGTGCCTTGGCCTTTTTCGCGCCGTAATAGAAATGCCCTCGGCTCATAAAATCGAAACTGTCGACGATGACCTTATTGCCGCTGATCTCGCCGTCGCTGGCTTTTGATGACTTTCCCCGGCATCGTCACTACAATCCGCGTCTGAAAGTTACTGAAAGAACTAGGGTCCTCGTGCAAATCTGGAACAACAAGAGAATACGTGTCTTTATTTTTCAGTGAAACGTATCAGCTCCGTCAAAGGGTTCGTTTGAAGTCACCCTGCAGGTCGTGTATCCCCCTGGAGGCGTGACATCTTCTATCTTTGGATTTCTTATAAACTTAACCTGTCCTAGGAACATGACACGAAAGTTTTTGCACGTTTGATGGATTTTGGTCATTTTGCCGTCAGAGTCCTCGAAGGTCAGGTCGATCTTCGTTCTCCCGTCGGCTGGAACTCGACCGTTCCGTCGATCTTACATCCGGTCAAAAGGAAAGCGACGACGCCGATCAAGCAGACGACGAGACGGGAAAAAGCGTCTTCTGAGGACGGCCATATTGAATCTCCTCAACTCCAGAAAGGATAGATGTTCCCAAATCTGCGGGCGAGCCTGCAAGCCGGCCGTGCAAACACCAGCCTAACGCCTAGAACCGCTTGGTGAAGGAACCGTCCAAGAACGAGGGCGAAGTCCCGATCAGTCTACGCATTCCGCCAGGTGCGCCGATTTATGCAAGAGTCTCGGGGCCGTTTCAATCCATGGGAACCTCTTCGTCCTCTGCCGACAATGTTCTGGCCGAGCCGATTCCGCGCCGCCCTGACACGCGAAACCTCGCCCCGGCAAAGCCACACGGGACACTCCGCACCGGCCTGCCGCGGCACCGCGTTGTCTGGATCGCCCGCCGCACTGTCCATGCTCATTCTGCGACTGCGACCCCTGACAATCTACGAGAAAACAACTATTGCTAAATTAAGCAGCATAATGCCACCCAGTGTCCACAACACGGGGGCAAGGCGTTGGCTAGGTCCTGCGGGACACGGTCGTCGGGCCGGTGTCCACAGCACGGGGTGAGACCCCTGCCCGTCTCTTGCGTCCAGCTATGAAAGCGACAACCGCGACAACGACCGTGGCGCCGGCGCCGACGCCGCCCCACCCCCACACCGGAAACCCGCCAGAGACCGAAGACGACACACCAGACCTCCCATCCGAAGAACCCACAGAACTATCCGTTGCTTTTGAGGCCTTCTTTGACGTAATTGAGGTTCCGCGAGTAAAAAAATCAAAGCTATCGATTATGACTTTGTTTCTATCTATTCGTCCTCTATTGGTTTTAAGAATCTTTCCTGGCATAGTTACTACTATTCTTGTCTTAAAATCACTATAATCTTTGCCAATTTCCATACTCGGAAGAATAAAAGAGTAAGTGTCATCATTTTCACTAAAACGCACATTTCCTCCCTAGAGCTTCGTTCGATGTCAATTTACAGGCGAGATGGCCAGCAGGGACGTGATATCTTCTACCTTCGGATTCCTAATGAAGGTCATCTCTGCCTTAATGGAAAGGCTAAGCCCTTCACATGTTTGATGAATTTTGGCCAGTAGCCCGTCGGAGTCCTCGAAGGTCAGGTCGATCTTCGTTCTCCCGTCGGCTTGGAATTCGACCGTTCCGTCGATTTTGCAGCCGGTCAGAAGCAAAGTGACGACGCCGATCAAGCAGACAACGTAACGGGAAAAAGCGTCTTCTGAGGACGGCCATATAGAATCTCCTCAACTCCAGAAAGAACAGGCGTTCCAGATCCACGGGCGAGCCTGAAAACCGACCGTGTAAACACCAGCCCTAACTCCCTGGGACCGTCTGTCGGAGGAACTGTCCAAGAATGGGGGTAAAATTCCCCGGTCAGGGCCAGAGCTAGACTGCCACGGCATGGATCAGCCACGTCGCCACGAAACCGACCAAGCCCGCAGCGGGGAAGGTCAGCACCCAGGCGGTGACGATGTTGCCGGCTATGCCCCAGCGGACGGCCGAGCGCCGCTTCGTCGCGCCCACGCCCATGATCGAGGCGGTGACAGTGTGCGTCGTCGAAATGGGCGCATGCCACAGAAACGCGGTGGTGTAGAGAACGCTGGCGGAAACCGACTCGGCGACGAACCCTCGCGCAGGGTCGAGGTCGATGATCTTCGACCCCAGAGTCTTCATGATGCGCATTCCCCTGAGTATGTGCCGAGGGAAATCGCGGCCGCCGCTGAAAGAATGACCCACAGGGGAATGTCCGCGTTGGTGGACGTGTGGTAGCCTCCCGCGGTCAGCGCGATGACGATGACGCCCATCGTCTTCTGCGCGTCCTGGAGGCCGTGGCCCAACGCGATGGCCGCGGAGGAAAAGCGCTGGGCGTAGCGGAATCCGCGCATGGTCTTCCGGTAGGCGGCCTTGGCCATCGCCATCAGCAACAGCTTCATCAGCACGTAGGCGATTGTGAAGCCGACGAGGGGAGACGATCATCAGGATGATGACCTTGTCGAAGATGACGCTCCAGTGAACCGCGAAAGACACGGCCAAGCCGGCCCCGGCGAGGAGCCGATGAGCGCGTGGGAGGACGACGACGGCAGGCCGAACCACCACGTGACGAGGTTCCATGCGATGGCGCCTGTGAGGGAGCCCAGCACCAAGACGAGCCCGACCTTTCCGGCGTCGGGCGAAATTTCGACGATTCCGTCCCCGATCGTCTTCGCCACTTCCTGGCCCAGAAGCGCTCCGACGAAGTTCATGACCGCGGCCATTTCGAGCGCCCGCCTGGGAGTCAGGGCGCGCGTAGCGACGGCGGTGGCTATCGCGTTGGCGGCGTCGTGGAAGCCGTTGGTGAAGTCAAAGATCAGGGCGACCACAACGATGACTGAAACTAAAGCGAGGGTGCCCTCCATGCGTCAGGACTCCTTTATGGCGATCGACTCCACCGTCGATGAGAGGTCTTCGAAGGCGTCCAAGGCGCCCTCGAGGGCGTCGAGAACGGCCTTGATCTTGAGCACTTCGAGGGCGTCGGTCCCGCCGTTGAAAAGCTCGGCGATCATCGACCGATAGAGCTTGTCGCCCTGGTTCTCGATTTCGTTGAGAGTCACCCAGTATTCGCGGATGTTCTCGTTGATTGAGGCGAGATTGCCGATGTGGCTCTGGGTCAGCTGCGCGCATTTCTGGAGCAGCTCAACCTGCGTTTTCGCGCCGTCGGGGAGCGTCAGCGGCTTGTAGAGGACGATGTTGTCTCCTGCTTCGTCAATGAGGTCGACGACGTCGTCCAGATCGTCTGCAAGCGAATACAAATCCTCCCTGTCAAAAGGGAGGACGAACGATTGGTTGATGAGCTTCAAGACCGAGTGGCACGCTTCGTCGGCGCCTTGCTCGGCTTCATGCAGTTTCTGCTGCAGCGTCGACCGGTCCGCCGGAGACGCGTTGATGACGTCCGAGAGCCTGTCGGCGGCCGTCACAAGGAAAGAAGCTTGAGTCGCGAGCAGCTGAAACAGCGTGTCGGTCTTCTTGAACTTTGGGGACACTGGGATCTCCTGAATTCGCCTGTGCCGCATTCGTATGGACGCGGTCCAATGTTCAGAATAGGACACATTGGGGACTGGTGACTAATGCGGCCGGACAATGCGGTGGGAAGGGCTGGGGTGTTTGAGAGTCTTATGCTTGGCAAGTCGGAAAAGTTCTATGTGCAGGGCCTGTGCCCCGCGTGTCGCGACGCGGGAGACGCCCCGTCAATCGGATGCTGCACCGTCTCGGATGCCTCCGTCGTCAATCGCAGAAAGATCCAATTAAGAGAGGGCCGCATAGAAGCGGCCCTCTCCATGAAGGACACCGGACCTGAGAGCGCCAGTCGGCGCGAAGGCCGCTCGCAGCGGCAATAGTTGGAGCCCGGGGCTTTCGCGATCCGATGTCTGAAATGAGCATAACACGGCCATGTAGGGTGTGTCACGTTCTTGCGCGCGGGCCGGACGCGGGCTGCCCGTGCGCTTTCGGCGGCCGGGGCGGGATGCGAGCGTGCCTCCCGGGGAACCCGCGCGACTCCCGGGGCGCGGTTTCGGCCGCCGGGCGCGCGGTTCCACGTTGCGCGCCTTAACGTGCAAGAATTCGAAGTATGAGCGATTCGAGCAATCCCGACGAACCGACTGTGACGTCGAGCCCCTATGCCGCGGCTGAGCGCGCCAAGAAGGCTCGGATCGCGGGAGACGGCGCGTCGGCCGTTTCCCGGGAGCGGGAAGGCGGCGCATCGTCGAAGCTCCCGTCGATCTCCTTCACGCCCAAGGCGGCGGCGCTCGTGACTTCCTTTTGCGCGGCCGTGGCGCTGGGCGCCGCAGGAATAGTCGCCGCCTTTGTCTACGAAAAAGGCCCGTGCGCGCCCAATGCCCCGACGGGAACTGCGGGACTGTGGACCTTGACGTGTGCAACGGCGACGCTCTCGTGGCGCCGTCGGCGATCCGGGCATCGTCGTCATGCTGGGTTTTGGCGGCCGTCGTCGTCGGCGGGTGGCCCTGAAAGCGGCCCTGATTCGCAACCCGAGGCTCGCCCGCGGAGTCCTTTCGCTCGTCGCAGCAGCCTCCGCGCTCGCGGCGTCGGCCGGGTACGAGAGCCTCGCCTTCGTTGCCGCCGGCTCCATTTTCCTCTGTTTCATGGCGGAAATGCTTCGAAAGGACGGTCGCGAGAACCTGTTGGGGAGCGTTTCGGCGACCTTCCTCGGTGCGATCCTGATCGTCGCCTCCGGCTTTTGGCCCCTGCTGTTGCGCAACTACGAAGCGGGGGCGGTGGTCCCTGCGGGCATGTGCCTGCTGATCGGCGGGCTCGGCCGATACGCCTCCGCATCCGATGCGTCGAGCAGTCCCGCCAGGCTCATCGCCCGCAGTTTCTTGTACTCCTTCGCGGGCGGCGCGATCTACCTGTACGTCACCGGCCTCGGCTTTGAAGCTCGATCCCTTGCCTGGCTGGCGGCGATGGCCCTCGCCTTCGGCGCGACCTCCGGACTGGCCGACGGCGCGGCCCGAAGCCGCGTCGCATCGACGAAGGCGGGCGCCGCCGCCCTCGCCGTCGTCCCGCATTGCGCTCTTGGCGTCATCGTCTATGCCCTCAGCTTCGCCGTCTCGTAACCTGGAGCCATGGTGTTCAGCATCCCGGAGGGCCTCGCGCCCGAAACGTATCCCATGGCCTGGATTGTCGGCTCATGGAAAGGCGCGGGCGTCCTCGAGTACGAGGGCATTGAGGCTTCGGCTTGCCTCCACGAGCTGACGGTCGACAACGACGACGGCGGCCCCTACCTGCGCATCGAATCTCAGGTGTGGCTCGCGCGAGAGGAAGCCGGTGCGGTCGACAGGGGAGGAACCGGGGTTGTCCGCCCTACTCCCGCCTCACAAAAGACACGCTGTGGACGCGCTCGTCCGGGTTCGTGCGCGCGGCTCCGGGAGCGGAAAAAGCACGACGGCGCGACGGTGCTCGAAGCCGTGAGCGCCAACCCCGCCGGGCACGCAATCACGTGGGCCGGCCTCATCAGCGGCCCGCGCTTCCAGTTCGCGGCGGACGCGATAGCCGCAGTCCCCACGGCCGCGGCTTTCGAGGGCGCGAAGATCGTCGCGGGCCTCGTGCAGTCAGACCTGTTCTACGCCCTACGACATCGCCGCCTTCGGGCACGAGATGCGGACGTATATCGCCAGCCGGCTCTCCCGAGACGAGGGCTGATGGGCGAGCTCGAAAAGGCCTTCTTCTCGGATTTTTGAAGGCGCGGCCCTCGGGGCCTTCAAAGGCGCCGTCTTCCCCGAAGACATACGCAATCCTCCGGGCGGCGGAGCGCTGGCGGCGAAAAGTGCGGCGGGCGGCGCCGACGGCGCTTTACATGAAGACGTCGTGGACCGCCGGGACGCCTCGGCCGGCGCTGCAAACGACGGCGTTGCGGGACGTCGACGCACACGTGCCCGCCCACTACGGCGACCCGCGGGGGGTGGCGCGCTGAAAGAAGGGCGCGGATTCACGGTTGTGGGGCTCGACGTCGTCGCCGTGCGCGGAGCCGACAGACGCCGCTGGCTGCACTCGCTGCTGAGCCAGGCGCTCGCGGACATCGCTCCCGGCGCCTCGACCGAGGCTCTTCTCTTCAGCCCGTCCGGGCACATCGAGAACAGCGCTTTCGTCTACGACGACGGCGACGCCGTTTAGCTTTTGTGCGACCGGGGCGACGGTCGGCGATGGGCGGACTTCCTGAACTCCATGGCCTTTACGATGCGCGTGGAAGTGAGTCTGCGCGAGGATCTGCTGACGGTCGGAGCCTTCGTTCCCGCCGACGCGTCTCGGCGAGCGGAGTCGGCGGGTTCGCCCTCGGAGGACGCCGAGCCCGGGGGCGGATGGGACTGACTCGCCGTCGGCTGGGGACGGCCCCAGGGCGGGCGGCGCCGGTTCAAAGAGCCGGAAGGCACTGCAGCTTGCTTTCGGGGGAGCCGCTGCGGCCGCGCTCGAAGAAACGGCCCCTTTTCGTGTGGCGCGATCCGTGGCCCGGCGTGAGCGAGGGGGCGACCCTACACCCTCCGCGGCATCGAACACCCGGCTCGCGGCTGGCGTCGAGTGATCGGCGTCGTCGAAGCCGACAAAAAGCGGAAGCTCTGGCCGCGCTGGAACGCTTCGGCGCGGCGCCCGCCGGAATGCTGGCCTGGGAGGCCGCTCGAGTCGCAGGATGGAGGCCGCGCGTCGCCCGCGAGGCGGACGAGCGGGCTCTGCCGCATGAACTCGACTGGCTGCGCACCGCCGTCCATTTGAACAAGGGGTGTTACCGCGGCCAGGAGACGGTTGCCAAGCTGGTGAACCTCGGCAGGGCCTCCCTCGCAGGCTCGTCGAGCTGTTCCTCGAAAGGGCCGGTTGACGAGCTTCCCGGACGGGGACCCCGTGACAAGCGGCGGACGGAAAGTCGGCGTGGTCACCAGCGCCGTTCGACACCCGGAGGACGGCCCCGTCGCCTTGGCTCTCGTCCGACGGGCGCTCGATCCCGAGGCCGTGCTCGACGTCGGACGTTTCCGCGCCGGGCAGACGGCGATAGTCGATCCCGAGGGCAAGTCGAGCGCGTCTCCCGCGGAACGCCCGGGGGCGGAGTTCCGGCGGGCAAGGCTGGGCGCCGAGGCGCGTCCGGCGGGATCGGGCGACGAGCGCCGTCGGGTCGAATCGGGGGCTGCGCCGGGCCGCACGAGAAAGGATATGGAGCCACTATGAGTCTGCTGGAAAACGCATTGGCGACGAGTCTGCCGGACGATGCGCCCACAACCCTCGCGCAACGGCTGTCTGCCGACGGCCCCGATGTGCTGGCCTTTTTCGCTCAGGAGCATTGGATACGAGATCCGGCAGACCGTGTGGCTCGTCATCGTCGCGTTCGTCGCCTGCGTGCTCCTCATGTGCCTGGCGCGCCCAGCCGCAGACTTCACGACGACCCGCCCGAAGAAGTTCTGGCTCGTCGCGTTGGGGGCAAGCCTGCTCGTTTTCGTCTGGCCCTACGTCATGCCGCTGTATCTCCCCCTCCACGGGATCTTGCAATGGGTGGCGCTTATCCTCGCCATTTACTACGTGGGCCCAGAACGACGTCGAATGGGCAAAGGCGGCGGATGGCGCCGCAGAGGAGGCCGCGGCGATTCGGGCTGGTGATCCCAAGTGGCGGGAGAATTGGCCGGTGATCCCAGGGCCGTCGGGAGATTCGGGCGGCGGTCCGGGGCCGTCGAGGTTCGAGTTCGTGCCCCTGCGGCAAAGGCTGCGCGCCGGGGGCTGGCTTTGACGCACGTCGGGGAATGGCCCGGGCGCGCGTTGGGGAATAGGATCGGACGCGCGTTGGAGAATAGGATCGGACGCGCGTTGGGAATAGCCCGGACGCGCGGCGAACATGTCTGAGACGGAGGAAATATGAGAGCCGTTGTTCAAAGGGTCAGGCGCGCGCAGGTGCGGGTTGCCGGCGACGTCGTCAGGGGAGGTCGGCGAGGGCTGTGCGTTCTGCTGGGCGTCACACACGGGGACGGCAAGCCGCAGATTGAGAAAACGGCACGGAAGATCGCCCAGCTTCGCGTGCTGCGCGGGGCCGACGGAGACGACGACGCGCGCCGGTCCGCGCAAGAGGCCGGGGCGTCCGTGCTCCTCGTTTCGCAGTTCACCCTGTATGCGGATGTGCGCAAGGGGAGAAGCCCGGGATGGTCCCACGCCGCTCCGGGCGACGTCGCCGAACCGGTCGTCGCGGCTGTCGCCCAGGAACTGCGCAAGGCTTACGGGCTGCACGTCGAAACGGGGAAGTTCGGCGCGATGATGGACGTGGAGCTCGTCAACGACGGCCCGTTCACTCTGCTGATCGAAGCCTGACTTCGCCGGAGTCTGACAGAGCAGCCTGACTTCGTCGAAATCTTTTATGCCGCGGCGAGGGGTTCTCTTTCCAACGCAGGCATCCCGTCGGACTCGGCCGGGCGCGTACCCGCCCGGCCCCGGCAAAGTCTCGTTCGGCCTCGACAAGATCCCGTCGGACTCGGCAAAGTCCCGCCCGGCGTCGGCAAAGTCTCACCCGGCGTCGGCAAATCCCGCTTCTTGGCGCAAGATCCCGGGCCGCGCCGGCTCCCGCTCACGCCTGTGGCGAACAGTGAGTAAAAAGCGGAAAAACGTCGATAGAGTTGGGTGAAACCACCATGAGCGTGCCCGGACGCCAACGCGTCCGAGCCGTGCCGGGCCCGCACCACCCGCGGCCTCGGCGGTGCAATTCACGACAAGGAGAGTCAATGTTCGAACGGTTTACAGACCGTGCTCGCCGGGTCATTGTGCTTGCGCAAGACGAGGCCAGAAACCTCAAGCACAACTACCTCGGCACTGAACACTTCCTGCTCGGCCTTATTCGCGAGGGCGAGGGTGTGGCGGCAAAAGCGCTAGAAGCCCTCGACGTCACGCTCGACGAGGTCCGGGCTCAGGTCATCGACATCATCGGCGAAGGCCAGGAACCGCCCTCGGGCCACATTCCGTTCACTCCCCGAGCCAAGAAGGTCATCGAGTACGCAATGCGCGAAGGCCTTCAGCTGGGTCACTCCTACATCGGCACCGAGCATCTTCTGCTCGGCTTGACGCGCGAGCCCGACGGCGTGGCCGCACAGGTCCTGACGAAGCTCGGGGCCGACATGACGCGCGTGCGCTCGCAGGTCAATCAGCTCATCTCGGGCTTCCAGGGGCAAGGAGCCCGTCGGCGTAGGCGGAGGCGCCCGCGAGGACGAAGGCCGGCTCGACGGTCCTCGACCAATACGGACGCAACCTCACACGTCCGCTCGCGACCACAAGCTCGACCCTGTCATCGGACGCCATATGGAGACCGAGCGCGTCATGCAGGTGCTCTCCCGGCGCACGAAGAACAATCCCGTGCTGATCGGCGAGCCCGGCGTCGGCAAGACCGCCGTCGTCGAAGGGCTCGCGCAGGCCATCGCCTCCGGCGACGTGCCGGAGACGCTGAAAGACAAGCAGCTGTACTCCCTCGACATGGGGTCGCTCGTCGCGGGCTCGCGCTACCGCGGCGATTTCGAGGACCGCATGAAGAAGATCCTCAAGGAGATCAACACGCGCGGCGACATCGTGCTCTTCATCGACGAGATCCACTCGCTCGTCGGCGCCGGCGCGGCCGAAGGTGCCCTTGACGCGGCCTCGCTGCTCAAACCCATGATGGCCCGAGGCGAACTGCGAAGTGATCGGTGCGACGACGCTTGACGAGTACCGCAAGCACATCGAGAAGGACGCCGCCCTCGAGAGGCGTTTCCAGCCGATCCAGGTGGAGCAGCCGACCGTCGCCCAGACGGTCGAGATCCTCAAGGGCCTGCGCGACCGGTACGAATCCTTCCACCGCGTGACCATCACCGACGATGCAATCGACACAGCCGCCTCGCTGGCCGACCGCTACGTTAACGACCGCTTCCTTCCCGACAAGGCCATCGACCTGATCGACGAAGCCGGTGCGCGCCTGGCCATCCGCAAGATGACCGCCCCGCCGGAGCTGCGCGAAATCGACGAGCGGATCGCCTCCGTGCGCCGAGAGAAAGAAGCCGCGATCGACGGCCAGGATTTCGAAAAAGCGGCGTCGCTTCGTGACGAGAGCAGCGTCTCGGCAGCGCGCGGAGCGTGAGCAGGCGTGGAAAGACGGCGACATGGACATCGTCTCGGTCGTCGACGAAGATCTCGTGACCGAAGTGCTCTCCATGGCCACCGGGATCCCCGTTTTCAAGCTTTCCGAGGCGGAATCCGCCAAGCTTTTGCGCATGGAGGAGGAGCTGCACAAGCGAGTCATCGGTCAGAACGAAGCCGTGGTGGCGCTTTCGCAGGCGATCCGCCGCACCCGCGCCGGGCTCAAGGACCCCAACCGCCCCGGTGGCTCGTTCATCTTCGCCGGCCCGACGGGCGTCGGCAAGACCGAGCTGGCGAAGGCTCTCGCCGAGTTCCTCTTCGGCGACGAGTCCGCACTCATCACGCTCGACATGTCCGAATACTCCGAGAAGCACGCCGTGTCGCGCCTCTTTGGCGCCCCTCCGGGATACGTCGGGATACGACGAGGGCGGCCAGCTGACCGAGAAGGTTCGCCGCAAGCCGTTCTCCGTGGTGCTCTTCGACGAGGTCGAGAAAAGCCCACCCCGATCTGTTCAATTCTCTCCTTCAGATCCTCGAAGAAGGGCGATTGACGGATTCGCAGGGCAGGGTGGTCGACTTCAAGAACACGATCATCATCATGACGACAAACCTTGGAACCAAGGACATCGCCAAGGGTGTGACCACGGGATTCCAGTTCGACGGCGACACGACGACATCGTACGAGAGGATGAAAAAGCCGCGTGGGCGAAGCGCTCGAGGAGCACTTCCGCCCCGAGTTCCTCAACCGCGTCGACGACATGATCGTCTTCCCGCAGCTCCAGCGCGAGGAGATCCTGCGCATCGTCGATCTCATGGTCGGCAAGCTCGATCAGCGCTTGGCCAAGCAGGAGATGCACCTTGTGCTGACGAAGCGGGCCAAGGAGCTGCTCGCGGACCGCGGATACGACCCCGTGCTCGGCGCCCGCCCGCTGAGGCGAGCGATCCAGCGAGACATTGAGGACGTGCTGTCGGAGAAGCTGCTCTTCGGCGACTTCGCGAAGGGGCAGACGATCGTGGCCGACGTCGATGAGGAGAACATCCCCGTGACGTTCACGTTCACCCCTTACGACGCCGACGCCGAGCTGCCGCAGGACGTCGTGGCCGTGGCCGAACCCGAGTCGATGGACGGCCTGACCGCGGGCGTGGACAACCGACGCCAGGCGCCGCCACCCAGCCGAGCGGGCTGAGCGCCGCAAACTGACCGTCGCCCTGAAACAAAAACGCGATGAAGTCGCGGTAAAACGGCGTGTCCGCAGGGAACTTCGCGGACACGCCGCCGCTTTTGACGTCGGCGCCGTGATGCTGTGATGCTGTGATGCTGCGATGCTGTGACGCCGTGATACTGCCTCGGCGCGACCTCATGCCGATCTTGCGGTGATATGGCGAAGAAAAATGCCGTGACGCATTGTAGGCCCCAAAGATTGGCTGAAATGATGCGCCAAGGTACTTTTCGTGCCCGCGTCGATGGCGCTGAGTCGCGGTAGGAGCGGCGCATCGCCGATTTGTCTTCTTGATGCGTGCGTGGGCGTCGGGCGGCCCGACCGCTCGAGCCGCCCCTGCCCATTTGGATCGGCCGCGGTTTCCCGCTTGGGCCGGCCGCAGATCGCCGAGAGCGCGGCCGAGCGCGTTGATCCGAGAACTCCCGGAGGGCCCGGGCTCCGTTTGGCGAGAAGCCGCCGATCCTGCTCTTTCTCGGTTTTCGGGCAAAGCTTCGACTCGGCTCTCCCGGCGAGATCTGGACTCGGCCCTTCGGCCAGAGTCTTGCTCAGTCCTCCAGCCAGCCATGACGTTGACCTGCGAAGAATCGACGCCCTTGACCCGCAGCGGACCGAGCGTGATCGCCTTGATCTTCTTCTCGCCCAGCGGCTCGAGGTTGATGTCCTCGATGGCGCAAATGATGTGGCCCGTGTAGTTGCCGAGAAGCCACCGGTGGGCTTCGGGCCCGTAGTCGTTCGTCGGCGATCCGAGCGAAAGGAAGTCGACGCCGATGCAGGCGAGCTCCGGGAACTCCTCGTTGAGGTACTTCGAGAACTCTGGGTGGATGCTCACTCCCTCGTGTTCGTAGGTGTGCGGATCCGTGAACCTGATCTTGACAAACCCGGTGCGCAGCAGGAGCAGCCGCTTGCCCTTGAGCTGTTCGGCGTAGGGCTCGATGTCTTCTTGAGGATGACCTCGCGGGGCTTGCCGCGGTGGGAAGGTCGACGACGAGCACCTCGTCGCCTTCGTAGGCGAAAAAAACTCAATGGGGAGCTCGTGGAAATCCAACCCGGTCGTATTGAAGTGGTGGGGGCCGTCCATGTGCGTGCCGACATGGTTGAGCAGCGTCGAGATCGTCGAGTTGAACGGCTTTCCGGTTTCGCTGACCACCGAGTCCTGGCGGACTTCCAACGTGGGCTCGCCGGGGAAAGCGCCGTCCTTGGGGTCGAGAATGTGGGACAGATGAACGAACGACATTGTTCTCCTTCGATCGGAATGGGCTTGCCGCATTGCGCGATCCCTCGCGGCGAAACGGCACTGTATCGCGTGATTGACGTAAACGATAGCCCACGCCGTGAAAGAGCCACAAGTTCAGGGGCCGGGGTTTCACTCCCGGCTGTCACCGGTTTCGCGCCCGGCTGCCGTCCAGTGCGCAGTTGGCGCCGCGGATGCGCACGGCGGGTGAATCCGGGGGTAGGGTTGACGGCGGGCCGGATGCGCGGCGAGTCTGGATTGCCGCGGTGAAACGGCTAGGCTGCCGCGAATCGGTCAGGCTGCCGCGAAACGGCTTGGCAGCCGTGGCAACGCCCGGTCAGACTGCCGTGAAACAGCTTGGCTGCAACGCCCGGTCAGACTGCCGTGAAACAGGAGGTGCGCGTGAGGCTTCCGATCGCTTTCGAGGAGGGCTCTGCCAAATCAGCAGACAGTCCGGGCAGCCGGCGCGCCCGTGTGGCGGAGCTGGTCATCAAAAAGGGCGCCGTCAGCGTCGAAGAGCTGGCCGACGATCAGGGCGTCTCGGCGATGACGATCTACCGCGACGTCTCCTGGCTGGAGGAAGCCGGCATGCTCCAGCGCCACAACGGCAAAGTGGTGGCCAAGGCGTCTGGCCTGCAGGAGGCGTCCGCTAGGTTTCGGCTGGATCAGAGCGAGGCCGCCAAGGAGCAGATCGGGCCTGCGCTGCCGCGATGGTGCCTTCGGGCAGCTCTGATCATGCTTTGACGATTCGACGTCGGGCGTGTGGGTGGTGCGCGCGCTGCGGGACATAGCGTCGATGTCCATCGTCACCAACTCGCTGCTCGTGGCGGAGGAGGCCGGGCGTTCGGGCGTCGAGAATCTCATCATCGTCGGAGGCGCCTACAGAGAATGGGCCGAGAGCCTCGTCGGCGCGTCCGCCGTCGACATGATCGGCCAGATGCACGCCAATTTCGCGATGGTTTCGGCGTCGGGAATCTCCGACTGGAGCTGCTTCCACCCCTACGAGGAAATCGTCGCCGTCAAACGCGCGATGCTCGAATCGGCCGAAACCCGGATTCTTCTCCTCGACCACACGAAATTTGCCCGCAAGGCGCTTTATCGTTTCGCCAAAATGGTGGAGTTCACGACCGTCGTCGTCGATTCGGAGACGCCGAAGGAGCTCGTCGCCCGGATGCGCGACGCCGGGTGGACGTGACCGTCGCGCCGAAGGCCGGCAGCGCGCGGGTCTGACGGCGGCTTCGGCGGCGATTTCCGACGTGGCTAAGGCTGCGGCTTTGCCCTGATTCCGCGCGGCGTCGGTTGAGAGTTCCGCGGCGATGCCGGCGCCGCTCGACGAGCAGTGCTGCGCATTGAAAATCCTGTTTACGGTCGTTGTATCGCAAATAAGGACTTTCCATGGCCTAGTGTGCCGCTGTCGGCTGCCGCAACGCGCTGACAGCCCGTGGTCCGACGTTGCAAGCGGCCTGTCGAGTTCGCCGTCGGGGCGATTGACAGGGGCGGTGTGAATCGAACCGACGCCCGACCTCACGTGTCGCGACGCTGACAGGGCGATTGACAGGGGCGGTGTGAATCGAACCGACGCCCGACTCACGTGTCGCGACGCTGACAGGGGCAATTAACAGGCGAAGTGTGAATCGAACTGACGTCTTGTCGCGTGCTCAAGTAGGGAGACCTTGGAGGATGCGACAACGTTCAATTGACTGTACTTTCGCGCCATGCCAACGAAAAATGGGCAGCACATCGTTGCAGAAGCGGTTTGCACATCCTCCTCGAAACGACTAACTTAACTAGAAGTATGACCAAACTAACATTGGATGCGAAAAGATTCACATAACCGGTGTTACTCTTTTTGGACAACGAGTCGCCTCAGCCGAGGTGGGAATGCACGCGTTCTCAGATTGGCTGACACAAAAGTGTCGCAAGGAAGGGCACAACATGGGATTGCGCATTGTCGTCGCTGCGGATTTCGCAGGATACGACTACAAAGAAGCCATCAAGAGGGACCTCGAACAGGACGAGCGCGTCGACGAGATCATCGACGTCGGCGTCAAGGACGGCGAGAAGACCCCCTATCCGCATGTCGGCGTCGCCGGCGCCCGGCTCATCGCGGAAGGAAGGCCGACCGTGGGATCTTCTGCTGCGGGACGGGCATGGGCATGGCCATTTCTGCGAACAAGGTTCCCGGCATTCGCGCGAGCACGGCGCACGACAGCTTCTCCGTAGAGCGGCTCATCCTTTCAAACGACGCACATGTTTTATGCCTCGGCCAGCGCGTCATCGGGCTCGAGCTCGCCAGAAGGCTTGCTCGCGAGTTCCTCGGCTACGAATTCGACCCCTCGTCGCACTCGAAAGCCAACGTTGACGTCCTTGTAGAATACGAAAACGGTTCGGCTGGCTGCTAGAACTGCTTTCGACGCCTCTCGAAGGGAAGGGGCCTCGAAAAACTCGCGCGATTGCCTTTGTCGGGAATCGCGGACCACACCCTAGCGGATGTCTCATCCGCCCGACCTAAAAGGAACATCGATGTTTACAGCTTCGCTGGGAGTCTTCTTTATTCGGACTCCTCGCCGCTATCGCGGGCGGCGCTGTCGGTGCTGCAATCGGAGGCAACTACGCCTTCGTTCTCACCGGCTTCTGCGTACTCGCATCGTGGGGCGTCTTCGCCGCCACCGGAAACTCCTTCGGCTTCGACTACATATCGTTCGGCCCTTTCATGGGCCCGCATATCGCCTTCGCCGGAGGCGCGGCAGCGGCGGTTTACGCCAGATACAAGGGATATATGGAAGACGGCAAGGACGTCAACTCCCCGCTGGCCGGCCTTGGACGCCCCGACGTCATCTACGTCGGCTCCATCTTCGGCATCTTCGGCTACATCGTCCAGATTGGCATTTCGAAGATTCCGTGGTTCGGCGGCCACACCGATTCCGTCGCCCTGACGGTTCTCATTTCCGGCATCCTCGCGCGCATCGTCTTCGGCGGCGATCCCGGCAAGGGCCTCGTCAAGGGCTCGTTGCATTCGCCCCACGCCTTCGCTCCCGGAGCTAAGACCTTCCTCGAGAAGATTAAGCCCGGCCCGAACGGCCGCTGGCTGGAGTGGCAGGAGCACCGCGGCCCTCTCATCGCCATCGGTTCGCTTTTCGGCATCTTCGCAGGAGCTGTGTCGATCTTCTTGGCCGCCAACGTCCCTGGAGGTGCAGCCTTTGCCAACACCTTCGCGTTCGGTATTTCGGCAGTCATTATCCTGTTCCTCATCACTAACCGCAACATGCCGGTTCAGCACCACGTGACGAACATCGCCGGGTTGGCCGCCGTTCAGTTCTTTCCCGTCCTCATGGGTGACGACTTCAAGTGGACGGCCACCGCGACGTGGGATTCGAAGACTTGGACCATGGCAACCCCTCGCCTTGGTGATCGCAGGCATCTTCGGCATCTTCAACGCCTTCGTCTGCGAGTTCTTCGCCAGGGCTCTGGTACAACCGCGGCACGTCCCACATTGATCCCCCGGCGGCGTCGATCTGGATCTGCAACACGATTGTGGTTTCCCTGGCGGCGCTGTTCTAAAAGCCCCTCGGGCCGGGCAGCGACCCGCCCCGGCCCGAGGCTCGCCCTTCATAATGCCGTGCGCTTCAAATTCACGCATTCGAATCATTGTCACGCCAATGATCGAAGCGCAGGGCTGAAGCTCAGGGTCGAAATTCGAAATCCGGAAGACTTGAGAGAGGAACGCAGTGAAGCGCACATCTCCTGACAGGCTCTACGACGCCTACATTTTCGACATGGACGGCACCATTTATCTGGGTGACGACCTGTTGCCCGGCGCCAAGCGGCTCATCGAAGGGCTGCGCGAGCTGGGCAGGCCCGTGCGCTTCCTGTCGAACAACCCGACGAAGGACCCGCAGCTTTACCTGGAAAAGCTCGGGAAGCTGGGGATTCCCACGCCGATTGAGGAAATCGCCAACACCGTCGTCACAACGGTCCGCTGGCTCAGGCGAACCATCCCTGACGCAGTCGTCTTCCCCATCTCCGAAGAGCCCCTCAAGAAGGCCCTCGCGGAGGCGGGTCATCGCCATGAGCGAGGACCCGGAGAAGATCGACATCGTCATCGCCTCCTACGACCGAACCTTCGAATATCGGAAGCTCCAGATCGCGTTCGACGCCATCTGGTTCCACAAGAGGGCATTCCTCATCACGACCAACCCCGACCGCTACCGCCCTTCCCGGGCGGGCGCGGCGAACCCGACGCCGCCACCATCGTGGCGGCCATCGAAGCCTGCACCGGAGCCAAGTGCCAGGCGAACATGGGCAAGCCCGAGGCCACCATGCTTTCGGCGGCGATCGACGGCCCAGACGTCGATCCCGCCAACTGCATGATGGTGGGCGACCGCCTCATGACCGACATCGGCATGGCCATCAAGACGAACATGGTCTCGTGCCTGCTTTTGACCGGCGATTCGACGCTGGAAGAGGCCGAGGCCCTGGATCCGGCCGATCAACCCACATTCGTCCTCGACCGCATCGACCACCTCATCCCCGAGGCCGTCCGCCTCGAATGGGGCTGGTCCGACGCGGACGAGTGAACTGTCAAACACCCTACGAACTTCAGCGCGGAGGTTTCCTTGTCTGTTTTCAACAACACCAACTCACTCACCGGCGGCCCTTACGTCATGGGCATCGACTTCGGCACGGAGTCGTGTCGAGTCGGAATCTTCGATCTCACCGGAGCGCCCGTGGCATCTCGCAGCGACGGCTTACAAGACCACACACAGCGCCGGGCTGGGCCGAGCAGTCGCCCACCGACTGGTGGAACGCCCTGCGCCTCGGTTCACAGCGTCATGCAGCGTTCGGGCGTCCAGCCCCACGAGATCAAGGGCATTTCTATGACGCGACGACGATGACCGTCGTCGCCCTCGACCAGGGCGGCGAAGCCCTGCGCCCGGCGATCACGTGGATGGACGTCCGGGCCACCGAGCAGGCGGCCCGCGTCGTCGACACGAAGTCGCCCGCCCGGCGGTACACCGAAACGGCACTCTGCCGCCGACCGCCGAGTGGTTCCTTCAAGGTCGCGTGGCTGCGCGAGAACGAGCGCGAGACCCATGACAAGGCCTACCGCCTCGTGGACGCGCCCGACTGGCTGACCCTTTCAAGCTGACCGGCGAGTGGACGCAGAACATCAACACGGCCGCCCACCGCATGTACTACGACCGCGACAACGGCGGATGGCCCGTCGACCTCTACGAAGAGGCCGGCGCGGGCGACGTCTTCGACAAGCTCCCCACCGTGGTCAACGACCTGGGCGTGCTCGTCGGCGGGCTGTCGAAGTCCGCCGCCGAGGCCCTCGACCTCATTCCCGGAACGCCCGTCGCCCAAGGCGGCGGCGACGACGTGGTACGGCCAGATCGGCCTCAACGTGTTGCGCCCGGGCAAGATGTCGCTGGTGACCGGCTCCTCGCACGTCATGTCCGGCCAGTCGCCCGACCCCGTCTCCGGCCCCGGCTTCTTCGGCGGCTACACCGACGGCGTCGTCCCCGGCCAGTACACGGTCGAGATCTCCCTGGTCTCCTCCGGGTCCGTGCTCAAGTGGTTCAAGGACAACTTCTGCCCGGACATCAACCTGGCGGCCGAGCAGACCGGCCTCAACGCCTACGACATCCTCAACCAGCGTTCGGCGGACATCCCGATCGGCTGCGACGGCCTCGTCATCAACGAGTTCTTCCAGGGCAACCGCACGCCCTACTCCGACTCGAAGGCCCGCGGCGTCTTCACGGGGCTGTCGCTCGCCCACAGCCGCGAGCACATGTACCGCGCGATCCAGGAGGCCGTCTGCTACGGCGTCGAAGCCAACCTGCGCAAGCTGCGCGAGGCCGGGTTCGAGGTTCAGGAATTCGTGGCTCTGCGGAGGCGCGACGAAGTCCCGCATGTGGACGCAGATGCACTCCGACGTCACCGGCGTTCCGATCACCCTGACCGAGGTGGGCGACGCCGTCACCCTCGGCTCGTGCATCCTCGCCGCCGCCGGCGCGGGCCTGTACGGATCGGTCCAGGAGGCCGCCGACGCGATGGTCCACGAGCGCGAGCGCATTGAGCCCGACGCCGAGAGACACGAGCAGTACAAGTTCTACGCCGATCAGTACTGCAAGCAGTTCCCGCTGGTGCAAGGCCTCATTCACGAGACGGTCGACCACGTCGCCGCCGAGCACGCAACGGCCGAATGATCCACGGGCCCGGGCTTTCCGACAGGAGGGCCCCGGGCCGCATAGAAGCTCAACCACGGAGCCGGAAGCGCCTTCGCAGCAAATATCGGATTCGCGCGGCAGGCCCGGAAGGCACGAAAGGGAAAGGATAGAACAATGTCGAGCGATCTCATCGAAAAGGCTCTCAAGACGGCCGTCGAGACAAAGGACATCGTCTTCGGCGACGGCGTCACCAGCCAGACGGGCGAAATGTTCGCCAAGCTGTTCCCGGGGGCGAAGGCCCTCGTCGTGGCAGATGAAAAACACCTTCGGCGCGACCGGCGAAGAAGTGGTCGCCTCAGGGCGGCAGGGGGTCGAATTCCCGCCCAAGAACCGTATATTTTTCCCAGGAAAGCCGACGCTTTACGGCGACTACAAGAACGTCGAAATCCTGCGCAACCACATCGAGCCGCTCGAGGACGCGGTCGTGTGCTCGATCGGGGCGGGCACGCTCAACGACATTGCTGCTGGCCTCCGGCGAGCTCGGCCGCCCGCACATGAACGTGTGCACGGTCGCCTCGATCGACGGCTTCGCGCCTTCGGCGCGTCCATCTCCCCGCGACGGCTTCAAGATCACCCTGATCGTGCCCCGGCCCCGCCGGCCTTTGTCGCGGACAACGACGTCTGTGCAACGCGCCCAAGCGCCTGACCGCCACCGGATACGGCGACTCATCGAAGATCCCGCCGGCGCGGACTGGATCTCGCCGACGCCCTGGGAATCGAAACCGATCAACGAGTACGTGTGGAACATGGTTCAGGGCTGCTGCGGCTCCCTCGCCGACCCCGAAGCCATCGGGAACGGCGACAAGAAGGCAATCGAGGGCCCCGCGGAGGGCAACCTCATGTCCGGCCTCGCGATGCAGGCCGGCCAGTCCTCGCGTTCGGCCTCCGGCGCCGGCCACCAGTTCTCACACGTGTGGGAGATGGAAGGCCACGGGCTGGATTGGGAGCCCCCGCTTTCGCACGGATTCAAGGTCGGGGTCGGAACGGTCGCCCTCGTGCGCCATCTGGGAGGAGTTCCTCAAGATGAAGGCCGAGGACTTGACGTCGATCGCGCGCTCGCGGCCGTCAAGAGCCCCCGGAGCAGGTCGAATCCCAGGTGCGCGCCGCCCTCAAGCCCCGGATGCAGGAAGAGGCCGTGCGCCACTCCTCAAGAAGAGGACCGAAGGCGAAGAGCTCGTCGCCCGCATCGAGCTGCTCAAGGAGAAGTGGCCCGAGCTGCGCGAGAGGCTGCGCGCCCAGCTCATGGCGCCCGAGGAGATCATGGACCGCCTGAAGACGGTGGGCGCGCCATACCATCCCGAGCTCATTGAGATCGATTGGGAGCGCTTCCGCGAGACCCACTTCAAGGCTCAGATGATCCGCGACCGCTACACCGTCTTCGACATCCTCATCGACCTGGGGGTCTCACGACGCCGTCGTCGAGAAGCTGTTCTCGCCCGAGGGCTTCTGGGGCCGGCACCGCCGCCCCGCGGAGTGACCCGGCCCGTCGAGCTCCCTTCGAACTCCCGCCATCCGCTTTTTCCTTTCTTCCCCAACCCAAGGAGAAAACATATGTCCGATAAGAAATACATCGTCGGCATCGACTACGGAACGCTCTCCGGCCGCGCCATCGTCGTGGACGCCGCGACGGGCGAGCAGCTCGCACGCACGTGACCGAATACCCCACGGCGTCATGGACCGCACCCCTGACCGCCGGCGACAATCAGACCCTTCCGCCTGAATTTCGCGCTGCAGAACCCGGCCGATTACGTCAAGGTGCTGCGCGAGTCGGTTCCCCGCCGCGGTCAAGGACGCCGGGGTGGACCCGGCCGACATCGTGGGCATCGGCGTCGACGCGACGTCGGCGACGGTGTTCTTCACCGACAAGGACGGCGTGCCGCTGCGCGAGAAGCCCGGCTTTTGAGAACAACATCCATGCATACGTCAAGCTGTGGAAGCACCACGGCGCCCAGGATCAGGCCACTCGACTGGTGAAGGTCGCCGAGGCCCGCCGCGAGGAGTGGCTCGGCTGCTACGGCGGGGTGCTCTCCTCCGAGCTGCTCCTGCCGAAGGTCCTCGAGGTCTTCGAGATGGCGCCCGAGGTCTACGAAGAGGCCGACGTGGTGTGCAACCTCCTCGACTGGCTCACCTGGAAGCTGACCGGGACCCTGACACAGTCCGCCGGCGACTCCGGCTACAAGCGCATGCTTCAGGACGGAAAGTACCCCTCCTTCGAGTACCTCGAGGCCGTCAAGCCCGGATTCGGCCGCGTCTTCGAGGAGAAGATGAGCGCCCCCGTCCTCCCGCTCGGCGCGAAGGTCGGCGGTCTGACGAAGGAGATGGCCGAGTTGACGGGCCTGCCCGAGGGCATCGCCGTCGCGTCCGGCAACATCGACGCGCACGTCGTCGTCGCCGGCGCAAACGCCGTCCGCCCGGGCCAGCTCACGGCGATCCTCGGCACGTCGTCCCTGCTATGTGCTCAACGGCGAGGAATACCGCGACTGCCCCGGCGTGTTCGGGATCGTCGACGGCGGCGCCGTGGACGGCTACTGGGGATTCGAAGGCGGCCAGACGGCCGTCGGCGACATCTTCGCGTGGTTCGTCGACAACTGCGTGCCGGGCTCCTACGTGGAGGAGGCCAAGTCGCGCGGCGTCTCGGTCCACGACCTGCTCGTGGAGAAGTCGAAGGGCCAGGAGATCGGCGAGCACGGCCTCGTCGCCCTCGACTGGCACAACGGCAACCGTTCGATCCTCGCGGACGCCCGCCTCCGGCCTCGTCGTCGGCCAGACGCTGACCACCGCGCCCGAGGACGTCTACCGCGCCCTCCTTGAAGCGACGGCATTCGGCTGCCGCGTCATCATCGACAACTTCGAGGAGCACGGGATCAAGGTCGACGAGATCGAGCGCCGCCGGCGGCCTGCTCAAGAACTCGTACTACATGCAGATGCTCTCGGACATCACCCGCCGCCCGATCTCGGTCTCCACGGCCGAGCAGACCGGCGCGCTCGGCTCGGCCGTGTTCGCCGCGGTCGCGGCCGGCGTCTATCCGGACGTCTTCGCGGCCGCCGACGCGATGTCCTCGGTTGAGAAGCGCGCCTACGAGCCGAATCTCGAAGCCTCCGCCCGCTACGACGAGGTTTACGAGATCTACAAGGAGCTGCACGACTTCTTCGGCCGTTACAACGGCGTTTCGCCCATGCACCGGCTGAAGGACATCCGCGCGCGCATCTATCGCGACAGGGACGCCGAGCAGTGATCCGCCTGTCCGAGCTCGCACCGGACGTTCAGGCCTCCGTCCGGGCCACGAGGGAGCGGGTGGCGAGGCTGCACGCCGAGCTTCCCGCCAACGGCCTCGTGGTCTGGACGGCCGGCAACGTTTCCGAACGCGTTCCGGGCGCCGACCTTTTCGTCATCAAGCCTTCGGGCGTGCGCTACAGCGAGCTGAGCCCGGACAACATGACAGTGTGCACGCTGGAGGGGAAGAAGATCGACGACGGGACGCCCGCCTCGCTCAACCCCTCCTCGGACACCGCCGCGGTGGCATACGTCTTTCGGCACATGCCCGAGGTCGGCGGAGTGGTCCACACCCACTCGACCTACGCGACGGCGTTCGCCGCGCTTCACCGGCCGATCCCGTGCGTTCTGACGATGATGGGCGACGAGTTCGGCGGCGAGGTGCCGGTGGGCCCGTTCGCGATCATCGGCGACGATTCGATCGGGCGAGGGATCGTGGAGACCCCAGGTCCTCGCGTCTCGCCTGCGGTGCTCATGGCCAACCACGGCCCGTTCACCGTGGGCAAGGACGCCGAGGCCGCGGTCAAGGCCGCCGCCATGGTCGAGGAGGTCGCCCGCACGGTCGCGACGGCCCAGCTGCTCGGCGACCCTGTGCCGGTGGCCCAAGAGCACATCGACGCGCTTTACCAGAGATATCAGAACGTTTACGGTCAGCGTTAGGGCGCCCGAGCGGCGCCGACGCGCACAGCAACCCGAAAGGAAGCAGTATGGCAAAGATTGCAGTGTTGGGGTCGGGGGATCATGGCCACGGCCCTGTCCTTCCCTGGCCTCGGAGAACGGCAACGAGGTTCGCCCTCGTCGGCACGTTCCTCGACCGCGAAATCATCGATTCGATCCAGAAGACGGGCGTGCACCCGGACCTTGGCCTCAAAGTCAACGAAAGCGTCAAGGCCCACCAGCTGGAAGAGGCCGCCGACGTGATCGCCGACGCCGACGTCGTCATGTGCGGCGTGAACTCCTTCGAATCGAATGGGCGGGCGAGCAGCTGAAGCTCATGCGAAGCCCGGCCAGAAGCTCCTGACGGTGACCAAGGGCATGTGGGCCGACGACGATGGAACGATGCACATCCTGCCGGACGTGCTTCGCTCCTACTTCGACCCCTGAGCTGGCCGAGAGCGTCTCCTGAACGCCATCGTCGGGCCCGTCGATCGCAGGCGAGTTTGCCGTCCACCACGACACGTGCGTGGTGTTCTGCGGTCAGAGCAAGGAGGACGTCGACTACCTGGCCGGCCTGTTCCGGACCGACTACCACCACGTGTGGACGTCGACGGACTCTCGTCGGGCACGAGACCGGCGCGGCCACGAAGAACGTGTACTGTTCGCCGCGGGCTTCGCCCAAGGCATGCTGCGCAAGGCCGGGCAGGGAGAACGACCGCCACGTCATGTACAACCACGGCGCGGCCGCTTTCGCCCAGGGGCAGAAGCTGAGCTGCGCTCCTTCATCAAGCCTCGCGGGCGGCGACCCGAGACGGGCGACGGCCTCGGCGGGTGGGCGACATGTTCGTCACCTGATGGGCGGCCGCAACGTCAAGGCCGGCGGATACGTCGGGAGGGCATCGCCTCTCCGAAGTGCAGGATCGCTACATGAAAGGAGTGACGCTCGAAGGCGTCGCGGCCATCAAGGTCATCGGCAAGGCCCTCGGGCCGCTGACCGAGCGCGGCGTCATCGGCGAGGACGAGTACCCGCTGTGCCGGTTCCTCTACTCGGTCGTGGCTGGAGGACGCGCCGCTCGAGATGCCCTTGGGACAGGTTTTTCAAGGTTTGAAGTGACTCGCGGCGGGGCCGGTCTTTGCACCGGCCCCGCCCTGCCCTGGTGCGACGTCGGCGTCGCCGCACCCGTCCGCAACTGCAGCCGACAGACGCACCTTCCCGCAACAACGCCCCCGCAACAACTGCAGTCAACGACAAAACGCCTCGAAGGCCGACGCCGGTCCGCACCGCAGACGCGCCGAATCACGCACCGTGGCGCCTCCCGAGCCCGCCGTCGCCAACCGCGCAAACCCAATACCCAACCGCATTCAACGTCGAATTGAGGTAGAGGCATGAACTCTCCCGTCACTGTAATCGATTCGTCCACCACCGCCACGAAGGCGATCGTCGTGACACAGAAGCGAAAGGTCCTGGCCCTCGGCAGTGACATCGACCTGCTTTCGCCGGAGCAGGCTTCGGGCGAGCACGACCCGCGTCAGTGGTGGACTTCCACCCGCGACGCCGTCGCCCAGGCCCTCGCTCAATTGACCTGCAGAGAAGCGAGCGCATCGCGGCGTTCGGCATCACGCATCAGCGCGAGTCCTTTGCTCCCTTCGCCGCGGACGGCACGCCTCTGCGCAACGGGATCCTGTGGCTCGACATCCGCGCCGCCGACCAGGTTCAGCGCTACGGCACGCCCGAGATCCACGCGCTCGGGCCGCCCGGCCGACGTCACGCCCGGCCTGTAGCAAGATGGCCTGGCTCAAGGAAAACGAGCCCGAGTCGCTGGCGAAGGCCGACAAGGTCCCACGGTCTCGGCCTACATCGCCTTTTGCCTGACGGGCCAGTGGGTCGATTCGGCCGCCTGCGCCGATTCGCTCAGCCTGTCGAACATCAAGACGCTCGATTACGACGACGGCCTGCTTCAGATCGCGGGCGTGCGGCGCGAGCAGATGGCCGACCTCGTCAAGCCCGGGCAAACCCTCGGCACGCTGAAGAAGTCGGTCGCCGAGGAGTGGGGGATCGGCGAAACCCTGATCGTCGCGGGCTGCGGCGACGGCCAGGCGGCCGGCGTCGGCGCGGCGGCGGTCACCCCCGACGTCGCATACCTCAACATGGGCACGGCCGTCGTGGCGGGCGTGCCGTCCGCCGAATATCGCTACGAAAAGCTCTTCAGAACGGAGGCTGCGGGCGTGCCCGACACCTACGTGCTGGAGCTCGTCCAGAACTCCGGCGCCTACCTTTCCGGCTGGTTCCGCCGCGCGTTCGGCAAGCCGGAGCTGGCCGGGGCGCCCGACCCGGAGCTGGAGGCCCTGGCAGCGGCCCGCACCCCTGGCAGCGGAGGCCTCGTGACGATGCCCTATTGGGGCGCGGTGCAGTCGCCGCACTGGGACCCGATCGCCCGCGGCGCCGTCGTCGGCTGGCGCGGAACCCACGGCAAGGGCTCGATGTACCGCTCGATCCTGGAGGGCATCAGCCTGGAGATGGCCCGCTCGCTGCGCAAGTTGGCGGAATCGACCGGCGTCGAGCTGACAACGGTCCGCGCGATGGGCGGCGGGCTGCGTTCGCCGCTGTGGCGCCAGATCACGACCGACGCGATCGGGCCTGCCGATCACCGGCTGCGAAGAGGAGGAGATCTCCGCGCTGGGCGCCGCGGTCATCGCGATGGCCTCCACCGGCGTGTTCGGCGACGACGACGTCGCCACGGCCGCCCGGAAGATGGCCAGGTTCACCGACGTGACCGAGCCGAACATGGCCAACCACGAGATCTCACAACGAGCCGTCGGCGATCCAGGACAGGCTCTACGAGAATCTGCGCGAAACCAATGCGCGGCTTTACGAATTTTCACGCAGCACCCCTGACGCCGAGCTGACAGGCGGCGAGGGCTGATCCAACCGCTCAAGGAGAAAAACATGGCATCCGCAAGCGTCGATGGCCCCTGGTCATAGCCATCGACTCTGTCCACGACGTCCACCAAGGCGATCATCGTCGATGTCGAGGGAAACGTCATTTCGCTGGGCAGGCGCGAAATCGCGCTGCTCGCCGGAGCAGGGCTTCGGCGAGCACGACCCGCGCCAGTGGTGGACTTCCACCCGCGAGGCGGTCGGCGAGGCCGTGGGCAAACCTGACCCGGCTGAGAAGGAACGCATCAAGGCGTTCGGCATCACGCATCAGCGTGAGTCTTTCGCCCCCTTCACCGCCGACGGCACACCGCTGCGCAACGGGATCCTGTGGCTCGACATCCGCGCCGCCGACCAAATCCTCAGGTACGGCACGCCCGAGATCCACCAACTCTCCGGCAAGCCCGCCGACGTCACGCCGGCCATCTACAAGATGGCGGGTCAAGGAGCATCAGCCGGACCTGCGCGAGCGCCGAGAAGATCACGACGGTCTCCGGCTACATCGCCTTCTGCCTGACGGGCAGTGGGTCGATTCGACCGCCTGCTCCGACTCGCGCTCGGCCTTTTCGATATCGCCAAGCTCGATTACGACGACGGCCTCCTGGAGATCGCGGGCGTGCGGCGCGAGCAGATGGCCGACCCCGTCAAGCTTTCCGGCCAGACCTCGGCGCGCTCAAGCCCGAGCTCGCTGAGGAGTGGGGGATCGCCGAGATCCTGATCGTCGCCGGCTGCGGCGACGGCCAGGCGGCCGGCGTCGGCGCGGCGGCGGTCACCCCCGACGTCGCCTATCTCAACATGGGCACCGCCGTGAACGCCGGAGTCACGTCCCCGAGTACCAGTTCGGCCAGGTTCACTGCACTCGCGGGCGGCATCCCGGACACGTACATCCTCGAGGTCCTGCAATCCTCCGGCAACCACTCGCCACATGGTTCCGGCGGGCGCTCGGCAAGCCGGAGCTGGCGCGCCCTGACCCGAGCTGGAGGCCCTGGCTGCGGCCCGCACCCCCGGCAGCGGCGGGCTCGTCACGCTCCCGTACTGGAACGCCGTCCAATCGCCCTACTGGGAGCCCGTGGCCCGCGGCGCCGTCGTCGGCTGGCGCGGAACCCACGGCAAGGGCTCGATGTACCGCTCGCTTCTGGAGGCGATCTGCATCGAGATGTCGCGTTCGCTGCACGCCATGGAAGAGGCGACCGGGGTCAAGCTGACGGCGGTGCGCGGCATGGGCGGCGGGCTGCGTTCGCCGCTGTGGCGCCAGATCATGACCGACGCGATCGGCCTGCCGATCACCGGCTGCGAGCGAGGAGGAGATCTCGCGCTGGGCGCCGCGGTCATCGCGATGGCCTCCACCGCGTATTCTGGCGACACGTCGATTGCGACGGCCGCCCAGAAGATGGCCCAGTTCACCGACAAGAGCGAGCCGAACATGGACGAGCACGAGGTCTACGCCGAGCTCGGCGAGATTCAGGGCCGCCTCTACTCGAACCTCAAGGAAACGAACGATCTGCTCCACGAGTTCGCCAAACGTCACCCCGACGCCGAGCTGGGAGCCGGAGGAATAGGAGAAGACATGCCGAAAGTCGCGATACTCGGCGCGGGGCCATGGGGTCGGGCCTGGCCAACGCCCTCGTCGAAGCCGGTGGACGTCAACCTGTGGGCACGTGGCTGGACGACCATCTCATCGACGCCATCGAGGAGGGCCGCCCGCATCCGCGCATCAACGTGGTCATCTCCGGCAAGGTCCGCCCGTTCCGCTCCGCCGGCCTGGAGGATGCGCTTGACGGCGTCGACGTCGTCGTGGTCTCGGTGGCCTCCCAGGGCGTTCCGAAGGTGACCGAGATGGCCCTGCCCGGCATCGCCAAGGCGAAGGCGCTGTGGCTGACGTCGAAGCGGGTTCATGCCGGTCGACGGCAAGATCCTCCTCTGCCCGAGGGGATCCGCTCGATCGCGGAGGCCGCCGACGTCGAGCTTCCGCCGATCGTCGCCATCGCCGGGCCGGTCAAGGCCAACGAGTGCGCGGCCGGCGAGCCTACGGCCACGATCTTCGGATGCAAGAGCCGCGACGTCGCCGTGGAGTTTGCGCGCGCCGCTCGCTCGGAGCACTACTGCATCGAGGCCACGGACGACGAAGTGGGCGTGGAGATCTGCGCGCCGATGAAGAACGTACGCGATCATAGTGCCGGCATCGCCGACGGCTGGGGAGAAGACGGTGCCCTCTCATCACAACCTCAAGGCCGCGACGTTCAACGAGGCGGTGCGCGAGATGTCGATTCTTTCGACGGCGAGGCTGATCCCCGCCACGGCCTCACGGCCCTGCCGGGCGTCGGCGATCTGACGTGACCGCTGTCCGGGCGCAACAAAGGTCTACGGCGCGCATCGGCGGCGGCGAGGGGCTGCCAGCGGCGCGCTCCAGGCGATGACGGAGCTGGAGCAGACCGTCGAGGGCGTGCTGGCCTTGCTGCTGGCGATCTCCCCGTGGAGCAGTCCGCCCCTGCAGATCAAGGATCGCCCTGCCGTTGCTTTATGCGGCGCGGCAGATCGTGGAGGAGGACGTCCCGGACTATGCCGCGGTGCTCGCCCGCGCGGTCCTGCCTCCTGCCGTGAGCGCCTGGAGCCCGCCTGAGGCTCTGGCTGTTGATGCTTGAGCTGCGAGGCCCGGAGCCGCGGCAGGCCGGGCTGTCAAGTCCTGACTGTGAGGCCTTGACTGCAGCGGGCTTCAAACTGTGGCCGCCGCCGGTAGCGTCTCATTGCCCTAGGGCTAGGCGACGAAGGCGGCTGAACTGGGTCCCTCCAAACAGCTGGCTGTTTCAAACCGTGGGCGGGTGCGAAATCGCACCCGCCCACGCCGTCTGCCTGGACCTTTCGCCGGAGTCCTTGCGTCCCGGAGGCCGCCTGTGTCTTCGCGACGGCCCCCGGCCTTCATAGCGGTGGGTCAGTCCAAACCTGAACAACGGAAATGTTGGAAACCCGAGCATTCGTGGGAGCAGCCAAGGAGTTGGCCGGCTGGTTTTACCAGTCGGTTGGGAGGGGCGTTGCTTTCTTTTTTGTTTGGCAGGGCTTTCTAGGCCAGGGTGTGTGTGTCCGGATGTTGTTTTTTGGTAGTGACTTTTTGTAGTCGTCGCCGATGCTGAATCCGGGGGCGGGTTCGAAGCAGTAGGTCGCGGTGTCTCCTGCTTTGTCTCTGCCGAGTATGAATTCAAGCCAGTAGATCCCGACGTCGAGCAAAGTGATGGTGCCGACTCCTTCAAATGTGAAGGACTCTCCCAAGGCAAGATCGGCACCCGCGAAGGCACTTTTATCATCTGGGCCGCGATCGATGATCGACCCTACGATTCGTGCTCGTTTGTGCCATCGTTCAATTCGGAGTTCACCTACGGATACTGCGACTTTGCGGCGGGAATCGACATAAAATTGTCCGTAATGTCCGCTTCTTGCATGAATTTTGATGCCGGGGCAGCTGGAAGGGGTGTTTTTCTTTATGAAAACGTGGGTGCTTCTGGACTGAGTGTTTGTGTGAGGAATCCGGAGACGTAGACGATCCGTATGCTTGCCGCCAGAGCCAGGAGGCTGATCAGGGCGGCGAGGACTTTCCGGCGTTTCTTCATCGGTTTTCTGTCCTCCTTGAGTAGTTGTTTGACTTTCATGGACTGCGTTGGTTTTACCAGTCGATTGGGAGGGGTGTTGTTTCTGGCGAGGCTGTAGGCCAGGGTGTGTGTGCCCGGATGTTGTTTCTTGGTAGTGGCTTTTTGTAGTCGTCGCCGACGTTGAACCCGGGAACGGGTTCGAAGCAGTAGGTCGCGGTGTCTCCCTGCTTTGTCGTTGCCGACGCGTGAATGCGAACCAGTCCATTTCGACGTCGAGCAAAGGATGGTGCCGACTCCCTTCAAATGTAAAGGACTCTCCTCGGCAAGATCGGCGCCACCTCCCTCAGCTGCGTGACGTTGCGAAGTTTGGCCCGCATAGATGCCGATTGTGGCGCGTTTGTGCCAGCGTTCGATCCCTAGGGCTGGAAACTCAATTTGTGCATCCAGTTAGTTCGGGGACGAAGCACGCCTCTGCGTGTACCGCTGGTGTCGCCCGCTCTATAGCGTGATGCCGTCGCAGCGAAACGGATCGCCTTTCTTAGTGAAGACGCGGGTGTTCTGGGCTGGATAGTTGTGTGTGAGGAATCCGGAGACGTAGACGATCCGTATGCTTGCCGCCAGAGCCAGGAGGCTGATCAGGGCGGCGAGGACTTTCCGGCGTTTCTTCATCGGTTCATCTCGCTTTCTTTATCCCAGTAGGCGATGAAGCCGGGCGCGGGACAATTGAAAGGTCGCCGTAGGGACCGCCGCCTACGGCAAAGGGAATGACGATTGGATTGACGTACATGAGAGGTGAAGGCCCCTGACCCCGGATGGTCGATGCATTCGCCCGCTTCCAAGTCGCGATATATCGACGTTACACGGGAACTGTCAGGCGTATCAACGCTATCGGCGGGGTACCCGCCCTGCAGGGTAACCGTCATTCTTCCGTCGGAATAGCGAATATTCGAGACGGTGTAGGACGGCTGATTCCCAATCCCGGGGCGAAAAACCGAGGATTCGGACAATCCGACGATGCGCGCCTCTGATCTCTTCCATGACGAAAAGAGCTAGGATGCAGAGTGAATACGCTGGCCGAGCGCCTCGGAAACTCCGGTGTGCAGTCGGCGAATTCTCTGTAGGCTTCGTCGAGGGATGGATGGCCGAAGGCCGGGACCGGGCACGGCGTTTCGACGTCGTCGTAGACCTCGGACAGAGAGTCGAGGCCCTCTCCGAGGTCGTCCATTTCGTCTTCGTCGATGGCGAACTTGCTCATTTTTCTCCCATTCGCATGAATCGGATTGCCCGTCGGCAAACCGGCGTGAACGACGTATGAGATGAACCTACACGCACTTCGGACGAAATCTAGAGGTTTCACAATGTGGAATCTGTCGTTAGAATGCGCCCGTCCGACCTACTTTTAAAGCGCGCGGCAATGCGTTCTAACTGTGCATGCAAGCGGCGAGGTGAAGGCGACCCGAACGCTGGACTTTGAAAAACCTCCGTACGGACGCCATTTTCTGTTTGTGTATTGCGTGGTATGGATTAGTCTCTGCCGTCGGCGGGAAGGTCGGTGGCTCCGCTAGAAAGTTCCGCGAGCAAGGGTTGATGTGGGCAAACGATCTGACCAACCAGGGTGAGACGAACCGGGGTGCGAATGCCGCCAAGACGGCCAAGCCGCTTGGCCCTCCTCCGCCGAAGCGGGCGTGGTTCAAGGCGAGGCCAAAGCCGCGCTCGGCCCAGCGACCCAGCCGCCACGGCGTGGCCGCGGACTCGGGGTCCCTGACGAGCACGCTGCGTCTGGCCACGGCATGCGCCGAGATCGACCTCGATGCGCTGCCGCCCGAGCGATTCAAAGCTCGTCCTCGTCACCGCACTGCCGACGCCGGCCGGCGAGGGAAGACGATACGTCGATCGGCTTGGCCGACGGATTGGCGCACATGAGCAAGCGTCCGGTGCTCGCCTTCGCGAGCCCTCGATGGGGCCGGTGTTTCGGCATCGCGGGGCGGCGCCGTCGGCGGGGAAGGCCCCAGGTCACGCCCGGCGACGAGATCAACCTCCACTTCACCGGCGATTTTGCGGCCATCGCCGAGGCCAACAATCTGCTCGCCGCGATGGCGGACAACGCACTGCATTTCGGCACTCGCGATATCGACCCGCGCACCGTCGCCATCCGCCGCTCGATCGATATGAACGATCGCTCCCCTGCGCGACGTCGTCACGGGCCCGGCGGGCGGCTCGCGGCGGTCGCGCGAGTCGGGCTTCGACATCACCGCGGCCAGCCGGGTCGCGGCGACCTTCTGCGTGGCCGACTCCCTCGACGACCTGCGAGATCCGGCTCGCATCGTCGTCGCAGGTCCTCGGCCGGCGATTCCGTCACCGCGGCGGACCTCGGCGCCGTCGGCGCAATGACGGCGATCCTCAGGGACGCGCTGCGCCCAACCTCGTCCAGACCCTCGAAGGCAACCCGCCCCTGGTACGGCGGCCCCTTCGCCAACATCGCCCGCTGCACGAACTCGGGTGATCGCCACCAAAGGCCGCGCCTCAAGCTGGGCGACGCCGTGACTCGAGGCTGGCCCGCGCCGACCTGGGCGCGGAGAAAATTCTTCGACATCATCGGGCGACCGCCGGGATCGCCCCTGACCTCCACCGTGGTCGTCGCAATATGCGCGCGCACGGCATCACGGGGCGTGGCGCCTGCGGACCTGGAGGAGGAGAACGCCGCCGCGGTCCGCGCGCGCGGTCAACCTGCGCCGCCACTGCGAATCTCCGAGGTCCTCGCCCAGCCCGTGCTCGTGCGGTCAACCGGTTTGCCGCGATACGGAGGCCGAGATCGCGGCTGTCCGGCGAGCCTGTGGCCGACCTCGGCATCGACGTCGTCCTCACCGACCACTTCGGCCGGGGAGGCGCTCGATCTCCCGACGCCGTCGTAGTCGCTGGCTGGCCGAGCATCGCCAAGAGCGCATACCGCTTGGCGGATTCCCTGGAAGATAAGGCGCGGGCCGTCGTCACCAGGGTCTACCGCGCGCGACGTGGTCTTTCGAACCCGCGGCGGCTGGCCCGAGCGCAACGAGCGAGTCCGGCACGCAGCTGCGCCCGTGTGCATGGCCAAAACCCAATACTCGCTCTCGAGCCGACCTGACAGCGCTCGGCGCCTCGAGGGCTTCACCGTGCCGATCCGGCGAAGTGCGGCCTCGGCCGCGCGCGGGCTTCGTGGTGCCCATCTCAGGCTCGATCATGACGATGCCGGGCCCGCCCAAGCGCCCTCGGCCTGCGACATCGACGTGGTCGACGCGATCGAGGGAATGCACTGAGAACTGCTGAGGGATTCCAAACCGGGCTCGGGATTGCAGCCCATGCCCGGGGCGCTCGTCTTCCGGTTTTCAGTCCTGCGCGGGCCTCCAGCCCGTACTCTGCCTGCGCTCGGTGAGAGTAAATCCGGACAATCGAATAACCCCGCCAGTCCTTTCGGACGACGAACCATGCACCGAGTCTACGAGGGGACTATCCAGCAGGCGGTGCAAAGGCCGGGACTCTCATTACAGGGAACTTATCTGGGCAACCGCGATCGATCCAGCATCGGAGTGCCGCCATTTAAGCCGTGGGGCGCCGTGGAAAAGAACTGCCAAGGCGATGGGCGATTTCCAGCAAGTTCGCCGACTGGACGCATGGCGGACGGTTGGGACTCGGATCGGTTTGGGTCGCTGTTCTTGTGCACGCATTTTCTTTTGCATCTCAACAATCAGTCGGTTGCCGACTCTGCGGCGACGACGGTTGCATTGCAGCGCACTGCCACCGCGACTGGCACCACGCCGGAGGAAGCCCAACGAGCCACCACTATATCGGCCAGGCTGGCTGACGTCATAAACGCGCGTCTTGAACGGTGCTCCTCCGAAAGCGCGAGCGGCTGCCAGAAATCGACGGAGCGGTCCTGGCCGCCGCCGAGATTTTCGCGCGGATGCCGTGCTGAGACGGGCGGACGACGCTCTGTGTCGTGGGAAGCAGCCTTCGATCTCGTTCTCGCATTCCTCGATCGCCTGCGGTACGCGGCGGAAATCCGCCAAACAGTCGGCGAGAAGGCGCGGAGCTCCATCGATGAGCCCCTGCGCACCGCCGCCAACGAATTGGTCCTAACCGACCCTGAAGACAGACCGGCTGGACCGGATGCAAACGAACTGGCGGACCGGGCAAATGAACCGGCAAGAGATCCTGAAGAGCACCTTCCAGGAAACGGAGACGAGAACTCTTCCCGGAGGCAATTGCTCGGCGAGGCGCTCGATCAAATTCGGACGCTTGGCAAAGCGGCACTCCGCGACGATTGCCACCCGCAACAGTCCTACAAGCATATGCAGACGGAGGCGAACCTCGAAGGCCATCGATGCTTCTGGCAGCGCTTTTGGTCGACATTACGGAAGCTCTTGGCCCCGATCATACCAACACGGTCACGGTGCGCGCGTCAATCTTGCCTGTACGGTTATGCTGCTGCGAAGACCCAAAGTGCAATAGAAATATACGAGGCTTTGCTTGCAGATCCGGAACCGGTCAACACTCCTGAAGAAGACCCGTCGCTCGTCCTGGTGCGTACACGGCCTACCTGTATTGCAGCGGGAATGCTCAGAAAGCCGTCGCCATATTCAGGATTCTTCTTCCGAGTGGACCTGGTCCCCGCCTGACCACCTTGACGTGCTCAGCACGCGCAACAACCTGGCCAGAATGCACTTGACGTAGAAACTGGGGGAGGCTTTTATTGAACTGTTTGAGTCCCTTATTGCCGACCAGATTCGAATCTTGATGACCTGTTCTAGCGCTCATCACGCGAAGCAACCTGGCTGAAGCTATATATTGCGCGAAAAGAGGAGAAGGCGAAGAGTTTGCGCGAAGATTTCCACGGTTGCAAGGCCTGGCCTCGGCTTCGACCACCTGGAACATCCACTCATGCGAGGCGATCTCGCCAGCTTACATGGGAGCGAAGGAGTAGAAGGCGGTGCTTTGTTTCAAAGATTTGCTTGCCGACCAGACCCGGGTCTTGGGCTTTGATCATCCCACACATTCATCACGCGAGATAATCTTCGCCAGCCTACATGTGCGGGAAAGGCGGAGAAGGCGCGGTGAGTTTGCGCGAAGATTTGTTTATCAGTAAGGTCCGGTCTCTCTCAGCCCAGACCACCCTGGATACTTATCGTGCGGGCAACCTCGCTGCAGCTTACACGCGTGCGGAAAGGCGGAGAAGGCGGTGAGTTGTTTGAAGATTTACTTGTCAGCTGTGGTCCGGCCTTCTCAGCCCAGACCACCCTTGGATGTACTCTGCACGCGAAACAGGTTGGGAAATGTATACGTACTTGCGGGAAATTCTGAAAGCCTCAGTGTATACGAGGCTCTTCTGGCTGACCAGACTTCGGATTTTGGCCCTGAGCACCCTGGATGATTAACACGCAAAAGCTCTCGCCAGAGTGCGTAAAGTAGCGCGATAGTGACCTTTCATGGAGCTATCGCGCCATAAGCGTGGAAGATGGGCGGATATGCCCGTGTGCGCAGCGAAATTGTTCCCGGCCCGGTTCAAGGCATGTCGATGGCGGCATGACTACTATTCGCCGAATTCGAGATCGTCACGGAAATGGTACTGCTGCGAATACGTTTTGTGTGTAGAGTGTTTTATTGTAAACGTGTCCTATCTTTCTGATCCATTGAAGTTGACGAGTACACAATTAGTTCCTTTTGGCCAATACTTTTAAGTTCTTTAATGGATTTTTCTTTTCTGCTGATGGTCTGCTTTGTTTTCTAGTTTCCCGTTCCTTTTCTTTATTAGTTTCTTTAATAGAGCAATAAGCTCTGTTGTTCCTCAGTGGTCTTCGTTCTTCTTTGATTCTCTGCTGTCCTTGGAATTTCCTTTCCAGTTCATCCATCGCTTCCCTTTAGCGCAGCGTCGCCGATAGCACAGTGAATTCACTGAGCGAGAGTTGCTCGGTTTGAGCGCGTTCGCAGACTTGAAGAGGCACTCCAAAAGACGGTTGTAGAAAACCTCTGCGTAAGCGTCGGTCGCGACGCCGCTCTTTTTCCTCCAAGGTGTTCTTTCAATGAAGTCAAGAAAATTTCGGTCTCTGTATTGAGCTTTTACAATTCCATAGTTATGCTGGGGGTCTGCTCAAAGATAACAGGGCAGCCACAGTGCTTTCTAAGTTGTTTCAGTGCGGAGTGCGGAAGCGGTTGTTCCTGTCGTCCGGCTTTCCTGAAAGCGGCTTTCGTTACCTTGCGCTCTGAGAGGGTTTCGGCGAGGCTTTCCTCCCGCGAGAAGGTGCCGATGGTTTGGGCCCGAGGATCCTGGTCTGGTCGTCCAGAAGAGACTGAAACATGGCGATGGCTTTCTGATAGTCCCCCAAACGCTGTAGGCGCAGGCGAGACTGCCGCGCGTGTCCAGAGTGTCAGGGTGTGTCAACGCCCAGGAGCGGAACTGGCTGTCCGGACGGCCTGAATCAATGGCTTTCTGGGATTTCCTGAGACGGCGGGCGCGCGCAAGATTGCTGCGCGGTCAGCGCTCGGTGCAATGGTCTGCCGAGGACCCGGGCTTGTCGGCGATCAGCTCCTCGGAGAATCTCGATAGCCTTCGCCCGTACTTCCTCCGACGGCGTTGCAGTGATGTAGGCCAGATTGCTGCGGACGGCCAGCGTGTCGGGGTGGTCTGGGCCGAGGACCCGGATTCGTCGGGAAGCAGGGCGTTGAGTTTCAGGGCCTTTCTTGAACTTGCCCGCGTCCATGTACGCCCTGGCAGCCCGTTGCGCGCTCAGAGTGGCGGGATGGTTTTAGCCGAGGGCGCGGTCGACGTCGCGGACGAAGCCCTTGAGCAGGTCACCGATCGCTTGCTGAGTGCGTCCCGTCTGAAGGTAGGCTTTTCGGCAAGGTTGCCGCGTGCGCCGAGCGTGTCGGCGTCGTCAGGGGCCGAGGGACCGGCTTGGTCAGCCGTAAGGGCTTCGAGGATGCTGACGGCGCCCCTCGAAGTCTCCTGTCTCCATGTGCGCTTCGGCGAGATTGGCCAGCGTGTCGAGGGTGTCGGGTGGTCGGGGCTGAGAGCCCCTGAGCCGCCGGCAAAAAGGGTTTCGTAGGCGTCGATGGCTTCATGGTTTCTCCTCCTGTTTCTCTGTGGGGCCAAGGCGAGGCAGTATGGCGAACGTGTCCGGATGATCGGCCCTCATACGAGCTGACGAGTTTCTGACAGCGTCTTCAAAAGATCGCGATTTGCGGGCTGCTGCCGATCATGTTGAGGCATTATCGTGTTGTCTACGAGTCCGGAAAACGCTTGGGAGATTTGGGATGCAGGATTCGCGGGAGAGGAGCGCGCCTCCCTCGTCCCGTTCGACGACGGCGTTGAGCTGATGACCATGTCGAGAAACGTTGGCGCTGGGCTTCTGTCGGCGGCCGCTCCTTCAGGCGTCGGTGATCTCCAGCATTTTGACGACGGCGCGCTTGACGGCGTCGAACAACGACGGATTCACGTAGTCTTGGCGAAAGGCGCGCCCTTGAAGCTCGTGGATGCTGATATAGCGGCCGTCGGCGGAGGGCGTAATGAGAGGAGATGGCCTTGAGCGCCCGGTGCGCAATCTGTTCGCTCGCGCCTGTCTGATACAGCCAGTGCCGGGGCACGCCTGACGGCGCTAGCAGGCCAGAGGCTTCGCCAGCTGCAAGAATGCCGCGCTGGCGTGGGCTGCTGTTTGCCAGCCGCTGGCGCTGTCCTTCGCCAGATGATCCTGCACGGCTTGGCGGGGCCGCGAGCAGGCCGTGCGCAAGGGCGGGAGAAGTCGTCGGCGGGCTGGGAGATCGCCGTCGTAGCCACCGCTGACGGGCCAGTCGGCGGGGCCTACCGCTTCCAAAACTCCCGCAGGTTCGCGAGGTAAGTTGTCCAACCTCAGCCCGATCATTTGATCGTGGTTGCGGCCGTTCCAAGGCGACGGGCAGGTCCCCGCGTTTCGGGCCACGCGGGCCGCGCCGTCGGGGTCGTTCACGCCGGTGTCAATCAGGAAAGCGACCGACTGGGGCCGCATAAACCTCCCCGTCGTGTCAGGGGCTGCTCGACGGCTCACCGGTGTTCTCGTTGCCGTGGTTCGCGTCAAAGCTTCTTCGCTGCTCATGTTGAAACTCCCGTCGCTGTCTGCACTTGTGGGCCTCACCGTTTGCATTGTAGCGCTTGTCATCGCCCGTGTCGGCGCATTCCTGCCACGCTTGCGCGGTACTTTTGTCGCCGCCGCGTTTGCCCAGGCTTTCCGTCGCCGCCGGCATTGGCTTTGGCGACCTTCGGCGGCGACGCGCAGGAGCTCGTCATACAGGCCTCGCGCCGTCGCCCTGACTCCTTGGCGTTGGTCCGCCGCGTCCGATCAAGGTCAATCGACCGGACTGCCCAGCGAGTTCCTGGCGAACATCCCGCTCTTGGCTTCTTCGGCGCTTCCGCTGACCACGGAAATCCATCATCCACTGAGGTCCAGCCAATCGGAGGCTTTGATCGAGGTCACTTGCGGTTTTCTCGTCTCCATTTCGTTCTTAAATAGTCAGTTCAGCGGAATGGCGTGTTTTAGGGTGGTCGAGGCCGAGGATGAGTGTGGTCGGCTAACAACCAGGTACATTTTGACGGCCTTTCGGGAGTCGCCCGCCTCCATGTACGAGTAAGCGAGGGTTGTTAGCGGACAGTGTGTAGCCATGGTCAGGCCAAGAATCCGAGTTTGCCGGCTAATGGGCCTCGTCTACGATGGCCTCGTGGAGATTTCCAGCCAGGCATGCGGTATGAGGCTCGTGTATGAGTGTGTCAGTGGTCGGTCCGGAGCACCCGAGTTTGGTCGGTTAATAGAGCCCGCTCATTTCAATGGCTTCCGGGAGATCTTCGGCAATGTAGTGGGCGATGGCGAGGTTGTTTCGTGTGGCGAATGTGTTTAAGTGGTCGCGCCGAGGATGCTCATTTGTCGTTCAGGAGCGACCTTCCGTTGATTTCAATGGTCAGGGGTCTTCGGGGTTTCTGCATACGCGTTGGCAGTTTTTTTTCGTGTGGTGAATGTGTCGGATGTTTGGGGCCGAGAACGGGTTTTGGTTTTGCCAAGGCCGGTATATGCCAATGGCTTCTCGAGCTTCTCCGCTTGATCGTATGCGGTGGCGATTAGCTTCTGCGTGGCGAAGGTACTGGGTGGTCGGGCCGCAGTCCGAGCCATGTCCGAAAGTAGGGTTTCGAGCGTGTCAGATGGCTTTCCGAGCTTCCCGCGTCCATGCATGTGGTGGCGATCGTTGCGTGCGAGTGTATGAAGATGGTCAAGCTGAGGAGCGGATCAGTCCGCGAAGAGGGTTTCGAACATGCTGATGGCTTCAGCTCTCAGGTGTTGTAGGCGTAGTGTGATTGCCGCGTGCAAGCCGCGTGCGGGGTGGTCAGCCGAGGACCTGTGTGAGATCGGGGAGCACGGTCTCGTACACATGTCGATGGATTCTTGAACTTTCCGCATCCGGGTATTGCTTCGCGAGGTTGCTTCGTGAGGAAAGCGTGTCAGTGTGGTCAGGGCCGAGGACGCGTGTCCCTGTCCGGTCAGGACGGCCTCTGCCATGTTCTACTAGCTTTCGTTTTCCGGCAATGCTGTATGTGTAGGCAATTTTGTTGCGCGTAGTGTGACGCGTCATGTGGTCCGCCGGAGGACGGGCCCAATGGTCAGATGGGATTCGATACGCCCGCCTCAAAAGGCTTTCTGGGTTGCCTGTGTCCTGTATTCGTCGCCGAGGTTGCACTTTCGTCGAGGTGTGGGTGGTCGGGCGGGTGCGTGCTGCTCGGTTGTGTAGGGCTCGTATTTTTCAGCGCGTCTACGAGGTTCTCCTGTCTTTCCGTGAGAGTTTAGGACTTGCATTCGTCAGGGTGAAGCGCGTCTGGTTGCGCAGGCTCGGTCGTTCCTTGGCAGCGATGCGCCTGGTGTCGGCCTGCAAGGCCATGCGCAGTCCGCAGGCGGCGTGAGATCAGAGAAGCAGCGAATGTCGCGTGGAAGGCTCTCGATGGATTGTCAGCCGACGGCGGCGTCCGGCCAGGCTGTCGGCGCGCGACCTTTATCGAAAGGTAAAGAAAATGCGTATACAAGAACACCGGATTCCATAAACCGATCCTAGCCCGAGTCGCAGGACTGTCGCCACGGCTTGGGTGAAACCTGCACTCTGCTTTCCGCTTCCCTCGGCTGACTTGCCTGCAAAGAAGCTTCGGGCTTCCCATCCTTTGGTTTGCTCCGGCTTGGGCCCTCGTCGGCACCCGCAAGGAAATTTCCACATCTTTATCGAGGCTGACCACACCTCTGTCTTGGAGTTGCACGCGGTGTCCAGGTGCCGCCCTCGTAATTTGGCAAAAGCAGGAAAAACTCATCGGTGAAACGCCGTTTCGTCTTTTGACGGCGTCCCTCCGCGGTGCCCTGGTCACCAGCCAGTTGATTCTAGCCAGCAGCGTGCTGCTGGTTCTTCTGCCCTGCCCTGCCTGGTCCCGTAAAGACGCAGGAAATTGAGATGGCGAGTGTGTTGGTGGTTATCTGTCGGCGAGGACGCAGGGTGAGGAGGTCGTCTAGGAGTGGCCTCCGTACACGTTGATTGTGTGCTGTCTGGAGTGTCTCCCCAGCGTAGTGGAGGCTCCGGCGAGGCACTGCTGCGCGCGTTGGCGGAGGTGCTGTCGGGGTGGTCCCAAGTCAGGACCACGGGTGCGGTCGTCAGAGGGTTTCGTACATGTCGAGTGCTTTTTGAGCCGACCTTGCTCCTGCACTCGTGTGCGGCGCAGGGTTGCTTGACTGCGTGTGGAGTGTGTCGGGGTGGTCCAGCGAGGTGATTGCGAGTTTACCGGTCAGTGAGGAGGTTGCACATGTCGCGGCTTTGTCGAGACGCGCCTGCAGTGGTGGCGAGGTTGTGGTGTGCGAGGTGGGGTCGGGGTGGTCCGCTGAGGATGCGAGTTTGGTCGGTCAGGAGGGGTTGGTACATGTCGATATGGCTTTGTCGAGACGCGTCTCCCTGTGTGCGGTGGCGAGGCTGTGGCGTGTGCGGGTGTGTCGGGGTGGTCGGGGCGGAGTCGGAGTTGGTCGGTCAGGAGGGGTTTCGCACATGTCGCTGGTTTCAGCGCATCAGAGACGCCCGCCTGCCCGTGATGCCGGTGGCGAGCGCGGCGCGTTGCGGAGCGCGGGAGTGGTCAGGGCCGAGGATGCAGGTACGTGTGTGTCGGCCGGTCAGGAGAAGCTGCGTGCCGATGGCTTTGTCAGGGAACGCCCCCGCCTCACTCGTCGTGCGGTGGCGAGGTTGTGGCGTGTGCGTGTGTGTGTCGGGGTGGTCAGGGCCGAGGTTGCGAGGGGTCTGGCGGTCGGTCAGGAGGTCGTGCGTGTCGATGATAGCTGTGCCGAAGACCGCTGGCCTGCCCGATGTGCGGTGGCGAGCTGCGGCGCGGTGGAGTGTGTCGGGGGTGGTCCGCGAGGATGTCGTGAGCGCTGTCCGGAAACCTTGGCGATGCTGGGGTTGGGCGGTTTGCGGACGCTTATCGGTGAGGCGATAGATTGTGTCGTTTATGATTCCGGCGACGTTCGACAACAGGTCGGTGCAGGGCCTCGTGGGGAGAATGAGTGCGCTGTCCGCTGTTGTTGTTCTGCGCGATGGCTCCGGAGGTGGTCGAAGCCATGCCGGGTGCGGCGTCGGCGCGCTGGGCGTCGCTCCTTTGAGGCCCGTCAGTATGTCGATGTTCTTATCCAGCGAGTGACGACCGCTTTCTCCAGACTGGCGAAAACCTCGGGTTGTTTGTTGTAGTCTAGCGGCAGTTCGCGCCCTCAGGCCGTGGATGCGGACATAGCGCCCGTCCTGGGACGAGGTGCAGAGGAGTGGGCTCAAGCGCCCCCAAGGATTGCCGGGCAGTCGGCAATCTCGTGCCGATTCTGATGCAGCGGGGCCGGGGAACGCCGGAGGCGCTCAGAAGGGCCAGGGTTGCCAGCTGCACGGACTTGCCGCTGCGGCTGGGCAGGCTCCTCCTGCACGCTGCGCGGTCCTTGTCAAAGCCGCGCATGTCCGGCGCGCCGATCGGCAGGCCATGCACGCAGAGCCGCGATGCACGGGCACGGATAATCGTCATCGCCCGGCAGACGGCTTCAGCGACCTCGTTGCTCGGTGGCCTGCTCAGCTCAAACGGCTGAGGTACTCAAAGTCTGTCGTCGAGTACCCGTTCACTTCAATGGTCCCCGCGAAGCTTGGGCCGGAGGCTGGCAGGCAGGTCTCGAGGCGCTGCCGGGCGGGCCGCGCTGGTGCCGCCCGGTCGGTCCGCTCGGGGACGAAGGCGACCGACTGGGGTCGTGGTGAACATGCCCACGGGAACGAGGGATCCCAGCGCCGGGGTCGTAGCCTGGCGCATGGTCGTCATGCGAAGGACACGTCAAAACCGTCACTGCGGGGCACCAGGCGCGGCCGGTCGTCGATGTCCTCGACACGTTGTCGAACACTGGTGCAGCCGGTCTCACTTCGGATGCTGGAGACGGCTCACACGCGCGCGGGCGGAGAGCGCTCAGGGTCGCCCTTGCTGTCCCGTCTCGTCGATTCCCACTTTCATGGGCCAGTCCTCCCAAAGCCCGCCACGGCCTCGCTCGCGGGTGGAGTGCGTCCGTCCACGCCACCAGGCCACTGGACTGTTTCTACATCTGCAGTCGTAAGCTGCGGCGGCTGAGACTTTGCCCACACGCATCCCACCCCACACAATCGTCTACCCACAGACCACGAGCCCGCATTGTCGCCGTCGGACGAAAAGCGTCGTCCAACCGAACGACCCGCATCGATGTCGCAGACCGGCTTCAAAAGCCTCGTCCTGCCCTGTCCGCGATTCCGGGCCGGGCCCAGCGCTGCCGGCCGAGCTTAGCCTGCTCCTCTCGAGTATCGATGAAGCCGGCACGCCCGACCCTGAGAGCCAAAACGAATCGGCTGCCGGCTCATTCTCCTGAGACCGCTCTCGGCCTTGGCCCTGCGATGGGCGACAATCTCCAATGCTTTCACTGACTCTTCACAAGAGTCGCCGCCCACGAGGCACTCGCGGATCTCTTCAAGGGCCTTCCTGGAGCATCGGACGGGTTTCTGGCCGTGGCTCTTTGGACAGCTCGCAAGACAGCCTCTTGGGCGCTTGGGGGCTGCCGCGGTTGTCTAGGCGACAAGGAGGGCGTTGCGGAGGAAAGTCCTGCGAGGTTTCTCTGGCTAGTCAACTGTGCCCGTCTGCGACTATGGTCAGCAGGTCGTCGAACAGGCCTTCGGCCTTCTGAGTCGACCTCCTGCCGCATTGCGCTCCCGCCGACCGTTGTCGTCAATATAGGCCAGGAGGACGTCGGCGTCGCAGCGGGCGGCCTGACGGGCGGGTCTCTGCAGCTTTTCAGGAGCTTTTCCGGGGAACGATCTCGGCGGATGCGTGCCGCCCCAAATCAGCCCTGCCGGTCGGCCCTCGAGCCCGCTTCGCTCCATGCGGGCTCTGGACGGCCTCGCCCAGGCGGCGTACTGATCGTCTTTGTCTGATGCTTTTCGTCTCTTTCAGACGGGCCTTTGGCACGATCGATCCTTGCACTGATAACTGTCGTGGTCAGCGCTCCGATCCCTTAAGCAAAGTTCGAATTCGAGGGAACCTCGACGCCGTCTCGCCCATCGCACTCGCACCACCGGACTGTAAATCCCATGCACTGATCCTAGTCTGACGACCGGCACGCGCGCGCCACGCCGCATCCCATTATCTGTGCGCATCGCCGGCCAGTGCGTCGGCGGCCGCCCGAGTCCTCTGATTCCCATAGCCTCAACGCGAGCAGCCCCAACGGGCAGCACAGCCAGGACGAGCGGCCTGAGCTGCACCAGATCGGTCAGGCCAGCGCCCGCTGCCCAGCCACCGTTGCGCCCTAGCAGCCGAGCTTTTCGACGCGCATTCAGCTGCCGTATGCCGCCCAGGAGTTTGCCCTGGAGGCTTTCGTCCGAGCATTCCGGGCTGGTCACTTGCGAAGCGTGATGATGTCGAGCGCCGAAGTCGAACGGGATCGGCGAGGCCGGCGTCGATGGGCCGATCATGACCGTCGCGGCGTTGCGCGAGAGCTCCAGCAGGCGCGGAATCGTCTTGTTGACAGCGAGGACGAGCCGGTGATGAAGACATGCGTCGCAGCCGGGCAGCAGTACTCGGCTGCGGAGTCAGCAGTCAGGCCCTCCACGGGTTGCGCGTCCGAGGATGAGCAGCTCGGCGGCGCCGGCGAGCGCCGATGCGGCGAAGAAGTGCCCGATCACCGCGATTCCTTTTTCCCGCGATGACCTCGCGGTACGGGTGGAAGGCGCGTGCCAGTTGTTCTCGTGGCAGAGCCGCTGCCGGCTGGCGCGCGGCGGCGATAATGCGTGCGTTGACGGCAGCGACCATGCCTAGAAGCTGCCTCGGCACAGATTCCAGCTTTTGCCATAGGCTGCGACTCCTGCGCAGCGGAAGCTCCCGCCAGGTCGTCTCTCCGGCGTAATGAGATGCGCGGAGTGCGCACGGGCATGGCGAGAGGCCATTCCTGCGCCCTCTCGAGGCGTGAGGTCACGCGGCACCACTTCGTGCCGGTGTGAGGCCGCTGCGACAGTATTGATAGTGGCCGGGGATCCTCGTCTATCGAGACTGTCGTATAGATTCCAAGGTCTCGTCATGGGATTCTCCTCGCGTGCCGTCCGTGTTGTCGTGTGCGTCTGCCGGATTCCGACCTCAGGCCGAGGTCCGGCAGGCTGAACAGCGTGCGGACCAGCGTCGCTTGCCTGGACCAGGTTCTCTCTCGTTGGCGTTGCCTTCAATTATAGCGCGCTGCGGCGCGCGCCGGTTTCATGGCGTCAGGGGTCGGCTTTGCGCTAGGGAAGGCGGGTTTGGCCACAGGAAACTTCTGCGGGCGCCGGCGGGATCGGTTTTCGCGCCAGGAGAGACTTGGTGCAAGGCGCCGGTGGGACTCAGTTTTTGCACAGGAGTATTGATGATGATCTAGACGAGTTGGCGGCGAGAGCATGCTCGCGACCTCGCAAGCCCGCGACGCAGACGGGTTTGCGACGTCGGCGAAGAAGAAGACCGGCGACGCGACGGCTGCCGCTGGTTGCGGCGGCTACGTGTTGCGCAAGCCAAGGGCGCTTGGTGAGGTGGGGGCATCGTGGTCGAAGGGCAGTGACGCGGGCGTTCACAGTCGGGCGAGCTTCGCACCCTTGGGTCGTGAGCGTTCTGCAGGCCGCGTCAATGCCGTCGAGGAAGTTTTCCGGAGGCGACTTTTGTTTATCTTGTTTCTAGTCCCGCAGGAGTTGTGGGCGTGCGGCGCTGGGCTCACTTTCTGATTTTGATAATTCCGAAATCTCTGCTCAGTGCGCCACAAGCCAGACTTCGAAGCAGGGGAATTGAAACCACGCCGATCACTTTCTGTTTTGTTGACTGCACGGCGCGTCGTAGGAAATCGGTCTCGATCCGCACCACCGTCATGATCGACGATGAGATTGACTCCAAATCGCGTAGCCGCTATTGGTGGCTTTCTCGGGGCTGCTTGTTGACAACTTCCTGGCGAGAGAGTCGTCGGGTCATGCGCTTTGATAGCCTCAATCCTCGCGCTTACAGACTGCCGCAGACTTTTGTTGTGCGTCTCCGACTTGTAGCTCCTGGAAAGGAATAGCTATTTTCGGTGAGTGCCATTGGCGACGATCAAGAAAGACCTTTCGCTGGGACCCGCGATTGTTAGTGGATCGCTCATTCCGCGCGCCATCGGCTCAGGCGCCTGGCGCGCTCTTCGGTGAGGTCGCGGAGCCGGTCCCAAGGCTGCGCTTCGGCGAGACGAGAAAGATCAACGTTCGCTGGTATGGCACGAATTTGCCGGCCAGATACCGCCTCTGATTATTGTTTGCCCTCACGCGGTTGTCGATAGTCCAAAAAGCGACACGAGCTCGCTTCCGCAGTCCGGGTCTTTCTCGCAGAACCAGATTTCGGTTCCAGCAGACGCACGGGCGAGTTTCAAGAAGTGAAACGTCGCGCGTGGAGAACAGATCTGCGCGCTCCGCTTTGATTGTAAGTCGGGCTTTTGAACGGCTCGACGTAGGCCTCTCCGCCAAACCGGGGTGGGCTGGCTGTCAAGCTCGTCCACCAATGAGAAGGTGGCCCGATCGCAATGCGTCGATGGCCGGAGTACGCTGGCCAACCAGGTGATGGTTCCGTCGCTCTGGGCGTCCAGCCCGAGCTCGAATTCGCCTCCGTCCCTCGCCCGAATGGGTGGAAAACCAATGAACGCCTCAGGTAAGCGGGAGCTCCGCGAGCTCCGCTGTCTTCGTCTTCCTCGTCGTTCTGGCGTGAGGAAGGGTGTCGCGTACCGTGGTCGAGAAAATCAGGACGTCTGTAACGTCTCGCAGTCCGATGCGTTTGATTCCCAGGTCCGCCATTCGCTTTGCGAGCCTCGTTGACGGTGGTTTGCCATTCCTCGCCTTTGGCCATTTGGCTGTAACGACAGCGGATGCGAGTGGAGCGGTCGCTTTTCATCGTGGCTGACGACCCGCGCTGCTGAATCGAGCCATGCAATCCGCGGGCGACGGCCGCGAGCGTTTGTGTTGCGTTGTTGAGCGTGCGACGAGGCGAGGAAAAGATGGCGCAGACGTCGTCGCGCTCCTTTCTCCGCCGTCCGGCCCCGAAGGTGCGTCGCCGCTTTGACGACGAGCTCGCCGCCCTTCTCCTGCTGAGCGGGTGAATGATGCGCGTGCCCGCGCGGGTAGGAATGAGAGCGATTCGCGGCCTGGCGTTCGCAAGCGCGCTTTCTGACGGCATAGAGTGCAGCGCACGCCGCATCCTGGGTAAAATTCCGCGCTGTGAGACGGTGGGTTCATTTGGCCTTGAGCTTTGCAGGCGTGAGGCTAGAAAATAGCCGCGCGTCCGAACCTGCGAAGTTCAGTGGACAGCGTTGCAGCGCCTCGAGCACCGCCTTCTGCTTTCCCGAAAGCGTTGGCGCCGTAGACGGCGGCCACGCGATGAGGTGACGTCCGCTCCAGCTTTGCTCCGCTGCGGGGACTTGAGTTTTGAGACTCGGGCACTTTAAATGACAGGTGCGCCTCTTCGGCAAAATGCTGCGGAGTTGCTGATGGAAAAGTCCAGTAGCTCATACACAATAATATCATCACATTAGGCATACGGCCCGGAAATCCGAAAATAGACGGCATGCGGTGACGGGAGTATATGGCGATGATGGCCTGCGGCGGCAGCTGCGGGTCTGTGTTCAGGAGCGGTTAGGCGGAAGGTCAACGGCTGGGACGCCACGCGAGGCGGAGCGTCTGTTGCGCACTACGCGGGTCGGCCGTGGCCCAGCGAGGCGCATCAGGTCGGCCGACTGGCCGGTCTCTGATGCTTTTCAGACGACGTTCTGGGACGGTGAGCCCGATGAAAGCCGCCGAGAGCGATCTGCGACAGTACCTTGCCCGGAACCGCCCGAATCGTCTGAACTGGATCTCCCGAACCGATTGAATCGCCTGAACCGACCGAGCTCGCGGGCGCGCCGCCGGATCCCGCCCTGACCACGTTCCGAGGATTTGCGCATGACCAGAGCAGCCCCCGACCACTCGCATACTCTGCGCCGCGGACCCCCACCGCGCCGCAGACTTCCAGCACAGCGGGCGTCCGCTGGACCACCCGCCCACCGACGGCGGCGAACGGCTTGACGTGGGCGGTCCGTCGCCCTCGTGAGCACGCCGACAGGGTCCTCACCGGAAGGCGCGGGCCGGGCCGAGGGCAGCTCCGAGGTCCTCGGCAGGGCGGGCGACGCTGCAGCCCGGGCGGCCGGCCGCGGCGGAGCCATCTCGATACGTGGGGCGCGACATCCTGGCGGCAGGTTGCCACTGGGCGAGGGCGCGCCGGCGAGAGCTCGTTCCCGACGTCGACCCGCGAAGTGTGGTGCGCTTGGACCTGCCCGGCTTGCCACCTCATGTGAGCTCATCCGAGACCACGATGCCTGCCCACCTCCGGGACCGATAAGTGTCCGACACGCGGGCCGCACGAGATCGCCGCCTCACACCCTCCCAGCAGCCCGCTCCGCCCGCGAGGCTGCTGGCAAGGCATCACGAGCGTGCAGTCCCGCGGGGCGCGGCGCTACGTGGACGTAGCCCCTGCGCGAGCGCCATGCGACGCCGAAGGAGGAGCCTGCAGGGCGCATCGTCGCCTCGGGCCCGCAGATCTCACCACCACCGGCGAGACACGCCCACCACCATGCCGGCGCGGTGCGCCGACTCCCGTGAACGAGATTCGCCATGGGCCGCCGCCACCACCTCGCTTGGGGTCGGCACGATCAAGGCGATGACCGCCAGCGGCTACGACCAGCGGCTCCGCATGATAGGTTCGCCAATTCACCAAATGAGAGCTCCGGAATTCTATGTTCGACGGAAGGGCCCACCGCCTGGGCAGAAGTGGACGGCGGCTACGCCCGCCAGGGCATCGAGCAGGCCGTGCGCGCCGGCGTGGACCCCATCATACGCCTCCTTTCATCTCGACGGCGGACGCACCGGTTCGACCCAGGCTGGCCGACAGGCGGCGAACGCCGGCGTCTACGTCGACTTGCGATAGTCGCGAGCCTGCCCGCTTTTGTCGCGAACCTCCCGCCCCGCCAGGCTTCTGGCGGAGCACAGGGGTGCGGATCGTCGCCGGGCGACGCCGGAATCCCAGGCTCCCACACCAGCGGGCGGCCGTCGGCGAAATCCAGGCCCCTGGGATTGGCCTGCAACGGTGCTGCTTTCGCCGCCGTCGGGCCTGCCGGCATTGGGCGCGCCAGCGTGACCGGGTTGCCCAACGGGTTTCGAAGCTGACTTCATCGCCGTGGCCGGCGACCGCGCAGGACCTCGCCGTCCTGCAACCGCCTGGTGGCGGCCACGGCGAATTCCAGCCGAGGACCGGGTCGAGGCCTTCCCGCGCGGGAGGCTCCGGCCGAGCCGATCGGCCCGCCGTGACCCTCGCCAGCGGTGGCGCGAACGCAGCGCGCGCCTCGCGCCCACGCCACCCGGAGGTGGCTGGCGGGCAGGGGACAGGCCGCATCTGCTCGCGCGGAACTAAAGGCCGCATCTGCGGGCGCAGCGCTGCGGACACGGTGGTTGCGCACGGGCACGGCGCCTGCGCGGGTCGACGATGGTATTGGCCCACAGGCGAAGCGCTGAGCAAGCGGCGAGCGGCGAGCGCATTCCCTGCGCTTTCCGGCGCCGCTTCCAGCAACGCCCGGTGCTTCTGGCGGGCTTTGAAACAACGCCTTCGCGCGGCTCAATGCGCAATCGGCAGCGCTCGCGCTGCCTCGCCCGTCGCGCCGAGGCGCCGCGCGCCTCTCGCCCGCGCGAGCGCTCCCGTATCGGCCTTCCAGGGCCTCCTGGGCTTTGATCGGACGCCCTCTCGCGCATCGCCGCCGCCGCCGCCATCCGCTGGGCACGGCAGGGGTTTCGTTTTTCCCGCGCCGCCCTGCCGCCTCTCAGGCGTCGGCCCTTTTCCGACGACGGGGCGGCGCCGTGCGCCGCCAGATAAACTCTGCGCGCCGTGCTCACCGGACAGCGAACTCGTGAAGCTCCGCGGCGCTCGGCTCTTGCCGAAGACGACTCGGGCTGCGCGGACGGATTCACGCCGTCGTCGATCTCGCGAACGCCGACCCACAGATGACCGTCGAAACAGTGTGGTTTCGCTGACATGCCCCTCCAGGTGCGCAAAGCGGACCCGACGAGCTAGTTCAGCGAGGCTGGCGACAGACTTGCGCAGTGATGCGCGCAGGCGTCGCCCGGGCTTCCTACCACCGAGCGGCGCGCGTTTCGTTCATGGAACCCCGAGCCCCACGACTATGCACGCGGGGCGCAGCAAGTGATGATCGCGGCCTCCTGCAAACGCTGTATGAGCCGCGCAATCGACCGCGCGTCTGGTTCACTGCCGGTATTTACCAAATGCTGTGGGCGGCAGTCGATTGCATATTCGGTTCAGCTTCTGCTCTTAATCTAGTGGTCTGGGCAGAACAGCGGGTTCAGCCGTTGGGAAAGCGGAACCGGTCGGGGTGAAAAAGGAAGGCGCATGTTTGCGGTGACGATCGACCAACGGTCCTCGCGGTCGGCGGGCGACCGCGTGCCAATGCTCGGTGCTTGCGGAGGCCTGCGCCGACAATCCGCTTCGATCGCGGTTCGAAACCGGACCGTGGGGACGGTCGGGGGCATTCGACGACGCCGCCGGCGTCGTCGCCGCCGTTCGAGCCGCTCTGCGGCGGGCGGTGGCACATCGGCAGGAATCGTCGGTCAGTCGGTGGGCCGGAATATGCGGGCGGGAGCTCCGGCCGTCGCCGCCCGCAGGAGCCGTCAGACGGGCAGTAAGCGAAGTCGAGTGCCAAGGGGCGAGACCGCCCGGCGCATCGCCTCTCGCCCTCAACGCGGGCGTCCACGGGTCATCTTCAACTGGCAGCACCCTGCTCATGGAAACCGCGACGCGCCCAGCAAGAAGGTCTCCGACCGCCGACGCCGGCACTCACCGGGCGGGCACCAGCAACCCTCGGCGTGAGCCCTCACGCGATCTCCAGCGGCACGGCCTCCCGGTACGACCTGGAAACGCGGGGTTGGGCGGTGCTCAGCCGAACTGCTGGGCCATCGGCGACAGGTGGACGCGCCGGTTCGACGCCGAGCGGAAGGCGAAAACGAAAGGCAAGTCGCCGGTTCTGACGCCGAGCGCGGCGAGGGCGAAGGACGAACGCGCTGTCCTCAGGAGCGAGACCCCCGTGCCAGGGCCCTCGAAAGATCCGCGTGCCCAGGCAAAAGCAGGCGGCCTGAAGAAAACCCTGCGGATTGGCCGGCTCGGCGGCCGCAGAAAGAAAACCCTGCGACTGGGGAACTGGCCTCGAGGCGGAATCGAAACCCCGCATCCGGGAGGAAAGCAAAGGCTCGCGGCTCGCGAGCCGTCGCGATCTCGTGCTAACTTTCACACGGCGTCCGTGGTCTTCAGCCTGGGCGGCGGTCCCGAGGAAGCGTCATGCGTCTGGCCAAAGTCACGCAGCAGCGCCGGCCTCAGCCCGCTCGGGCAGGCATCCTTGCACAAATCCTCGTGAGCGGTCTGCCCAGCGCGCGCGTGTTGCGCGGCGGGCATGGATCGGCGCGGGTGAAGAAACTGGCGATAACCGGCGCGATCCTGGCCCGCCAGCCCGAGATGAGAATAACGCCGTCGTCGCCGTGAAGAGCAGCCGCTGGGCGGACCTCAGACGAACCCCGCGGTGACGGAACGTTTCATCATCGGCACGCTCGCGTCGTGCATCGCAACTGGTGCGTGCAGGCCCCGCAGGGCCTAACGCACGATGGGCTAACCTGCGCCTTCCACGTCGATGGGCTGGCACCTGCGCGTCTCGTGTGTCGACGGGTCGGCCTGCGCGTCTCGTGGTCGACGGGTCCGTACGTGCCTCACGTCGACGGATCGGCCTGCGCCGCGTGGTGGGCCGCTGCGCTCTCGCGGTCGACAGGCTAACCTGCGCCTCTCTGGCGTCGATGGGCAGCCATGTTTTCGGCCATGCAAACCCGCACTGTCCAGCCTAGGCCCTTTTGCGGAAACATGAGATCTCGCCGCGAGGACGCGGGGCTTTCGTCACGAGTGCCCAGCGGTGAAAATGTGCACCGCCGATGTTGGTCTGTTGGGCGGCCCGCGACTGCGGAACCACTGAACTTCAATGGAGGATATTTAATGACGAAGTACGTCTACGCGTTCACCGAGGTGACCGCGACATAATTTGCTCGGCTTGGGAAAGGCGCCAGCAGCAAAAATGGTCAGCTCGGCCTTCCACGGTGCTCGGGCTTCACGATCACCACCGATGCGTGTCGCGCATACTGCGACGGGCGAGTCCCCGAGACGCTCGACGTCGGTGACGTCCCACCACTGCGCAACGTCAGGCAGGAGATAAATGGCGCCTCGGCGACAAGAACGATCCTACTCGTCTCGGTCGTTCGGTGCGAATTCTCCATGCCCGACCGATGGGGACGATTCCTCAACATCAGCCTCAACGACAATCCGTCCAGAGACCTGGCGGCGCAGTCGGCAACGACGCTTCCGCCACAAGTTCTTACGCCGTCTCATTCAGATGTTTCGGCGCCGAACTGATTCCAGGACATCAGCGGCGACAGTTCATGACATCCTCACAGCTTCCGGCGGACAAAGGGCTACTCGGGCGACCTCGACGCGCAGGCGACCGACGACCTCGGCTACTCGTCAAGGGTTTAAAGGGGTTTATCAGAGGACGAAGACCGGCGAAGACTTCCCCAGGACCCGCATAGGCGGCTCGGCTGGCGTGGAAGCGTCGTGGAACCTGTTTGCCCGCGCGCGCCTGCGTCGCAGGGCGTCCCCTGGCTGACCTCGGACCAGCGATCCCGCGTCTGCACGATGGGTGTTCTGGCAACATGGAAGACCTCAGGGCGCAGGCGCCTTCACCGGACTCACGCATTCCAGCGTCTACGGCGGGCGCTGTGATCCGGCACCCCAGGGCGGGGATCGTCGCTGATCCTGCGCACGCTCACAGGAAGGCCTCGAAACCTCCCGGCAAGTCTGCGCATCGCTGTCGGACGCTTTCACGCGACCTGTTGCGACATCGGGTTCACCATCAAAGCAAGACATGGGTAACCATGCGGGCAAGCGCACTCGCTGGCACCGCGCGCGTAGCCACCCAGCGCTCGTGGACGAGCGGCTCCATGCCTCAAACGAAGCCGTCACCGCGTGACGGGCGACCAGCGACAAGCGCGCACTGCGGTTGACGAGCAAAGAATTGCCACCGGGCATGCCCCACTCATGAAAACCTCACCCGTCGACGGATAGATACTCGCTAACGAGCAGGCCGGTGTTCTCTGCCTTTTCGCTCAGCGGTCCTTAGCCGCGCAAGAAACCGCTGACACGACTACTTCAAACGCAAAGTGCTTCTCGGTACGCTCACCGCTAGCGGCAGGGCCTCTGCCGCAGTCATGGCGCAGGCGCAGGCGGGTTGCTGCGTCATCGGCGCCCGAGACCTCTCTCGGCGGATGCGTCGGTCGGGGCGTCACCCTCAAAGGTAACGTCGTCGCGAAATCAAACCTTTCAGGCGAGGTTTTCCGAGGCGAGGGTACCATTGTATTAAACCACGGTCTGTTCTCATCGCGCACGGCCTCAAACGCCGCGCTGCTCCACCAAACTCGCGCCGACACCAGGCGGTGCGTCGACCGCATCCGCGAGCCAGGCGAGAGGAACACGGCGTGCTGCGCTGAGACGCGAGCGCGCGCGTTTCCTTCAGACCCAGGGCGATGAGCTGTTGGCACCAGAGCATTTCCTCGGCGCGCGATGCATCAGGTCCCAAATCAGCCCTGGCGGGGCCGAAGAGCAGGCGCTGGGCAGCTCGTCACTGCAGGCGACTTCTGAGTAGGCGCCTTCCGGCGATGGACAGCCTGCAGCCGACCGGTGCCTTTCATCGATCGCACGGAGTTCCTGCCGGAAGCGCCGCCGGGCTGGGTTGACCGCGGTGAGCCGCCCGCGGTACCGAGCAGCGAGCGTCCTCAAAACGGTCGGGCGGCGACGGGCAGTCGCTCCGGCCTTTGCGTGCGCACCAGACGCGAGATGCGGCTGTTCAAGCTGGTCCGGTACATGTGGGGCACTTAAATCCGTGCAAGAAAAGAGGGCCTGGAGCCCCGCCGAGGATACTTCCGGACCTGCACTCAGCCGGCTCCGAACGCGGCTTCCGGCGAGATCGTCGCGACGACTTCCGGCACATGTCGACGGTCGGAAGGCGGCGATGGGCGGACATCAGTCGCGCTGATCGACTGCTGCTGCCTCAGGCCGACCACATCGCGGTGAGGTGGAACCTGCCTTCTCCAGCACGGGACGAACGACCTGACCCAGACTACGTGGGCTGCCTCGCGTGACGATAAAACTTCCGTTCTTCCTTGTTTTCGACGCTCTGGGCATATATACGTCGTTTGAGACGATCGACACCCGAGCTTGGCGTCAGCCCGGTCGTGGGAACCGGTAACGCGCGGGCGCCGCCAAGCCAGGCCTCAAGGTGCGGCGTCTGCGGCGACAGCGGCGGCCCTTCCGATCCACCTCAATTTCTAAACCAAGCTCCTTGAGCCCAGACCGCCTGCTCGCCGTTCCGCGTTCCGGTCGTCCTTGACGGAGTCGGGCGCGCGGCGGTCGCCAGCAGGTCCCATCTGGGCCCGCTGCTGGTGGGGCCGCCGATTCGGCGACGCCAAATGAAACCGCTGAACAGGTCTGGGCGGGGCGTACTGAACCGACTCGGCATGCTGGGTTCTTTCGATATGCGGTCGGACAGGCGCCGGGCCAGTCGATGATGGCGGCGAACGACCAGAAAAAGCGTTCACAACCGACGAATTACGAAACGTTCCATAAAACCGGGCGTAGTGAAAGGGCCGATAGTCCCAGAGACTCGTCGGAGGGTCAGGTTTGGGAAACCGGAAGAAATGTCTCTCGAGGTAGAAACTTGATCCACGCTTCGGTCCGAAATTGCGCGATTGTTAAGCTTAACTACTGACCATGTACATTTAAAGGCCGGTGGGGTTTACGGCCGAATCTTCGCGTTACCTCAGCGCAGCGTTTGCAGTTGACACGTATCAATGCCCGCGCAACCTCTGCATGTGCCGGAGCTCCGGTAAAGGCCACCAGCACAAGGTCGTCGTGGCTGCGGCGTACGGGATTCGGCGAGTCGTTCTCTCATCAGCGGCGCACGGCGTCGATCACCACTTCCAGCCTGCGGATTCGCGCGGAGGTGGTCTCATGAGCTGCACTGCCGCGCTGCCGTTAGAAACCACTCCAATGGGCGTACGCATCAAAGTCGTGGGCAGACCTGCCCTCGCCTCGTGACTGCTTCGCTTGTCATTTTAATCTGACGCTGTTCAGCAGCTGGCGGCAGGCTTCCGCCGGCTCGTGCTGCTGGACGGCGTTACGTGCCTCGAAACGGCACAAACGAAAGCTCAAAGTGTGACCTTCGGTTGTATGCTCGCTCATCGCCCTGCGGCCCCGACAAAACGGGTGGTATTAAAACGCGATCTCCTACGCGGAACTTTCGATGCGGACAGGGGAAGACCCGCAACTCGACCTCGTGCTCGTCTATATGACGGCGGCTCGCTCGCATACCATACTAAGCGGTCAGGGGCAGACCAGCCCAGCGGTCGCCGCCGTCGTCACGATAGCCGACGTCGCCACCGAAAACAGGGACGGCGTCATCGACTGACCTCGCGCCTCTCCGGTTGATCATGCCGATGGACCCGTCGAAGGACTACCGACGGCTCGAGGAGATGGTCACCAGGGGCCCATCCGCACGCCCGCACATTCGCGGTATCGACCCCGGTCGGGCGCGTGACTACATCAGCGACGTCAGGTTGCGACTGCGGAGCCAGGCCGAAATCGACGTCGAAGAAGAAAAGGCGCATCGGGTACGCACGCGGAGGGCTCATTCGCGGACATCACTCGCTGGGTCGACTCAAATCGAGAGGCTTCCCAAGGCAGAGCCGAACGAGCGGCTCGCGCCCATTTTCGTCGGTGCTTCTCAACCCCTGGTCGGCCTGCGATCTTCTTCCAGCCTCGTAATGGCTTGCTGTTCAGACGTAACGGGCGAGTGGGTCGCCCACTTTTAAGACCGTTTCGAGACTTTTCTGAGAACGGATGGGCGCGCGATATAAGTGGCGAACGCGTAATTGCAACTGCGGTAGGTTGGACGACACGTGATTCCAGCAGCGCGGTCGGCAGCATCGTCAACGGCCTCAGCGTCGTCGCCAACTTCTTCCCACTCATGTTTGATCATCTACGCTGGCCGCTTCTCCCGGTGCTCGAGTTCAGGATACATGGCGCGGGCGTTCTGGCGACCGTCCCAGTCGCAAGATCGGACTGGACCGGGCGCGTCATCCCGCTTCATCATGGGATTCGGATGCAGCACCGTCTTTGGCCGCGGTGAGAACCTTTCCTTCGGCACGACAACGCCTGGTGTGGGCTCATAACGCCTACACTTCGTGTGCGTGGCGTGACCATCTACCTCGTCGCGCCAAGCTGTTTCTTCCGCGGACCGCCCGCGACGATCATCTTCTCGATGTCTGCTTTCGGCCATTGCTCATCGTGCTCGCAGCGGTTGGTTTACCAAGTTCGCGCCATCTGCAAAGGACGAAGGCCGCGCCGCTCGTACTCGTGCTTCCGGCCTATCAGATCCCGCAGCTGCTCATCATGCTGAAGATGACATTCCGGAGGATGGAGCCTTCGTGACCGGGGCAGGAAGATCATCGTCGCGATGACACGGCGGTCGTATGGCTCGCAAGGCGCCATTCCCGTGGGCTGCGACGCGACGACAAGAGGCTTCGCGCCGACGAGCTGGCGATGGAGGACTCGCTCTACGGCAAGGGCCAGCCCCAGGTGCTTGTTCCATAACCTTCAAACCGACGGGCTTCGGCGAATGGCACATGACCGGCGGCGCGCTCTGGTGACAACCGGTTTCGTCACGCGAAAGGGGCCGTCATCTCTTCGGTGGTCACCTCCCACCACAGCAACCTCGATCCGGAGGCCGACCGGCGACACGCCAAAGGACGACGGCTCAGATCTCGGCAAGCTGCCCCAGCTCGTCCGACCGTTCCTCTGACCGAGTCGGCGAGCTCGGGCTATCAGAGGCTCGCCATATGCCTCGTCTTCGTCTTGGCATTACACGCCGTGTCTACGCGCGTACCGCCAGCGGGCGGGCGAAACTCGGTGGGGCGACCCTGCCATCGGGCGTGCAATTGGCCCGTTGCCTGGCCTTACCGTCAGCATCTTCCAAAAGGTAAGGAAGCTGTTCGCGGGCTGAGGGCATTGCGGAAGAGCGCCCGCTCGACGTCGGACGGCTTCCGCCAGTCGGAGCCCATAGCATACTCTCCGCTCCAAAGGAGCAGCGCCTCGATGTTCGAAAGGGCCGGAGCCAGCGTTTCCGTGGAAAACAGGCGGAGCCGACAGCGCGATGCTCGGCGAGGAGCCGCGGCGCAGTGACGCAGAGGATACTCAGGCGGGCCACGGTTGGGTCGCACCGTTCGAGGCGATTTCCGCCGCGACCGGCGTCTCAGGTGTTCGTCTCGACCCTCTTGAGCACTATGACCGGCTGAATGCTCGACGACGCCGGGTCCCTGTGCTCCTCGGGCCTGAGCGCCTGCCACTGGGGTGCCGACGAGGTCCGAGTAGCCTGCACCGGATGCCTCGTCATCGGGCCGGCTTCGAGCGGCGGATCCGGGCAGCGGCCCGGCGACACGAGGCACCCTAAAACGCTAAAACGATTCACGGCTGCGCCACCTGCAATATTGGGCGCCCGGGAGCACTTTCCGACGACCGACGCGTTGCCGCTCCCGCGGCGCCCTCCGCACTACAACACAATGAGCTCATGGATTCGGTGATCATTTGGCAGAGGCCTCCTTGATAAGGCTCCAGCGGATATCTTGGGCCGGGGCCGAGGCCGACGCCCGCCGCAGGGCCGAGTGTTCGACGGTTGCTCGAACGCTACAGGATCCCGCCCTCGTCGTCGCCTTTTACAAGGCGCCGACGACGTCGCCCGCGACGCGCCGCCGCCGAAAATTCAGGGTTCGATCTGGCGGGCGGAGACGGCATATGAGAACGGTTGATTCCATCGACGAGGGATCGACCCTGGACTTTTCCCAACATCTGGAGCATACATCTTGGACATCGATCCCGAGGCTCGCGTGGCTCGCGCTGGCCAGCGTCATCATGTCGGAACTGCAGAAGACGGCCGTTCGAGCTGCGTTTCGGCGACCCCTCCACCCAGAACCGCGCCACCTTCGGCGGGATGATCAGGTACGCGTGCAGCCCCCGCGGTGGCGTTCAGGCGCGGCGGACAACGTCGCGGGCATGGACATGGTGACCTGGCCGACGGCCGCGGCGCCATGAGCAGGCGAAGGCGGGCTGGGATATGAGGCCGTGCGAGCTCGCGAGGCTCGTGGACGGGAACCTGGCGGCGATACGCCTGCAGTTCGGCAGATTCAAACGCGGGTCTCAGGATACTCCCTTGAGCACCTTCTGCCCGAAAACAGGCGGAATCTCGCCAGGGCGCGGTGGGCGGCGAGGGACACTCGGCCTCCTGACGGCGGCCGGTCGGGCTCACGTCCAGTCGAGCCTCGCCAAGCCCCTCGTCGTGCTCAGCTATCCGGACATAGTAGCACTGACCGCGTTATCCCTGCCCTCCCTCGCCCACCGACCGCTCCTGCATGATCGAGGCGTAGGCGCGCCCAGCTGGTCGACGTCATCCCGGCGTGCCGCGAGGCGGGTTCACGCCGCGCCGAGCGAAGGGATGGCGGCTGATGGTCGGGTCGGCAGGAAGGTGACTGGGCTGCGCGATAATAGAACCAGGAGCGCTGGCCGACTCACTACTCCGGCCGTCATTGTTCCGGCAGGAAGACCGGAGAGCTGCTTCAACTGTGGCAAATCCGGGCCGACGGCGCGGGACTTGGCTGAGGAGGGACGGCAGGAGAGCAGGGCGTGGCCGGCTGGGAGGAGTTCGGCCGTTCCGCCGAAGCCGGCGGATTACCTCCGCGCGCTCGGGCCCTCGCCAGAAGGGATTCGAGCGACGGCCTCATGTACGGGCATTTCGGGGACCGTCACGCGTCGCATCGACTTCCGCTCAAGATCCCAAAGGGCGAAACCTTCCGCCGGTTCATGGGGAGGCGGCCGACCTCGCCGCAGGCGCGGCGGAACCTCTCGAGGCGAGCGCGGCGACGGGCGCCGCTGTGGCTGGAGAGGATGGCCATGCGGGCCCGACGTCGTCTTTCCCTGTTCGAAACGAGTCAAGGGGTCTTCGACCCTGAGTGCCTACTCAGCCCAGGGTGCTCGTGCGGCCCGGCACATCGACGAACGTCTGAAGGCCGGGCGCAACCGATCCCCGCCGGAGGCTTCCGGTTCGCCGACATTGGCGGAGACATGGCCAGGCGTCCACCGCTGCACCAGCATGAGGCGTTGCCAGGCGACGAGATTCTGAGCACTCGGCGCCTTCATGTGCCCACCTACGAGGCCACGCGCGACGAGAAGGATTTGACCGCGGCAGGGCAGTGCTCCGGACGTGGCGCGTGGCGGGCGCGGCGTGGGATACCGGGGTGCTCGACTCCCGCCGATCTGACCGCACTGGCGCCCGCAAGGCGTGTTCTTGAGACTGCCACGACGAGGGATTAAGCGTCGCGCGGTACAGATCCGGGCCTCTACCGCGCCTACCGCCGGAAAACGCGAACCTGTTATTACCGCCTAGGAGCTGCCGCTGTGGGCGGGGCGGTCTGAAGGTTCCCCTCGTCGCGGATCGTGAGAACGCGCCGTGATGCAGGTCGGCCACTGCGGAGGCTGGCGCGCCGGCTGGTCCGGCGTCTCAGGCCGCGGCGCCTCCTCGTTACCGGGTTCGAAACCCGGCGTTTCTCTCAGGCAAGAAGAAGGCCGGTGTGCGTAAGGGCTTGAACCTGCGCGCCTCCGAAAAATCTCGGAAGGAGAAGGTTAACGCCGATGAAAAGCGGGCAGCGCCCCGAACAGAATGGCGCTCAACCGGGCGCGAGCGTTTTGGCGGGGAGGCGCGGCGGGTAGTCGACGGCGGGCGAATCGGACGCGAAGCTTCGTTACGTCTCGCACATGGGCGATTCCTTCTCCGAAACCCTCGACGCCCGCGGAGCCTCAGACTGGTCTCGATAACTCCAGAAGCCGGATACACCGTGCTGCTTCCCCGACGGGGCCTGCCGCGGCCTCGCGGATCACCGGGAGCGTCGATGCGACCAAGCGGCTGAACTCCCTGTAGCAGCGCGTTGGCGCCGTTCGCGCCGCGAACGAGTTTACATCGTCGGCGATGAGCTCGTGCACCACGGTGCGTTTGGTGGAAGACCTGTTGGACGACGCGACCCCCGCGTCGCCGGTGAAATGACCTTCACCTTGGCGAACTGCTCAGCGCACTGCGCGTTGGCCCCGAAACTTTGGGCATGCCCGATCTCCGCCGCTCAGGTGGTGTGGCGCGCCACCACTATTCTGTTATGGGATGGGCCGCAGACGAAGCGCTTTTCAGCGGAGTCAGCCTGACGAAGGCGGGCTGCGGTTTTGGCAGGCAGCTGACGGAAGAGGCACTACGACGTGCATCCGCTAAGGTTACGCCCGCTTGCTACCGGCAGCGAAGGGCGAATCGGCGCGTCTTCCTGGCCGAAGCGGTTTTCCTGCCACCGCACTCAGGCGGAGCAGCTGTCCGTCTCTCCCGGGGCGCCCGCTGTTGAGCCATCCGCGACGGGTTGGCCATTCAGCGCCATATGTCGGACGAGGAGGATGCGACGCCGCGATAAGCTATTTGCTGTTTCATCCATATGGTTTACATAGGGTTTGATAATTTCAGCCGCATATGGTTTCGGGCGCATCAACTCCTGCACAGGCGTTCCGGCCCCGGGGCAGCCTCACTCAGGAGGTCCTTGGGCCTCACGGGCATCCTCGGATCGTCGACGTTCCGCGCCGGTAGTATAGAGGAGGCGACGCCGCAGGAAAGCTGGGCGGTCCTTGTGGCCATTGATCAAGGGCAGACCGTCGTGATGGGTGAATCTTTGCGCAGCAGCTTACGTCCGTTTTCGGTGTCAGCAGATCGGGAGGTATCTTCCATACCAGACCCATGGACATCAACATAGGTTCCTCGAGAAAGGGACCGAAAGAGATTCCGAGCCCGGACTGGGAGGAGTTCCATCGGCGCCCCACTCGACGTCAGCCCCCAGCTCATCGTGGTCGCGCTCGGCATCGACGACGACGTCGCCCCCGTCTTTTCCACGCTTTCCGGTGCAGCTGCGCCGCGTCTTCGGCACCAACAGCGTGCGCCAAGTGTCCATTGGGCGTGCCACAAGAGGACTCAGAGACCTTCGACCCGACGGACAGTCAGAGTTCCTCCGCGGACGTGAGGAGCGGCGAAGGAAACCAAAGCCTCACGCAGGCGCGGGCGCGCGCAGTGAGCGCAGGGTGGCCGACCCTCACGATCCCACCGCACCCCAGGTTTACCGCTTTTCCGACCACATCGGCTCGCACGGCTCCCAGGACGACGACGTCACCGATCCGCAGACCCTCATCGTCGAAATAGCTGAGGCCGCGCCGACTGCCCCAAGCTTTGGTTGCCAGACCGGCGGCAAACCGACGGGCCGGCGTTGCGTATTCAGCTCACCTGTGAGCAGGGGCCTGGCGCCGCTGGGGAAGGACGCGCCGGATCCTTGTATGCAGATCAGAGCACCGGGGACCCGCTTCAGCCAGATGAGAAGATCCCTGTGATACGGCGGCGTGTGACTTCGAGGACGAGCACCGGGACTGAAGTTGCCGGGCGCGCATCGCTCCACCGCTATGACCGGAGGTCGGCGACACTGCTCGGCTGCTGAGGGAGGGTCCGCCCCCAAGCGACGGCAAGCACCGGCAGCCACCAGACCAGCACTGAGGGCGGGCCGCATTGGCGTGCCGGACGTGGCTGGTAAACGAGCGCGGTCTCTCCCACCGGCCACGGCACCGTGGCCATCGCCAGCCAGAAGCGTCACCCCTGACCAGCCCTCGGGATCTGGAAGAGACAGGGCCGACGATGGCGCTGACCTCGTCGGCACGCCTGCGGGGCACGTCCTGCTCAGGACGCTTGAAAGGCGGCCGCGGTCCCTCCCCGGCAGGAACGGTAACGTCAACGGCCTGTGAAGACGCGCGGGGCCGGCTGCTCGGCGGCTCTGAAGACTCTCGGGGCGCCCGGAGATCTCAGCTCCGGAAACGCTCTTGCTCCAGACTCTCGGTTCGGTCAGCTTCTGAGGGTGAGCCCAGGTTGGTCCTCCTGCCGTTGCCTGCTGCTTGGGCTTATTAGAGGGCGTTTGCATCGAATGACTCTCGTTCTCCAGCGGCTTTTATTGTCGACATCCCACGTCGGCGACTCCGCTTTCACTCAGGTGGCCTCGTGCTTTCGACTTTCCGCCCCCTCAGGTGCAGCTGAAACTATTTCGCTTGTCGGAGACGAAAACGGTGGTAGTTCCTGGCTGTCTAATGGTGAGCTTCGTCGTCGAAAGGATTGAGGCGATGTGGCACCAGAATTTGGAAACCAAAACATTGGTGCATCGTTTGTCGAATCGGGCAGGTCGGTGAATGCGTAAAGTCCTGCGGCACCTGAACCTCGATGATAAGGTGATCGAACCCTACGCCTCCTGGGCGGCGGCCGCCCGAAGTGTTGCTGCGACGTCTAAAATAGACGGTTGCCCTGCAAACCCTGTATCTATAATATTCCGTACCTCTGTCCAGGCGTGTTCGAGTGAGGCGCGGTTAAAGTGAATATTGTGTAGTTCAAGAGGGTCGGGTGGTGACAATGCCTTCAGTCTCGCAGTCAATGTCACCAGGTACCGGGTTGGGGCAACATCGCCAGCGGCGATTTTGCGGTTGTCCTGCACCCGCGGCATTCCCGTCAATCCTGCCGGTGAGTACTTCTTCAAGTCTGAGCCCACCAAAAACGCTAGCCAGTAATCGGTACGCCAACGGCCACGTTCGCCGTTGATGCCCCCGCCAAAGGCCCCCTTTTACCCGTGCTGGCCTCGCGTTCGACCTCCGAAACCACAGCGGAGTGACCGCCGTGGCAAAACACTGGCGGGAACGGCGCGAAACGAATGCGTGTCAAAGTGAACTTCACGATGCGCGGTGGCGTAGAACCGGCGCTGATCCTACTCATTACCCAGGACCTGAACGACGCGCGCCATGGATCATAAATAAACACGTGGCCTGCCAGCCCTCGACTGCATCAAGCCTAACCGACCAGCAATTCGAAACGAAACCTCGATGCCTCCTTTAGCCCAACTGGGTCGCGAGGGGTGACAGGAGCCATAACGCAGTTTTTCCTCCAGCAAGAAACTCTCATCGACACAGCCCGCGGTCTTAAAACCAGGTTCGACACTTAAAATACGCGATAATATCAGGTAAAAGACCACAGGCACAAGGCCGCTTCCGAAAAATGTCAAAAGCACGACCGAGGAACTCAAACTCCGGCAAAGGCACAGCAGTAGCGTCAAAAACGACAACATCGGGGACGAGCACCTCATCGAAATTCTGACGCCTACAAGACGGAGTCGGAGAATACCGGGTGGCGCCGAGACGCGCTCGCGCCACACTGAAAGCTGAACAGGAACTGTTTACGACCAGCCTGGAATTCCCGATCTAGTAACATGCTGTTGGATACTAGAGCGAGAAGGTAATGTGGAAAAGAAGACGCGCCATCAAACCCCAAATAACAGTCTTGGTTGAAGATGCACTTCAGTTGAAAGGTAGGTATCTGCCTGTTTCAAGGACGACCGTATGTCTCGCCGCGCAAACTCTGCAGCAACTCTCGATAAAACTATACTCGCTGGGATAGAGATATACAATAAGCCGCAAACCATACCTACCGCGGGCAAGTCGTCACTGTCTTGGTAGTAATGCCGGAACTCATTCTCAAAGCTGCACTACGCAAAATCTGGAAAACATCGCTATCAAAAGAAGCGTGAAGGGACTATGGGTCCTTTTCGATGGGCATTGCTTGGCCGAAATGGATAAACGTAATCTGTGGCCTGATGTGTGAATATGGCGACAGGTACGCGCAAACTTGCATGTGGCGACAATAAACTACCGAAACAAGTTATTCCGCCTCTGCGTTTTCAATTGGCTGGAACACAATTCTCTGCAACTTTCTGCAACAAAGGCGGCCCTATCACTTCTGCGACTTGTTCTTTCTGTTTTTGACAAGGACATAAACCGATGACGTACCTGGAGCCGCCTTCTCCCTCTGCCTGTGACCACACGCCAAACGAACTGATCCCGCTCACTGAGGTCGACACTGCCTTGAAAGGGCGCAAGCAGTGAAGGTTTCTTGCAGCGGTCTGGAACAGATCATCGAGGAGCTGAAGCGCGGAGCGGACATGGGTCAGGTGCGGTCATTCAAGGGCACGGCCTCGGTCCGGAAAGAGATCAGTCGTGCGGACCTCAGTAGCATATCAACCGTCAGCGAAGCCGCCATCGTTCAGCGCAAAGTCGACCCCAACAAGACGCACCCATGTATAACAGCAACTCATTGAGCGAGTCAGCCAAGATGAAAGCAACGAGAAGCTGGCTCGACCTATTCCTGTGGCACATGTGGAAATACGACCTTGGAGCGATGACCGCTACGCCTGGAAAGGAGGCTACAACTCCGCTTGCGTCTGGTCTGGGATGCTCTGTTCTTCCTATAAAGAAAGACGGCGAGGAGTATGGAAAGGCAGGTCCGACGCAGGACCATAGACATTATCTACGCGAGAACAAAGAAGCACAAGCACAAGAAGTGGCTCGAAAACAGCGCGCGTCTTGCCGCCGAGCAGACACTAAACATTTCGACGCTAGCAGCACCCGCGCTTTTCTGGGTGCAACGCGAACCGCGCGCCCCCAACCGGAGAGATTCCATGTGTTCGCGACGAGGCAACCGCGACAGCCTGCCTGCTACTAAACTCTGGCAACGGCAATCCCGCTTTGGCTACGCAGCTAAAAGCCACATTGCGCTGGGTTATCTCGTGTCGCTTCAACTCCATCCAACGTTTCTTGATGCTGGAGTTGCGCGCCTCCAAAGCGAAAGGCATCTCTTTCCACTTCTTCGTCTCAGGGTGTCGCCCGTCTGCGACGAAAATAGACGATCCGCCTCCTCTGAAGGGACGTGCCGACGGTGTCTTTACGCCTACAGGAAACGCCATCGTCGAGTGCAGCGTCATAAGCCGCATAACTTTCCAGCGGATCCTCTTCATTGACTTCCGCTTCTGCTGGAACTGTTATGGGTTGAAATTATTGTCAGCATTATCTGACTTGCCGGGTGAGAAGTGCTCGATAGGCTGGAGAATCGTACAACGAACAACCGCGGAGCATCGGCGTCGAGGCGCGATCTGCGAAACCATATTGCAGCCATATTGAAACAGCCTGCGGAAGCGTTACCGCCGATGCTGGGGTTTGAGCCACGTTAAACTCCTGAAAGGAGGCGCGCGCATGAAGCGACCTCAGTTTTGACAACCGCGACAGGGCGGGAATCACGGCAAAAGGGGCATTGGACGGATTCTGAGACGTTCATCAGCATCAGCTTTGGTTGCACGCCGAATTGGAGGGCGAGTGCGACGATATCAGGAACCCCGTCCTTGAGGATGCGAACATCCTGTTCCAAATATTCTCTGCATTTCGTCAAGTTGATGAGGACGAGCTGCCTCGGGGTTTTCCGACGCGTGTACGTGCTCCGGATCGGAGTGAAGAGATCGACTACAAACTGCCAGTCAGGCTGAGCACAGGCCGTTCGAGACTTCGATTTCATGCGCGGCTCAATCAGGAGGACGAACCTTAAATGACGTGGAGCATTCCCCGTTTAACGAAGCCGTTATAGCAACCTGAAAGGACTCCGGCGAAGGCATTCTGCAGCTGGGCCGAGCATCGCCAATGCCGGCGCAGCGATGCAAGACACCCGGTGCGCCGTCCGGCGGCGGCGGCGGTCGGAGGATGGACGGGCACGCCTGCCATCAAGGTCAGGCTGCCAACTTTGCCACCAAAAGAGACGATCCAGAAGGCCATTGATCTGCATCCGAAGATTCCTGCTCTTCTGGACAAGTATGCAGAACGCAATACCGCCGCAACGCCATCACCAGGACAACTTTGACGAGGACAGCGGGAGCCAGGGCGCAGTTGTTTTCGCAGGATCGCTGAACGGCGGTTCGGTGATTGAAGGCGAAGTGTCCGGGGGGACGACGACGAACGCCGAAGGGGCAGGGGCCAAAGTGGTTGAAGACGTGAAAGACGCAGAAAGAGGTGAAAACCAAGTGAAGAATATATGGGTGGCCCTCAATGAAGCCACCAAGAGCACGAACTGATTCGATCTTCTTCAAACCTTGCTGAGTCTTTCGCGCCTTAAAGTCGCGGGTTGCCACGGCGAGGGCAACGACGGTGATTGACCACCGCAACAACCTGGAGCGTCGAGAGAGCTCTTTGGAGGAAGCAGGTTTGGCGGCTCAAAGCGCTGGGAGGACGCCAGAGCGGACGCAAACAAGAGCGGCCAAAGTTTTCTTGACGAAAGACGGCTTAGCTGAAAAGCAACATCAGCAGAGGATCTCGACTCTTTCAATGCCGCACGGCGAACAATGGCAAGGACCGGAACAATATTGTAAATGCTGCCTTCGCCCAGGTTCCGGCGCGCCAACAACAAAATCGACTTGCCGCCACAGCTAGATGGAAGCCACGGAGCGCCGCAGGAGACGGTTCAGGCTACGCCGTGAACAAGCATCGGTTCCCGCAATCGTCACTTGGCACAGGCGGCATCCGCAAGGGCTTGAGTGAGAGAAAGCAGCGTATGGAACACCGATTCGAGACTAAGTATTTAACGGTTCCGACGGAACGATGGTGAGAGTCGGGATAAATACGGTGACCTCAGGGGCGTTGGATTGGCGGCGCAGTCTGAATAACGCGGGTGCGTGGATACATGCTCATCTGCTAAGGCGATAGCGACTTCTGCGGGCTACAGTGAGCCGCGCGGCGATCCTTTCCTAAATGGTCCCCGCGCAATGACCCGCGATATCGTCAAAGCGGGATGAGAATCCGCAAAGAGGCAAATAACTATCATTCAGACATCTGCGCTTAAAACAACAACCTGGGATCCCGTGCGCCAGCCTTGCTTGTTGCGATGGACGTCAGATGCAGCCAGGACTTTTCTTTTCCAGCAATGGTCCATGCGAAATAACTGAATCTGGCGATAACGACGATCAAGTTAAGCACCCTGTAAGCATGACGCGTTACTGTGTTGAAATCGTCACTTCGTTCCATTTTTCCGCGGGAACCACTGGGAGGCCCTCTGTGTTGATCGCGGCAAAAACACTTTCAAATCAATATTAATTAAGTGAGCTCCGATAGACCCATAAAAGAGTCCTCCTCGTTGCCCAGGATTACTTGCAAGGAATTATACGGACGGTTTGAAACATCAGACACGACTTTCAAAGGGGCAAGACGCGCTTTTGGGTACAGCAATGTTGGATTGAGGAAAAGCGGGCGATATCCTGAAGGAGGTACTCTAAAGATCTCATAGCAAACTCAGCTACACCGGCGTTTCAGGTTTCGAGCGGACGGAGAATACAGCCTGTCTTTGACAAAGCAGAACGACAGCGCTTCAGTAGAGAATCAGTTTCTTCAAGGACGTCAGACTAAATAAATCCTCGATGAACATGGCTGAATCTCCTAGAAGCCGAATCTGAAATGGTTAAGAATATACACGACCAGAGCGGCAACGGTATACTTGTACAGATTCAGCCAATATTCGTCAAAGTATAAAGAGACGTGTGATAATATCAAGCATGTTCTCGGCTATCAAAGGTGGAAGTCTCGCCTCCGACGCAGCACAAGCAGAGACTATGGACCCTGAGGTAGTACAGCGAATGCAATGTCTGTGTTGGTCCAAAAGTAGGCCATTCACGTTGTCAACGAGGTTGTGCTTTCAGCTGCAGCACGACCTTCCGTTGAATTCAACGATCGCCAAAGGCGGCCATATCAAAACGCACGAACAATGCAGCCTGCGCAAAGTGATGGGCAACGAATTGAAGTAGACGTGCGCTCAGTCGCAGCGATAGTTAATAATGTTTCACGGGCGAAATGACCGTCGTTTAATAACGGAATGGATGATGAAGACTCACTTTATGGTTGGAAGGCCAGGGGCGGCGGTAAAGTCGACCAAAGTACCAGGAGGATCCGAGGGATCTTTAAAGGTTCGGCAATGACCAGGTTCCTTCAAGCTGGAGGCCGTGGTGTCTCGAAACCCTTCTCCATTCGTTATATAAGTCACTGAAGGTTTTCCAGCGGGTGTCGTTGCTTGTTGTGGGTCTGGGGGTGTTCTTGAAAGCTATCGGACTGATTTTGGTCAGATAGTGTCGTTCTCTCAGTCTGGCACGCATGACTGTTCGACCTTCACGCTGTTTTCAACCGACACGCGTCATTTTACCTCCGGACGAACGAGATGATCCTGTTCTTTGAGCGTCGATGGGTTGGCGGGCGTCGCGTCGCTCCGACGAGACACGTCAATGTTTTCTGCCCGCCCGGGAAGGGCGACGTTCGTTGCCTCGCGCAGCCCCGACGACATGGGGGCGAAATTTCCCCTAATTTTGACATCCAGTTGCTTCCACCAGCCGACGACGATCGCTTTGCCCGGCCGGCGTCCTCGATCGCCGTCAGGCGTCGCCGTGGCTGCGCGCGATCGTGGGACGGATCGGTCCATTGTTGAGGGGAAGCAACGCTACTATGGAGCGAGCAAGCGGCGTCGGGCGTCAGCCCGAGCGCCTGCGGTATGGAGCTGAAGACACTGGCGGTCAGTCTGCCGAAGGGCATCCAGCAGGTCCGCCTCAACGCAGACTATGTGCACGCGGAGACAGCGGGTCAAATTCTGTTGGGAAGAATCAGTTCAGCGGTCGACGTTGACGGGTCCGATGTCGAATCGGAGACAGAAACGTGTAGGGTTCCCTTGCCCCAACCATGATCAAGCCTCGATGAGCGAAGGAAGGAAGCACCGGACAAAATCACTGCTGGGGCGGTTTCAGGGGTTCAGGAGCGTCCGACCAAAGGCCCGTTGCCTTGGTCGACAAACTACAAGAAATCTCCAGGGCGGATATGGGGATGACTGCGACGGAAAACATGCTGGTGACTACACACCTTTGATCCTCGCGACAGGTTTGACCAAACCAGGCTCCGCTTGCATCGACACTGGAAGAAGTCCGCTGCTGGGAAACCACTACAGGGGCGGCTCCAGTCGGTGGGTCCCGCGCTACCGGGCGGCCTGCTGCCGCGACGGCCGCGAGCACACCACCGTCTGGACCGTACTAAGGCGCGTGTCGAACAAGGGCCCGGACTGCGGTTTACAACGAAGACTAGACGGCAGCTTGATGCGGTAGCTTGGTTGCGACAGTTCGCGCGCAACCAACGGCGCCTCCATGCCTTGCACGGCGAGGAAGGGCGTGAGCGACGAGAACGACGAACGAGCAACGGAAGGTCTCTTCGACGCCGCTTACCAGAGGATGGGGGAGGGGCGTACCTTGCCAGCACAAAGCTTTGGCGAGGCGACTGTTTAAAATGAGCCGTCTTCATCTTCCGGAACGACTGGACGACGAGCTTCTTGGAGACGACTGGACGACAGGGGCGAGGAACTGATCGATAACGGCGGGCGATTAGCGGTGAATCTTCCGGAACACGCGTCCGGCCAAGGCAATCCGGTAATGCCGATGTTGTTTCTTAATAAAACGTTCTTTGGGGTGTTTGAGATGCTTGTGGTATTGCATGGTGGCTCTGACGGGGCATTTCGCCTGAGGATCGTTTAAGCATACCGGAGTGACGCCTGTGTCTGTGGGCAAACGGTACCTGTGCCTGAGAACCAAAGATCGAAAGGTGGAGAATTAATATTCTGACCCTGCACTGAGCGTGGCGAAAAATACTGGTGAAATTTTCTGCCAGACCGAAGAGTCGCTGACGTGGAGATTGGGACGTTTATGAAAACACAGAATATAACTTTGCGTAATTAGCTACCAGACCATTTTAGAAGATGTGGTGGCCGCAATGATAGACGGCAGATTTACATTCTTTGAATTCGTCCCATACACATTCAGGTATTTCTTTCTACCGGTCGCCCACCGTCCGTATGGGTGTGATTTTTGCCGGTGCGGGGGATCATTTGTGTGCAGTTGTCGAGGCAGGTGCGGTGTTGGGCGGGCAATTCCTAGCACTGAGCACCGGCAACACTGGTTCGCGCCGGCATCTACCGGAAGGACTCGACGGCGGCCTTGCCCGAGACAGTCGACCAGGTCACCGCCTCGAAGGTGCAAGCTGCGCTTGCCTTCCGGATGGAGACCTGCTGCTGGGGCAACCACCGCCGCGGCGAACTCGGCGTGGCAGCCGACGCCAGCACCACGCACTCCGATCGTGACGTGCCCCTGCCCCGCCCGGCGGCCAGACTCTTCGACCGGCGCACCACCACATCCTGCGCGGCCTGGACGACCTTGCGCATCGGTCTACCACTGCTGGGGAGGCATCGCGCCCCGACGGCGCCACCGCCCCGGCCCGGCCCGCCTGGCCACAGACACAGACATCACAGACATGTCGGGAAAAGATCGCCCTGACCGCCGCCAAGCCCATCGTCTACGTCAGACCGGCCCCTATATAACCCGCCACCGGCACCGTCCGGCACCGCGCTCACGCCCCTGGACGCGCTGACCCGCGTCGTCGCATCTCGGCACCCGTGACTGCTGGGTCACCACCGCCACCGGAGCCGCCTACTGCGCAACACCGACAAACAAACCGTCCAAATAGCCACGTACTGAACCTCACTTTTCCCTCGCACCGAGCAACGTCGTCTCGCGATAGAGATTCTTCTCGCGCCGAGCAACGTCGTCTCGGTATAATCTCCAGGCCAGGCATCTCCTCGCGCCGTGCGACAAGAACTTTCGAGGAAGGCCTTGGAGGCTATGTCGCATACACATCGAGCTTGCCGGATGCGGGCTGCCGTTGCTGTCGCTTTCCCACGTTCCCACGCGCGCTGGAGGATCCTGCGTCCTTTGTCCGGTAGCGGGTCCTGACCCGCGCCTGCCTTGGCGAAGATCATGGAATTGTTGACGGAGAGGGCGGTTATGCGATTCCGTTTTCTCTTTGCCTTGTGGATGCCACGCTAGGAAGGATCCGCGTGCGCCTCTTGAACTCCGGATCTCGCAATCATTCCTTATTCAGTGATGTGGGCAGGAACGCGACATCCTCATTCCGTCCGGGTACGATCAGCCGCCTTGTCCCCGCCAGGCAGGTGGTATCAGGATGGCGGTGTCGACGGGTCACCTTACGCCGGGTACTGGCCCCGACTGTGCGCCACGCGGGGGCTGGGGCGGGTCACACCGCCACGCGCCGAGTCCGTCTAAGCCCTCAAAATCGCCCATTGATTTCCTCAGTATCTCTCCCGCACCTCGCGTCGAGATGACGTCGTGGACGGCGTCGATCGAGGCGACGAGCGTCGTGTGGCTCCCCAGCTCAGGCGCGTTTCCAACAGATTTGTTTGACGTCAAACCACCAGGTCATTTTCCTTAAAAATCTCCGCTCAGGTGTTCCGGTCGGTGATCGCGCGGACAGCGATCAAGACGAGGATCGGACGTTAAACGTCGAGGCCGGCGGCGGCCACGCGCATGTGCGTTGAACGGCCGTGGCCAGCGGACGCGCAGGCGCCCGATCCGGTGACTGGGCTTCAGGTTCGTCACGTTGTCCAAAATAGATCGTCAAGCCCTCACGTGCCCGAAAAGAACAACCTCGGCACCGGGATGGGCGCCAAACCGTGAGGCCCGCTGATGAAGTCTTCGGTGGCCGTCAGGCAAACAAACGTCAAGGGACGTGCGGGCAGGCTGACGACGAGAACCCCTGCCATCCCCGTGGAACGTGGTACCAGCCACGGCGAATTCGAACGAGCCGTCCGCCACGCAGGATGCCGGTCGGCCAAACGCGCAAGCCAATCCGCCCGTTATTGAATAGCCGTGAGGACCGGCGGAATCTTCGGCCCGAGCTCCCACTGTGGTCGCGGCAGATGTGAAACTCGTCGTCGTACTCGTCGAAATGCGCAGATATGGCCAAACGTCTGCCTCTCGAGGCGAACATGCATGCTTTCCATAGTCCGCACCGCGTAAACGCGCGCCGCCGATTGAATCGGCGCGCGCCAGCTCAGTCTGGTAAAATAGTCCCGTTCACCATGGACGGCGGCGAGCGCGAACTTCGGGTTCGAGATTATGGTCTTACAACCTCGGCTCGGGCTGCGCCTGTTCGGCGCCGCAGCACCGCTTTCCGGCACCACGCGTTTGTGTTGTTCCCGTATCGGGTTCTCCTTCGGCAGCGTGTTTCGGCTCTGCGCTACGCTCCCGTTCGACGCCGAGGCCGGCGTTTCTCCTGGTAAAATGCACGGTGCGGCGTCCGGGGCGGCGGTCTTCTCGATGCGCTGCAACGCTGGATCTGTATTCCTGCCACTGAATGTAACACAACCGCGAATCCGCGGCTTCTGGTAATTCTGGGCTTCCGGGCGCGGTGCACGATCCTTTGCCCTGCTTCGGCATTGGACATTTCCGGGTCGGTAGCGCACGACGGTCGGCTGACAGCGCCTTCGTCATCGTCGGGAAGGAGAATGTTCGAGCAGAAGAGCCGGTCCAGTAAAGCCATCTTCTGCCGCTGGCTATATATCCTGCCACGCTGACCTGACTTGGCCTGCCGGACTGGCAGCTCCAGATCGGAGGAGAAACCTCTAGACGGGCGGGGTTGGGTACAAGTCGGAAGAACTTCCTCAGACGGGCGGGCCGCAACTCGGGAGCAGGAAGCTTCTACCCACTGGACAACGGATGGCGGCGGCCTTGGGCCGGACGGCGATTTCCTGAAATCGTCGCCCATGTTCTGTCGCTGCCGTCCGAACTTCGCGCGCCGCCGACGCTGGCCGGGCCGATCCGGCCCGCGCGTTGGCGGCGGACGGCCAGGCCATTGCGGCCTCATCGAGCTCGCTCAAAACTCCCTCAAAAATCGCCGTGACTGGTCATTTTCGATGAGGAATCCATCGTGGCCGTGGCGCAGGCGGGTTGCGCACGCAGCCGGGCAGGGGCGGCCGCCAGCATCCACATGTGTGTCTTTGGGATGAAATAGATCCGGGTCGACCTCTACGGCGAACCCAGGTCGTCATATTTTCCAGGCACCTTGTCCGCCACTGCGGTACCCCGCCCGATGTCATGCGTCATGAACGAACGCGTGATGACGGTGCGCGAGGTGGCGTCGAGCTTGCATAGCCAGCTGCGGGCGTGGTGAAATGGAATAGCTCTCGGCAGCGTAGCGCGCCCGCCGTGAAAGGATCCTCGCCCTCACTGACGTTGCGGCTGGCTGCGCATATCAAACTCAGGCGCACGGCAAATCCCGGTGGGCGTTTCCCGCGACCGGAGCCGAGCGGGATGGCCGCCCTCCAGCGTCATGACCATTTCCTCCCTCATTTCGTCGCCCTAGACAGCGCGGAAGCACAAATGCGCGAAGACCCTCAGCCGGTAAGGCCAGCCCGAACGGCACAGCGATAGCTTCACCGGTGAGCGCCCGTTCCGCTCAATCCGATTCCTCGAGGACAGCGGCGTGAACTTGAGTTGTTTGGTGATCAGTGCCTCGCGCACGCGGTTTGCCTCGGTCGGGCCCGGAAACTTCGACAGAGCGGTCATGCGTCTAATCTTGGTGCGGTACCGATCGGATGATGGGTCCGCGACGATCATATTCACTTCCACGCGGGCTTTCGTCGCGTGCGGAGTCGGTCAGAGCGTGACACAGAAGGATGGCGTGGGCGTCCTCGTTCCAAACTTCCCACGTTCGTAGGCCATGCGCACGTTCGCTCCGCCGAGCTCAGCTCCGGGGCCGACGTCAACAAGCCTGCCGCTCGCCGGTCCCCCTCGCGCCACGCTCGGTGACCAGAATCGACCGAACGCGGGCGCAGATATGCATGTCAAGTCTCCGATGGGCTCGCGTCAGTGACACGTGGTCGATCCGACAGCATGCCCGTGAAAATTCAACAGATTGATTGGCATCTGCTGGCTTCCGTTCGTGGAATACTGCGCAAAGCGTGATGGGCCGAGGACGCCCAGTGACCGAGGTCGACAGCCGGGCCGACGGTCAGCGATGAGCACGCCGCTCGGGCCTGGCAGAAGCGGGTGCGGCCTGCGACAGACGGTCGGCCTGAGCGGGCGGTCACGGCTTGGCGATCGGCGATCGACTACCCATTTTGTCGCTGTGTTCAGGCCGTACGCCGCGGCGATCGCGCTGATCGAGGGTCGGCCAGGATGTCCTCGATCGACTCCGGTACGCAATCAAGGGCGAACCGTCCCGAGATGATTCCGGCCGCCAGCATCCTCCCTCGGTCATCTGCGGCGAGTGGGTGGTCGAAGCCGGATGGATCGCCGCCAGCGAGCGCATCTGGGCGTTCGCCACGTTGAAAACAGCGAGCGCCTCGATGAAGCGCTTTCCGGCGTCGCGCCGCCGCGTTCGAGGTGAAAACCGATCCCGCGCCCTTCGGCGCGTATTTTACGCGAAGCTCGTAGTAAAACCGAGGACGAGGAGGCTGGAGTGGCGAGACCGGTTCGACGCCCTTGTGCCTGTCAGGAATTCGACGACAGCCTTCGCATTGGACGGTTACGCTCCACCCTGAGCGAAAGGGTCTGCCTGGGCAGAAGGAAGGCATTGAAGGGAGATGACTGCGCCGGTGTCGCGCAACAACACCGCGCGAATCTCGTGACGACGCGCCGGGCTGATGGGCAGGTCTCCAGGCCGTTGTGCTTTCTCGTCCGGCTTTCGGACAGCAGCGGGAACTTTTGCCGTTCGCCCAGTCGAAATCCGCCCGCTTCTCGACGATAACAGCCGCCGAGCGACGTACCGTGTCCGCGGGGAATTTCGTCGTCGCTTCGACCACGATGTCGCGCGTATTCAGAAAGGCCTGACGTTGTGGGCGTGCCGATCGGTGTTGTCGACGACCAACGGAACTTTACTCGTTCTGGTGCGCGATTTCCGAAAGAACCTCGATGTCGAGGATGTCGCCCATGGGATTGGGATGCTCTCGCGCCGGCGTACAGGGCGCGGGTGCGGTCGTTGACCGGGCGCGCGCGCCGCGATTCAGGGTCGTCGGATTATAAACGAATCTGACGACGATGCCGTTGGGCGAGGTGACTTTCAGGAGGTTGGCCGTGCCGCCTACCGTTACAGAGACGGCGACGACGATCTCGTCGCCTGCCTGGGCGAAGGTTGAGGAATGTGGCAAAAATTCTGAGGCCTGCCCGAAGACGTCGAGACGCCACTGCGCGCCGCACCTTCGAGGAACCGCAAGAAAGCCTTTTTTCCTCGAGGACGCCCTGCATTAGGCGGGTGATGCGCGTGTAGACATTTCCACGGCGCCGTCAAGGAGCGAAAGCGCCCGGCCGCCGTTTCGCGTCAGGAGAAAACCGAAGGACATCGTCTGGTGGATGGGAAGAGCGCGAGAGCCATGGTCGGAATCGGGGTCTGGCCGGGTGGTTCGGTGTCAAGCCCCATTGCTTATCCGGTCATTTCTGCTCCTTATGAGTTCCGGGGGCGAAACTGAACACGGCAGCAAAACGACAGTGCCCATAGTTCTCACTTATGTTCAGCTGCCAAAGGCAAGCCGCGTGGAACAATGTGCGGATGAAACGCAGCGGCGCAGCGCCAGGCCAGTGAGGGCGTGCGCTGGTTAAGGCATTCGCGAACATGACCTAAGCATGAACTCTCCCCAGGGGAGGGCAGGTCAAACTGAAGGCGGCCGGTCAGAGGATGCGGGAGGCAGGTCCAAGCTGACGGTGGGTCAGGCTGGCGGGCTTGGGTGAGACAGAGCCGGTCAGGGACGGCAGAAGAGCCGCCGGTCTCTTGACGGTGCGAGCGTCGCTGCCGCGAGGCGCTGGTTTGGGCGGGCAGTGTGCGGTGAGCAATTTTTGGATTGCGGCAGCAAGCACCAGCTTCGCCGTCGACCAGATCCGGAAATTACCCGCGTGTTGTTCGTGTGAAAAGTGTTACCAATGTGCTATTGCACCAGAGGTCGGTGTTATATGGCGCGTCATTTGTGAACAATGTTCGTGATGACTCAGGAGGCGACGAGCTCGGACCTGCAAAAACCGGAGGGAATACGTGGTCATTGCAGGGGTGGTACCACAAGGGCGCGTCCGGGGGCGATTGCGTGCGGCGCTTTCGGCCGCCGTCGTCCTTCCGGCTCGCGCGCGGGCAGGGGCGACGCATGGGCATCGCTTTCCTTCGAGGCCGAGCAACGCGCAAGGCGGACATCTCCAACACGGGCGGTTTGAGGCAATTGGGCGTGAAGCGCGAACGGGCTCAAGGTGGGCGCCGCCAGAATGACGCGTCGGGTGCCGCTCGACGGCTTTCGACGTCAGTCGGGAGGCGATGGGCGGGACGCCGTGAACCTGCGGACAACCAAGCAGGTCGACGCCGCGCGCAGGCGGCTTTTCGGGGTCTCGACGTCGATCTGGCACGGCGCGCCCGGGCGGTGGCCGGAGGAGCGCTTCGGCTCAAACGCCGCAGACTGCCGCCAGGCGCGGAAAGGCCCGCGCCTACAGAATACTCGCAAACAAGACGAACCGAGACCTCCAACGTTTCAGAGCGCGCGGTTTGGGGCTGCGACGCTGCAAAAGAGGCCGACGACAAGGCGGCGGCGGGGACGCGTGGCGCAGAAGGCCGACAGGCGTCCCGGCCGAGCTTCGCGTGGCCTCCGACGCGGAAACCGAGATTCGAACCATTTCGGCGGGCGCGATCGTTTGATTCGAGCGCGCCGCTCAAGGGGACGACGGCGGAACTGGTGCGCGAGCGGCAGGACGAGGCCGCGGCCAAGGCCGAGCCGAGCGAGGTGGTCGTCGGAACCGCAGACGGAGCAGGCATTTGCCGGGCGGCATCCCAGAGGCGGCCAGCGAACGTCGCTCTGGCTGGGGGACGGCGGGCAGCAGTTTCCGGCGGGCGCAGCAGGCGAATCCTCAAGCGCGGCAGGCCGCACCCGCAGAGGAGGCGGCGAGAAGCCGGCGGCGACGATCGCTAAGCTTCCCGGGCTGCGGGCTCGCAAGCGGGGCTTCTCCGGCCGACGCCCGCGCGGAAAAGGCGCCCGCCTCGAAGGCACTTCGGGCCGGGGAGCAGGCGGCGGCTACTCAGCTGGCGGCACCGCGCGGGAAAAGGCGGCGTCCCAGGCTGGGGCGCAAGGAGCAGAGCCAAGCCTCAGAGCGCCGGGCGGAAGGCGGCGGCGGGCCCAGGCCGCAGCGCAGGCGAGGGCCCAAGCCGCGGCAGCGCGGTACCAGCAGGCCGCCACCGCGGAAAACAGGCCGCTCCAGCAGCGGGCGGCGGAACAACCAGCGAACTGCAACCGCCCAGCGCCGCGCTCGGGCGGCGCAGCATCAGTAACAGGCCGCGGCTCAGAGGCTGCGGAGCAAGGAGGGCGGCAGCAGGCTGCGGCGGCCCAAGCAGGCCAAACGGTGCCGCTGGAGCAACTCGCCAAAAGCCGAAAACTCAGGCAGGCGGCGGGTCTTCCTCGCAGTCGGCACTGAATCGTCGCCTACGCCAATTCGCCAGGTCGGGCGCGTGTGAGACGAATCCCTCAAGCGGATGGGACATTCGGCTTTTGCGTTACGTGTGCACTTCAGGCGCGGAACTCCGCGGCGGACGGGCAGCTACCTCACGCGCCAATTCTGGAAGGGTTATGAGCGGTTCCCGCCTCGCAGCGCCAGCCTGGCGACCTCATGTGGTGGCCGGGGCACACCAGGTCACAGGCAGCTGCTGTGCACATCGCCGCGTGGAATCCCTCGATGGGAACCCAGGGCGCAGGTGTGGGGAGTCGGTCTGCCACTACCGGATCATCGGCTGACGGGCGGACGGTCGGCGCAAATCAACGCGGCGGCCGGGACGGCCGGTCCCGCTCCGCATGGGAAAAATCGACCGTCGGCCGCGCGCGCGTAAGGCAATTGGCGGCGGCCGGCGGGCGTCGGAAAACCGTCGATGATGGCTCCGGCAGCGCGGCATTCAGGTGACGCCGGGCGTGTGGCCAACCTCGCGAGCGGCCAGCGACGGCCGCGAGGCGGGCCGACGGCGCCGCACCGTCATTACTTATTGGAAAGAGATACTTGCTACCGTGGGGCTCGCCGCAGACGCCGCGGCAGGACTGTTTCTGGCTCTTGCGGCCGACGTTCACCGCCTTTCCCGCAGACCTGTGGCGGCAGAGTAGACAATCGGGACGCCGCTGCCCCTACTGCGCCTTTCCGCAGATGTGTGGCGGCAGAGGGTCTGAGACTTTCATCGAGCTGGGGCTTCCGGAGCAACGACTTTTGACGCCGCGGGCTCTCAAAACAAGTTTGCCACATATGTGCTGCGTGTTAACCTGTATGTATGGAGACGTTCTGCTGAGGCGCGAAACAAGGCGCGTACTGTGTCGCTGTCCTGAAGGCGGCGCTGATGGTTTTCGAAAGGGGTGGCGGGGCGACGTTCAAGGCCGATTTCCAGCATTTGATGCGGGGTGACGCGCAGCGCGTTTTCTCGTTTCGGCGACAAGCGCGTTTTCACGCAGAAGAAGCACTAAATGAGAATCGGTCCGACCAAAGCGAACGGCTTTTCGCGAATCCGGACCGCGGCGACGTCAGGCGGCGTCGTGGTTGTCCGGCCTGTTCACCGCGCGCGCGTACGTACGGCTGCTCTCTGAAACCTGATGTTCAGGCTCTGGCCTGCGACCGTGTTCGTCAGCGCCCTGAGTTCGGACGCGATCGTTGCCAGTGGAGGAGAATCCGGGCGAGAGAGGCCCCGGGGCGAGCGGGAAGACGCCGACTCGGCCGAGAAAACTGCGTTGAACGAGAGACCCCGAATGGAGCGGGAAAGCCTCTGGGATGGGCTGAGGAAAAAGCTCGGGGTTGGACCGTTGGCGCGCCGAATCGCCAGTTATGCGCCTCCGCCTCGCGCTCGCCGACACCCGTTGCCCGATCAGATCATAAACCTGACGCTCGTGTTGCTGGGGTTCACCGTTACGGCGGTGACCCGGCCTGAACCTTCCGCATCCCAAGGAAGGCCTCGACGCAGCGGTCGCTGCTCTGGTGAAGAGGTTGCTCTCCTAGAAGAACTTTGATTCTCATGACTGTTTCCGCCTGATCACCCAGCCGGGGAACCACGCCGGCGCCGAGCGCTCGTCGTGTCGTCAACCCATGTTCCCAGACATGCTCGTGCATGGTTTGGCGTTCCGGTTTTGCGGTCTTCCGCGGTTGGTCGGGGGCGGGGTCGGCTGCCACAGGGTGATTATTCGCCTCCTGCGCCGCGGCGATGATCGTCGCCACCTGTGATGCGCCGGCCGCGTCGTCGATTCCAGCGGCGGCCCTCGAACTCCCGCTGACTGATCCGGACCTGGGCGGCTGGCCGCCGCGACGCTGCTCTGCGACCGGCGGCTACTGGCGGCTGCTGATGTCGCCCGCCTCGCCCAGGGCATCGCAGGCGCGTGATCTCAGGTGGCCGCGCGCCGCCTCATCGCTGCGACCCACGCCGATGGAAAGCGCTGCCAGTCAATGAGCGTCGCGCTGTCGCGATCACCCTCGGCGTGCTCGTCGGCCCCGCCGCTGGCAGGAAGGCTCCTCGTCGAGCATTTCGGCACCGCGTCGCTGGCATTTCGCCACCAGCAGCCAGTGGCCGTCGTCGACGGCGTTATGCCGGATCCAGCATACTGGTGAAAGAGAATCGCCCGGGTCACGGACGACGCACGCAGGCCCTCGCCGTGCTGTGCCGGGGTCCCTCTCGATCGTGCTCGCCGTCGTCGTCGGCGCGGCGGTGCTCTCCGAGGGTCGAGGCGGTGCTGCGGTGCCTGCAAAGCCAGTTCCTGGCGACCGTCGGGCTGCTCTTCCGAGTGCGTGCTCGCCTCGATCACGATCCAGTCCGATCGTCGGAGCGCTTTTGTCGCGGCACCGTTTCGCCTCGGCTCTTCGTCGGAGGCTTGGCGTGGTCGCCGCCGCGACGGCGCTCGTCGTGATCGGCGTGGCCGACGAAATGTGGCGGACAAGCGCCAGCATGGTTCTCCTCGGCGTCCTCCGCGCTGCTCGACGCCCTCGACCACGCTCATGCAGGCCAGCGGGGAGCCGTTCCGTCCCGCCGACGCTGGGCGGGTCCCGCCCGCCCTCTACAATCTCGCCTACGCCGGCGGGCTGGCGGGCGTCCCGCTCCTGACCGGATTCGCCGTCCAGCGTGCGTTCGCCGCGGCGATGGCGCGTCGCCGCCACGGTGCTTCAGTATTGCCTGGGGATCGTCGCCAGTCGCATGACTCCCGCGTTCAGCTTCGAGGAACGAGAGCGGATTTATGGCCTAGCGCGCGCGCCGCTCTCCTCGGCGGCATGCCGCGCGCTGAAGACGGCGGCATGCGCGCTTACGCAACAGATCTCAGCGAGTGGTCGTAGTGACGAAGGTGCTCGTCCAGCCCTGGAAGAACGCCTATGATCTCACGCGCTCGGCCTCTTCGCGAAACCGACCCAATGCGCCCTCGACCGACTTTCCGGGTTCGTCATGTCAGCCTCGAAGAAATGCTAATTTCCAGGCGGTGGAACTCGGAGACGTCGTTCGATCTCCGTGCGCCAGGAGGAGGCGCTGGTACGCCCGCGGGAACGCACAGGACCTTGTCGTCTGCGCCCTTCTCGTCGCGCGTCGGAACATGCTGCAGCGCGCGGCAGCGCCGCCATGCGCACCGGGGAAAGTCGGCTCGTCGAGGGGCACGAGCGTCGAGGTCCCCGTCCTCGCCGAGGGTGTCGTCGAGTGAGATCACGTAGTCGTCCGGGTGAGCGCGTCCGAGGTGAAAACGCGTACGATCGAGGCGAATGCGGCCGGTGTGCGTGGGCCGAGGTTCGTGCGTGCGGGTTGCGCTGGGATCTCGATGGTGACATCGAGACTCCATCATGTGCACTCCTTCGTCCGGTCGCCCGGCGTGCACGATAGCCGCCGGACCATGCAGGAAACTTGCATGGTAAACGTGGATGACGGTCCTCGCGACGGCTTTGGCTGTGGCCCTCGGCGGCGCTACGTCGTTGCCGATGCGCCGATGATATTACCCGGGCTTCTCCCACGCGGCCCGCAGCGAGCTGACGCTTCCCTATCAGCGTTTCCTCCGCGCCCGCCCCTGAGGGCGCTCCCGTCGTGGAACGCGGACGCCAAGGTCGTTATCGTCTGCGGTCACCTCTGCGCTGGGCTCGCTGCGCGCCTCTCCCGAGGCGCACGGACGCGTCTCCCGCCGTGGTGGCCGACGTCGCCGCCACCGGCAGACGATCGCCCAGCTGGAGCCTGCGCGCCGCGTGCGCCGGCGACGAACATGAAAAATCGTGACGGCGGCCGTCGCCCCTGCGGGTTCTGGGGCCAGAGACGACGCTGAAGACGACGGCGAAAGTCAGAGCGAGACGCTCTGGTCGGCGGGCAGCGCGCGCGCTCCCTCGGGGCCGGGGGCTCCGATCGCGATCCGTCAACGAGAGGGCGGGAATCGGCGAGGCTGCGGACAAGGCCGCCGACGCCGCCCACAAAGCCGGAGTCACCGAGTGGCCGTCGATTCTCGCTCTTTCAGGGCCCCAGCGCAATCAGCGTCACGGGCGGCAACGCATCCTTCGTCGTAGACTGCGCCCCTGGCCCGTCAACCAATCGCGCTGCTGTCCAGCAAGGCCTACACCGCGAACCCCGACATCCAGGCGGGGCGGGCCTTCGCCAGGGGCTGGCCGCCCGCAGGGTTCCCGTTTCAGGCTCCGTCCGCCGCAGCCAGGCGCCCAGGCGCGGGAGGCGGCTTCCGTGGAGTCCGCGCCCCGTCCGCGACCTCGTGGGCTTTCGTCTCAAACGTTCGGACAACACGACGGCGGAGATCTGGGCCACCTCGTCGCGGTCAAATCGGGCGAGCCGGCGAGCTTCGGGGAGCGCCGGCCGGGCCACGCTCAGCCGATCTGAAGAAGATCGGGGTGAGGCCTCCGGCGTCGTCATCGACACAACTCGAGGCTTTTCGCCGAAAAACCGGCTGAGCGCCTCCTGCTGAACGAAATCGTGAAAGGTCGCCTCGTGCGACAGCTGCGCCCTCGAATCGATCGTCGGGCTTCGGTTTCCGCGCTCGACGGCACTGGACGACAGGATGCAGGCGGCGCGGCGACCCGCAAAGTGCGCGCGAAGACCGGAACGCTGTCAACGCCGCCTCGCTTTTCCGGTTTCCTCGGAAAACGAAGCGGCAGGCTGCTGACGTTCTCGATTCTGATCGACAGGATCCCAGACGGCTCGTTCACCTCCGCCAGGCACGCGATCGACAGCTTCGTCGTGTCCTGGCGAGCGCCTGAGCGCAGGGAGCACTGCGCTGGCGGCGAGGGGGTCGGCGATGGCGCCTGCCCGATCGCGAGGGGATACGGTTGTCTCCATGGCGACGATCAACCTGAGTATCGCTCCGTAGCCCGCTGGCTTTCCGGCGCGGGTCCATCCCGTGTCGGCGAGCCCAGGCGCGCGCGGTCGTGGACCAGCTACTGCACTCGCGAACTCGCCGCGCTCCTGGATCGTCGCCGACGTCCCGAGCCTCTCGAAGCGGCGGCCGTTGCGCAGGGAGATCGGTATTCGTCGTCGACAGGCCGGGTGGGCGAGGCCGCCGCCATCCGCCGGCGGCCTCTCGGGCCAGCTCGCCGCAGGGACCGGCAAGCTGCAGTTTCTGCGGCTCCGTCGAGATTGGCGCTCCCGGGGCCAGCGTGCTCGCAGCAGGTGCTCGGCCAGTATGACCCTTTGGCGAGCGCCTTCTGCTCGTCGCCCGAACGCGCGACCTTCGCCGCGAAATATTGCTTCGACCGGCGCGACCTCTCCCTCTGGTTCGGTTCACGGGCGACCCACGCCGCGCAGTTCGCGGCGGCGCCGTGGATCGTCGACTATCGTCTCCCGCCTCCGCTCGCTGCTCGGGCGGGACGGACGTCCGATCTCAAGCGGGTCGGCCGCCGGGCAATGTCTATGATGAAGGCCTGCTCGAAGGCCACGCGGAGCACGTCGCGAACGCCGTTCCTCTCGCTCGCCGTCAAGCGGCGCTCGTCTCCTCGATGGGCGGCGCCCGGGCGTGAAATCACTGAAGTCCGTTCTTTTCCGAAGGCGTTCGGCCTCGATCTCAGGCGGCCCAGTATCGCAGGGCTCCGCCTTCGTCCGCGCGGTCGTCGATGCCGTCAGGGCACGCCGGATTCAACAAGGTGTGGGAGAATCCGCTCACGCTCCCAGCCTGAAATCGACGCGCCCAGCGCGTGGATTCAGCGCGTCGAGGGTCTGATGGGAGGACCGCATCGCTCTCGCCCGCACGCGGCGCGCCGTGGATGAAGCGTTCGACGCCGCCGGCGTGGCGCCAGCTCAGCGTGCTGCTGCAGCGATCTCGGGGCTCGCTCGATGGCCCTCGCCCGGGCGGCGGTTTTCGTGTCGGCGCGGGGTCGTCACCTCGGCCTACTGTGGACACGGGTGGCGCGGGGCTCGCCGACAGGCCGCAAGCGTCCGCCAGCGCGCTCGAAGCCGTGGGCGTTGAGTCCGCCGGTGTGGCGCGGGTCGGATCGAGCGACGGCGGCGTCGAGGTCGGCCGCCCGCGCGGCCAGGTACGACCGCGCCGAAGCGGCCAGGTCGATGCCCGGCCGGGCCGCGGTCGTATGCGGGCACACCGCGGCGACCAGGCGCAAAACCGTCCTGATGAGCTTGGGCCCGGTTCCGGGCCCCTGCTCAATCAGGGAATGCCCGCCGTCGGCGCGTGGCAGCGATCGTCCCGCTCATCAGGCCCTTTCGAGGGGCTTCGCGCGCCGAACTTCGCCGGGCGCTGGCGTCGGAGGGCGTCGAATGGTGGGGACCCACCAGCGACGTCGATTCGCCGGTGCGCGCCGCCGACGGTCGCTTTTGCGCCAGGCAGCCGTCAGGCACCGCGCATCCGGCGCTCGAGACTCGCTCGGCCCCGGCGTGGTGGACGCGCTCGCGCGAACGGCCGCGATGATCGAGAGGACCTCAGCGCGCTCGACGAGGTTCGCCGAGATCGACGCGACAGCTCGGCGACCATCCGTGCGGGGTGGGACGGGTTGCCCTCGGCTCTTCGCAGCCAGATCCTTCGCCGTCGCGCGCCATCGACGGAGGGCCAGGCGGAAGGCTCACCTCGTGGCACGTCGCCACCCTCGATTCCTGGTTTCCCGGCGGCGCGGAGGTCGCGGCCTCATCACTCAGGGAATGGGGTGAAAATCGACGAGGTCGGATAGCGTTCGATGGGGGCGGTTCAACGAATCGGGAGAGAACCGTGAAGCGGCTGGGCGGGGACGAAAGTCTGACCGCAGAGCAGATAGCGCCTTGCGCAGCTCGCTGCGCAAATCGACGGAAATATCGAGGCGAGACCTCCTACTCGTCGGGGTGCTGCGCGAAGGGCCCGTCATGACGATGGCCGACCTTTCGCGGAGAGATCCGCATCCGCTGGAAATGGACTGGATGGCGTCTCCTCCTCGCCCGGGGACGAGAGATCGTCCGGCGTCGTCCGCATTCTCAGACCTCGACACCGACATTCAGACGCAACGTGCTCATCGTCGAACATCTCATCGACTCGGGGCTCGCACTGTCTGGCTGAGGATCAACTTTGCTCTCGCGAATCGGTGCGCCTGTCAGACCACGCTGCGCAAGCCCGGAGGCTGCGGGCCGCGATCGACGTCGACTTCACGTCGGTTTTGACATTCCGCGAGTTCGTTGTGGGATGTGGACTCTGACCCGCATGCCGAGCGGTACCGCCACCTCCCTTCGTGGGAACGCTCGCGCCGCACGTTATATGGGCTATGTATGACCGAAGAAGAACGCTAACGAAGCGCGCTCGCACCGCACCTTCGCGAAGCCGGAGGGCGGCCGCGCAGAAGATGCAGATCCGAAGCCAGATCCGCGGAAGGCGGGCGGACGGATCGAACGGCGACGAGCCTGGCGGCGCCGGGCGATCGACCGGCAGGAAGCGGGCGAACCGACGCTGGACGCGCCCCGACGGCGCAGCGCGCTGGGGCCTCGCCGCCCGCAGAGCCAAGCGCCGACGGCGCAGGCTGGCAAAAGGAAACGCGCAAGGCGCGGAAGGATCGCAAGAAGCGGTCCATGCCGTCGAATGTTCACCGCTTTCTTCTTCGTCGGCGTCGTCGCCTCGGGCCTGTAGCTCGCCGGCGGCGAGCACTTCTCTTGCGGTCAAAAGCTTTCCGAGGAATCTCGCTTCTCAAAGGCAGCGTGGGTCAGGTCAGGTGCGGATCACCGAGGGGACGCAGCAGAGTCCGCCTGCGGCTCTCACGCAGCCAGACGAAGGCGACCGACGAGAAGGGAAACCACGACGTCTGTGCAGCGCGTCAATTCTCCTACGTCGAGCCCCAGGCCGGGCAGAGTCGCGAGGCTGGCCGAGCTAGAGCGAAGCCGAAGCTCGAGTACGGCTCAGATCGTGCCTCGGGCGTCGATCTGGGTCCTCGATGTGACGATGGCCGTTCCGATGCTCATCGCCATCGTAGCGTCATGATCCGCGTCTGCGCTCGCATGCACGGTCGGGGATGCGCTTCGGCAGGATCAAGGACCGCGAGCAGCTCGACGCGGACAAGCCGACGTCACGCTTCGCGTCGTCGCCAGAGGACGAGCCGTCGCCGAGCTGCGGGAGATCGCGAGGTTTCTCACGCGCGCGAACGCTCACGCGCTCCGGGCGAAGTCCCGAGGTCCTGTTTACGGGCCTCCCGGAACGAGCCAAGACCCTCCTGGCCAGGGGCGGTGGCGGGCGAGGCCGGGGTGCCCGCTCTGTCGATCTCGGCCTCCCGAGTTCGTCGAAACATTCGTGGGCGTGGGCGCCTCGCGCGTTCGCGACCTGTTCCAGCGAGGCCAAGGAAAATGCGCCAGCCGCCGGTCTTCGTCGACAGGATCGACGCCGTGGAACCGCGGCCGCGCGTGGACATTACAAATCTGGCAACGGCAACGGCTGATGCCGAGCGAGAGCGCTCAGCCAGCTCCTCGTCGAGCTCGACGGCTTCGACTCGCACTGCAACGTCATCCTCATCGCGACGACGAACCGGCCAGACGTCGCTCGATCCGGCTCTGCTGCGCCCCGGCCGATTTGACCGCGGATCTCCGTGGACGCCCCCGACCTCAGGGGCGAGGTAATCCTCAAGGTTCATGCCAAAGCAAGCCCTTTTGCTGCCAACGTCGACCTGTGCCATGGTCGCCCGGCACGCGCCGGATACACCGGAGCGGACCTGGAAGCTTATCCTCAGCGGGCGGCTTTGCCTGGCCGCCCGGTTCGACAGCGCGGAGCGATCGGCGTGCCCGACGTCGATGAAGACCATCGACCGCGTCATGGCCCGTACCCAGCAGCGCTCGCGGCCCGATGAACGATGAGGACCAGCGCTGTTGACCGCCTGCGAGGCGAGGCCACGCGCCCGCAGCGGCGGCTCTGCACAGCGCCGATCCGGTGGCAGGTGAGCGATCACGCGCGCGGGCGCTCTCCTCTGAGCTACCACGATGGTCCTGCCCGCGAGGACCGCTACTCCGTCTCCCGCAACCCGAGCCGCCACTCGATCAGCTGACCTACACGCCACGCGCTGGAGCGCGTCGCCGGAGGAGATCGTCTGCATGATCCGACCACCGGCGCGTCGAGACGACGTCAGAAAGCCACGAGCATGGCCCGAAGCATGGTCTGGCAGAGTGCAGCATGAGCGCCGAGGTCGGGATCGTCCGCCTCGCCGCCGAAGTCGACCCCCTCGGAGGCGGACGGGCGGCGGCGGAGAAAGTCCATTCGGACGGAAGATGGTCAGCGCGATCGTCATGAGGCGCGCGGACTCGTTGAAACGCCCACCGCGAGGCCTGCTGGGCGATTCGCGCTTTCAGCTCGAAAGTCCTCCGACGATTCTGGCCTCGCGGCATCATGGAAAAGGAGACCGTGCTCGGTCCAGCTCAGGGGTCTTCGCCGACGTCGTCAAGGCGCCCGTGCTGGTGGCATGTCTGTTTCAGCGCGAGCTGGCGGCCACGGAGATGCGCCGATCGAGATCCGCTCCCCGCAAGCCCCGTCGAGGGAGGCGTGCGGCCGCGCCCGTCGAGTCCCGACGCGTCGGCCGTTCCCAGCCATGCTGCCAGTTCGGCCCCACCGAATCCGGCCGTGTCATCGGCTGCAATCTCTAGCTCGGCGGCGTGGGCCCGGCGCCAGTCAGTTCCGTCATTCCGCCCGCGGCTGCAAACGCCGGCGGTTCCTGGCTGCCGATCCAGGGAATGCGGACAGCAGCTCGGCTGCAGCGCCCCGAGGCCTCGCTGTCCCCGGCAGGGCGACGGTGACGAGGAATCCACGGCCAAGCCTTCGACGGCGGCAGGCGCGTTCTGTCCCCTCGGTTCCGGCGGCCCCTCAGCGCAGCGCGACCCCTTGGGCGCGACGTGCGATTCGAGCTTTTCTGCCGATGCGGGCGCCCGCGCCCGCCCATGGGCGGCTCGACGCCGAACACTCCCGGTGACCCGACGAGGCACGCCCCGACCCCTGGCGGTTTCGGCCCGAGGCAGTCTTCTTGCCAGCGATCGGCGTCGAGCGAGTCCAGCGACAGACCGACTCCTCCTGTCTCCTGGACGGTTTGCCCGCTACCGACCGGCTGCGAAGATCGATCCGTTGCCCGCGACCGACCGGTGCGCAGGTCGATCGTTGCGCGATGACCAGTTGCCGAAGGTCGATCCGCTGTCGGCGACGGAACGGCTGCCGAAGCTCGACCCGCTGTCCGGGCGAGCTCGCTCTCGTCATCAGCGTCGCTCGATCCGCTCTCGACGCCCGGCGGTCGCTCTCTGCCTCAGCCCGCTCGATCCTCTTTCAGGCGCCTTCGCGGGCGTCTGCTTCCAGCCGCCCTCGGCGTCGTCTCTGACGATCCGCAGGCGACGCCGATTCCGACGGCGGCGCCGACGAGCGGAAGCTGGCCGAGCGATGCGGCTGGGGCAAGGCAGGGCCTGAGGGAGGCGAGAGAGGCAAGGCCGGGCCGCGGACCGCGCGGAGATAGGGCAGAAGGACAGCGAGGCTCCGCCCGCCCGAACGGCGGCTACGACGGGGCCGCGGTCGAAGGGCGATTCGCTCGCTGCCTTCGCGCCGTCAGGAGGACCCCGAACGCGACGGGCTCGTCGACACCCCGGCGCGCATGGCGCGATCCTCAAGGAGATTTTCTCGGGATTGCGCCAAGACCCCGCCGACGTGCTCAGGCGAAGTTCGACATCGGGCATCAGGGGATGATCATCGTCAAGGACATCCCCTTCTATTCGACATTGAACACCACCTGCTGCCGTTCCGGCCATGCACACGTCGCGTACGTCCCGAACGCCGACGGCAAAGGTGACCGGCTATCGAAGATCGCGAAACGTGGACGGATACGCCCGCAGGCCCCAGGTGCAAAACGGGTTGCCGCAGGTAGCTGAGGCTATGGAAGCCGCCTCGGGGCCGAAGTGCTCGTCGTCATCGAAGCCGAGCATGTGCATGTCGATGCGCGGGGTGAACAAACCCGGCTCACGTACCGTAACATCGGCGGTGCGCGGAGTTCTCCGCAACCAGGCAACCCGCAGCGGGCCCTGAGCCTCATCCAAGGAAGGAGAGCCAACATGTTGCCAGCAACGCTGCCCACAGGCCGCTCCTCGTCATGGGCATCCTCAACGTCGCCGATTCTTTCTCCGACGGCGGCCTTTACGTCATTTACCGACGTCGCCGTCGAGAAGGCTACCGCATGGTGCCAGAGGAGCTGACATCGTCGCACGTCGGAGGCGAGTCCACGCGCCCGGGCGCCACGGCCCTCACCGCCCGCGAAGGAATGGAACCGCATCGGCGCGGTTGCGGCGCTCTGGAAAGACCGACATCGTGGTGTCCGTCGTCACGTATCATGCGGACACGGCGCGCCGGGCAATCGACGCCGGGGCCGAGATCGTCAACGACGTGACCGGAGGGCGGCGACCCGAACATGTTCAGCGCCGTACCAGCGTCAGGCAGCTGCTGTACGTCCTCCCGCACGGCAGAGGAACGCCGCACGCATGAACTCTTTGGCGAGCTACGGCGACATCGGGGCCGAGGTGCTCGACGAAACTGAACCGCCTCGGTCGACAGGGCCGTCTCGTCCGGGGTCGTTCGCCTCGCAGATCGTCGTCGATCCGGGCTTCGGCGCCGCCAAGGTCCGCGGGAACGGCGAGTGGGACCTCGCCGCCAACATGGGCGCCGATCATGGGCTCAGCAAGCCGTCCTCGTGAAAGTCTCCGCAAGCGTTTCCTGGCCGAAATCCACAACGCCCGCTCCGCGCCCGCCTAGCGCGACGACTGCGACGGCGCCTCGCCCTACTTCGCCCGACTTGGCGTGTGGGGCGTGCGCGAGTGCGTGAAGTCGCGGCATCAGGGCGGCCGTCAGAAACGGTCGCGCGCGTTTGCACGGCAGGCGGCGCCACCCGTGAGCGACGACGGTCCGCATCGAGGGGTGAGGGACTGGCGCACGGGTGCTCCCGCGAAGAGCGGCGCTGCCGTTCGTCGTCGACGTCGAGATGGGTGGAGCCCGCCGCCGCCGACTCCGATCGAATGCGATTTCCTACGCCGGTACGTCGCAGCCGACGTCCTGGCCGTCGTCTGAGGGCGAAGCGCGGACCTCGTGAAACCACTCGCGGCCCGCATCGCCGGAGCGCGTAACGCCGCGCGCGCCTCAGAGCCGCTGTCACCGTCCACAAGCCGGAAGCGTCAGCGTGCCGTTCTCCGACGTCTGTGCAGTTCGCCCGGAACGGACCTCGTGGACGGCGGGACGATCACCGCGCACGTCCTCGCACTGGGTCGAGATCTGGGGACGGACGCGTCATCGACGCCGCCGTCGGCTCTCAGCGCGCTTGAGCTGCACGATCGCGGTTTCCGGTGCTGTCGCAGCCCTGTGCTACGCGCCGGGACTGAGCCGCGGCCGCGATACCCACTAACTGCTGTGCGCGACCACGGCGATGTCGCCATGCTGCCCTGCAGCCGAGCCTCCGTACGGATCGAGGTTCGCAGCGGCAGGGTGCGCGCGAGAAGGCGGCGATGGGGGCCGCGGACGATCGACCTCGACATCATCGACGTCGAGTGTCTGCAACGTCAATCGGTTGACTCTTACGCCAGCCTCTGCTGGGCGAGCGCATGATCAGTCCTCGAGCCGCGCGCGCAGATGGTAGCCGAGGCGACGCGTTGGGCTGCGTGCGGTAGCCCGCCTCGTGAGAAGCTGCGGCGCTGACGGCGGCCGCCGGGGCCCGCGGCGCCCGCTACTGCGAGGAAACTCGGAAGGAGGCAGACCATGAGCCTGACATCCATCCTGCAGCTTGGCTCAGCCTGGCGTTTCGGCTCAGCTGCGGGCTCGTCTTTTTGCGCCTCGCACCTCAGCGGCGGCTTCGCGCCCTGTGCTCGCTCCTCGGCGATGCTCATCCTCGTTTTTCGGCCTTCCTCTTTCGCCTAGCCGCAGGGTCAGCCATGCGAGAAAGGATCATGCGAAAGATCAGCGGAGAACGCGGCGAAGTCGCCCTGCAGACGCGGCTCGCGTGGCCGTCCTGGCTCAGAGCGATGCTCGGATGCGAGGGCCTGGCTGGCGGGCTTCTTCGGCTTGTGCGCAGCGCTTTTCTGGAGGACCGGAGGAAAACTCTCGTATGTTCGCGAGCAGGTCCTCGCCGCGGGAAACTGCCGCCGTCTCAGCGCCGTCTTGACCTGGACGGGCTGGGTCTCGTCGAAAAGGTGGTGCGCGTGGTTGCGATTCGACGGCGTGCGAGTCCTCAAGCCAGGCCGACCATCGCGTAGGCCCGTCTTTCGCTGCACACGCGGCCATGCTGTGCGGCGTCGCGCCCGCGATCTCGATCTCAGCCTCGGCGCGCCGGCTGGCGTGGATTCTGCCGCGCCGGCGCGCGCGCTGAGCCGTCCCGCGACTCGGTTGCTTCGATCAAGCTCGCCGTCGGCCGTCAGGGGCCGTTGCGTGCCAAGCCTCGTCGTCGCAGTCCTTGTTTACCTCGCCTTGTCCAGGAGGGCGCATCCTGGATCGGGCCCCTTTTGCAGATTTTGACGTCCTCGCTCCGTCGGGGTTTGGGCTTCTGTCGAGACTGGTGCGTCCCGAGACTCCGGCGGCCGACAGTGCCGTGCATTTTCGATGTGCCCGGGTTTTGAGGGGCGCAGCGGCGCGCACGATGCGCGGAAGGGGCCATGGGCAGCATTACTCCGCCGCGTCGACTGTGCAAAGTAATTTAGACCTGCTGTGTGTTCTTGCGCGCCGGTGCAGATCGAGCGTGGACGAAGGCGGCGGGAGGCGACCACGTCGACTCCCTTGTCGCCCACTATCGTTCAGCAGAATTCAAGCGCGCGCTACTGTCAAAAGTTCCTCCAGCTGCAGGCCGCTTGTTCGTCGTGCTCCTCGCCGCGGTGATCGCTCGCTGCGCGCTGTATTCAGAGCGAATGGCCGCGCTGCGCTCTCGTCCCGCGTCGCTGCGTCGTCGACTGGCCGTTGTGCCTCGTGCCTCAGCGAACGCAGACTGTCAGCTACTACGAGGGCGACGACGACCTCGTGGCATGCTGAAGTCTGTGGCTGTAAATAGTAAGCCAGTACGACGCATGCAACAACTGGTGGTGACATCGGGCCCTTTCTGGAGTATGGGTTTGGCAGCCAGCTCGACCTGTTCGTCACCGCCTCGTCACGTCAGCCCTCCATTCCAGCTTGCGCGATCGGAGCCGAGCGTTCAGGCAGCGAGGCTCATGGAGGTCAGCGAGGCGGGGATGGAGGGGCTACCCAGCGAGCGCGAAAAGGGCGCCTGGGCGAAAGAGCTGCCGCCTGCCTGCGGCAGAGAATGCCAGACGGACTGCGAAAGCTCACTCGGGCAGATAACGGCAGTTGCCCTCCTCTCACGTTGCTTGAGCGTGCCGCGGATCGCGATTTGACGATTCTGTGTCGCGGCAGCTGGTTCTCGACGCGACTGGATGCGAGAGGCAGGACATCCGGCACTCGCGCGCGCGAGTTTCGCGACCTCGGCGGATGCAGGCCGTCGGATGAGCCTCGCTGGCTTGCTTTTGCTGGTGGTTTCGTGCGTCGTCGCCGTCGATCGTCTGGCATGTCCGGCGTTCTCGCAGCGCCGACGGCATCCGCCTGCCGATCGAAGCGTGCGTGCTGAAAGCAACGTCCATGTGATGTGGGCGGGATTCAAAGCGTCGAGGGTCCAGAGGCCTGTTCGCCCGCCATCGTGAGATCGGTTCCGTCGCGGTCAAAGATCGAGCGGCGATGCGGGAGGCGGGATGCGCCCTCGGGTGGCTGCAGGAGCAGTGACCTGCGAGGCGATCCTCAAGTGTCGGCCGACGACGCACGCGCCGGCTCGTCCCGTCAGGATTCTGCCGTGGCGTGAAGGGGCTTCGGAACTTCTCATGGCATTTGGTCTGCGAGGCTCCAGCGGGCAGGCCATATCGTCGCCTGCGCGATGGTCTTTCTTCAGTCTTTTCATGGGGTTCTCTCACGGCAGCCTCCATCGCCCTATCTCGCCTTCAGACCGAGAAAGTCGCACTTCCATGGCCGTCGCTTCTCGGCGGCGGTGTGGGGCGGCGTGCGCCACTGGCGCGCGAAAGTGCGCGCGACGTCTGACTGTGGTTTGCGGCTTCGATTCCGGCCTCTAGTCGCGAGAAGCCACCACGGTGCTTTCCATACGGGTCAGACCGTGCAGGTCCGCCAGCACTTCGCTGGCGCCGCTTTGGCTAGTGGGTCGTGTCCGAAGCCGCCAGACCAGAGTTCACGGTGAACGGACGGTATGCAAACCCACGGCGCTCAGTGCCGCGAGCATGCGCGACGTCGAACGGGTTCTGTGGGCGCTCCGCCCGGACCTCTCGGGTCGACGATCCGGAAGCCTTTCTCAGGCGCGGGGCGAGGGCCTCGAGCTTTTCGTCCGCGGCCCCGCGCGCCTCAGGTGCTCAGCCCCTTCCGGGTGGGTTCGCAGCGCGAGGGCTCACCAGGGCGGTCGCATGCCGCCGCTGCCGTTTTTCGGCCGTTCCGCCGCATTTGAATCGTGTGGCATGCGCGCTTCCGGGCTCAGGCTCCGACTGGTCAGCGCGCGCTCGGTCCGGCCTCGCTGCGGCTGAGCACGGCCGCCATGCAATCAGACGTCGTTAAAGCACGCCTCCGTTTGGCTGACGCCGGGTCGTTGCTGCGAGCAGCGCAGTCCAGCTCAGGCTGCAGCCGGAGCCGAGGGCGACCGCGAATCGATCGAGGAGCTGGCGGGAGCGGCTCGGGATCTGGCGACGAGTTCGATCAGTCTCCCGATCGCGGCGGACGCGCCTGGCGGCTCCTCAGTCCAGGTGCCGGGTCGAGTCCGGGCTAAGTCAGTCGGGCCGACGGCCGCGATATGAAAGGCCGCCACGCTGCGCCTCGACCCGTGCGAATGGTGGGCTGCATGACGCAGGCGCGAATGCTCGCAAGGCGCCCTTGTGTGTGTGCGCCGAGAGGAAGCGCTTGCGGACAACGGCACCGCGGTAGGCGCCTGCAGTGGAACAGCGAGGAGGAAGGCGGCGAATGGCGCCCTGTCGATCGGCATCGTTTCAGCCGGGCGCGTGGGCTTGCAGCTGACGGCGCCTTGCGCGCCGGGCATACGAGTCGTCGGTGCCACGCGCCCTCGAGGCGAGCTGCAGAGGCCGCCTCGGCGCCATGCTGCCCAGGTCCGCCCGCACTGGGCGTCGGGAGGTCATGCCGGACGGGTGCTGCTTTTAGCCGTTCCCCGACGGCGACTCGGCCCCGCTCGTCAGAAGGCGGCCAGCTCGGCTCGCTTCACCGCCAGGCGGTTGGCGATCACGTCATGCAGGCCGCTACGGCGTGTCCGTGCTCCGACCACCTGCGGCGGCGCGGGCCTGCCCTCGCCGTCCATCAGCCATGACCTTCACCGGAACCTCGCTCGGCGTCGCCCCGCGTCGTCCGGCTGCCTTCGCCGTCACCGCGCTTGCGCTGCTGCCCATCGGCCAGGCGCTCGTGAGCGAGACGGGCGGCACGCCAGTCGTCGTCGCCGGAGGAAGACAGGCCGTCATCGGCCCTGCGCTCGGCACCAAACCACCTCGTCACCCGTCGCCCGGAAATCGATGCCGGGTGCCGAGAGCCTCAGGGTCGAGGCTCAGGCGCCTGCCGCGCCCCTTGTCAGGGCGCCCTCGACGGCACGCTCAGCTCCGGCAGATCGGCGCTGACCGAGGCCCGAGTTGCGCGCGGCGACGTCGGCACCGTGCGGGCACCTCGCCTCGCTCGATGTGCTCGCGGCGACGACTGCCGACGCGCCCCGCCCACCCGCGCGCGCTCGCGGGCGCGAGCGGCGGCGCAGGTCGCGGCCAGAAGCCTGCAGGAGCCTCCGGCGTGAGTCGCCTGCTGTGGCAGCGAGCTGGACGGCGGCGCTTCCGGGTTTCGGCGACGCCGGGCTCAACGGGCGTGCAGGCGTCGGGCTCGCGCTTGCGGGCTTCGGACGGAGGCGACAGTTCGTATTCCGTCGAGCCGGACTGGGGGCTTGGGCCCAGCCACGGCATCAGGACCAGGCCCGCGAGGCTCGAGCTTATGGCCGGTTCGGACAGCGTCAGTTTGGAACTCGGCGGACTGCAGATCGGCGAGGCGACAGCAAAGACGCGCGCAGCGAGCGATGGAACAGCCGAGGACGGAGGCGAGGATGTTTAACCGCGCTGGTGCGAATCGCTGGCTGGGCAGTTGAGTGTGACGCGGCGGCCGCCGGGACAATCGCGGCCGCCGACTGGAAAATGTTTGTATTTTTCGCGGAGCGCCTCAGAGCATTTCATCCTCTGCGCGCCGTTGCGATTTCCGGTGAGGCTCCAACGGAAATATACCGCGTGATCGCCGCTAGTGCGCTGCGGATACCCTTCTTTTTCGCCAACGCCCGCGCGGAGACAATGGCTGGTCGATCTGATCGTCGGTGCGATTAGCTCAGGCCAGGTTCAGCCATTTCAGCCTTGGGCTGACGATCATCGTGTGGGTCATCTCGGTGGCGCCTTTGGCTGTATTGCAGAGATGTCTCCCGGCTGCAATTCGCGCGCGATGTTGTTTAGCAGGTCGTTCTTTTCAGCCACCACTGCCGTTCGCCATGCGGAAGAAGTTTTCGGCACCGGACCAAGTCCAGCTGTTGCGTTGGCTGAAGAGCGGTCCTCCGCCGGCCACCACCAGGCGTTGTCGTCTTTATAGTCCCGAAGCGTGGATAGTGACCTGCTCCCACATCGCGCTGCTTCCGCGGCTTGCGACACAAAGTTGGTGCAATCCGCCTTCGTTTTCCTTATAGTAGTGATACTTACGGTTCCGTTGTGGCGCGCGCTGAGCGTACTCGCGCTTTCTTCTTTTGTTTTGCGTCAAAAGTAGGTGGTACGACGGCCGGTGCGCCTCCGCTGCTGCAGCCTTGCGCCAGCTTTTCTCCCGTAGTACTTGCGATTTGGCTTGTCGCCTGCCTCTGGAGAATTTGACGCGTCTTTTGGGGTTTGGAAGGTGCCTGTCGGGTGCCCATCAGTCGTAATAGTCGCGTATCTGACTACGAGGCCATAGATGCATCCGCGAGGCGTCTATTTTTGGTTTCGTGAGCAATAATTCCTTCCCAGTTGACGTCGTCCTTCGCGATATGTCGAGCAGTTTCGATCTGTGCGGTGACGACGAGACTTCCGATCGCTTTAGCTTTACCTTAACATCATGGGTGACCTGTGACGCGGGCGCTTGTCGACAAAGCGTGCCCCTTTGGGTAGCCCGTTTGCCATGGATTGAGCCATTTCCTGGGCGGATGCTGCAGCATCCGTCCGCGTTTTCTGGGCCGCGCGTCTCACGGGAAGTCGCTGGCCGCGAATCGGGTTTGTCGCTTTTGGCGGTAAAGCGTCGATGGCGGCTGCTTTTTCCCATCGCCGCCGCTGAAATGGCTGCTTTATGCGGAAGATCGTCCATATTCGCGGAGCCTGCCTGTGACGGCGGACGGGCTTGTTCGGTCAAGGAGACGGGCCCGCGTTTGCCGGGCTGCCGAACAGCATCGCTGCTGTGCATATTGGCCGCGGCCAATGTGAGGCGTCGTTTTCTCATTTTTCTATCTCCTTGTTTTGACTTTTGTTTTAGTGTGGATACGTGCGAGCGTTGACAAATCGACTCTGAATTTTTCTAGGATTTTCATTGTGCGCCGATGGTTCAATCGTCTCTCTGAGACCGTCACATTGAAAGGCGTTCATCCCTGATCGGATACGAGGTTGTTACAATTTTGAGGGGCGTGCGGGCTTCCGACGGCCAGTGGGCCTCCCGCTCAGGCCACGGCTGCGAAGGTTCCGTCGTCGGCCGGTAAAGCTGGTAGGCGTGACTAAAGTTGCACGCACTAAAGCCTTGGATCTTTTGCAGAGCCCTCAGCGCCCTCAAGGCACTTTGAGTGCGCTTGTCGTGACGATGGGCGCGCGCTCACGAGGGCTTGCTGCGCTCGTTTCGGGCCCGCGAAGAAGGCGGCGGACAATGGTAGTCGTCTCGATCTTCGTCAACCTGCAATTCGGGCGGGCGAAGACTGCAGAAGCCTACCCGTCTCGCGACAACGAGGCCGATCTGGCCTTTCGAACTCCGACGGTCGGCGTCCAGGCCGTTACGCTCCCGGGCCGAGGATCTGTCGCGCGACCCGCGTCCGTATCGATCCGGGCCGATGGCCGCGGTCCTCGAGGAAGAGACTCAGCACGCATTTTCGCGGGCGTGCTCCAGGTCGTCCACAAGGTGCTCAGCCTCGTTCGCCCGGACATGTCGCCTTCTTCGGGCGGAAGGATCGCGCGGCAGCTCGCTCTGATCCGCACGATGGCCGCCGATCTGGGCCTGCCGGTCGAAATACGGGCGGTCGATCGAGCGCGACGTCGACGGCCTCGCCTGTCACTCGCGCAACTCCTATCTTTCGCCCACCCGCAGGCATTGAGCTGGCAAGCTCAGCCAGGCTCGCGGTGGGGGCCGACGCCTGTAACGCGGACTGCGTCCCCCGAGGAGGTGCGCGACGTCGCCGAACGGCACCTGCGCGAAGCGCCAGGAGTCAAAATCGACTACCTTTGCTCTCGTCGACCCGGACTTTTGCGGCCATCGGCGGGGCCTTCTTTGCGGGCGGGAGCCGCTGGGACCTCCGCCTTCCGGAGCGCCGCGGCTATACCGGCCAGCGGCGGCGAGGTTCCGGCGAGCGAGTGCGACCATGCCTGCGGGCGACGCAGAGACCGTAGTCCGCGGGCGACGCAGGGCCGTGCTGCAGCAGGTGCAGCGCCCGTGCACGGAAGGCGAGTTTGTTATTGTGCCGTCGCGTGACCTGGGTTGGAGCCGCGCCTCTCATCGATGCATATTATCGGGAGCTGAACTTCGTGGCTGATTGCGTACTGCGCGAATGATGACCGGCAAGATCATCGACGTCTGCGTCACGGTGCTGGTTGCGACTCGTCGGATCGATGGCGATCGACGCGCGATCTGCGACGCCGCCGATGCTGCCCGGCCAAAGGGGTTGGCGTGGTCGACGGCGAGCGGGCGGCAGCCGCCTGCACGACCCTAGCGGTGACCCCGGTGCGCGAGCCGGTGTGCCAGATCCAGCGGCGCCGCCGCACCTGGTGAAGACAGGCCACGTCGTCATCAGCATGTCGCCTTCGCTGCTCGACGACGCGTCCGCGCGCAGCTACGAGCCGCGCGTCGTCTACCGTCGTTGACGGACAGCTACCTCGTCGAGACGCGGGCCGGCCCAGCGCCGCCGGGCCACGGGCTGCTGCAGCTCGGGCGCTCTTGCTCGTTCCGCAGTGACCGCCTGGCGCATCAGGAGTAGCCGATCAGGGCTGCCAGTCACCCGGAGTCGTGCGGTTGTGCTGCGCTCGCGCTGTGCTCGCTCGTGAGGCCACGGTTACGTGCGGTTGCAGGCTGTTAGATCGCGGTGCGACGACGGCGCGATCGCGCGCGGCCACGGCACGCACCGCCGAGCGACGTCACGGCCACGGGAACCGCGGTGTCGCCATCGACCGTGATCCCGTACATGCGCGGCCGACGTATGCGACACTTTTACAGTGATGGTGCGCGCCTGAGGCTCGCCGACGGCGACGTCGAGAAGGACTGAGTGAAACCACAGCCGCCAGTCGTCCTTTTGATCGCCTCGCTGGCGGCCGGCCACCCCTCTGGGCGTCTCAGCGAGTCGTCGCGAGGCTTTGGCGTTGCGGGTCGCTGTCGCTCCGGGCGCAGGGAGGTCGCGGATGATTCTCGCGGAAAAGAGCGCGAAGGCGCCCTCCGGAGGCGGGGCCGAGGCCGGTCCGAGCATCTCCAACAGCGTGAGCGGAAAGCTGGCCAGCTCCTGCCGCCCGCAAAACCGTCGCTTCGCCGATCGGTGATGCGAGGCAGCACGCTGCGGTCGCCCAGCCACCACGGTGCAGGCCGCTGCCACTCGGCGTCGCACACATATAGACGCACCGCTCGCGGCCTGCTGATATAGGCTGCAGAAGCTTTTGCCGCCGGCTGCGAGCGCGCCCGTTCAAAGGAAGCCGCGCTTATGCGGGTCGCCCATGCCGTTGGGGGCTTTGTCCTCGCCGTCGAGAAGTGTCGCAAAGCCTCCCATTCGTCGGTCGAAGACGACGCTGATCGTGTCGCTGCTCATTGTTCTTAGCCTCCTGAGGGCTTCAGCTGGTGGCGCATGCCGATCGAGGTCGCGCGATCTCGTGGGAAGGTCGGCGGCGCACGTGACCGTCACGACGGCAGGCGGGCTCCTGGCCCGAGCGCCTGCCTCCCGTCAACGCGCGGACTGCATCTGGGTGACGACGGTTTCAACGGTCATCGGCGGGGCGTGGGCGATCGCCGGGTGGCCGCTGTCTCCAATCCGCCGACGTCGATGACGTGCAAAGCTCTCAGTCGTCTGGGACGACTTACCGATCATGGCGGCGGCCCAATCGTCGAGCGTGCCGCTGACTCCTCCTCATCGTACGTGACGACGGGCGGAAATGGCCAGGTGCCCAGGTAGCCAGCGCTTCAGCGTGCGCGGCCTGATATTCGTCCGGCGCATCGCGATACCTGCAGGGTCAGGTAGCGTGAGATGCGTATGTCCATCCCTAAGCGGGGCGGGCCCGATCGCCAGGGTATTAAAGAGACCCACGTGTTTTGAGGGTGAGTTTCGCGGCGAGCGGGCGGCGTGAAGGCGACGTGGAAACAAAGCGTGGAGCCTGCTGCCGCCAGTCGGCGCGAAACGCTGGCGTGGCGAAAGCGGCTAACTGGAGACTTCCTTTTTGGAAGCTTCGTCGATGCGGACTGGCGTCGCTCCATTCGGTCGACGCCGGTTTCCGCGCAAAACGCATGGCCGTTCGCCGTTTCTTGGTCGTCGAAGGAAAACGCCGGGCGATCAGGGCTGCATCTGCGGATGGCGGCTGGAGCAGCGGAAAAGAAAGAGGCGCCGAGGGCAAACGACGATCGCCCGCTGGACGGGCAGCGGAAGCGGCGAGAGGACGGTCCGCGCGGTGGCCTTGAAGGTCTCTGCTTGCGGCTGGCGCGAAGTTCGCCGCGACGGCAACGGCTGCAACCGCCCACGGCTTCCAATGCGCCGGTCGCGCCCGATCGTCTGTCGGCACCAGGGTTCACCGGCTGGTTGAGGAGTACTCTGAGTCTCTTCGGCGTTCTTCTGCCTGCCATGGCTGTCGTCAGTCTCTTTGGCGTGGTGCGGTCAAATAACACCACGCAGGACCGCTGGGACGCCCGAGTCAGCGGCCAATCTCCATCGACGTGGGGAAAGCGTGCGGGCGAGGATATCCGCAGCCGCCGCCGTGCTTCCTTACTGCATCGAGCGGAAATCTCACGCTAAATTTTCTACGTCACCGCCCTCGAGGAACTGCCTTTCGCGGTGTGTTCTGGCGCTTATCCTCAACTCAGCTTCGGGCTCTCAGGCGGGGCTGGAAGGACTCCCCGGCAGCTGCACTTCTTCGGGATAAGCTTTTTCATGCATGTCACGTAAACATGCGCTCGTTGTGGACGTTCGCGTCTTTCCTGCAGGCCCAGGGAGCTTGAGGCGTGGCGCGGGCGAACCCAGTAGGGAGACAGAGGCGTGTCACAGATGATTACCTCCGTTACAGCGACCTTCAGGGTATCTCAAGTTGACAGGAAAGTGGAGGCTGCGGCGAGGGGTACGAGGCAGTGGGGGAGGAGATGAGGGGTGCCAAAGCTCCGCCGATCCTATCGGGGTTTGGACGTTCCGACAGTTTCGCTTCAAGGTGGTTCGAATCTCGCGTTCCAGAGTTGAAAGTGAGGCAACCTCCGTGGAAGAGCTGGCTGAGGTGTCCTGTACATGCATTAATGGTCGTGCGGCAGGATGGAGAGTCTGGTCAGGCTTTTAATGTCGACCAGGTGCGGCGAGTTTCTTAGAAAAATGGAGCACGAAATGACCAAACGCTCGTAGCGGATGCCGATCCTGGGCGATCAGGAGCTGCAAAGGCCGTCTGCGCACTAAAGAGAGCCTGGATGACTGGGTCTCTCGGCTCTTCGACGATGGTGGCGATCTTTTAGAGGTCCTGGAAGGGCACTTCTGCTTCCCGCCTTCGAGGAGCGGAACAGAGACGACAGCCACTATGACAGTCGTCAGCGAAAATGTCAAGGGTACATTACGGTGCTGGCTGAGTTCCGCCACGAGATTGATGAAGTGAAAAGGGTCGAAAGAGATGCGTGCGGAGGCTGTGACGGAACTTTCCTCGCTGACTTCGGTGAGGAGATTGAGCTCCGACCAGGTTGCTGTGCATAGCCTGCAAAATGCCCATTTTTCGATGAATTTGTTCGAGGCTCACTGACCCTCCTCCGTTTCCCGCGAGGCTCCAGGCTCACAATTCCTCCAAGTAAAGAGTGAGAGCATCGCGAGGTCCTTCTAACTTTCCTCGAGGAGCTAAAAGCCTCTTTAGGGTGGTTCCCTCTTGGTATGGAAATTCGTCTGCTGGTCGATGGCTGGATCATTTTAAAGGCTTCTAACATGTTTTTCAGCTGACTTCGGTGACTTCCAAACACTTTTGGGTGCTCTGTCCAACGTTGAGAAGAGCTTAAAAGATCCAGCAGCCGGATTAATGGGATGACAGGGCTCAGCTTCCGCTCGCGCTCGGAGACGGTTGCAGGAGCGTTCAAGGATCAGTGGAACCGTGATTCTGCACGAATCAACATTGTCGTTTCGAGAGGGTGTGCGTGCCGATCTCAAAGGAGGGTGACAGTGCAGCTTTTCTCTCGCTGCTGGAGGCCTTACCTGGGCGCCGCACTCGGGACGACCGCATGGCGCTGCACGCCTGGCGGTGGGACCGCACGCAACTGCCGGCTTGGTTTTCGGCAGTCAAGCTAAGGTACTGCTGGCGACGGCTGACGGGAAGAGACGGCTCAATGTTCGATCCAGCAGGATTCGTCGACAGCCAGGTTGGGAGAATGGCACCAGGAAATGGCGGCTCAAGGATCTGAGACGGTGAAGCAGGATGATCACTTTCCGGATGAATGAGGTTGAAATCGACACGATGGATCCTGCCACACTGTTGATGGCTCGCGGGCCCGCGAGCGGACTATGGCTGCACGCCAGTTGTTCTCGTCAAGCGGCTTCTACGGCTGCTAGGAATCGAGGAAGTGTATGCGATTCTGGCGTCCTCGGTGGGCGAGCACCCAGCATGTCGAGTGCTTGATTGTTGGGACTTCGCTCGATGGGCACCCTGCTGTCGTCGCCATGTTTACCTACACCAGTGCGGAGACGCAGAATATGACTCAAATGCTCTATTACGTCGCACGCGAAGGATCATCTGCAGATTATGTTCTGGCGTTCGCGGCTGCGACAATGATTCGGCGGCACGCTCAGGCTTTACCGACATGAGTGGCGCGGTTTCCGGCTGGAGGGCCTGGTGCCGTGACGCCATATGTTTATCCTATCGGAGAGGTATGGGATCGTTACATACTTTTCTTAGGATGAACGCCCAACCTTCCGGAAAGCTGCATGGCGGGCACTCACGTCTGGTTTTTCTCGAGAGGCTGCTCTGACGTCGGAGCATGGATGACTGCTTCTTGCCGCTGACCAGAAAACCTGTTGGGTATGTTCAGCTCGACATGCTGACGCCAGCGTCCTAGCGGCACGCTGCGGCCTGGATCGATCAGGATAAGAAAGTCGGCGCGACAGGCCGATGATCGTCAGCGACATCGCGATATCGAGCTATAGACCCGCGGAGTTCCGTCGTCATGATTGGTCCGCTTGATATCGGGCACGCCGTATTGCTCATCCTCCATGCCAGTCGCTCGTTTCCCAAAGGTGGGTGCTTTCGCTGCTTGATCGACCGATTGCAGGTTTGGATGGCAGACTGCTCGTGAGATAGGGGCATCGTGGCCTGAGGCATGCAACGCCGATGCGACGGTGATTGGAAACTTTTGGTTTGTGTACTCCAGGTCGGCAAAGGCGCAACAGATTCGTGCGTCTGTTTGTGTTCTTGACACAAGCAGCGGTTATTTCAGCATTGTTTCGAATGGTGACGCTGATCATCCAGCCGGCACAACTTTTGCGGGTCTGGTGTGCGCTGGCGGAGTGATCGCTCCCGCTACGTAGACCCTCCCTTTGCCGGAGACGCATTGGCAGGGGCTGGCGGGTGTGGCGTCCGTTGGGCGGTCAAAGGCCGGTCACGTGAACTCCACGCCCGGGCCGCGTCACTGCAGCAAACCAGCTACAACAAATCCGCGGGCGAGCTCCACGCTGTCAGTCGTGTCCGTGACCTGCCAACGAGACGCCCGCCGCGGCTCTCCGCGACGACCTTCCGCCAGATCGGCATTCGGCTCGCCAAACGCCAGAAAGATGATCGACGAAGGCATCGAACCGTATCGGTCGAGCTTCCGTCACAACGACGATTCGAGCTGCGAGAAATGGCAGCCTCGAAGCCGGCGTCGAGCAGCCGACGTCGCCGTGGGGATCGCCGGACGCGTCATCTTCATCGTCCGGGCGTCGCCTTCGCGACCCTTCAGGACGGCCCGGAAACCGCATCAGGTGCTTTGTCGCCTGGCCAACGTCGGCGAGGGCATTCACCAGATTCAAAACGACGTCAGACCTCGGCGACCACCTTTTCGTGGAAGGATCGGAACGTCGAACGCGGCGAGCTCTCTCGTATTCGCCCGCTCCTGGCGTTGCCTCAGGCCATCCGCCCCCTGCCGAGTGTGCACACGCGCGACGGCGAGACGTCACCCTTTCGAGGTCGCGCGTGCTGCGCCACCTCGACCTCATCGTCGCCCGGCGCCCGCGACATGGTGCGCCTTCCGCGCAGGCGTCATGAAGTCTTTGCGCCAACTTCGACGATCGCTACTCGGGCGGGGCGCATGCTCCAGGCCATCCACAGGCGCGGCCGCCCGCCGTTCGTCACCCATCGCGCCTACCAACCAGGATCTTTACCTGCGCATCGCCACGGCTCTACCTCAAGGGGGCGGTGGTGGGGGCGTCGACAAAGTCTTCGAAATCAGCGAGAGCTTCCCGCAACGAGCGCCGATTCGAGCCATTCCCTGAATTCACGGCGATCCGAAGGCGTACGAGGCGTACGCGACGTACGACACGATGGCGGAGCTGACTGCAGTCGCTGGTTCAGCGCGCCTGCCTCGACACCCTCAGGACGACCACGTGACCCTTTCCGACGGGACGGGAGATACGACCTGGGCGGCGGTGGGCGTGCATCGTCTTTGACCTCAATCTCCGAGCGGTGGGCGAGGGTCACGATCGAAAACCCGCGCGAAAGCTTGGGGCGATCGCCCGACCGCACAGGATCTCGTGGCGCCCTACTGAGTCGCGGGAAAATCGCCGAGGAGATCTTCGAAACTCGTCGGCTCCGAAGCTAATGAGGGCCGACCTTCGTTCTCGACTTCCCGGAGGCACGTCGCCTGCCAGCCTCGTTCGAAGCGGACTGACCGAGAAATGGGACCTGTATGTGCGCAGGATAGAGGCGGCGACGGCATCTCCGAGCTTGCCGATCCGGTGATCAACGTGAGCGTTTGGCCCAGTCGCGGGCCGCCAGCAGCGACGAAGCCATGCAGCTCGACGAAAGATTCATCGAGGCCCTCGAGCGGGGCTCCCGCCGTGCACGGCGGCATGGGGATGGCGTCGATCGACTTTTGACCGCCATGACGGGCCTTGGCATCCGGAGACGATCGTCCATTTCGTGCGCCCCGCAGGATCGAAGTGACGACGAGGCGTAAAAAGCTTATGAGGCAGCGCCCGCGCGGAACGAGCGACGCAAAAACATCGGACGGGGCGGCGCCCTGCGAAGCGGGCGACGAGCATGGAACCGAGGCAGCCGTGAAAGCGTGGCGCGGGGCGGCGAGTCGCGGCCCCACGCCGCGACGTCTCGGCGGTATGCGCCGCCTCGCCAAGAAGATTCCGACGTCGCGGACGTCGTCTCAATTCGATCGGCGGCACGCGATGCCTCCTTTCCGAACGCCGTCACTTGTCGGTCAGTGGAACCGTCCTCATCGGCAAATCATGTTCCTTGTCCTTCATGGACCCATCGGTCATCTTGTCCTTGTCGGTCATTTTGTCTTTGTCTGCTCATCTTGTGCATGTCGGTCATTTGTACTTTTGTCTGTCATCTTGTCCTTGTCAGTCATTTTGTCTTTGTCTGTCATCTTGTCCTTATCGACATCTTGTCTTTGTCCGACATCTTTCTCGTTTTCGTCGTCGACATCTTGTCGGAGGCTGATCGTCGGCGCTGCACGCCATAAGTAAACTGCGGCAAAGGCGACGGAGGCCAGAGCGGTCGATGCGAAGAATTTGCGAGCCATGGGCATTCCTTTGTTCGAGTGGTTGTTTGCAGGGCGGATCGTTCCGCCTTCAATCACTGTTCGGCGCCGCAGGGCATGCCGGATGTGTGAACTGTTGCACACATCCGTGGGCGACGTCGGCGTCGAACAACGGTGACAGACAAACGGCGGTGAAAAAGGCCATGTTCTCGCAGATTCTCATCAGCTTGTTCGGCGGCTGATCAGCGGGCGTATCGCCCTGCATACCGCCGATGCTCCCCATCATCTTCCTCGCGGGCGCGACCGCGCCTCCTCCGACAGCAAGTCGCCGTCAAGAAAATACCCCCTCCTCATCACGCTCGGGCTGGTCGTCTCCTTTACGGCCGTGACTCTGCTCGGATCGACTGTCCTCAGCCTTCTGGGGCTTCCCCAAGATTTCATTCGGTGGACAGGCGTCGCCTTCCTCGCGCTCATCGGTGTCCAAACGCTGATCCCGAAGGGTCGAGGAATGGCTGGAAAAAGCCGTTCGCGCGCATACGCATGAAACAGGTGGACAAAGCGTTCAACGGATTCGTCTTCGGCCTCGTGCTGGGAACCGCCTACGTTTCCATGCCGCGGGACCGGTGCTCACGGCGATCAGCGTGGCGGGCTCGACGAGGGAGAGTCGGCGCTGAAACCGTGGCGTTGGCGATTTCCTTCGCCGTCGGGTCGCCATTCCCTCTCTTCTTCGCCCTCGCCGGACGGGGCGTGACCGAGACGCGTCAAGGGGTATCGGAAGCGGCAGCGCAGGATCCGGATCGCGGCGGGAGGCGCGATGATCGCCTGGCGGCGGGCATCGTCTTCGATCTTTCCGGCGAAAATCCAGCGGGTCATTCCCGATTACCTGCAGAATCTCCAGAGGCCGCGGACGAGTACCTTCACGACGAGCGGTCGGAAAGTTCACGTGCTCGCCGGTTCGGCCGAACTCGCCGACTGCGGGCCGCAGCCCGAGATAACCGGGATTGCCGCCTGGTTCAACACCCCGGCGGTCGCGCCCTGAGAGCACAAGTGCGCCCGCCGGCGGAGTGCGGTCGTCGACTTTCTGGGCGTACTCGAGCATCAACTCGCCAGCGCTCGGTGCCGGGGATCGAGAAACTCTACAAGGCCTACCGCGACCACGGGCTTCGGGTGATAGGAATCCACTCGCCAGAGTACGCCTTTGCAAAAAGGTGCCGGAAAACGTGAAAGGCGGCGCGCAAAAGCTTGGATCACCTACCCCGTCGCCGTCGATTCGGATCTGAGACGTGGGCGCCTCGACAACCACTATTGGCCCGCACTACCTCGTGGACGCGCAGGGCAAGTTCGGCATATCCACCACGGCGAACATGGCGAAGCGAGGACGGAGAGGCTCATCGAGAACTGTCTCGCCAGCAAAACCCAGGGAAAAACTCCCGATCCGGTTTTCTCCGACAAGGACGATTCGAAGGCCGACGCCGCTCGGGCCGAGGAGGCGAATCCGGAGACTTATCTCTTCCCGGATAGGGCGCGTTACTACGACGGCAGGGTTCCCTTTGCCGAGGGCACCGTCGACTACGGCCAGTCAAGCGACGAAACCCGGCAAGTTCAACCTTTCAGGCAAATGGACGGCAGACGGCGAATCGGCCGCGCCCGCCCGAGGGCGCGAAAAGCGTGAAACTAGGGCTTCATTCCGTCGCGTTTACCTCGTTGCATCGGGCAAAGGCCAAATAACCTACACCTTCCAGGGCGCAGCTACACAAAAGGTCGAAGGAATTCCCAACGCGATCGACCTTCTCCCCGGCGACAACGCGAAAGGGCACTCTCACGGTCGAGGCGAGGCGCTGGCGTCCGCCTCCACTCCTTCACATTCGGGTGACAGATGAGGATGGCGACAGCGGCGATACGTAGGGGTGGCAAACGCGTCCAGCGGTAGGGGCGATGCCGACTGCGAAGAGCGTTGCGGCGAGGGCGCCGAGCGAGCCGTTAGCATGAGTTGCCGTGCACGATGCTCACAACGATCTTGACCGCTTGCTCGCCGCGGTTGCGAAGGGTGACGGCGAGGCCTTCGGCCTCCTCTACGACAAATGCTGCCGGCCATCTTTTGGCCCTCATTCGCCGCATTGTCGTCGACGCCGACCTGGCCGAAGACGTTCTGCAGGAGGCCTTCTGGCGGGTGTGGAAGCGCGCGTCGTCCTTCGACCCCGCGAAGGGCAGCGCCAGGCGTGGCTGGCCGTCCTCGCTCGGAGGCGGGCCATCGACTGCGTTCGGTCGCGCGAGTCGCGACGTCTTCGCGAGGCTTCTTCGGCCAAATTCGAGGTCAGAGATACGATTCTGTGGCCGAGGCCGTCTTTTCTCACGAGCGGGCGGCGAGGTTGCGCGCGCCGTCGCCGGCCTTGACCAGCCGGTCCGCTCCTGCACAGACGCGGTCTTCTTCCGGTCGATGACCCACGTGCAGGCGGCGCAGGCTTTGAACATGCCGTTGGGCACCCTCAAGACCCATATCAGGAATGGAATCGCGCAGCTGCGCGAGGTTGTGGAGGACCGATGACCGAACGCGACGACATCGCCTTCGGCACTCCCGAAGCCGAACTGCTGGGCGCAGCCGCCTTCGACGGCGACGCTGCAGCCGCCCGCTAACGTCAGGCGGCGCTCATGGCGCGCGACTATCTTCGGGCGACTCAGGAATGCTCGCGCCGACGTCGTCGGCTTCTGAGCGGCATATGGGTGCGAAGGCTTGCGGGGGCGGCCGCCGCCGTCTTCCTCGCCGTCAGGGGGCTTCGCCGCCAGGCAGGGCGTGGACGATGCGCGGAATGTCCGATGAAACAAAGTTCAATGCCCTGAACCAGGCGTCCGATTACAGCCAGACGTCCCACAAAATGGCCGACGGACACACCATCCGGCTCGTGTGGTCGTACAAGGAGCATTCCGCGGCGCTGGTCATGCCGCGGGGATGCGGATTCCACGCGGAAAAAGCCGTTCAAGCCTGGTCGGTCAGGGCAGCGAATGACCTCGATGGGCATGCCCTTCAGGAAGCAAGGCGCGGTACGCGTTTTGTCTGCTATGCCGGACGAGGGGGAATCGGTCATGCTGACGATGGAGCCGGCTTCCGGTTCGTCCGCTCCGTCGTCGGACGCGGTCGCGGACATCCCCATGGGCAAATGAGGCGTCAGGCCGGTGCGTGATGCCGGGGCCCGACGTGCGTCTCGAACGCCGCCGACACGACCCTCAGCGCGAACGCAGCCGTCGCCAGAGCCGTTCCCGTGACCGTTATGGCGGTGTCGCGCCGTCGATCCGTCCGACGCCTGTCCGACTTCTTCCGAGTAACGCACGGTCAGATCGTCGGGTGCGTCCGCAGCGACGAAGCCGAGCGTGAAGCTGCCGGCGCGTTGAGCGCAGGGCTTTCGATCTCGATGTCCAGGGTCGGAACGTCGCCGGCCTCGGCTGGCTTTGGCCAGCAGGGGTTCCCGGGACGTGCACCCGTGATTGGCTCGGCTCCCGCCGTTTCTGGCGTCGAGGCGCGTTGTTCGGCGTCGTCGTGGGTGCGGCCGAGGCTGCCGCGAGAGGGCGTCGCGGGCGCTGTGGGCAAGGCTTCGGCGACGGGCGAGGAATCGGCGACAGGCGAGGATTCGCGGCGGGCAGAGGCTTCGGCGACGGGCGTGGGTTCAACGACGGGTGCGACGGCCGCGGAGGCGGACCGATCTTCGACGTCGGCTGAAGCCCGGGAGGCAGGCGAGGCCCCGGCCGCGAGGCTGACGCAGATCACGCGAGCGGCGCCTGGCTCGCTGATCTCGATGCGTGCCGTCACAGGCGCCGTCACAGGCGCGTGCCGGGCGTCGAGGCTGCGGCGCTCGCGGCTTCCTGCGGCTCCCGTGCGGCGCGCGCGCGTTCTCAACGCGATGGCGCCTATCGCGATGACGGCTGCGACGCTGGCCATGATGACGGCAAACAGCACGAAGCCTCCCAGTGAGGCGTTGGCCGGGCCTCGTCCGGCGAAATCGTCCCTCATGGAGGCGATGATCCTCTTGCCGTCCGCGGCTGCGGGCTGGCCTGGGCCCCCGAAGAGGCGGCCGCAACCTTCGATCGGAAATCATCCGTGTGATCGGCGGCGTACGACTTGCCCAGGTGCGTCGCGTAGGTCGAGAGGATCGCGACGCCGAAAAGGACCCCACCTGCTGGCTCGCGTTGATCGTGGCCGAGGCCAGGCCGATGTGCGACGGGCCGATGCCTCGCGTGCCCGCGTTGAACGCCGATGGGCACGGCGACGCCATGCCGAGCCGAAGACTATGAGGCCGGGAAGGGCGCTGCGCGAACGAAGAATCGACGTCCGCGAGGCGAGCAGGTTCCCGCGCCCGCGGCTGGAAGGCCGAGCCGAGGGGGAACGGCACGCTCCCAGACGCGGCAAAATCAGTTTGCCGGAAATCGCTCGCGGCGACGACGATGCCGACGACCATCGGGAGCATGCCACGCCCGTCTTCATCGGCGAGTATCCGAGGTGTTCCTGCAGGTAGTACGTCATGAAGACGGCCGTGCCCATTTGGGCCGCGCCGAAGGTGAACTGTAGTGCCGTACGAGGGCGCTGCGCGCCGGATTCGTGACGATCCAGCAGGGCGCGCGGCTTGCGGGCCATCCTTTCCGGATGACGAAAAGGACAAGCAGGGCGCAGCCGACGCTGATGAACGTGACGGTCGAGGCCAGACCCACGATGTGCGCTGGGCGCGGTCGAGGCCGAAGACGACGCTGAAAAGCCCCGTGCGACCCCTAGTACGCACGGGCCGAAAAAGTCGTCCGTGATCGAAGCTCGGAACTGTTCTTGTGAGCAGGCGGGAGCGTCTTGCTGGCTGGTGGCGAGCGAGGCGGCGATGAAAAATGTTGACAAACATCGCCATCGATAGTTGAGGAGGTCGGTCAGCGCCCCTCAGGAGGAGGCCCACCGCGGCGCGATCCTCCGGTGGCGCCTATGAGCGCGAAGGCGCCGGCGCGCTCCTGCGGATTGACGAAGGGTTGTTGATGAAGGCGAGAATGGTGGGGGCAGGCAAAGGCGCCGAAGACGCCCTGGGCGGCGCGTGCGCCGGCCAGCACGGCGAGTCGGCGCGGGCCGCCGACGAGGCTGGCTATGGAGAATCCCATGAGGGCCGGTCGGGTGAGGCCCGTCGGATCCCCGATGATCGACGAGGCGCCCGCCGAAAACACGAGGCCGCCGAAGGCCGGTGTGTACGCATGACGATCCACGGGCGTTGGGCGTCGGTCATCTCGAGGCTGCTCTGCATGTCGGCAGCGCCGGCGATGATCGTCATCGCGAGCACGATCATCAGCTGGGTTGTGATGATGCTCGTGAGGATCGCGGCTTTGTTCTGGTCTTCCGCCGCTTGGCGGCGTTCTGAGTGATGGCGGACATATGAACGCTTTTCAAATCGAAACGATCGTACTCTTGTGAGCTTACGCCGCATGCGCACGTTGTAGCAACGATCGTTTCGATTTTACGAGTCAAGTACCCTTGAAACATGCCCAGAGTCAGCGCCGGCCACCAGAAACGCCAACGCGAGCGGATAGTCGTGCAGCGGAGGCGTGTTTCGCCGAGAACGGCTTCCATGCGACCTCGATGGACGACGTCGTCACGCCGTCGGCATGTCTACGAGCACCGTCTAGCTACTTTCCGGGCGGAAAAATGAGCTGGTCGTGACGAGTGTGCGAAACGCGGACCGACGCCGTGTTCGCGAGTGCGATTCTCGCGAAACGTGAGAATCCGCCGTCCTTAGGGAGGTGTGCGCGGGAGTCGCCTTGGCGCTGGCGGCATATGGAGAAGGTGGAGCGCGAAGGCTTCGAAGCGACGAGGAAGACGCTCCCGACGAGGGCGAACAGGCGCCCGAGGAGGCGGGCGAGGTTCTTGGCGAAGAGGGCGAGCCTCGGAGGCGAGGACGTCGCCGACCGAGTCGTCACGGACGAGGCTTTGCGTATATTCGAGGGCTGGGCCAGACCGACGGCGCAGAGCCACCGGATGGATGCTGCGCTCGGTGCGTCTGGCCGTGAGCGCGTGGGCGGAGACCATTCGCAACCCCGGCCTCAACCGGGACATGCGGCGCAGGCACTCGGAGTTTCGGAAAGCTCTCACCGTCCTGGTCGATCGGTGGAAGGTCTGCGGCGTCGTCGATCCGGCGCTGCGACGGCCGACGTCGTCCGCCTGCTCATAGACAGCTATTTCGGGCGATCGTCGATTTCGTCATCACCGGCGAATCGAGATACGAACGTTCGACGACGGCGCTCGAAAGGGTGCTGTCCCCGCGCGAAGGGTGAAGCAAAGACTTGATGCGCGCTGGCAATGCGGCGCTGTGCTGTCCCCGCGCGAGGGTGAAGGCGACCGCGCGAAAGCCGTCGAACAGCGGGATTTGGGTGCTGTCCCGCGCGAGGGTGAAGGCTCGAAGATCATGCTCGCGTGGGAGGCGTGCTCCCGTGCTGTCCCCGCAGGGAAAGGGCGACGGTGGTCGGCCAGCCGACGCGCCTTGCCCAGGCTCGCCGCGCAGCCTTAGGGTTGATGAATGGCGGAGCAAATCAGTGTGCTGATGGTCGAAGACGAAGCGGCGCTTTGCGGCCTCGACGGTCGAGTACCTCGATTTCGTCGCAGATCAAGGCCACGCGGTGGGCAGCGCCGAGGCCCTCGCGGCCGTGCCGAAACTGGATCCGCGGCTCATACTGTTGGACGTCAACCTTCCGGGGCCAGCGGATTCGAGTTTTGCGCAGGCTCCGCGAAAGACAGAGACACCCCCGGTCGTCTTCATTTCGGCGCGCACGGGCGAAGACGATCGAGTTCTCGCCCCTGACGCTGGGAGGACGATTACATCGTCAAACCCTATTCGCTGGCCCTCCTCGTGGCGAAGGTGCGGCGGACTTTGGCGAGGTCGGCCTCGGGTTCTGCGAGCGGGCGTGAGGTCGGCGTCTACGACGACGGATGGCTCGCCGTCGACCTCGAATCCTCCCGGGTGAGCGTCGATGGCGCGGAGATCCCGCTCGCGGCGATGGAATTCGACCTGCTTGCCTACCTCGTGGCCAGCGGGGAGAGTCGTCGAAAAACGGAGCTGTTGAACAAGGTGTGGGGCGGCGCCGTCGCGGGCGACGGCACTTTGGCGAGTCACGTGCGCCGCCTCCGCAGGCGAATCGAGCCCGACCCCGACAATCCGGGCGTACATCTGCACGGTATGGGAGAGGGATACCGTTTTCGGGAGGGCGGGGCGATCGCCAGAAGGCCGGAAGCGCCCGCGAGAGCCGGAGAAGCGCCTGCGAGAGCTGGAGAAACGCTGTGACGACGCGAGACGCCTCGGCGATTCCGGCTAGCGGGCAGGCGGCCGGGCAATGCCATGAAAGCGAACGGCGGGAAAAGGCCAGGGGGCGGATAACCGGGGAAGGGCGGCCGATGAAGGCGCCGTCGCCGCTGTTGTCCTCGCGGCAGCCGCCGCTCTTGCGATTCTGTTCGGTTCCGAGCCCGCCAAAGGGGTTTCAAGTCCGACGTCGTGCCCGCCAACGAGCTCGTCGAAGCGGTCGAAAGTCGTGGCCCGACGCCCGCGCGGCCGACGCCCGGACCGGTCGGCGTTTTCCCAGGTCACCGTCGTTGGAGACGACGGATCACGTCGTACTCGCGCGGCAGAAGGATCGACGGCGATCGCGACGCCATGCGGAGGAGCGGTCGGTTCGACTTGTCGCGGAGGGCGGACGTTGAGCGCATGTGGATTTACAACGGATGGGTGGAGAGGAGGAAGAGGCCCGGCAGGCGGCGCTCCGGCTGGCGGGCGGAACGATCCTCGCAGTGGCCGCGTTTTGCCTTCTCGTCGTCGCGGCGTCCAGGCGGCGCCTTCTGCGGCCCTTCAAACAGTTGAGTTTCTTTGCGCGGATGGCACAAAGGCAATCTCGACGTCCCTGCGGATGGATCGGAACAATGTAGTTCGGGCCGTTCACCGGGGCGTTCGACATCATGCGTGACGAGCTCGGCCGGGCGCGCGGGGCCGAAAAGCCGCGGCGAAGGAGTCGAAGAAGCAGCTTGTGGCCGAGCTGGGGCGACTGTTCGCACGCCTGTCGCCTCGATCGCCGCCACCGCCGGAGGCTCCTCGCGGCGACGGAGGCCAGCGAATCCAAACACGGAAGATCGAGGTCATTCGTCAGAAGGCCGGTCAGATCGAAAGCTCATGGCGGACGTCGCCGGGCCAACCGCGAGGAAATCGCCTCCCTTCAGGTCGCCCCCGTTCCCATGTCGGCAGCGAGGACGTAGAAAGGTGGTTGAGGGCGGCAGACGCGGACGAGGGCGATGGGGACTTTTCACCGCACTGCTGGTTTCCGTCGATCGGCTGCGCATGCGGCAAGTCTTCGACAACGTCGTCGCCAGCTCGCGCAAGTACGCCAGCGCCCATCGAAGTAAAAAGCAAGCGTCGACGAGCACTTCCTTCTCATCGTCGTACGACCGCGGCCAGGCGTGGACCGCGGAAGATCGAGGGCGATCTTGGGCAGGGCGTGCGGGGTTCGAACGTGAAGGGTGCCCGGCGAGGACTCGGCCTCACGTCAAGCTGTCTCATGGAGCGCATGGGCGGGCGCTGCGTCTGCCTGGCCGACCCCGGCTTCGGCTCGTCGTCACGAAATTCCGCTCGCCAGGTGAGGCATGCGGGCGGGCGCACGGTTCGGCTCTGCCGATCGAGCGGCCTCTTCGCTCAGGCGCACCGGCAGGCGCGCGCCGAAAGTATAGGGCGCGCGCCGTAGAATCTTGCCGGCAGGGAGTTAAGAAACAGTTAAGAATCGCGAAAAAGCTTCAGTAATCGGTTGTGCGTACCTGGAACCATGAACGCAACAGAGAACCGCAACGCGGTACGCGAAAAGAACAATGACACTGGCGCAATCTGAAACGTCGCACTCCAAGGACGTGATTGTGACGAAGCTCTGAGACTTTCTCGCACGAGACCCAGCAGCATGTGCTGAAGAACGCGACCTGACGATCCGCCGCGGCAGCTTCACCCAGTAATCATGGGGCCCTCCGGCGCAGGAAAATCCACCCTCCTTTACGCGCTTTCGGGCATGGACAAAGCCGTCCCTGGGAAGCGTGGTGTTCGACAGCGAGGATCACCAGAGCTCAGCCAGGACAAGCTGGCGGTCTTCCGCGGACTCACTGCGGCTTCGTCTTTCAACAGATCAACCTTCTCTGACTCGATGTCCCTCACGGACAATGCGATGGCGCCGGGGTTGCTTGTCGGCAAGCGAAGGCCGTGGCCGCCCGCGTCGATGCGCTGTTTGACCTCGTGGGCGTCGATCGAGGGCGACCAGGAAGAGAGTTTCGAGGGATGGTTTCGGGCGGGGGAGGGCCAGAGGCCGCCATCGTCCGGGCCCTGTCAACGAGACCCGACGTAGTCTTGCCGACGAACCCGACCCGGGCAGCTCAACCCGAAAACCGCTGCGCATTCTTGATCTTCTCAGCCGAGTCAACCGCGCCGGCCAGACGGTAGCCCTATGGTGACCCACGACATCAATTCGGCTTTGCGCGGAGACGCATCCTCTACCTGCGCGACAGGACGATCCAGGGCGAATTGAACTTGGGCGCCTTCGAGACCGCGACTAAGGACCGCCGCGACCGTCTCCGCCGCGTTTCTCGAGGAAATGGGGTGGTGACAGTGCGCCGCATGTTCCTCAAGACGAAGCCTGCGCAGATCGGCCGGACAGTTCGTCATCGTCGGTCTGCTCGTGCATCGCTCAGCGATGCTGCACCTCGCAGCCGTTCTGATCCTCCAGTATCCGGCGACTTTGGACGACGCCACAGCCAGCTCAACACCGAGCATATCCATCCTGCTCAGAACGAAAAAGGCTCCGCGACGCCGGAGAGAATCGCCAGAGACGACGGCCGGGTCAGGATCATGCTATTCGCAGGCGCTGCGGGCAGGCGCGACCTCTCGAGCTACGACGGCAAGGAGCAGATCAGCGCCGTTACGATCGTTGAACAGACAAAAGACACCGCATTGGACGAAGCGGAGTTGTGGCCGAGATTCAAGCGTCACGCCGACCCATATGGCTGCCGTATTCCTTCAAGACGGCTGAGATACTAAGCTCGGAGATCCCCCTGAAAATGACAGTAGGCGAAAGTCAAACATCGATATCATTCAGGAGTCACGAGAATCCGTGAGCGATGATGGGCTCGATCCAGGTCGAGTTTTCGGGTGAAAAGCCTCCGAGGCCGCCGCTTTGGCGTCGGCTCCGGGAATGAACCGCGTCTGGCAGCTGAGGGCGCTCGTTGAAAGACGTGTCGAGCGGACGACGTCGCAGCAGAGATCTCTTCGAAGGTGACCAAGGCTGCGGTAGCAAAGCGGGGTGCAAGCCCGGTTCTCGTGAGCGTCAGGTGAGCTGCTTTCCTCGGTGCTGATGATCCCCGCCAACGTCCTCATTTTCTCCTTCATTCTTTTTCGCGGCGATCGTCGCCTCCGTGGTGGCGGTCATCGTCAGATTCGCCATCCGCTCGGTCATCGTCCGCGAGATGCCCGCGTTGGGGACGCAGAGGGCCCTCGGCCTGCGTTCTGCTACTGCCCGGCTGCTCGCTCTGCCCTTCGCGATCGTCGCCTGGCGGCTTCGTCCGGGAGCCGCGGTCATGCGTCCCCTCTTCCCGGCGATACGCCAGCTGGTCGGAGTCCAGTCCGGATTGCGGTGGTCTCCGAAGGTCGGCGTCGTCGGGTGGGCGCGGCAGCGGAGCGATGCTGGCGGTCGTCGGCGTCACCGCCCTCGCGGTCGCCAGAAAGGTGCGAAGATACTCCCGTCGGGGCCTTGCGCGGCGGGAGGCCACACTCGTTCCACTCCAATCATTTGCCCCTGCGAAAGGCACGCGGGCCGCGACGCTGGTGCTCGGTGAAGTCCGCACTTCGGGCCCGGGCTCAGACGATCATGGTGGTCAGTAGTGATCGCGATGGTTGCTTTTGCCTCCGTCTTTTCCGTGGCACTGTACTCGGCCCCTGTTCAAAGGATTTCGGCAAGGTGGTCGGCATTTTCATCGGGGACCGGCGGGACGTCACCGTCTCGGTGCTGAAAGGCCGCTCGGTCGAGCCGTGCGCAAAGACCTGGGGGCGATGCCGGAGTCGAGCGTGTTGAGATCTTCGACAACACCAGGAACGCCGACGTGTCCGGGCGCACGGTGTCACTTTCGGTCGCCGATTCCTCTCCCTCCTCGAAGGGCAGCCGGTCCGTCTGCAAGGCAGATATCCGAAGTCCGCCAATGAAATATCCCAGCGGCAGGGACTCGCGAAAAAGCCTTGGCGTGGACGTCGGCGACGAAGTGACCGTCGATTTTCAGGAGAAAGGCGACCTACCTCGTGACAGGGTTTGACGCAGACCGTTGTGCGCATGGGCATGGTCGCCTCGGTCACCATCGACGGCGCCAAGCGCATGAACGCCGCCTACCGGCGACGTACGCGACCGCCGTCCTCAAGGAGGTCAAAACATCGACGCCTTCGTCGGCAAGTGAGAACCGAGATGAAGGGCGGTACAACTACGTCGTCAACTCGTATGCGATTTCCGAGTCCTACGTCAGCTCCGTACCTGGCGATGAGCAAGACGATGTCGCTTTCGCGATCTTCAGCGGGCAGGGTTTGTGACGATGCTGGGTGATCGGTCTGGTGGTCAGTTCGGCGATGGTGCGCTCGCGGCGCACTTTCAGTGCTCAAGGCTGCGGGATTCACCAATGCCAGCTTATGCGCCAAATGCTCGCCTGCCATCTTCGCCCGTTGCAATGGGCGGCGCGATCGGGATCGCGATCGGAGATGTGACCGCCATGTCCCTTATTCGAGGGTTTGCTCCGGTCCTGGGGTCGAGCGGCTGGGATGCAGAGATGCCGGCCTCTCATGGTCGTCGGCGGGCGTGGCGCTGCTTCTTATAACCGCCCTGCGTCATGGTCCTGGCCCGCAAGACGCGCACGGTCACATCGAGGGAGCTGCTGGCGGAGTAGGGGACGGCTGTCGTAGTGCATGCTCGGGGCGTTGCGGGTCGGATGGGCCGACGTCAGACTCACCGAACGCAATGGAGCGGCTACGACGAAGACGCGTCGCTCCGCCTCGACGAACGGCGCAGGGGCGCCGAGCGGATACAGTTTCCGCTTGGTGCCTACCGCCTTGGCAGGGTGGAATTGAACGGCTCTGGTGGATAGATCGCGAATGGTCCCCGGTCACGAGTATTGGCGGTGCGGAAGACGACATGGTGGCGTGGTCTGGATGGCATCAGAGCTTCGGCCCGTCGACGCCGAACCTCATAATAACCTCAACTACGAGCATTTGCAGCTGAGACAAAGCCACCGATGCTGATGGTGTGCACTATTCCGGATCGGAAGGGCGCTCTGAATGCATGAACAATGCCGAAAACGGGCGAATGCGGACCTCGGTGAAGAATATCGCCAGCGTTGTCGCGGGCAACGGCATCTATTTCCGGAGCGTTGACGATGCGCCGTGTTCCGTCGACAGTTGGCGGCCTTGTTGAGGCTCTTCTCCTATTTTTGTCTTCCTGTGTCTCTGGAAAGGATGAGAGCGAACGGCGATGTTACGCTCCACGCGGTGAGCAGTCTGTCGATTGTCGAGGAGCGGCGTCAGACGATCGGCCTCCTGTTGTCGTTTTACGACATGCTGTCGAAAAAGAGTTCGGCGTCGGCGAATGGAGCTGCTCGAGTTCATGCCCAGATCGGTGAGAATTTCGAGGTGCATTGCCCAAGTGGCTACGCGCTCGAGAGATATGACCTCGCCATTGCCGGGCCGTTGACGCCAGAGAAATGGAAGGCAGCCTTAAGCCGTATGTACGAGTTGGCGAAACCTCTGAGGGATTCGGATCTCCAAAGCAGAAGCTCCGGGAAGAAACGGAGGGCAGTCGGCTGTGTTTGCACGCCCAGATGGAGCTCGCATCCTTATTAGGTACAGGTGAAAGAGTCTTGTTCGCATAGTACTGGATGCGCGAAAGGCGAAGTATATGAAGGGTGGCCAGCTGGAACGAGGCTGTCCCGGGACGGCTGTGAACTCACTGGGCGGCATGAGGATGTAATCGCGAGCACGTGTCCCTACTCCCCGGCTGGTTCGCCCAGCGCCGCCGACAAGTTCTTTGTCAGGACTCAAGCAAGGAAAGGGAGTGCGGTGGTCGATAGGCTCAGTACGACCCTCAAGTCGTGGATTCGATGCTGTGGAAGTTTGACTCCGCCGTCGAACGGGTCCAGCGAATCAAAAAGGCAGCGAGATCGCTGCGAGTGCGGAGCTTTCGTGGGAGGCGGTCTGGAGGCAAAGCGGTTGTTTGAGGGATTTTGCAAGTGCTGCGTGGACTTGCGTAATATTTTTCTAGCTAGTAGGTTGTGCATGAAAGAGCCGTACGTCGTTCCGAACCTTCTGATGTGTTAAGAGTGCAATCGTAGAATGTACCGGAGGATGTGTATATATAACGAATATTTCAGATCGATGTTCAGCTCTTGCTTCCGATGAAAAGTGTGCCCGCCCTCAGCGAAAGCGACGTCGTGCCCCTGACTTTTCCTTGTGTTCTAGCTTATCCTATACTGGGACTGGTCCCTTCATCTTTCCGATCCATGAAATGGTTGAAGTCATGGGCTCCTGCGGTGTGCGTAAATCACGATCTCACGGTGTAAAGGCTGAAAGCTCACCACCGTCGCGCTTTTAACGGAAGGCAATCTACATGGAAACGAGGATTCGACATGTGTCCGCGATCGCCTCTTTCCTTTTCCCTCATCTCTGTGGTCCCCCGCCGTCGCTGACGTCGGCGCCGGGTCCAGCCCCGTCTGCGGGAAATCCATCGGTCTCGCGTAGGCGGATCCACGCCCGCTCCGAGAACTCGGCAGGCTCGCCGGGGAGCTCCCAGGGAGGCCGATGGATCCCAAGGCAATACGAACGTCTCCAGGAAGTCCTACGGCGTGAGGGAATGTTGGTCACGAGAGGCCCCGCGCGCTCGGTGCGGGTTTCAAGACCACGGGATTCTTATCATTTTGCCGATGACGGGAAGAATACACCCTCGAAGCGACTCCGCACTAGAGAACCCCTCGGTGGCTCTTGCACGCTTCAAAACAGCATGCGGCCTCTATCGCAAAGATCCGTGCGCATCAAAACTCCCGGACCTTTCGGAGCAGACCGCCACGCAGTACGTCAATGCCCTTTCGGATCAGGTCATGGCCGCGAACACGCCGGTGTCTTCGGATGAAATCTTCGCCGTCGCCGATTTCTCCTCCACCCTGGCGGCTCCCGCCGACAACGCCAAGACGGAGCAGGTGCTTCCCAAGCTCGTTTGATGCGACGAAGACCGAGAACGTCTCGGCGATCATCCGGACCGGAGGCATTCTGGACAGCACGATTCCGCGGCTTCCAGAAGAACGTCACCCTCACCCAGAAGCTCGATTCGATGACCGGCGGCCTGAAGATGAACCCTGGAGGGTCGCAGCCGAGCTGAGTGCGACGCCGACCAGCCCGACGGGAGCCAGCCGACCTCGACCGCTTCACCTACCAATCCCGACGGGAGCAAGGCCAGCCCGAGCGTAACGCCGATCAAACCCGGTGAGGAGCAGCCGAGTGCGAGTGCGACGCCGACCGGCCCCGACGGAAGCCAGCCGACCTCGACCGCTTCACCGTCCGCTCCGAACGGCGAGCAGCCCTAGTCCGAGTGCGACGCCGACCAATCCGACGGGAACCAGCCGAGTGCGACGCCGACCAGCGCCCGACGGACCAGCCCAGCCTGGCACAACGCCTCGCCCCGGCGCAGCCTCAGACGAAAAAGCTCACGGTTCCCAATGTCGATGCGGCCGTGGCCTACGCCAAGTACGCCTTCACGCCGAACGCCAGCAGTACAAGTGCTTCGAGCACGCAGACTGCACAAACTTCGCGTCTCAGATTCTTGCGGCTGGCGGCCAGCCTCCGACGCTTACATGGCACTGCACCCGTGGGGCGACTCCGCAGCACACCTACTCGTGGGCGGTGGCCAACGCCTTTGCCCGCCACTGGGGCCTCAACCAGGGAACGACCAGCTGGACCGAGTTCGCCTCTCGCGTCCACCGCGGATCCTTCGTGGCTCTGGCTTACTCGAACGGCGAGGTCTACCACACCGCATTCGTGACCGAGCAGGCTGACGTCGTCAGCGACGGTACGGAACGTATCGGACCTTCGCCATTGCCAGCACACTCGCAACTACGAGGCTGGGTCACGGCAACGGCGCCTCCGTGTGGAAGCAGCGCGGCTACTGGATCACCGCCGAGGGCGACAGCAACGGACAGTAGGGCGAAGCAGCGAGACAGAGCGGCTGCGAGGCGCCTCCGCACTGAAACGCAGCGTCCGCGAAAAGGCGGGGCGCGAGATGCCTTCCGGCAGCCCGCGCCCCGTCTCTGATCCCGTTTCATGCCACGCCGCACATCATGACTGCAAAGGGCGCCGTAGGTCCGCGTGCCAAGATGCAAAAGTGCCATGCGGTCCGCATGCCAGACCGGCGAGGATGTCTGGGTCCGTACGTCGAGCCTGCGAGGATCGCGGTCTGCATGCAGGGAAAACGTCATGCGTCCTCTTGCGAGGCCGCTGACGGCGATCTGTCCTCGCTTTCAATCCCAATCTCCGTCGCGGTCGGTCTGCCGACATGCGAGTCGACACTGAAGGAAGCGCATGCGAGTTTGCGCGGAAGCTGAGGTCGGCCTGAAGGAAAGCATGCGTCGGTGCGAGGCATGCAGGCAGCCTGCGAGATGCGACGTCGACTTTTTGCTGCCTCGCTCGTTCAGCCGGCGAATGCGCGTAGCGCTGCCGCGACCTCCGCCCGCATGTGAAGACGGCGCCCGCGCCCGGCTCGTCGGCTGTCTGGCGCGACGTCGTGATGAAAACGTCGCGAAGGTCCTACCCCGCCGAGGGTCACTGCCGTCACCCGCGCACGAGCTCCCACTCGCCGAGCACCTCGGCTTCGGGTGAATGAGGCGCACTTTTGCCGAGCCAGTTCATCGCACCACATTGCCCTCGGAATCGACGCGAGGGCCCGTCGGGCGTCCGCCGTCGCCGTCGTGGAGAAAAGTCTGCGGTTGACGAGGCTTCCCGATTCGTCGACGTCGAATACGCTCGTTCCTCCCGTGGCGGTGTCAGTTTGTAATAGGCGAGCCTTCCGTCGGCCGTGAAGTCGATGCCGTTGGACGTGGTGACGGAATCCAGCACGACGTCGACAGCGCCGTCGGCTTCGATGCGGTGAGAGCTTGGCGCCGCCGGGGTCTCGTCGTACGGCATGGACCGGCGTACAGTCTGCCCGAAAGGTCGACGCCGCCTCGTTCATCGAACGCCAGGATCCGCCCACATCTCGGCTTGCGGAACGGGCGCCGAAGGCCGAGATCGGCCAGGGCGATGCCGCGCTCGACGCCCACGACGTATCCGCCGCCCGCGCGAGGGCACGAAGCCGCAACTGACGACGGTCGGCAGCCGCTCGACGCTTCCGTCCGAGCCGATCGTGAGGATGTCGCCCGCAAGCATGTCGACGATCCGCAGCCCGCCCCACGGGCATGCCGCGCCGGTCCCTTCCCCGTGAAGGCGACGATGTCAGTTATTTGAGTTGTCTTCTCCATCGTCGACGATGATAACGCGAAGATTGCGCGGGCCGTGGACGCCGTCGACGCGCACCAGCTCTCAAGTCCGAGGTTGCCGAGGCCGGCGATCCACGTGGTCGGACGCGTCAGTTTTCGCCGAGCACGGCGACGGCCTCGGGAACCGTCGCCTTGACGTCCGGGCTTTGAGCACCACCACGTGGGTGTCGGGGACAAGGGAGATCGCACGCCTGCCCTGTCCGGCGCGCCGTCGAGGCATGATCGTGCCCGAAAGGGCGACGGCCACGCGCGAGGCGGTGACGACGGCGTCGATCGGTCCAGCTCGGCGTTGCTCAAAGGCGGCTCGTCGACAGTGAATCTCGCGGCCCCTTCGCGGCCGCCTCCGCCGAGCGGGGTCGAGGCCCAGGGCGGCACGACGACGCTCAGCCGCGTCTGACAGCGCCTCGGCGATGGCGGCCGGCACGTCGGCGGCGGTGGCCGCATGGGTGACCTTCGCCGTGTAATCGACAAAGCTTCTCCTCCATCTCCGCCCGACGTCCGATCCGTCGCCTCTTGGCGATAGTCCCGCGGAATCTCAGGCACGGGGATGGGCCCCGCCGCTCGGATCGGCGGAAGATCTCTCGCGTGCGTTCGTGGCTCGCCTTCATCGCCCGCCCTCCTTTTCTTCGCGCGCCTTCCACCATTGCCTGAAGCTTTGGGCGGGCGGCGCCGGAACGTCGCGCACCCTCGTCCACGATTTCGCGACCGGAAGCGGAACGCGGCTGATCTTCAAGTTGGGCCCGGCGATCAGACGCCCAGCCTGGACGCTTTTGCCCGCGGCCTCCATCGCCTTGCCTGAACGCATGACCTTCGACGAGACGGCCATGCCCACGTCCCAGAATGTTCGGAATGCCGCCGCGGTTGGCTTCTCACCGACTTGTGGCGCAGATGGACGAGGATGTTCGGAAGGTCGATCTGACCGGGACAGACGTCTCGCACGCACCGCACAGGGAGCAGGCGAAAGGCAGACTGGATGCTGGATCGCTGTGATCGTAGGCCTCTAGCAGCTGCGGGGTGAGAACGGAGCCGATCGGCCCCGGATACACCGAGCCGTAGGCGTGCCCGCCCGTGTGGCGGTATGCGGAGACGAGATGTTCATGCGAGGCGGCGCAGCGGATGCATTTGAGGCCTCGCGCCGACCTCGTCGGCCAGCACGTTGGTGCGTCCGTTGTCGAAGGATGATGTGGAACTCCTGCGGTCCGTCGCCTTCGGTGACGCCCGTCAGGGCTGCACGCATGTACGGGTTCATGCGCTCGCCGGTCGCCGACCGCAGCAAAAAGCCGATGATGACTCGATGTCGCGGTACTGGCACGAGCTTCTCGATCCCATGATCGTGATGAGGGTTTCCGGGAAGGGTCAGGCACATTCTGCCGTGCCTTCCGACTCAATTCCCACCGTGCCGGTTTCAGCCACCCCGATGTTTGCGCCCGAGTGCGACCTTTGCCGTCAGGAACTTTTTGCGCAGGTGCGCGCGAGCGGCCATGGCGAGGATGCGCGGTTCGTCGCTCGGCCCTGGGCGTCTTCCATTCGCGCAGCTCAAGATGGCTTTCACCTCGGCGCGGTTGCGATGGATCGCGGGACGACGATGTGCGAGGGCATATCCTCCGAAAGCTGGACGATCATCTCAGCAGGTCCGTCTCCACGCTTTGATCCCGTGCTTTTCCAGATGCTCGTTGAGGTTGATTTCTTGGGTTGCCATGGACTTGACCTTGACAACCTCGTCCTCCTTTGGCGGAGATGAGGTTGAGCGCGTTGCGTTGGCCTCTTCGGCGTCGCGCGCCCAATGGACCACGCCGCCGCGCTTGGTGACGTTTTTCTTCGTGCTCGAGGCCTCGCAGTCGGCTGCCACGGTCCTCTTGATGTTCGACGCCGCTCGCGAAGGCCTTCCCAATCAGGCATCCTCGACCCGCAGATTGCGCTTGGCCGGATCTTGCCGTCGCATGCCCGAGATTGCGCCGCATCTGCGTGTTCTTGAGGGGTCTCGTGAGCAGCCTGGGGAAAATGCCCGCCCCACTGCAGCGGATCGTCGGGAATCGGATGGCCGGGATGCCAGCCGAGCTTTGCCTCTTCGGCGTCTGCGTCCACGTCGAGGGGCGGAACTCGTAGCGCGAAAATCAGAGGGTTCCATCATGCACCTAGCTGCGTATTGGTCGCGGGGGCGAACCAGAGTTCCTCGAGTTCCTGCAGGACTTCACGAGATGCATCGATCCGAGTGCCGGAGCCGGATCGCGCCAGGCCTCCGCCGATGTTCATCGGGCACGAATAGTCGCCTGCCACGACGATCTCGGCGCCCGTCGAGATGATGTTCGCCATCTTGTCGGAAAGCATCGCAGCCGAGACCTCAGGGATTCTTCAGCGAAGGTCCTCCGAAGCCGCAGCAGACGTCGGAATCGAGCGGCGGCACGTGGTCGATGCCCCGGACGGCCGCGATGAGCCGCGTGGCGGTGATCTCCGATGCGCGCCATCCGCAGCGAGGCGACACGTGGTGTGATCACGTGACCCTGTGAGGAAAATAAGCGTCGACGTCGACCATTCCGAGCACGTTGACGAGCAATTCAGGAAGGTCGTAGGTTTTCTTGGCGAGCGCTTCCGCGTAGACCGCGAGCTCCGAGCTCGCCCTGGTCTCTCGCCACGAGCGGCGCCCTGATGCCGGAGCGATCCGTGCACGAGCCCGATGGGGCGACGATGGCTCCCCGTGCCCGTCGAGCACAGGGGTGAAGGTTTTGACATGGTTGCGAATAAGCGGCTGGCCTCGGGATAGTAACCCGTGTTGATGTGCATTTGGCCGCAGCAGCCTTGGTCTTCGGGGAAGCAGACCTCGTGTCCTAGACGTTCGAGCAGATGGACGGTCGCTTGCGCCGCCTGCGGAAAACATGACGTCCGCGATGCACGTCGAAAACAGTGCGATTTTTCAGCCGTTTGCCTTTTTCTATTGAGGGCTTGGGGCATTGCTTTCGCCTGCCGTCGTAGACGGCGTCGCGTAAGCGGATCCGCGGGAATCGCGTGCGGCGATCCCGAAGCGCGGCCAGAAGCCCCGCCTACCGTGCGGATGAAACCCTGGCGTCGGTTTGTGACGAGGAACAGCGTCCCGCTCGGAAGCAAGCACCACGATCATGCCGGGCAGCGCGGTAAAAGCGATCGAGTGAGGGGCGGCTTTGCGCAGGAGCGTCGATTCGGATCCAGGCTCCTTGATCGCCGTGGCCGCGATTGCGAGGTTCTGAGGGCGACTATTTTTCCGATGCCACCTCCGATTTCGTTCGCTGCCGAGACGGCTGAGTGCTGATTCCGGCCTTCGCTCCGGCCGTCGATTGGAGATTTGCGAATAGGGGCGCCGGCCGACGTCGCCGAACCGGTCACTGCGGTTCCGGCCCGCGAGGATGGGCGAGAGGAAGGCGAACGCCCGCCCGCCGCGGCGAGCCAGGTGCCGATCGCCACCGTCTGGGCCCGGAAGTTCATGACGTACGCGAGCGCCATGACGACGGCGATGGTGAGGATGGCGAGCTCGAGGTCGACGACCGTCTTCCACAGCGTCGTCATCCCTTGCCGAAGGAGAGGGGTATTTTCGCCGAGCTGCTCTTTTCCGTAGACGAAGGCGACGATCAGCCCGGTCAGCAGCAGCATCGTCCCCGGCGAGGAAAGCCAGCTGAACGTGAATTGGGTTGCCTTGACGGCCTGCCTGCCCTGGCGTCTATGAGCTGACCGTCGAGCCCCGGCCAGCCGAATGTCACGTCCGTCGATTCAGTGCCTTTGGGCAGTCGATTCCAGCCGTCCACAGCTTGGCGACGGCGAAAATGACGACCACGAGCCAGTAGGGGCAGGGAGCCCCAGGGCCACGCGCGAGCCGCTGAGCTTTTTCTGAGGAGGCCTCGGACATCTGCTCCTCAGGCGTTCGGGGCGCCACACTCTGCAGAAGGAGGGTGACCGAGGCGAAGGAGAGCAGCGAGGCGAACACCGCCGTCAACTCGTAGGAAAGGAAGTTTGCGGCCAAGATGTGGCCCAGCCCCATGGTCACGCCGGCCACGAGCGCGGCGGGCCACGCCTGTTTCATTCCGCGTTTGCCGTCGAGGATGCCGAGGAGGAGCACGGGGATCCAGCACAGGAAGAGCGGGGTGATGCGGCCTTGGGTTGCGCCGACGGCGTCGGCGGAGGAGTTGCCGAGCTTTGCGGCGGTGGTCACCGGGATGGCCATCGCGCCGAAGCAGACGTTGAGGGCGTTGCCCACCATCGTCACGAGCGCCGCTTTGATCGCGGGGACGCCGAGGGCGAAAGCATGGCGCAGGAGATCGCGACGGGCGCGCCGAAACCCGCAAGGCCTTCCATCAGGCCGCAGAAGCAGAAGCCGATGAGGAGCGCCTGGACCCGCATGTCCCCTTTGCCGACGGCGGCGAATACCCGCCTGACGTCTTCCGAGCGGCCCGTTTTTTCCGTCAGGTTGTAGAGCCACACGGCCATGATGACGATGTAGACGATCGGGAAGAGGCCGAAGGCCGCGCCCTGGGTCGCGGAAAGCAACGCGAGGTCGACGGGCATGCCGAAGGCGAAGATCGCGGCCGCGAGGGCCGCCGCGAGCGAAATGATCGCGCACACGTGCGTTTTCACTTTGAACACGCCCGGGAGAATGAAAAAGACGACGAGCGGCAGAAGGCCGAGCAGCGCCGTCAGGGCGAGCGACGATCCGACCGCCGTCGTCGACGGCGTGTAGGCGGCGTGAATCATGGGGTCTCCTTTCTGCGAGGGAATTTGCCCCTGGCCGTACCTCCGTTGGTTACGGTCTGAAAGTGACCGAAATGGTGAGAGCCTCGGCCGTCCCCTTCACGCACCGAAATCTCATGACGTGCGGCCTACGTTACACCAGCGTGTGCTCCAGATCAATGGCACCGGCAAGCAGGGGCCCAATCGACAGGCCGTTCGCAGACCGGCAATGCCGCCATAAATGAGTCGAATGCTTGCTGGCTGGCGGGCGGGTTCACAAAGTCGAGGCCTTTCCGCCGACGGAGGCTTTTCTTCGTCTCGCATCCTGAGAAGGCACCCAACCTACTGAAACGCCTGCTATTCCGGTGTTTGGTGTGCAGAGTTTGAACACCCAACCGTTTGTCGGGAGTTGAGGAGGCTCGACCGGGCTGTGACGGCGGGAATCGACGATGCTCAAGGCTCTCGCATCGACGGGGCTTTCAATGCCGGCTCGTTTGGCGCACGACCGCCTATGGGAAATAGGGATCGACTCGAAGCCTGGATCGGTCGGCATCCTAGAAATGCCGGATGCCGCCAAGACGATTCAATGGGCCTTCAATAGGAACGCCCCGTCTGGACAGACGGCGACGCCCAGTCAAACAGTGGGAACGTTCAGCCTGGACGAGTGAGCGTGTGACTCAGAAGAATGGGGAGCCGTTTGGGAAGAGGGCATCAGCCCGACGTGAACGCCGGGCCTCGCTTGGCGTTGTGCGTCTGACGCCCCATGGCAGGGAGGCTCCGGGAGTTTCAATGTGTCCGAACCGGTTCTCGGCGACGTCGAACTTTGATTCGGCTAGCCCAAGCTTCCCACGGCTGGCCCTGGGCGTGACAACTCGAGACCGACCCGAGTTTGTCAGCCGTCCGCGTAACGCGGTTGTCGGCCGGTCGTTTGCGATGCATGCGAAGAGCCGCAACCCACCGGCCGGTCGTTTGCGATGCGCACCCAAAGGGCCGCCCTCGCAGACCAACTGTTTTTCCGCATGGTGCCGAAGGTTTGCCGACGTCGCCCGCCGGTCACTTGACGTCGTCGTCGACCCAGTCGAGGGTCTTCGATATCGCCTTCTTCCACTGGCGGAGCTGACGCTCGCGTTCGGCCGGCTCCATTTCGGGCTTCCAGCGCTTGGCCTCGGCCCAGTGGCGACAACGTCCTCCTCTCCGGACCAGAAGCCGACGGCGATGCCCGCCGCATAGGCTGCTCCAAGGGCAGTAGTCTCTGCGACCACGGGCAGGACAACCTCGGTGTCGAGGATGTCGGCCTGGAACTGCATGAGTAGACTGTTGGCGGTCATGCCGCCGTCGACTCTCAACTGCTCCAGCTTGACCTTCGAATCGGCCTCCATGGCGTCGAGGACCTCGCGCGTCTGGAAGGCCGTCGACTCAAAAGCCGCGCGGGCAATGTGCGCCTTCGTGTTGTAACGCGTCATGCCGACGATCGCTCCACGGGCATCGCCGCGCCAATGCGGAGCGAATAGGCCCGAGAACGCCGGGACGAAATACACTCCGCCGTTGTCGTCCACGCTGGCGGCCAGAGCCTCAACCTCCGGGGCCGTGGCGATGATCTCCAGATTGTCGCGCAACCACTGGATGAGCGAGCCGGACACCGCGATAGAGCCTTCGAGGGCGTACACCGCGGGCTTGTCGCCGATCTTGTAGCAGACGGTGGTGATGAGCCCGTTGTCCGAAAGCTGAGGGTCGGTCCCGGTGTTCATAAGCATGAAGCAACCGGTTCCGTAGGTGTTTTTCGCCATGCCGGGCTGGAAGCATGCCTGGCCGAAAGTCGCCGCCTGCTGGTCGCCCAGGTCGCCGGCGATCGGCTTGCCCAGGAAGCAGACCGGTTTGGCGCCCGTATCCGTACACCTCGGAAGAGGAGCGGATCTCGAGGGAGGAGCGACATCGGAATGCCCGCGATCTCGCAGATGTCCTCGCGCCATTGCAAGGTCCGCAGGTCCATGAGCATCGTGCGGGAAGCGTTCGTCACGTCGGTGACGTGGACGCCGCCCTCCGGGCCGCCCGTCATGTTCCAGATGAGCCACGTGTCGGGGTTTCGAAGGCCAGTTCGCCGCGCTCGGCCCGCTCGCGCACACCGGGGACGTTTTCGAGGATCCACATGATCTTCGTGATCGAGGCGTAGGGTCGAAAGCGTCTCGCCCACGATCGAACGGAAGCGGTCGGAGCCGCCGTCGGCCGCGAGCCGATCGACGAGGTCCTGGGAACGGGTGTCCTGCCAAACGATGGCGTTGTAGACCGGCTCGCCTGTTGCGCGGTCCCAAATGATCGTCGTCTCGCGCTGGTTCGTGATGCCCACCGCGGCGACTTCGTGGTGGTTGGCCTCTGCGCCGCCCAAAGCCATGCCCACGGTCTGGCGGACGTTGTTCCCAGATCTCGTTTGGGTCGTGCTCGACCCACCCCGCGTGGGGAAGATCTGCTCGTGCTCTGGCTGACCGACGAAACGACCTCCCCGCATGATTGAAGAGGATCGACCTGGACGACGTCGTACCCTGGTCGATCGCCAGGACGTACTTCCGTTCGGTATCAGTCATCTTTAACTGTTCCTTTCTAGGGTGAGTCCGCGGGGCCGAACGGCCCCTGCCAGCGTGGAAGCCCGGATCAGCCTTGGATCTCGGGCGCGACGTCGAGAAAGCCGTGACTTCCTCCGCCTGTTCGCGGACTTTCTGAGCCTCCGCCTCGCTCGCGATCTTCTGAGCGGCGGCCTCGGCTTCGCACCTCGAGCGGTACGAGGCGAGCTCGGCTTCCTTCTTGGCCTCGTCCCATCCGAGAAGCTCGCCCGCGAGGGTCGCAATCTCCTCGGCTGCGGAAAGCCCGCGATCGGCGTGCTCGTAAGTGAGCCTGGTGCGCCGTGCGAGAAGGTCCTCGAGGTGGAGGGCCCTTCGTGGCTCACGCCGAAGGCGATCTCGGCGCGCAGGTACTCAGGGGCTCCTTGAGCTCGTTCCCCAGGTCGGGACGCTCCTCGATCATGTCGAGAAGCAAGTCGATGTCCGAACCGTAGCGGTCCAGCAGATCCTCGACATGGTCGATGCTCAGCCCGTCTCTCGCGCGATCGCGGCGCGGCGGCTCCACATTGAGTGGTATCCGGCGGCGCCCTCCAGCGGGGTCTTTTTCGTGACCGAGGGGGTCTGCTTGGCCTTGTCCTTGCCGATCGTGAAGTCGACGGCGTCCTCGGCCATCTGGCGGTAGGAGGTCAGCTTGCCTCCGGCGATGACGGTCAGGCCTGGGCGGCCTCCGTCACGGTGTGCTCGCGCGAAACCTGCGTCGACTTCGACTCGTCGCCGTCGAGCGTTCCCGGCTGCAAAAGCGGGCGCAGGCCCGCGAAGGTGCCGATGATGTCGTCGTGCGTCAGCGGCTTGGCGAGCACCGAGTTCGCCTGCTCCAAAACGTAGTCGATGTCCTCGAGGTCGGCCACGGGCTCGCGGCGATTCTCGTGGTAGGCGGTGTCCGTGGTGCCGATCACCCAGTAGCGCTTCCACGGGATGATGAAGAGAACCGACTTTTCGGTGCGCAGGAAGATTCCCACCTTCGAATTGATCTTCTCCTTGGGCACGACGATGTGGATGCCCTTCGAGGCGAGGACCTTTCAGTCCGCCCGTCGTCCCGGCGAGGGACTGGGTCTTCTCCGTCCACACGCCCGTGGCGTTGATAATCGCTCCCGTCGGCACCTCGTACTCGCGGTTGGTCTCAAGGTCGAGGAGCTTTGCGGCGGTGACTCGGCCGGCCGCGTCCTTGAGCATCTCGGTCACCTGCACGCGGTTGGCCGCGAGGGCGCCGTGGCGCACCGCCGAACGGACGAGCGTGACGACCAGGCGCGCGTCGTCGACCCTCGGCGTCGTAGTAGACGATCGAACCGGTGAGCGAATCCTTCTGAGCGCGGGAGCCAGCTTGAGCGAGCCCTTGCGGGTGTGGTGGCGCTGGATCGGCACCGAGCCGCGATGGGCGAACTGGGCGATCGTGTCGTACATTCCGACGCCGACGGCCGAATACATGCGCTCGATGACCGGCATCTTCAGGGGCCACAGGAAAGGCTGGGCCTTGACCAGGTGCGGAGCCGTCTCCGTCAGGAGGAGGCCTCGCTCGCGGAGAGACTCGGCGACGAGCGCGAAGTTGAGCTGGTACAGGTAGCGCAGTCCGCCGTGGACGAGTTTCGAGGAGCGCGACGACGTTCCCCGAAGCCCAGTCCTGCGCCTCGACGATGCCCACGCGCAGGCCGCGGGTGACGGCGTCCAAGGCGATGCCGGCTCCGGTCACGCCTCCTCCGACGACGAGGACGTCGACGCCGTCCGATGACATCGACTCCAGTGCGCGCTGGCGGCTTGCTGCTGAAAGGTGGGAATTTGGCATGTGTTCACTCCTCGTTGACGTGTATGCAGATTCGTAGGTTGTCGATACAACCCACCCTTTACTTATCTTCTCAAGAAATCTGCAAAGAACGAAGAAATGGCCATGTGTGCAAATCGGAGGCTGTATGTTGAGCATCTGCACTGTTTGGGGCATAAGTCAAGCGGTAACTTAAGTGGAATGCATCTCGTCATATTCGGGAGGATCGACTATTCTGGCTGGATTGACTTTGAGATATCGTGCACAATGGGGGTGTGGCAACAAGATCTGAACGACGCAATCTCGCTTACGAAGCGGCAGTCCTGTACTTCGTCGAGCAACAGACCATGGAGGCGATAGCCAACAAACTCGGCATATCGCGGTCGACGGTTTCGCGCCTGATCGCTTCGGCGCGCGACGAGGGAGCTGGTCCGCATCTCCCTTCACGCGCCCGAAGAGCCCCGCGACTCCCTTTCGCGCCGCATCGAGGACCTCTACGACGTCGACGTCACAGTGGTGCAGGTGCCGGGGGCCACTACGGAAATCCGGCGGCTCGAACGAGTGGCCGGCGTGGCGGGGAACCTCGTCGGCGACGTCATAGAGGACAAGATGATGGTGGGCATCGCCTGGGGAACCACCGTCTCGACGATCTCCGAGCGGCTCATGCCCAAGCGCATGTCCGGCGTGACGATAGTCCAGCTCAACGGCGCGGCCAATCCCACGACGACGGGCCTTCCCTACGTGGGCGAGATACTCGGCAACTTCACGCGGGCATTCGGCGCGAAGGCCTTTCCTTTCCCCGTTCCCGCCTTCTTCGACTACGCGGAGACCAGGGACCTCATGTGGCGCGAACGCTCCATCCAGGTGGTCAGGGACATCGGGCGCAACGCCGACGTCGCCGTGTTCGGCGTCGGATCCTTCACATCGCCCCTTCCCTCGCACGTCTACGCCGGCGGCTACCTTTCGCCGGAGGAAGTGACGGAGCTGCGGCGCGACGGAGTGGTCGGCGACGTGTGCACGGTCCTTCTGCGCGCGGACGGCACGTACGAAGACATCGAGATCAACACCCGCGCGACCGGGCCGACGCCCGCGGAGCTGGCCAGGATACCGCGGAGGGTCTGCGCCGTCGCCGGAGCCGCGAAGGCGCCCGCCTTGGCCGCCGTGCTGCGCTCGGGCGCGGTGACGGACTGGTGGTCGACGACGAATGCGCCGCCGCCCTGCTGGAAGTCGAAAAGGGCGGCAAAGCGGAGTCCGACTACGGAGCCTGGGGCTGACGGCTCGATTCTGAGTCCTGTTCGATTCTGGAACTGCGGCTCGGCTCTGAGTCCTCTTCGACGCCTGACCCGGTTCGACCCTGAAGCTTGGCTGGCCTCCGATTCCGGCGCGGCGCCCGGGCTGCCCGGTACAAGGGGACAAGGCGCTGTGCGAGGACTTGTGTGGGACGGGCTCCGTCACGCGAGGCGGACGCGCGGGCTAGCGCTCTCCGGGGAGCGCGTAGCCGCCGGGGCTTGAGCAGGCGAGGCCGTCGTCGAGGAGGGAGTCCAGCGCCGGGTCAAAGCGCGAAGGCGCGAGCGAGGCCGCAGCGGCCAGCTCGTCGCGGGAGACCGGCGACGCGGCGCCCCTGAGAACCGCCATGATCTTCCCCGGGCCTCGCGGTGGGTCCCCGTGAACCTCTGCACGCGGCGAGGCGTGCCGCTTTCCGGTTTGCCGGCGGCGAACCAGGCGCAGTCGGGGCGGAGCGGACACTCCTGGCATGCCGGATTCTTCGCGGTGCACACGAGTGCGCCGAGCTCCATGAGCGCTGCGTTCCACTGCCAGGCCAGGCCGTCTCGAGGGGGACCATCGCGTCTGCCCGCGCGATTTCGTCCTTGCGCAGATGAGAGGGCGGCGCCGCGGCTCCGTGCAGCCTGCACAGGACCCGCCGAGTGTTCGTGTCCAGAACCACGGATCGCTTGCGGTAAGAGAAGGCGATGACGGCGTCCGCCGTGTAGGGCCCGACTCCCGGCAAGGTGAGAAGGTCGTCGCGGGAAGAGGGGAGGACGCCGTCCCAGTCGGCGGCCACGGCGCCGCGCACTCCCGCAGCCGCAGGGCGCGACGCGGGTAGCCGAGATTGCCCCAGGCCAGGATGACCTCGGCGGGCGAAGCCGCTGCGAGGTCGGCGGGCTCCGGCCAGCGTTCCATCCACTCGTGCCACGAGGGCGCGACCCTGGCCACGGGGTTTGCTGGCTCATGACCTCGCAGACGAGCACGGCCCACGCCGACGTCGTCGGCTCGCGCCACGGAAGCGGACGCGAGTTCGCCGCGTACCAGCGCAAAAGACGAAAGAGCACGGGCCAAGTGTGCCCCATTCGAAGCGTCGACGCGAGGTTTTGCGCTCCCGGTGATAGCGTGGTCGCGTGAAAAGCGATCCCAGGAAACGCCGTGGCGACGGACGCAACCGCTGGAAGGGGCCGCGTTTGGGCGCAGCGCGCCCGGGCCGCGGCGACGGAGGCTCCGGTCGGCCCGGAGGTTCCGGCGAGGGCGCGAGCCCGGGGTCGCGCGAGCGGATCAAACGTTCGAACGCCTCCGACGCCGATGCCGCGGGCTCCGAGGAAGGCAGGGCCGCCTCCTCCGGCAGCGGGCGCCGTCCGGCATCCAAGGGCGGTTCCCCCAGCGCTCCGACGCCGCGCGCGCCGGCCACGCGGGACGCGCGCACTCCGGCGCAGCGCACTCGGGCGGCTCGGGATCGCCTCGCGCACGTCGCCCCGCAACCTCAATGGCGCACGCGGAACCGACCACGCCGATCGTCGGCGTGAAACGACGTCGCCCGAAGGCGCGGCCCGAAGGCGCGCGAGGCGCTCGGGCTGCCGCCGAGCGACAGGCCGGCGAGGGGAAAGGCCCGCAGTCGGAAAGCCGAGAGCCGCTCCCAGGGGCGCAGGTGCGAGGCAAACGCCCGGCGGCGTCTCGCAGGCGCCGGGCAGCGGCACGGTGCACGCCGTGCAGGTCCTGGCCGGGCGAGCGCGGCGGCTCCGTGAGCGTCAGGGGCCCGGCCCGGGAGGGCGGGACGCACGGAAAAAGCAGTGCATGGAAAAGCCGGGGCGCAGGGCAGATCCGGGGCGCAGGGCGGGCCCGCCAGGCGGCAGCAGCCGCGGAGCAGACCCAGTGCCGCCGCCCGAGCCCGCTCACGGGCGGCCGCCGAAAGGGAGCGCAGAGCCAGGGATCAACCGTCGACTTGGCTTCGGGGCGCTCGTCGCCGTCCTCGTCGTCGTGGTGGTGGTCGGCATGCGATTCGTCCTCGCCAGAATCAGCGAGCAGGACGAGACCGCCACGAAGGTTCCGACCAACGATTACAAGCCCGTGAAGTGCACGTCTGAGCTGGTGCAGACGACGTTGACGACGAAAGGCGGCTCCGCCGGGCGGCCGGTGGCCTTTCAGGCGACGCTCCGCAACACCTCCAAGTCCCATCCGTGTTACATCGACGTCGGTTGGTCCAACCTCGACGTCAACGTCACGAGCGGGTCGGTCCCAGGTCGCCTCAATCGCCGCGTGCCGCCGCGGCGCGGAGAACAAGCGGCTGCTGCTCGACCGCGAATACACTGCGACCGTTTCGCTCACGTGGAATGGAGGAACGGCTGCGTCGGGCTGTGGAAACACCGCCAAAGGCGCCAAGCCGGGAACGTACAGGCCGAGCTGAAGTTGAATGACAACGCGGCCGCCAAGGCGCAGGCGAGCTTCGCGCTGGAGCAGACGTCGCCCGCGCCGAGCGTCAGCGAGCCCGGCAGCAAAATCCGAGCCAGCCCGGCCAGCAGAACCCGAGCCAGCCCGGCCAGCAGAATCCCGGCCAGCCGGGGCAAAACTCAAACGAAGGCCAATCGCCGAACGGGGACGGGAACGCGGGCGGCGGCCAAACCCCGGGGAATTCGGGGCAGAATCCGAGCCAGCCCGGCCAGCGGAGCTCCGGGGGCCCAGGGCAAGCGCCGGGCGGCGGGCAAAATACATCTGCGCCTGGGCGCTAAGCTCCGAGCGCCGTCCGGCGTCCGAGCGAAGACAGGTCCAAAGGCCCGAGGCTCAGAGACGTTCGCGACAGGGCGATTCCGGCCTCAGGCGAGCCCTTCGCGGGCGGCGGCCTCAAGGATGTCGTCGCATTCGAGCAGCGCCAAGCCGTCGGGGACCTTGACGTTCGCTTCGCGCGTTCCGCGAGGACGATCGCCGCCCCGAAGCCCAGCCTGCGAGCCTCGGCCAGGCGCTGCTGAAGCCCCGTCACCGGCCGCAGCTCGCCGGTGAGCGAGACCTCGCCGATCGCCGCGGTTCCGGCGGTCAGCGGCCTGCCCAGCCGCGCGCTTGCCAGCGCCAAAGCCATTGCCGCGTCCGTCGCGGGCTCGGCCGAGCGGGCGCCTCCGACGGTCGAGAGGAAAACGTCGCAGCGGTCGAGGTCGAGGCCGAGGCGCGATTGCAAAAGCGGCGATCGCCATAGCCGCGCGAGAAGACTCAAACCCGACGTCGTCCGCCTTGGAGGCCCGGAGCTTGGAACGATAAGGGCCTGCACCTCGACCGGCATCGGCCGCCGCCCCTCCAAGGCCATCGTCACGCATGTGCCGGGCACGCTCTCGCGGCGCGAGGACAGGAAGAGCCCCGAAGGGTCGGCCAGGCCCCGAATGCCCGCCTCGTTCAGCTCGAAACAGCCGACCTCTTCGGTGGGGCCGTAGCGGTTCTTGACGGCGCGGACCATGCGCAGGGGCGAGTGGCGGTCGCCCTCGAACTGGCAGACGACGTCGACGAGATGCTCGAGCACCCTGGGGCCGGCGATCGAACCTTCCTTCGTCACGTGCCCGACGAGCAGCACCGGCATCGATCGGGTTTTCGCGTCGGCGACGAGCGCGCTCGTGACGCCGCGAACCTGGGCGACGCCGCCGGCCGCCCCCTCGATCTGGGAATCGGCCGCAGTCTGCACGGAATCGACCACGAGCAGGCTGGGCCGCACGGAGTCCACGTGGCCCAGAATCGTTGCGAGGTCCGATTCCGCAGCCAGGCGGAGACGGTCGTGGAGCGCGCGATGCGCTCGGCGCGGAGCCTGACCTGGGAGGCCGACTCTTCGCCGGAGACGTAGAGCACCGGGGCGCGGCCGGACTGGGCCGCGCGCCTCGGCGGCGCGCAGCGACGTCGAGAAGCAAAGTGGATTTTCCCACCCGGCTCTCCCGCGAGCAGGACGACCGCCCCGGGGACGAGGCCGCCTCCCAGGGACGCGGTCGAGTCGTCCACCCCCGTCGGCTGTTTGACCGAGGGCCGTCGTGGGGACCTCGGTGATGGGCGTCGCCGGGCTCGTTGGAGCGAGGGAGGCTGTGCGCGTGCGCGGTGCCCCGCCTTCCTCGAAGCTTCCCCACGCCTGACACTGAGGGCAGCGCCCAACCCATTTCGAGGTGTCCCATCCGCATTCGGAGCACGTGAACGTGCGCGACGCCGCTTTGGCTGCCATGGACCGCTCCGCCCTTTCAGCGGTTGGCGAACTCTTCGAGGAGGGCGGAGTCGCCGGAGACGATGATGACGTCCTCGGGGCCGATCTTCGTCTCCTCGGTCGCGTACTCGAAGGGCTGGCCGGGCGCCTTCACGCCGATGATGGTCACGCCGAACCTCTCGCGCACCTTCGATTCGGCCATCGTGAACCCTTGGATGTCTCGCGGCGGGCGCATCTTGATGATGGAGAAGCCGTCTTCCATCTCGATGTAGTCGAGCATCTTGCCGCTGACCATGTGCGCGACCCGCGCCGGCGTCGTACTCCGGGATAGACAACGTGGTGAGCGCCGATGCGGCGAAGGATGCGGCCGTGCGAACGCGACGTCGCCTTCGCCCAAATCTGCTTCATTCCGAGGTCGGCCAAGTTGGCGGTCGCCAAAACCGGAGGCTTCGAGCGAGCTGCCGATGCCGACGACGGCCACCCTGAACTCGCGCGCGCCCGCCTGTTCCAGGGCGTCGGCGCTGGTTGCGTCGCCCTCGATGATTCTGAACCTGTGGGACCACTGCTGGACCAGGACGGGGTCGCGCTCAATGGCGAGGACCTCGCGGCCCAGGCCGTCGAGGGTCGAGGCGATCGCCGTGCCGAAGCGGCCCAGGCCCACTACCAGGACGGCGTCGTCGTCAATCTGTTTCTTCTTCATCCGTGCTCCTCCGTCATCCGATCGTAGGCCACTCTTCAGGGTAGTGGATGACGCGGCGGCGGGTGCGCAGGGCAAGCGCGGCCGCAAGCGTCATCGTGCCCGTGCGCCCGGCAAACATGAGGACGGCGATGATGTACTTGCCCGCCGTCGGCAGCCCGGGCGTCACGCCCGTCGACAGGCCGCAGGTGGCGAAGGCGGAGACCGCCTCGAAAAGGGCGTCGGCGAGCGGGAGGCCGGAGACCTCCATGAGCGCGATCGTGCCCACGGTGACGATGATCGAGGCCAGGAAGGTGGCCGCGATGGCCAGGCGCAGCACTTCCGACGGCAGACGGCGCCCGAACGCCTGAGTGTCTCGGTCTCCCCGCGCCTCGGCGACGATCGCCAGGAACAGCACGGCCAAGGTGGTCACCTTGATTCCCCCGGCCGCCGACGTCGACCCTCCGCCGATGAACATGAGCCCGTCGAGGAGGAACCACGTCGATTGGGTCATCGAGCTGACGTCGAGCGTCGCCAGGCCCGACGAACGCGCGACGGTCGAATGCAGGAACGTCGCCTGGATCTGCTCGCCCAGGGAAAGATTCGCCAGCGTCTTGGGGTTGTCCCATTCGAAGAGGAAGAAGAGCAGGGCGCCCAGGAGCAAGAGAACCGCGTAGGTGACGAGTGTGAGCTTCGTCGTAAGCGACCACTTCTTTGCATGGCGTCGACGCCGCCACATGTCGAGCACCACGGGAAAGCCGATCGCGCCGACGACGGTGCCGAAGACGATGGGCAGGGTCAGCGTCCAATCGCCCGCATACGGCCCCAGTCCGTCGCGCATGACGACGAAGCCGCCGTTGTTGAAGATCGAGATGGCCATGAAGGCCGCGTGCCACAGCGCGGACAGCATCGCGTCGCCCTCGCGGATGAAAAACGGCGTGAGGGTGAGGAAGAGGATCGCCCTGCGCGCTGAGGGCGACGACGACGACGGCCCGCACGAGCAGGCCGACTTCGCCCAGGCGCGACTTGGTCTCCGAGGCCGCCAGGAAGCGCTGCGTCAGGCCGATGCGACGCGACACCACGATTCCCAGAATCGAGGCCATCATCATGATGCCCAGCCCGCCGATCATCATCCCCTATGGCGATGAAGAACTGCCCCAGCGGCGACCAGTAGGTGGCGGTGTCCACAGTGACGAGCCCGGTCACGCACACCGACGAGGTCGCCGTGAAAAAGCGTCCACAAAGGGGGCGCGTTGGCCCGAAGAGGTCGATGCCGGCAGCGAGAGCAGCGACGTCTCGACGAGGACGATCCCCGCGAACACGAAAAGGGCCAGGCGCGCGGGCGAATCGCGGGCGACGCGGTCCATTAGCTCCCGCGCCCGAAGGAAAGGGCCGGGCGCCGCGGACGGACGGCCCTGAGCCCGCACTCGCTTGCGCACGATGGTCGCTCCTCACTGTTGCCTGTTTCACGTCTTGCCTTTTTCAGAGCTCGAGGGCTCTGGGAAAAGGAGTCGATTGGCCAAGACTATCGCCATTTGGTCCCTGTTGGCAGCGTCGGCAGGCCTGACCCGGGCGTAGAATCCCGCCGTCGGAAACGCCGAAGCGGTGCGACGCGCCCGGGTGATGGTGCCCGGCTGCTGTGACTGATGTGAAAGTTCATGTACCCTTGCGGTGTGACCGCCGCTAGCCTGTGCGGAAAAGGTTCACCACACGTATTCGCAGGATGGGATTCATGACGCAGTTGCCGAACAAAGCGCCGCAGTTCTACACGGTTGCCGAAGTTGCCGAACTCACCCGAGTCTCGCGCATGACCGTCTACCGCATGGTCCACTCGGGGAGTTGCCCGCGGTTCGCTTCGGCAGTTCATACCGGGTTCCTAAGTCGGCCATCGACGCCCTTTTGGGCGTGCAGGACGAACCGACCGCCCGCGCAGCTGCGCGAGTGACGGTCCGTGTTGCCGGTACGGCGCTCAAGGCGCTAGTATGTTCCTGAATATTTCGAGGGCACAAGCCCATTAGTTTCGGAGGTAACCTGTGGGTTCCGTCATCAAAAAGCGTCGCAAGCGCATGTCGAAGAAGAAGCATCGCAAGTTGCTTCGGAAAACTCGGCACCAGCGTCGCAACAAGAAGTGACCTAAAAGGCCCGGGCGGTTTCCGGGCCTTTTGTGTGGGAGGTGCGATGACTGACGTTCAGTGGCTTTTCACCGGAGGAACAGAAAGCGTGGCGGGCTTTCTTGCGTGCTGTTTCCCTCGTGATGGAAGTGCTCAATCAGGACATAGAGAACGAAAAGGGTATATCCCTCAACGAATACGAAGTGCTTGCGCATCTTTCGGAGTCGCCTGGGCGCACGATCCGCATGTCCAATCTGGCAGACAGGCTCGTTCACTCACGTTCCCGGCTGACCCATACGGTGCGCAGGCTCGAAGACGCCGGCCTGGTCAAGCGCGAGCCCTGTGCCGACGACCGCCGCGGCGTCAACTGCATATTGACCGAGAAAGGGTTCGAATACTTGGTTTCGGCCGCCCCTTCCCACGTGAACTCGGTTCGCCGCGTGCTCGTCGACAAGCTGGGCAGGGAGGACATGCTCGAGCTTGGGCGCCTGTCGAACATCTTGGCCGACGTCGCCGACGAAGTGAAGCCTGTCAAGCCCGCAGACTCTCCGACGGGCCCAGGGGGCTCCGTGCCGTCTCACGGGTCGGTTGATTCGGAAGATTCGGTTGTCTCCCCAGGGGCCGGAGGCTCGCAGCCATCTGACTGTTCGGCGAACTCCGAAGGCCCGGCGCCGTCCGGCGAATCGGCAGACGCGCCAGACTCGCGGACGGGCTGAATCCCTCGAGCTTCGGCAACGCTGAATCCATCGAAACCGAGCTGAATCCATCAAATCGACGGCAGGCTGGACACATGAACGACAAACTCACGACCGTCCATTTTCGTGCGCCACGGGAGGTGGACAATCCCAGCGGGCAGCTTTACGGGCGGCAGCCGGGTTTTCCATCTCACGCCCTGGGGCGCGCCATGGCCGAGAGGGCAGCCGATTTCTTTGACGGGCGCGATCTGCGGCTCATCGTCTCTTCGCCGCTTGAAAGGGCTCGGGAGACGGCCGAGCCGACGGCGCAAAGGCACGGGCTGCCGGTCGTCCTCGACGAGGGCCTGATTGAAGCGGGGAACAAGTTCGAAGGCGTCAACGTCAACAAGAACCGGCTCATTCTCGCCCATCCGCGGTACTGGCCGTGGTACGTCAATCCGGCCGAGCCCTCCTGGGGCGAGCCTTACACGGAGATCGTGGCACGCCTGTCCGAGGCCGTGCGCCGCGCCCTCCGTGAGGCCGAAGGCGGCGAGGCGATGCTCGTTTCGCACCAGCTCCCGATATGGACGATGCGACGCTTCGTCGAAGGGCGCCCGCTCGCCCGACCCGCGCAAACGAGAGTGCGCCCCTGTGCTCGGTGACCTCTTTGACATTTGTCGGGCGTCAGCTCGTAGGCGTCGGCTATGACGAGCCCGCCGCCGAACTGGTGCGACGCGCCCGCGACGTCACGCCGGGCGCCTCGGAGGCCGCGGTTCACACCGGGCTGTGAGGGACTCCGGCCGGGGCGTCCGCCTTCTGCGGGAGGGCGGACTGCTTTGGCTCGTTCGGCGCAGCCGCACGTAGCGCGTGCGAAAAGGCCGTAGAGAGTTTCATTGGACGAAGCATAGGATGCGCGAGGCTCCGGTCGCAAAAGGCGATTGGGTCCCTGCGCCTTGACGGCGGAGGCGGGCGTCTGTACAGGGAGCCGATGTCGGGGCAGGCTTTGTCGGCTGCATACCGCAAGAATATTCCATTCGGTCGGGATGGCTTCAGCGTCAATGTCGGGATGGCCCTACTTGCGCATTGGCCTGGTAGCCGGATGTCTGCGCTGCTCGGAAGCCGCAAGACTGGTGGCATGAGCAAAACAACGAATAAAACAGTGAAATGGTTCCGTCGCGACGATTCCGATCGGTTTGCGGATCGCTCCATTGCAACGAGCGGCGCGGACGGAAGTTCTTTCTATCCTTCGGTTGCGCCGCGGTCTGCCTCTGCCGGCCGTTCCGCATCTGCGCCGCGGGCGAGGACGCTGCGGCTGGCGGCTGCCTCGCTTGCGGGGCTCATCGGCATCGGCGCGGCGTCCTTCGGCGCGGTCTCTGCGCAGGCGGACGAGGTTGCGCCGTCGTCGGCCTCGGTTTCATCCCGAAGCTTGGCCTCCGTGCACGGGGCGTCGGTCCTGACGCTGGATCGCCCGACGCCGTCAGGGCCAATCGGCCAAGCGGGGGACGTCGAAGGCGGCCCAGAAGCGGGATTTGAAGGCGACCATTCAAACCCTGGTCGATAACGGTTACCCGGGCGCGCTGGCTGCCAAGACCGACAAGGACGGCAATACGGTTGGCGCGACGGCTGGAAAGGGCAACCTCTCTACCGGTGAGGCGCCTCCGCTTGACGGGGAGGTGCGGATTGGGTCGAACACGAAGACCTTTGTGGCTGTGGTGATCATGAAGATGGTCGAGGAAGGCAAGGTCAAGCTTGACGAGCCGATCGAGACCTACCTGCCCGGCCTGATCAAGGGCCAGGGCGTGGACGGCAAGAAGATCACGGTGCGCCAACTGCTCCAGCACACCTCCGGCCTTCCTGAATTCTGGAGTGGATTGCCGGACTTTTTCGCCATGCGCAACGATTATGTCTCACCCAGGGACGTCCTCGATATGGCTCTGACCAGACCGGCGCAGTTTGCTCCGGGGGCGAAGTTCACTTACACGAACACCAATTACATCGTGTTGGGGCTGTTGGCCGAGCGTGTAGGCAAGCGTCCGGTCGCCGAGCAGATCGAGACGAAGATCGTCAAGCCCCTCGGGCTCAAGCACACGTATATGCCCAAGGAAGGGGAAAAAGCGCTTCGCGGCAAGCATCCCCGCGGGTATCACACGCGTGACAACAAGCCCGGCAAGCTTGAAGACATCACCGATTCCGATCCGTCATGGGCCTGGGCCGCCGGTTCGATGGTCTCCACGCCGAGCGAGCTGAACAAGTTTATGCAGTCGATCTTCGACGGTTCGCTGCTCAATCAGGCGAGCATCGCTGAAATGAAGAAGTCGGTTCCCATGGGAGATGGTGGTGACGTGTATGGCCTGGGGCTTATTGGGCACAAGCTCAGCTGCGGCGTGGCCTGGGGCCACGGCGGAGCCATTCCCGGCTACCAGACGGCCAATGCGGTGGGACCCGACGGAGCCGCGGCCGTTATCGCCACGACCGCAATGCCGCATACGAACGCCAAAGAAGCGGCTGCCGAGGCCGGAGGAGAAAACGCTGGGCGTCCAGGCGCTGGACAAGGCCCTCTGCGGGAAGTGACGCGGCTGCTGCCTCTGCCGAAGGCGTCCGACGCCGTCAGGCTGCAGCAAATGGTGCGGCGTCGGCTTTCCGAGGAGGGCAGTCTCGCTTGATCCATTCGGCGCGTCTGTCAGCGGAGCGTGCGACAAGGACGTAGAAAATCTCACTCAATAAGACAGGGCGTGCGGGGCTCCGGTCGCGAAAAGCGATCGGAGCCCCGCACGTTGAGGCAAGCGACCGAGCTCTGCACGTTGGGGCATGCGGCGGCTCCGGACCGGCGCCCGTTCGACCTGCCGTGAAAGGCGATTGGGTCTCGAGTGCCGATGGCGATGCCGTGGGGGTGGCCGGAGATGCGTGAAAGGCGATTGGGTCTCGGGTGCCGATGGCGGAGGCGGGCGTCTGTACAGGGAGCCGATGTCGGGGCAGGCTTTTGTCGGCTGCATGCCGCAAGAATATTCCGATGCGTCTGGGTGGCTTCAAAAGTCGGTGTCGGGGTGGCTTCACCGTTGGTTTTCGGGACGGTGCGACGTGCGTATTGGCCTGGCAGCGGGATGTTTGCGCTGCTCGATAGCCGCGAGACTGGTGGCATGAGCAACTCAAAGAAAACAACAATGAAATGGTTCCGTCGCGGCGAGTTTCGCGAGGCTGTGGGCGATGGGATCCAGTCTGGAAAAACGTCGAGGGGCCGACGGGCGAACGACCTCCGGTTCGGATGCGTCCGGTCCGGCTGCGTCTGGTATGGGCGTGTCTGGTTCGGCTTTCCGTTCTCAGGGCCGTCCGGCCGCGGGGGTCTGGGGGCTGCGTCGTCTCGTCCGCCTTCGGTGAGATCTGTGGCGGCGTCGCTTGCGTGCCTGATCGGGCTTAGCGTTGCGGCGTGGGGGTCGGCCGCTTCAGCGCAGGCGGACGAGGTTGCGCCGTCGTCGGCCTCGGTTTCATCCCGAAGCTTGGCGTCCGTGCACGGGGCGTCGCGTCTTGACGCTGGATCGCCCGACGCCGTCAGGGCAATCGGCCAAAGCGAGGCTGGGAAGTCGAGTGCGGCCCAGAAGCGGGATTTGAAGGCGACCATTCAGGGAACTGGTCGATGCCGGTTACCCGGGTGCTGGCTGCCAAGACCGACAAGGACGGCAATGCTGTCGGGGCGACGGCGGGCAAGGGCAACCTGGCGACCGGCGAGGCTCCGCCCCTTGACGGGGAGGTGCGGATTGGGTCGAATACGAAGACGTTCGTGGCGGTCCTTGTCATGAAGATGGTCGAGGAGGGCAAGGTCAAGCTTGATGAGCCGGTCGAGACCTACCTGCCAGGCTTGATCAAGGGTCAGGGCGTGGACGGCAAGAAAGATCACGGTGCGCCAACTGCTCCAGCACACATCCGGCCTGCCGGAGACCGCACTCGGTTTTCCGGATGTCTTCGCAAGTCGCAATACCTACTACCAGCCGAGGATATCCTTGACGAGGCTCTGACTAAGGCAGCGCAGTTTGCTCCGGGGGCGAAGTTCACCTACACGAATACGAATTATATTGTGTTGGGGCTGTTGGCCGAGCGCGTTGCCAAGCGGCCGATTGCCGAGCAGATCGAGACGAAGATCGTCAAACCCTTGAGGGCTCAAGCACACCCTACATGCCCAAGGACGGGGAGAAAAGCGCTTCGCGGCAAACACCCCGCGGTTACCACACGCGTGACAACAAGCCCGGCAAGCTTGTGGACATCACCGATTATGATACGTCGATGGCTTGGACAGCGGGGGCGATGGTCTCCACGCCGAGTGAGCTGAACAAGTTTATGCAGTCGATCTTCGATGGCTCATTGCTCAACCAGGCGAGTATCTCTGAAATGAAGAAGTCTGTTCCCATGGGCGATGATGGTAATGTGTATGGCCTGGGGCTTATTGGGCACAAACTCAGCTGCGGCGTCGCCTGGGGGCACGGCGGAACCTTTCCCGGCTACCAGACGGACAACGCGGTGGGGCCCGACGGAACCGCAGCTACTATAGCGACGACTGCAATGCCGGCTACGAACGCCAAAGACACGGCTACCGAGGAAAGCGGAGAGAAACGGCTGGGTGTCCAGGCGCTGGACAAGGCGCTCTGCGGGAAGTGACGTGAAGCCTTTTGGGGTGAAGGGTGAAGGAGGTGAGCTAGTTGCGGGCAGGGCATGGTTCACCGTCGATCAGATTGTGTTTTTCTGAGAAGTGAAGGATGTCTGATGTAGGGATCTAGTTGGCGGGGCTTGGTTGAGTTTGAATGTGTTTGGTTCATTCGAATATGGAGGTGAGGCCTCGTCTGCGGTAAGCGGGCGGGGCCTCACGTGCTGACAGTGGTGTCTTGAGTGTTCTTATATTGGATATGTGCGATCTAAATGTATATGACTTGAATACGTATTAATTAAATGTATGTGATTCGAATTCGTGTGGATTGAGCGCATGTGGTTTATGTGTATGTGTGGGGTGAATGTGCAGGGTGGCGATCCTTGTCACGTTCCTAGCAGTGGTCGCGTACATTCGGGAGCGGTGGCGGGTCTGCCCGCTTTGATCTCGTCTGGCTTTTGAACGAGGTTTAGATCGGGCTATGTTGCGAGAATATTCCGACCGGGATGGGTATCTTCAGGGTCGACGTCAGGATGGCCCCGCGTGTGATTGACCTGACAGCGGGATGTCGTTGCTGCCTCGAGTCTCGCGAGACTGGTGGCATGAGCAACTAGAGAAAACAACAATGAGGTTCCGTCGCGGCGAGTCTCGTGAGGCTGTGGGCGATGGGATCCAGTCTGGAAAAAACGTCGAGGGAGCCGACGGGCGAACGGTCTCCGGCTCGGAAGTGTCTGGTTTGGCTGCGTCTGGTATGGGCGTGTCTGGTTCGGCTTTCCGTTTTCAGGGCCGTCCGGCCGCGGGGGTCTGGGGGCTGCGTCGTCTCGTCCGCCTTCGGCGCGGTCTGTGGCGGCGTCTTGCGTGCCCTGATCGGGCTTAGCGTTGCAGCGTGGGGGTCGGCCGCTTCAGCGCAGGCGGACGAGACGGCGAGATCGACGATGGCGTCCGCGTCGACGACGGCGTCGGCTTCGCTGACATCGGCGTCGAAGGCCGTCTCGCTACAAGCGGCCGCCTCGAAGTACGCGACTGCCTCGAAGCAGACGATCGTTTCGAAGCACTCAGCCTCTTCGAAGCAGGCGTCTTCTTCAAGGCGAACCGGCAAGTCGAAGGCGGCCCAGAAACGGGATTTGAAGGCGACCATTCAAACCCTGGTCGATAACGGTTACCCGGGCGCGCTGGCTGCGAAGACGGACAAGGACGGCAATGCGGTTGGGGCGACGGCGGGCAAGGGCAATCTGGCGACCGGCGAGGCGCCTCCGCTCGACGGGGAAGTGCGGATCGCGTCGAATACGAAGACGTTCGTAGCGGTCCTCATTATGAAAATGGTCGAAGAAGGCAAGGTCAAGCTCGACGAGCCGATCGAAACCCTACCTGCCCGGCATAGTCAAGGGCCAGGGCGTGGACGGCAAGAAGATCACGGTGCGCCAGCTGCTCCAGCATACTTCCGGCCTACCGGAGTTTGGGGACGGCCAGTTGGATTACTTCGCGATTCGCAACGATTACGTTTCGCCGAGGGACGTTCTCGACGGTGTCCTGAGCCGGCCGGCGCAGTTCGCGCCGGGGCGAAGTTCCAGTACAACAACGCCAACTACGTCGTTCTAGGGGTTGCTGGCCGAGCGCGTCGCCAAGCGTCCGATTACTGAGCAGATCGAGACGAAGATCGTCAAACCCTTGGGGCTCAAACACACCTATATGCCGGCCCCAGGCGAGAAGACTATTCGCGGAAAGCACCCTCACGGGTACCACACGCGTGACGGCAAGCCCGGCAAACTCGAAGACATCACTGAAGCCGATCCTTCGTGGGAGTGGGCCGCCGGTTCGATGATCTCCACGCCGAGCGAGTTGAACAAGTTCATGCAGTCGGTCTTCGATGGCTCGCTGCTGAGCCAAGCGAGCATCTCCGAGATGAAGAAAAGCGTTCCAGCGCCAGAGATGGGCGGCGAATATGGGCTGGGCCTTATCGGTTACAAGTCCAGCTGCGGCGTCGTCTGGGGCCACAGCGGCAACAATCCCGGCTATCATAGCCTCAGTGCTGTGAGGTCCGACGGGACCGCCGCCACGATCGTCGTGACGTCTATGCCCGCTGTGAACGCGAAAGAGGCGGAGATGATAAAGGCTGGAAAGTACGAGCAGGCTGTCTCGGCACTGGATAAGACGCTTTGCGGGAAGTGATTTAGCGGCTGCTTTCCGGCAGATGCGGTCTGTGGCGTTCCGTTGCGGCGAGGGGCATGGCCTTGTCTTCCGGGGAAAGCGGTTTGGCGAGGATCGTCGGCTCCGTTGCTTGCCGAGTGTGTGAAGAGGCTTTAGGGGTTTCATTCGACAAAGGTGTGTGGGCTCCGTTCGCGTCAAGCGGTCGGGGCCCGCACGTGTGTAAGGGAGCCACCGGTGGGTGTCTGCTCGTCTTTGGTTGCGAAGGTGCCCCCGGCGGGCACTTGCTCACCTTTTGATTGCACACGCGTGTGAAGAGTCTGGTCGATTCCTGTGCCTGATCTCCGGTCTCTCTGGACCACGCATTGATGGCGGCCACCGGTTCGAATAGCGAAGCGCGTGGTTTCAGAGCGAGGCTCGCTCTCGCGCATTGGTGAGTGCGGACCGGCCGCGGCGGCGAGCGGTTTTTGCGACGCGGCGGCGGCCTGTTTCGGCGCATTGGCGAACATGGGTTTGAGGCGGGGCGGCGTCGGCGGCGATTTGGGCTCCCCGCGTTGGCGGTATGTGTCTGGACGGGCTTTTGCCTGCTCTGAACGTTGAAAATATCCCGATGGGCTTGGGTGGTTCAAAGTCTTGGGTGGCGGCTTCAAAGTCGATGTCGGGGTGGCTTCACCGCCGGTTTCGGGACGGTGCGACGTGCGTGTTGGCCTGGCAGCGGGATGTTGTTGCTGCTTGGGTCTCGCGAGACTGGTGGCATGAGCAACTCAAAGAAAACAACAAAGACATGGTTCCGCCGCGACGAGCCTGATGAGGCTTCGCATCGAGAGTTTGGGCGTTTCGGGGCACGTGACCGTTCGTCGGCTCGGTCGAGGCTGGCACGGTTTGCGACCGCTTCGCTTGCGGGATTGGTCGGCATCGGTGCGGCGTCGTTTGGGGCGGTGTCCGCGCAGGCGAACGTCATCGCGGATTCGTCGGCTTCTGCAGCCGCTTCTTCGATGTCCGGGCCGTTGTCGGCGTCCGCGGTGGGAAACTCGTCGGCGGATCCGACGACGTCGAGACCATCCTCGGACCAGACGGCCGCCTCTAAATACGCGGCTTCTTTGAAACGGGGGACGTCGAGGGTGGCTGAGAGGCGGGATTTGAAGGCGAGCATTCAGGAACTGGTTGATGCCGGGTATCCGGGTGCGTTGGCTGTGAAGACCGACAAGGACGGCAATACGGTTGGGGCGACGGCTGGAAAGAGCGATCTGGCGACCGGTGAGGCGCCTCCGCTTGATGGCGAGGTGCGGATTGGGTCCAACACGAAGACGTTCGTAGCGGTCCTCATTATGAAGATGGTTGAGGAGGGCAAGGTTAAGCTTGATGAGCCGATCGAGACGTACCTGCCTGGTCTGATCAAGGGTCAGGGCGTTGACGGCAAGAAGATCACGGTGCGCCAACTGCTCCAGCACACCTCCGGCCTCCTGAATTCTGGAGTGAATTGCCGGACTTCTTCGCCATTCGCAACGACTACGTCTCCGAGGGACATTCTCGATATGGCTCTGACCAGGCCGGCGCAGTTTGCTCCGGGGGCGAAGTTTCACTTACACGAATACGAATTACATTGTGTTGGGGCTGTTGGCCGAGCGTGTAGGCAAGCGGCCGATTGCCGAGCAGATCGAGACGAAGATCGTCAAACCGCTCGGGCTCAAGCACACCTACATGCCGGGCCCGGGCGAGAAAGCCTTTCGCGGCAAGCACCCCCGCGGGTATCACACGCGCGACAACAAGCCCGGCAAACTCGAAGACATCACCGACCTCAATCCGTCGATGGCTTGGACAGCGGGGGCGATGGTCTCGACCCCGAGCGAGCTCAACAAGTTCGCCCAGTCGATCCATGACGGCACGTTGCTTCAGCAGGCGAGCGTCGCCGAAATGAAGAAAGGCGTCTCGGCGCCGGAGATCGGCGGCGAATACGGGCTGGGAATCTACAGTCAAAAGCTCAGCTGCGGCGTGGCTTGGGGGCACAACGGAGGCATTCCCGGATATGCGACCTCCGTGTTGGTGGGGCCAAACGGCAACGCGGGCATGATCGCCACGAACGCCGAGCCGTCGGTGCTCAATATCGACTTGTCTCATAAAAATGGCCGGTCCCCGTTGGACAGGGCGATTTGTGGAGGGTGATCTAGCGGCTGGTTTCCGGGCAGATGCGGCCGGTGGCGTCCTGCCGCGGCGAACGGCATGGCATCTGTCTTCCGGGCAAAGCGGTTTGGCGGGGATCGTGGCTTCTGCAGCCGCTTCCTCGATGTCCGGGCCGTTGTTGGCGTCCGCGGTGGGAAACTCGTCGGCGGATCCGACGACGTCGAGTCATCCCACCCGCGGTGTCACCTTTGCCAAAACCAAGCACCGTTGCAAGCCGCGCAGCTGCATCCTCCAGCGCCCTGGACGACGGCGCCTGCTCGCCTGGGGAAACGGGGTGACGACAAGATTCCCGTCATCCATCTCCCAGACGCCGGTGATCCGCCCTCCTGGGTCAGGACGGGAGCGATCCAACCCGCAGCCTTGCTCACCAGCGAGCGATGCTTGTTCGCCAGCATGTGAGTGTCCTGGTCCCAGGACCAAGGACGAACTGGTCGAACGCTCCTAGGAGGCAGGTGGCGCAGCTGGGCTGGGTGGCCGCGAGCTCGTCCTCGTGCTCGGCGAGCAGATATCGTGCCTCACCCTCCACCCGCACCTCGACGACTTGCTCGCCAAGGCTGGCGAACCAGCCCTTGAGCGTTGACTTTTTGTTGCTGTTGCGCGAAAGCCACGCGTCAAAGGTCTCAGGGGTCGCTGGGCCGTAAGCGGAGAGGTATCGACTGATGACCGCCGGTGCTGCCTGCGCAGGATCAGGCAGCCCGTTCCAGTTCTCCAGAAAGCCGGCAGGGTTGGTAAATGTCACCTTCGAAGAACGGCTCGGGCCGTGGCACAAGGCACCCTGCCATGCGAGAGGCTTGAGCAGAGCACCCCACCCGGAGCGCAGTTGTTCTTCCATCCCCTTGAACCGTTTGTCCTGAATCAGTTCGCTCACCAGCTCATCGCGAGACAGCGCCTGACCGTCAAGGAGGTCGGCGACAAACTCCGTCAGTTGATCGACCTCCTTTGGCGTAGCGCCGAAGTGCCGTGACCAGGCGGGCTTGGTCCACGTACGGGCGCCGGCCAGCAGCGACAGGTACTCCGCTACGTCCGCAGACCGCATCGCGTGCAGCGTTCCGCGCATCGCCCAAGTCTTGACAAGCGAGCGGTCGGCGTACGCGCGCTTGACCCGCTTCAGGCCGCGGGTTGCGTTGTCGCAAGGCGACAGCGGTCTCAGCGGCGGAAGCCACCTGCGCCTGCACGCCGCAGAGCCGTCCGACGATCTCAACAGGGCCTGCGTCCGTCAACGGTTCCAGACACTGCCTGTGCAGCCGCCATGCGAGCACCTGTTGGGCGGAAACCTCGATCAACGTCGTCCCCTCTCGTCGTTGCCGTCAGATTCTAAGCCTTTTCGAAGCCTTGATTCGGCACGCCGGGCAGCATTTCACGCAACCAGTCGGTGAGGTTTCGTGTTTGTCTGGTGCGGGGCGCGTTCGGCCCAGGGATTGCTCGACGCCGGGCCGCCCGGGCCCCTGGCGTCGAGGATTTAGTTCGTCCGTCAAGCGGACTGCGAACCCTCGTCGTCTAGAAACTTGCGGAGTTCCGCATCGAGATCGTCGAACTGCGAAGGGAAGGGCCGTCCTCTTCGGAAGTTTTGCCTTTCGAGGTCTTCTGCCGCTTGAAGTCGCGGTCGGGGCTGCCGCCGGAGCTTTTGCCGGCGGAGTCTTTGCCCTGCGTCGTTGCCGCCGGGCTCGCCGCCGTCCCCGGATTCGCCCTCCGCCTTGGCCCGCTGGCGCTCCCCACTCGGCGAAGCGATTCCGGGCGTCGAGTTTGGCGAGGAACTCAGGGGTCGTCGTCGGGGGCGATCGGACCCTCGGGCTCAGGGCTTGCGCGGACGTGCCCGTCCGATCTCGATCGTTCCAAAGCCGCTCGGGTGCTTGATCGGCCACGAGAGGAGAAGCCACAGGAGAGCGCCGACGACCGGAATCAAAGAGACGACGATCCAGACGGGCTGGGCAGGCGCCCCGGCATCGACTCTTTCGGCGTGCGAGCGCAGTCGATGATTCCGTAGATGCAAAGGGCGACGATCGTGATAGCAAGCATGACACGCGGCATGGAACTTAGTGTAGGTAAACGGCCCCCGCGTAAGCCAGAAAGAGTTACGCCAAAGGCGAGCTCCGTCTGGCCCGCGGTGCGGAGGGCGGGAATCAGATCGCGTCCGCCGGCGCCTGCGAGCACGGGCGAGGCGGCGCGCCAGGCAAAGAGGGCGGTTGGCGCGGCGACCAAGGCGGCCCAGGGGCCGAGGTCGCCGATCAATGCGAGGGGTGTGACGACTGGCACAGAGACCAAGGCGGCGAAAGCCCGTCTGGCCCGCCTGTCGCCGATCCGGACCGCGAGGGTGTTCTTTCCGACGTCGGCGTCGGTCGGGATGTCGCGAATGTTGTTGACCATGAGCAGCGCGCAGCCGCCGAGCCGACGGCGCAGGCCGCGAGCCAGCTCTGCCAGGGGACCGACAGCGCCTGCGTGTAAGTCGTCCCCGCCGTCGCGACGAGCCCGAAGAAGACGAAGACGAACGCCTCCCCGAGGCCCATGTACCCGTACGGGCGGCTGCCTCCGGTGTAAAACCAAGCCGCTGCGAGGGCCGCGACGCCGACGAGAAGCAGCCACCATTGGCCGGACAGCGCCACCAGAGCGAGGCCGGCCGCCGAGCCGACTCGAAGGCTGCGAACGCGGCGCTCTTGACCGTGCTGGGGACGCCTTGCCGCCGCCGGTCAGCCGCGGCGGGCCGGAGCGGACGGCGTCCGCTCCCCTGACGCCGTCCGAATAGTCGTTGGCGAAATTGACCCCCACCTGCGGCGCGAGGGCGAGAACAGCCGCGAGCCCGGCGCGAACGGGGGACGCTTCGCTTTGCGTAGCGCCTACGGCCGTCCCGGCCATGACAGGGGCCAACGCTGCGGGCAGCGTCTTCGGGCGCGCCCTTCGATCCAATCTGAAACCGCCACGGAGCCATGGTACCGGCGGTTCGTCGCGTTCTGGCGCGCGCGCTGCGAGAACGGGGCGAGGCTCCGCGAGAAACGGGGCCGGCGGTTCACAGGTGGGGCTCTGCGTGAACGGGGCCGGCGGTCCGAGCGCGGTGTCACGAAGAAGGGGGAACGGCGGTCCAAGGCGCGGCGGACAAGCTTTCGCGGATTGCGCGCCTGTCCGGCTTGCCGGATGCGGTCAGCGAAGGCCTCCGGAGCCGGCGTTTGAGAGCCCGGGATCCGACGGCTCTGACCTGAGAGCCCAGAGTCGAGTGCCCGGAATCCGAAAGCCCGAGATAAAGCTGAGAAACAGCCTGGGAACATAGGCTTTTCCGTGCTCTTCGGCGATCGCCTTGCGCATCTTGGACGCAGTCGGCCGGGAAAGCCCCGTCGCGCCGACGACGGCCACGGCGATCTCGCCCCATTCGTCGTCGTCGATTCCGACGACGACGCTCGCCGCCCGCTGCGCGCGAGAGCCTCGACGACGGCGGGCATGATCGTCATGCCGCCCGTGGTGATTGCGTCGTCGATCCTCCCGAGCACGGTGAGGCGGCCGGCCTCCAGGCGGCCGACGTCGCTCGTGCGGAACGTCCCGGCGAAGCCGGGGCCGCCCACGTATCCGAGCGCCACCGCGGAGCCCGACAAGACGATGCGGCCGTCTTCGACGGCGACGCGGGTGTCCCCGACGGGGCGGCCGTCGTACACGCAGCCGCCGCAGGTTTCCGTCATTCCGTACGTGGTGACGACCTTCAGGCCCGCGGCCCGGGCGGCCTCCAGAAGCCTGGCGCCTGCGGCGGCCCCTCCCACGAGGATTGCGTCGAAGCGCCTGGCGGCCCGCGCGGCCGAGCTGGCGAGAAGGCGCCTGAGCTGCGTGGGAACGAGCGATGCGTAAAGGGGCGCGGACTTCGCCGTAAAGTCGGCGGCCCGCGCGAGGCTCTCGGGACGGCTGGCCCCGGCGTCGATGGGGGTCAGGCCCGCAACGGCCGAACGGAACTGGGTCCGAAAACCGGCGATGTGGTTGGTAGGCAGGCATGTGACCCAATGTCCGGGCCGCCGAGGGCTCTCTCGGTCGCCTCGGCGGAGGCGAAAAGGGCGTCCCGCGAGACCGCCACGAGGCTTCCCACGCCCGTCGTCGAACCCGAAGTTCGCAAAATCAAAGCCGTTTCGGGCGGGATTGGGCCGCAAGCGAAGGCGGCGTCAACCGGATTGCTGCCGCGGACGAGCGATTCGTCCGTCAGCATCGTCGGGGGATGAGGCTGGCCGGATGGGTCGGGCTTCCGGGACGGGCTGTCTCGAAGGAAGCGAGCCGCCGGGCGACGTCGAGGGTGCGCTCGCGGGAGGCGGGGCTCGTGCCGCCCGAGACTGCGCGAAGGCGGGGGAACTGTGGGAGGGGTTCACGTCGGTCCTATCTGGCATGGCAATCGGCCTCACGCAGGTAAGGGGAAGGGCGACCAGTCGGGGAGCGCTGTTCGAGGAAGCGTCGCGCCCCTCGCGGGCCTCCTCGGTCATGTATGCGAGCCGGGTGGCCTCGCCCGCGAAGGCCTGCATGCCGGCGATGCCGTCGTCGGCGGCGTTGAAGGCGAGCTTGAGCATGCGGATGGCCTGCGGAGACTTCTGCGCCACGGTTGCCGCGTACTCGAGCGCGCGATCCTCCAGCTCGGCGTGGGGAACCGCCTCGTTGGCCGCGCCCCAGGCTACGGCCTCCTCCGCCGAATAGGGCCGCGCCAGGAAGAAGATCTCCCGGGCCCTGCGGTCGCCCACCTGGCGGGCGAGCAGCTGCGAGCCGTAGCCGGCGTCGAACGACCCGACGTTCGCGTCCGTCTGCTTGAAGCGGGCGTGTTCGAGCGAGGCGACGGACAGGTCGCAGACCACGTGGAGGGAGTGCCCGCCGCCTGCGGCCCATCCCGAAACCGCGGCGATGACGACCTTCGGCATGTTCCGGATGAGCCTCTGGACTTCGAGGATGTGCAGTCTGCCGTTGGACGGGCGCCCGCCGGATGGGCGCCCGTTCGACGAGGTCTCGGCGTCGGACTCTGCCCCGCCGTTCGCGGAGCCTTCGTACCTGTACCCGTCGCGTCCGCGCACGCGCTGGTCGCCTCCAGAGCAGAAAGCCCACCCGCCGTCCTTGGGGGAGGGGCCGTTGCCCGTGAGGACGACGGCGCCCACGGACGGGTCGAGCCGGGCGTGGTCGAGCGCGCGGTAAAGAGAGTCGACGGTTTCGGGCCGAAAGGCGTTGCGCAGCTCGGGGCGGTTGAAGGCGATGCGGACGACGGGGAGGTCGGTGACATGCGGCGACGGCGCCGTCGGCCCCCCGGGTGCGTTCGACTCCGCGGTGATAGGTGATGTCCTGCAGATCGAGTCCGACGACGTCGCGCCAGCGCTCGGGGTCGAAGGTCTCGGAGACTGTCGCCGGAAGCGGAGGGAATTCGTCCATGGATGAAAGTTTAAGGCGTAAGGCTTGAGGGCGCTGAAGCCTGCGCGCCGTGAGAAAGCCGGCGGGCTTGGTGTGAGAAAGCCGGCGGGCCTGGTGTGAGAAGGACGGCGGGCTTGCCGTGCGCGGACGGGTCTTCCGAAAGGGGCTAGTAGAATGCGAGTCGCCCTGACAAGAGATCCATGGCGAAGGAAAGCCCATGGCGGAAAACGAGACGCATCGCCAAGAACGCCGAGAAGAGGCGCGAGGCGAAGAAAGGGGACGCACGGGATGGCAAATCGCCGCGCGAGTCTGAAGAAGAAGCCCGGGGAAGTCTCCAGGATGTTCGACGAGGTCGCCTCCCGTTACGACCTTATGAACGACGTCGCCTCCCTCGGCCAGGTCAGAGTCTGGCGGGCCGCCGTGGCTGCGGCGGTGGCGGCCGGGCCGGGAGACCGCGTCCTCGACCTCGCAGCGGGAACCGCGACGTCCACGGCCTCCTACACCGAAAACGGGGCATCCGCCGTCGCGTGCGACTTCTCCCTGGGCATGCTCTCCGAAGCCCGCCGGCGCCGCCCCGAGATCCCCTGCGTGGCAGGCGACGCCATGCGCCTTCCTTTCGCCGACGGGGCCTTCGACGTCGTCACGATGTCCTACGGGCTGCGCAACGTCAACGACCCGCGCAAGGCCCTGAAGGAAATGCTGCGCGTGGCCAAACCCGGCGGACGCCTGGCAATCGCAGAGTTCTCCACCCCCGTGTGGGGGCCGATGCGCAGGCTGTATTCCTTCTACTTGGGCTCCGTCGTCCCCGCGCTGTCAGAGGCGTTCTCCTCAGACGAATCGGCCTACGACTACCTGGGCGAGTCGATCCTCGCCTGGCCTGATCAGGCCGATTTGGCCCGAATGATCCAGGACGCCGGGTGGCGTTCGGTCGCATACCGGAATCTGACGGGAGGCATCGTCGCGATTCACAGGGCCGTTCGGCCGATGCAAGCGCCGGGCTCCCGGGATGTGATCTTCTCGTCATCGGCGCGTGGGACGAAAGGCCAAGCCCTATGATTCCGCCGTTTTTCAATATCGAAAGACGAATGTTACGTATTTTCCGTTCTCGGTGCATTGGCTCACAGCATAGGATTGTGGCGCCGAATAGCGCACAAAGGAACTGAGACCAATGGACAAGGGCGATATGCAAGCCGACGCCGTCGTCGTCGGCGCGGGGCCGGCCGGTTCGTCGACCGCCCACTATCTCGCCATGGCCGGCCTCAGGGTGCTGCTTCTCGAAAAATCCACGTTTCCGCGGGACAAAGTCTGCGGGACGGCCTCACGCCCCGCGCCGTGGCCGAGCTTGTCCGCATGGGCGTCGACACGAGCGGCTGGGCCCGCAACACCGGCCTTCGCGCAGTTGGAGGCGGCCACACGATCGAGCTGCCCCTGGCCGGAGACGGCCTCCCCTGCCCACTTTCGGCCTCGCCTGCCCGCGCGCGGAGCTCGACGCCGCGCTCGCGGCGAAAGCCCGGGAATCCGGGGCGGTCTTGCATGAGAACGTCACCGTCGTCGGCCCGATTCTGCACGAGCGCAGCGGCAGGGTGGTCGGCGTCAAGGCGAAGTCGGCCGAACGCGAGCCGCTTGCCTTCAGCGCCCGTCGTCGTCGACGCCGGGGAGTCTCCGCCCGCCTGGCGACTGCGGTCGGGCCGGGAGAAGGCGATGAACCGGCCCATGGGAGTGGCTTACCGGACGTATTTCCGTTCGCCGCGCTCGGCGGACTCCGTCATGGAGTCCCACCTGGAGCTGTGGAACGGCAAGCCCGGGAAATCCGATCTCATGCCCGGCTACGGATGGATCTTCCCGCTCGCCGGAGGCATCGTCAACGTGGGCCTCGGATCGCTTTCCTCGACGGCTAAGGCCACGGGGCTGGATTATCGCGCGATGTTCAAGGCGTGGATGGCCAACGCGCCGTCCGAATGGGGATTCACGGAAGAAAACCAGGTCGGCCGGCTGCGCGGCGCCGCCCTGCCCATGGCCTTCAACCGCAAGCCGCATTACGCCGACGGGCTGCTCCTGGTGGGCGACGCCGGCGGCATGGTCTCGCCGTTCAACGGAGAGGGGATCGCCTACGCGCTCCAGGCGGGCCGGCTCGCGGCCGACGCCGTGGCCCAGGCGCACTCGCGCCCCACGATCACAGCGAAAGACAGGGCGCTTGCCGCCTATCCGGCGGCCATGCGGGAGGAGCTGGGCGGATACTACTCGCTCGGACGGGCCTTCGCCCGCCTCATTGAACGCCCTAAGATCATGCACCTGTGCGTCTCCCGCGGCCTGCCGCGGCCGACGCTCATGCGCCTGGTCATGAGGCTGCTCTCGGACTGTTACGACCGCCGCGGAGGCGACTGGACGGACCGGCTCATCTCGGCGTTGGCGAAGGCGGCCCCGAGCATGAAAAACGACCAAGACGGCGGCGGCGAAGCCGACTGCTGAAGACGGCGGCCCGGCACAGGGCGGCCGCGAAGATGAAGGCAAGAAAGCAGGTGCGCGGATGAACCCCTACGTTCCTCTGCTGGTCATGATCGCCGCGGCCGCGGCGCTCTCGATCGGCGGCCCTCGTCATGAGCTCTTTCCTCGGCCCCAAGCGGCACAACCGGGTCAAGCTCGAAAACTACGAATGCGGCGTGGAGGCGACGCCCGCGGCCAGCGGGCGCGGGCGCTTCCCCGGTCAAGTACTATCTGACGGCGATGACGTTCATCGTCTTCGACATCGAGGTCGTCTTCCTCTATCCGTGGGCGGTCTCGTTCCACAAGCTCGGCCTGTTCGGCGTCGTCGCGATGCTGAGCTTCGTCTTCCTCATCGCCGTTCCCTTCGTCTACGAGTGAGCGCCGCGGCGGCTCGAGTGGGATTGAGAGGAGCGCACATGGGATTGAGACGAACACGCGCGGAATCGACGGGGGCGCAGCCTCACGACGCCGGCTCCCAGGGGTCTTCCTCACGTCTGTCGAGGCTGTGGCCAACTGGGCTGTGACCAACTCGCAGTGGCCCGTGACGATGGGCCTGGCGTGCTGCGCCATCGAGATGATGTCCTTCGGAACGCCGCGCTTCGACGCCGCGCGCTTCGGAATGGAGGTCTTCCGCGCCTCCCCGCGCCAAGCCGACCTCATGATCGTCTCCGGGCGGGTCAGCCACAAGATGGCGCCGGTGGTGCGCGACATTTACGACAAGATGACGGACCCCAGTGGGTCGTCTCCATGGGCGTGTGCGCCTCTTCCGGCGGCATGTTCAACAACTACGCCATCGTTCAGGGATGCGACCACATCTTGCCTGTCGATATCTACCTGCCCGGCTGCCCGCCTCGGCCAGAGATGCTCATCAACGCCGTGCCCGAGCTGCGCGAGCAGGTCAAGCGCAATCGCAAGCTGACGAAGGGCGCCCGCGAGGCTGCGGCCCGGGCCGCCGAGAAGGCCGCGCTCGCCGCGCCCGACATCCACGCAATGAAAGGTCTGCTGGCGTGAAAACGACTCGCGTGAAAATGAAAGGTCTGCCTCGTGAACGAGAACGACGGCGCAATCGCGCCGGCCGGCGGCCCGGACCCCGACGTCGTGCGCCGGGTCCAGGGCCTGTGGGGCGTCAAGGGGTCCGGCGACACGTCGGGCTTTTTCCGAGCTCGTGCGCACCGAGGTCTACGCCAGGCCCGCGAGCCGCCCCTACGGCGGATGGTTCGACTCCGTCGTCGACGTCCTCGTCGAACTCTTGGAGGCCGACGGCGTCGACCCCGACGCGGCGATCGAAAAGGTCGTCGTCGAAAACGGCCAGCTCGTGCTCTTCGTCGCCCGCGAGCACCTCGTGCGCGTGGCCCGCTGTCTGCGCGACGACCAAGACCTCAGATTCGAGATGTGCTTCGGCGTCACCGGCGTCCACTACCCCCAGGACGCGGGACGCGAGCTGCACGCCTACTTTCCGCTCTTCTCGATCACCCACAACCGCTTCCTCGCGATCGAGTCGACGTGCCCCGAATCCGACCCGCACCTGCCCTCGATCGTCTCGGTCTACCCGGGCGACGACTGGCCCGAGCGCGAAGCCTGGGACCTCCTCGGGATCGTCTTCGACGGACACCCCGGCCTGACCCGCACGGCGATGCCCGACGACTGGATCGGCCACCCGCAGCGCAAGGACTATCCCCTCGGGGGCATTCCCGTCGAATACAAGGGCGCCGTCGTGCCGCCCCCCGACGTGCGAAGGACTACAGCTGATGAGCGACCCGAAGATCTACGCCACCCCCGGAGCCACGGAGGCCGAGCTCGACGGCCTGCCGAACTTCACCGCCGTCGGAGGGGACTGGAACGAAATCTCCGACGAGGCGGCGCGCATGGCCGAGGAGCGCATCGTCGTCAACCTCGGCCCCGTCCACCCTTCGACGCACGGCGTCTACCGCCTCCTCCTCGAGCTTGACGGCGAATACGTCCGGGAGATCCGCGGCGCCACGGGCTTCCTGCACACCGGCATCGAGAAGAACATGGAGTACCGCACGTGGACGCAGGGCGTCGCCTACGTCACGCGCATGGACTACGTCGCCTCCTTCTTCCAGGAGGTCGGCTACTGCATGGCCGTCGAGAGCTGCTCGGAATCGAGGAGCAGGTGCCCCGCAGGGACCAATGTCATCAGGGTGCTTCTCATGGAGCTCCAGCGCATCGCCTCCACCCTAGTCGCCGTCGGCTCGTCGCTCCAACGAGCTGGGGGCGACGACGATAGACCATCGCATTCCGCACGCGCGAGGACATCCTCCGGATCTTCGAGAGGATCTCGGGCCTGAGGATGAACAACGAGTTCGTGCGGCCCGGAGGCGTGCTTGAAGACGTGCCGGAGGGAATCACGGCTTACATCCGCGAGCTTCTCCCCGACGTGCGGAAGGGGACGTCGGAGATGGAGACCATCGTCGCCCAGAACCCGATCTTCAAGGCGCGGTTCAAGGACGTCGGAGTGCTCTCGCTCTCGGCTCTCATGGCTTTGGGCCAGACGGGGCCGGCGGTCAAAAGCCGCCGGGCTTCCGTGGGACCTTCGCAAAGAGCCAGCCCTACTGCGGGTACGAGGACTACGAGTTCGACGTGCCGGTCTACGACAAGTCCGACGCCTACAACCGCGCCATGGTTCGCTTCGACGAGTGCTACCAGTCGCTGCGGATCGTCTACCAGGCCCTGGACAAGCTCGACGCGACCGAGGGGGAGCCCGTGATGGTCGAGGACAAGAAGATCGCCTGGCCGGCCCGCCTGTCGATTTCCACCGACGGCCAGGGTGACGGCGCCCGTGCACGTGCGCGAGATCATGACCGAGTCCATGGAGTCGCTCATCCACCATTTCAAGCTCGTAACCGAGGGGTTCCGCGTTCCGGCGGGCCAGGCGTACTCGATCGTCGAGCACGCCAAAGGCGTCCTCGGATGCCACCTCGTCTCCTCCGGGGGGACGCGCCCCTACCGGGCGCACGTGTCCGACCCCGGATTCAGAAATCTGCAGGGCCTGTCGATGATGGCCGAGGGCGGCATGCTCGCCGACGCCATCGTCTGCCTTGCCGCGATCGACCCGGTGATGGGAGCGTGGACCGATGAAGGAAGGCTACCCGCCGCAGGTCGAGGAGCGCCTGCGGGCCGATTCGCGGGAGATCGTCGCGCGATACCCGGTGGCGCGCTCGGCGCTCATGCCCATGCTTCACCTCGTCCAGTCGGTCGACGGCTACGTCTCGCCCCGGGGCATCGCGCTGTGCGCGGACGTCCTGGGCCCTGACCCGCGCCGAGGTCTCCGCCGTCGCCACTTTCTACAGTCAGTACAGGCGCCATCCCAACGGCGAATACAACGTCGGGGTGTGCACGAATGCGCTGTGCGCCGTCATGGGAGGAGACGAAATCTGGGAGCCCTTGACCTCCGCCCTCGGCGTGGGGAGCGACGAGACCACGCCGGACGGCAAGATTACGCTCGAAGCCCTCGAATGCAACGCGGGATGCGACTACGCGCCCGTCGTCATGGTCAACTGGGAGTTCTTCGACAACCAGACGCCGACGTCGGCCCTTCAAAATCGTCGAAGACATCCGCGCGGGCCGTGACCTCCACCCGACTCGGGGCGCCGACAAGGTGCACACCTTCAAGGAGACGGAGAGGGTCCTCGCCGGATTCGAGGACGGGCACGCAGACGAGGGCCCGGGTGCAGGCTGCGCCTCGCTCAGAGGCCTGGAGATCGCGCGCGAACGCGGCTGGAGCGCGCCGAAGGAGGTCGCCAAGTGAGTGAGTTTTTCCGCTCCCGGAGTGCTGTCCCCTGTCATATCGGACGTCTGGGACCGCGAGCGTTCGTGGACGCTCGGCGCCTATCGCGACGCCGGAGGGTACGAAGGGCTGGCCAAGGCGTGGTCCTACGGCCCCGGCGAGCTGACCCAGCTCATCAGGACTCGGCCTGGCCGGACGCGGGGAGCAGGGATTCCCGACCGGCCTGAAGTGGAGCTTCCTGCCCCCGCCCGACGGCGGTCCGCGCTACCTCGTGGTCAACGCGGACGAGTCCGAGCCGGGCACGTGCAAGGACGTTCCCGCGCTCATGGGCAACCCGCACGCGCTCATCGAGGGCATGGCCATCTGCCTTCTCGCCGTCGGCGGACACCACGGATTCGTCTATCTGCGCGGGAAGTGGTGCACGTGTACCGCCGCCTCATGGCCGCCGTGCGGCAGGCGCGCGAGGCGGGGTCTCATCGGCAAGGGCCTGGGGGCCCGACGGCGACTACGACATCGAGATCACCGTGCACGCCGGCGCGGGCGCCTACATCTGCGGCGAGGAGACGGCCCTGCTCGACTCCCTCGAGGGCAGGCGCGGCCAGCCGCGCCTCAAGCCGCCCTTCCCGGCGGCCGAGGGCCCTGTACGCCAGGCCCACTGTCATCAACAACGTCGAGACGATCTCCTCGGTTCCGGGAATCGTCCGCAACGGCGTCGAATGGTTCCACGCCATGGGCACGGAAAGCGCGAAGGGCCACGGCTTCTTCTCGCTTTCAGGGCCACGTGAAGAATCCAGGCCAGTACGAGGCGCCGCTCGGGATCACCGCGCGCACGCTCTTCGACCTGGCCGGCGGCATGAGGCCCGGGCATGAGCTGAAGTTCTGGGCCGTCGGCGGCTCGTCCGCGCCGCTGTTCACGCCCGAGCAGCTGGACGTCCCCCTCGACTACAACTCGGTGCGCGAAGCCGGCTCCATGCTCGCCACCCGCGCCATCATGGTCTTCGACGAAACCGTCTCGGTCGTGCGGGTCATCTCGCGCTGGACGGACTTCTACCAGCACGAATCGTGCGGAAAATGCACGCCGTGCCGCGAGGGACCTACTGGATGCGGCAGGTCGTCCACCGTCTGAAGCCGGGCGCGGCCGGCCGGGCGACGTCGACCTCCTCTACGAGATCGCCTCGAACATCGCCGGCCGTTCCTTCTGCGCCTTGGGCGACGCCGCGGCGACCCCCGTCAAATCGGGGATCGAGCTGTTCCGCGAGGAGTTCGAGGCAGGCTACACGACGCCGGCGCGCGAGCTCTTCCCCTACGAAAAGACGACCCTGTTCTCCGAGGTGTCTGCACAATGACGGCCAACGACCTCTCGTCAATGTCAGATCGACGGCAAGGACGTCGAGGTTCCTGCGGAACCCTCATCATCCGCGCGGCCGAGAAAATAGGCGTGCGCATTCCGCGCTTTTGCGACCATCCGCTGCTCAAGCCCGCCGGTGCCTGCCGACAGTGCCTCGTCGAGGTCGCGCGCCCCGGGCGCGACGGCGTCGTCGCGAAAGGGCCCAAGCCCGTGCCCTCCTGCGCTGAGGCCGTCACGCCCGGCATGGAGGTCTACACCAGCGCACGTCGGAGGTCGCGGCCAAGGCGCAGCGCGGAATCATCGAGTTCCTCCTCATCAACCACCCGCTTGACTGCCCGATCTGCGACAAGGGCGGCGAATGCCCTCTCCAGAACCAGGCGCTCTCCGACGGCCGCGCCGAATCGCGCTTCGTCGATGTCAAGCGGACCTACCCCAAGCCCGTCCAGGTGACCTCGGAGATCCTGCTCGACCGCGACCGCTGCATCCTGTGCCAGCGCTGCACGAGGTTCCAGTCCCAGATCGCAGGCGACCCGTTCATCGCGCTTCAGGGGCGCGGCGGCGGGTCCCCAGGCTTCGAGGTTCACTCCTCAACGGCTCGCAGATCAGGGGGCTTTGACGCGCGGGTCCTCAACTCTCCGATTCCGACGGCGGGCGCCGAGCCCGTCCCCGGAGACTACGTCGGCTCCTACGGCGGCTGCGGGCTGGCGGAGGGCTTCGCCGCGGGGCCCGATGGAACCCGCGGAAACAGACGAATCCGGGCCGCCCCTTCTCCTCTTACTTCTCGGCAACGTCATTCAGATTTGCCCGGTGGGCGCGCTCACCAGCTCCGCCTACCGCTTCCGCTCGCGGCCCTTCGACCTCGTGTCCGTCCCCGGCGTGACCGAGCACGACGCCTCGGGCTCGGCCATCCGCGTCGACTACCGGCGCGGCGAGGTCCTGCGCCGGCTGGCGTGGGAGGACCCGGAGGTCAACGAGGACTGGATCACCGACAAGGACCGTTTCGCCTTCAGGTGGCAGAGCGGCCCGGACCGCCTGACGCACCCGCTCGTGCGCGACGCGTCGGGCGAGCTTGTGCCGACGTCCTGGGAAGACGCCCTCGACGTCGCAGCACGCGGGCTCGCCGCGGCCAAGGCGCACGGCGGCGTCGGCGTCCTGACCGGCGGCAGGCTGACCATGGAGGACGCCTATGCCTACTCGAAGTTCGCGCGAACGGTTCTCGGCACCAACGACATCGATTTCAGAACCCGCCCGGCCTCGCCCGAAGAGGACGCGTTCCTCGGCTTCGTCGTCGCCGGGAGCGGATGCGGCGTCACGTACGGCGACCTGAGAAGGCCGGGCACGTCCTCGCCGTCGGCTTCGAGGCCGAGGAGGAGTGCGGGTCGGTCTTCCTGCGCCTGCGCAAGGCCGTCTTGGCCAAGACGACGTCGGTGAGCGTCGTCGCCCCGTACGCGACCGCCGGAAGCGCGAAGATGAACGCCAACCTCATTCCCGCGGTCCCGGGAACGGAGGCGGCGATCCTCGACGGGCTTGACGCCGGAGACCCCGTGTACGACGGGCTTGCCGACGGCGGGATCATCCTTGTCGGGAGAGCGCGCGGCGGAATCGGAGGGCGCGCTGTCGGCTGCGCGCCGCCTCGCCGAGCGCAGCGCGCGCGCCTGGCGTGGATCCCCCGGCGCGCGGGCGATCGCGGCGCCGTGGAGATGGGCGCCGTCGGCGGCCTGCTGCCCGGCGGGCGCCCCGTCGCCGATCCGCGGGCCCGCGCCGAAACAGAAGAGGCGTGGGGAGCGAAGATCCCCTCGATGCCCGGCCGCTCGGCCGAGTCGATCCTCCTGTCCGTGCACTCCGGCGCCCTGGGCGGGCTGCTCCTGGGCGGCGTCGAGGTCGGCGACCTGCCCGGCGACGCCCTCTCGTCGATCGAATCCGCGGGGTTCGTCGTTCAGCTCGAAGTCCGCGCCACCGCCACGACGGCCCTGGCCGACGTCGTCCTGCCCGTAGCCCCGCCGGTCGAAAAAGGGCGGCTCCTTTCGTCAACTGGGAGGGCCGCATACGCCCCTTCGGCCAGGCGCTGACGTCCGTCGAGCGGCCCGACCGGATCGTCCTCAACGACCTTGCCGCCGAATTCGGGGCTCGACCTCGGTTTGGCCACGCTCGCCGACGCCGTTGCGCAGATCCGCGGCTTCAAGCCGTGGAACGGGCCGCGCATGGCCCCGCCGCACGCCTTCCCCGAGGGAGGCCCGAGCCGCCGGCTCCGGGAACCGCCGTTTTGGCCTCGTGGAATCTGCTCATCGGCGACGGAGCGCTTCTCTCGAATGAGCCGCATCTTGCCGGCACGGCCCGGCGGCCCTGCGGCGGTCGTGTCGGAGGCCACCGCCCGGGCCGCCGGAGCCGCCCCCGGCGGGAGAGTAACCGTCCAGGGGACGATCGGACGCGTCACGCTTCCCGTCGTCGCCCTGCCCATGCCCGACGGCGTCGTCTGGATTCCCCAGAACTCCGTCGGGTGCAAGATCTCGTCGTTGGGCGTCAGGCCCGGCGAGGCCGTCACGGTCGCTGCGGAGGTGAGGAAGTGACGCCGTCGATCCAAGCCGCCGTCCAAACGGCGGACTTTTCCCAGGACACATGGTGGATATGGGCTTTGAAGGCCGCGTTCATCATCGTGTTCCTCATCATGAACGTCATCCTCGCCCTGTGGGTCGAGCGCCGCGGCCTCGCGCGCATGCAGACGCGCCTCGGCCCCAACAGAGTGGGCCCTCTGGGGCTGGGACAGGCCTTCGCCGACGCCGTCAAGCTTCTCATCAAGGAGGATTTCTGGCTCAAGGGCGCGGACAAGATCGTCTACTTCGTCGCCCCCTTTCATAGGCGCGGTGTGCGCCTTCACGGTCATGGCCGTGGTCCCGATGGGGCCCAACGTTTTCGATATTCGGCCATTCGACGCCGCTACAGCTTGCCGATTCGCCCGTCGCCGTCCTGTTCGTCCTCGCGATCGCCGCCCTGGGCGAATACGGGCTGGTGCTCGGCGGATGGTCGGCCCATTCCACCCTGCCCTTCTACGGGTCGGTGCGAGGGGCCACCCAAATGATCTCCTACGAGCTGGCGCTGGGGCTTTCCCTCGTCACGGTGTTCCTCACGGCGGGAACGATGTCCATGTCGGGGATCGTGGCTGCGCAGTCGGAGCTGTGGAACATAGTCACGCTCTTCCCGGCCTTCGTCGTCTACCTCATTTCGATGTTCGGGGAGACAAACCGACTTCCCTTCGACCTTCCCGAGGCGGAAGGCGAGATCGTGGCGGGCCACACCACCGAGTACTCGTCAATGAAGTTCGCGTGGTTCTTCCTCTCGAGTACATCAACATGCTCAACGTTTCGATGGTCGCCACGACCGTCTTCCTCGGCGGCTGGCAGGCGGACCCGATCACGACGTCGGTCTTCTCGCTGTGGGGCGGGAATCCGAACACCGGGTGGCTGCCGATGCTGTGGTTCTTCGGCAAAACGTGGACCCTCATGTTCTTCATGGTCTGGACCCGCGGAGCCCTCATGCGCATGCGCTATGACCATTTCATGAAGCTCGGATGGAAGGTCCTCATCCCGGTTTCGCTGACGTGGCTCGTCTCGGTCGCCGTCATCCAGGCGGTCACGAGCTTCACCGACCTGTCGCGCAACCAGCTGTTCATAGGGATAGGAGCAGCCTTCTTGGGCGTTCTCGCGCTCGTCTTCCTTTTCGGCGGGAAGGGCGACGCCGAAGGCGGCGAGGCCGACGACGCGGGCTTCGTCCGGCCGTCCGAAGAATTCGACGCTTTCGCCGGGGGCTTCCCCGTGCCGCCGCTGCCCGCCAGACCCTGCCGCCTTCGCCTCGCGCCTCGCGCAGCGCCGCCCCGCCGCGCAGTCCGGAAGCTTCGGGCTCCGCCCTTTCCCGCATCGGGCGACGCGGGCGAATCCGCCGAACCGGAATCCGGCGCGGTCGCGTCCCAAACAGGAAGCGCTGCGTCCCAAACAGGGGCGCCGCGCCTCAATCCGACGCCGCAGAGCGCCAAGCCGGCGCAGCCACCACCGTCAAGGGAGGCCACGAGTGACAGACCACATTCCCTCCACGTCCCCCGATCCCGAGCTCTGGGACCGGCCGAAGAAAGGGCCGGTGGGGGAGCTCTTCGCCCCCGTCGCTGGATACGGGGTCACGATCTCCTCGATGTTCCGCAAAGCCCGTCACGGAGCAGTACCCGGAGGAGAAGGTTCCAACGGCCCCGCGCTACCACGGACGCCACCAGCTCAACAGGTATCCCGACGGCCTTGAACGCTGCATCGGCTGTGAGCTGTGCGCCTGGGCGTGCCCGGCCGACGCGATCTTCGTCGAAGCGGCGAACAACACCCCGGACAACCAGGTTTCGCCCGGCGAACGCTACGGCCGGGTCTATCAGATCAACTATCTGCGCTGCATCTTCTGCGGCTTTTTGCATCCAGGCCTGCCCCACGAGGGCGCTGACGATGACGAACGAGTACGAGCTGGCCGGCCCCACGCGCGAGGGCCTCGTCTACGAGAAGGAAGACCTTCTCGCGCCGATGCTGGAAGGCATGCTGGCCGCCCCCCACCCGATGGCCGACGGGCGCGTCCGACGCCGACTACTACCGCGGCGAGGTCGTCGGCCCCACCGCGGCCCAGATCGAGTGGGTGGCCGAGCACCGGCCCGACGATCCGACCCTCGCGACGGCGGTCTCCGTCGATGCTCCGGGCCCCTTCGATTCGGCCGCGGTTCCGGCCGGCGCGCCTGCCGACTCGGCGGCGGCCTCGGCAGACGCGTCCGCGGGCGAGCGCACGGAAGGCGGAAGGTGATGGAAGAAGCGGCGACCATCGAAATCTCCCTCGGCGAGACGATCCTTTTCGGCGTCGTCGCCGTGGTCATGGTGACGCTGACCGTCTTCGGCCTGCTCGTCACGCGGCGCGCCGTCTATTCGGCGGTCTGCGTCATCGCCGACATGGTGTGCTTGGCCGTTCTGTACACGGCGCTCGAAGCTCCGTTTATGGGGGTCGTCCAGATCGCCGTGTACACGGGCGCGATCCTCATGATGTTCCTCTTTGTGCTCATGATGATCGGGGTCGACGCGGCCGACTCGACATACGAGACCCTGCGGGGCCAGCGGATCATGGCAGTCCTGGGGGCGCTCGGATTCGCCGCGATCGCCGGCGGGGCGGTCATGGATGCGCGAACCCCGGCCCCGTCGGCTTGGCGAAGGCCAACGAGGAGACGAATCCGACGGCGATAGCCAAGTCGATCTTCACGAACCACGCCCTCGCGATGGAGCTGACCGGGGCGCTGCTCATCGTGGCCGCCGTCGGCGCGATGACGCTGACGCATCGCCAGGGCGTGCGCAAACGTCTGAGCCAGGCCGAGCTTGCCGAGGCAAAGATGGCCGCCTACGCGCAGACGGGGCGCCACATCGGCCAAAAGCCGCCCACGGGCGTCTATGCGGAATCGAATTCCGCCGCAGCACCGGCCCTCACGAGCGGGGAGAGGCCGTGGCCGAGTCGGTCCCGCGCATCCTGCGAATCCGAGGCCAGGCCTACACGCCGTCGGACGTTTCCCCCATCACCGTCGCGCGCGCGCGCGCGCGAACTCGACGGGCAGGGGCCGCTCCGAGGTCCCTCGCGCCCACATGCCCGGGATGCCGGGCGAGGAGCGCCTGTCTACGGGGATTCGCGCGAGGCCCCCGCCTACGGCGATCCGCGCGAAGAGTCCCCGGCCGAGGCAGCCCAAGCCGCCCCGTCTCGACGGCAGGAGGAAAACCGTTGAATCTCATGCTGTACGTCGTTTTGGCCGTCGTCCTCTTCTCCATCGGCGGGGCCGCCGTCCTCACCCGGAAGAACGCGATCATCGCGCTTTTGGGCGTCGAGATCATGCTCAACTCCTGCAACCTCGCGCTCGTGGCATTCTCCCGGATGTGGGGGAACGTCGAGGCCAGGTCTTCGCCTTCTTCGTCATGGTGGTCGCCGCCGCCGAGGTCGTCGTCGGCCTGGCGATCGTCATCTCCATTTTCACAACCCACCGGTCCGCGTCGCTCGACGGCGCGAACCAGCTCAAGCACTGACCGGAAGAGGTGTGAATTGACTATGGAAATCACTTCGGCTTCGGGAGCTGCGGCCCTCGTGTGGCTGTGCGTCGCCGTCCCCCTCCTTTCCTCGGGCGTTCTGCTCGTCGCCGGAAAGAGGGTCGAAAGCTGGGGCCATTGGCTGGCCGTCGGCGCGTCGGGCCTCTCGCTCCTCGTCGGGCTCGGCGGCGCTCGTCCAGCTCATCGGCGCATCCCCGAAGAACGGGCGATGCGGGTGCGGCTGTACCGATGGTTTGCGACGGGCGACTTCGCCGTCGATCTCTCCCTGCGGGTCGATCCGTTGTCCGTCACCTTCCTCATGCTGGTGACGTTCGTCGGAACCCTCATCCACGTCTACTCCGTCGGGTACATGGAACACGACCCGGCCAAGACCCGTTTCTTCGCCTATCTCAACCTGTTCGTCGCATCGATGCTGCTGCTCGTTCTCGGCGACTCCTACGCTGGTGATGTTCGTCGGCTGGGAGGGCGTGGGGCTCGCCTCCCACCTCCTCATCTCCTTCTGGAACCAGGTTCCCGCTTACGCGGCCGCGGGCAAGAAGGCCTTCGTCATGAACCGCGTGGGCGACGTCGGCCTGCTCGCCGCAATGATGCTCATGGTTTCGTCTTTCGGCACGGTGACTTTCGACGGCGTCGCAGCCGGCGCCGCCAAAGCGGGGTCCGGCACGCTGCTTTCGCGATCGGCGTTCTGCTGCTCGTCGGCGCTTGCGGAAAGTCCGCCCAGTTCCCGCTTCAGGCCTGGCTCGGCGACGCGATGGCCGGCCCGACTCCGGTCTCCGCCCTCATCCACGCGGCCACGATGGTCACCGCCGGCGTCTACCTCATGGTGCGTTCGGGCTTCGTCTACGCCGCAAGCGCCTCGGCGCAGCTGGCCGTCGCCGTCATAGGCACGGTCACGCTGGTGTTCGGGGCGATCGTCGGCGCGGCCAAGGACGACATGAAGAAGGTCCTCGCCGCCTCCACGATGTCCCAGATCGGCTACATGATGCTCGCCGCGGCCCTCGGCCCCGCGGGCGCGGCCTTCGCCGTCTTCCATCTCGTCACCCACGGCTTCTTCAAAGGCGAACATGTTCCTCGGCGCGGGGTCCGTCATGCACGCGATGGACAACGAGGTGGACATGCGCCGATTCGGCGGCCTGCACAAGCGCCTGCCGGTCACGTGGGCCACGTTCCTGGCCGGATACCTCGCCATCATCGGCTTCCCCTTCCTCTCGGGATACTTCTCGAAGGACAAGATCATCGAGGCCGCCTTCGTCGGCGAAGGATGGCGTCCGTGGGTCTTCGGCGGCCTGACGATGGCCGTAGCGGGACTGACGGCTTTCACATGTCGCGGCTGTTCTTCATGGTATTCCACGGCGAGGAGCGGTTCGCCAGCGAAGGCGCCGAGGCCAAGCATCCGCATGAGGCCCCGCCACGATGTGCGTCCCGCAGATCGTGTTGGCCGTCGGCTCGATCGGCCTCGGCTTCGTCCTCAACGCAGCGGGCTTCGTCGAGTGGCTCGAGCCGGTCCTCGGCCGCGCCGCCCACGGGGAGCCCGTTCTTCCCGTTCCGGCCATCACCCTCGGCACGCTCGCCCTCGTCGCCGCCGGCGCCGTCGCGGCGTGGAAGATGTACGCTGCCAGCCCGGTCCCGACGCGAGCCCCGGAGGGCAACGCCCTCGTGCGCGCGGCGCGTGCGGACCTGTACCAGGACGCATTCAATGAGAATGTCTTCATGAAACCCGGCATGGCTTTGACGTCGGCCGTCGCCGCAACGGACGCGCGCGCCGTCGACGGCGCGGTCGAGGGCGTGGCGAAGGGGACGTCGGCCGTCGGCCGCTTGAGCACGCGCCTGCAGAACGGCTACGCCCGCACGTACGCCTCGTACATGACTTTCGGCGTCGTAATCGTGCTCGTCGCGGCCCTGGCGGCGCGGCTGTAGGAAGAGGAGAGCATCATGCACAACGTCATCGAGGGCAGCCTTTCCCTGGCTGACCGTCCTCATCGTCGTGGCGCTCGTCGGCGCGCTTCTCCTGTGGCTCGTCAAGCCGTTGAGAGGGCACGCCATCGCCTTCGGGGTCGGCCTTTCGGGCCTGATTCTCGCCCTCTTCGTCGGCGCCGCAGCCGGATTCGACTTCGACGCCGCCGGCCGCGTCCAGCTGGCCGAGGACTATTCGTGGATCCCGCAGATCGGTGCAAGCGTTGCTTGGGAGTCAACGGCATGGGCCTGGTGATGGTGGGCCTGGCCGTCTTCCTCGTTCCGCTCGTTCTGCTCGCTGCGGCCGGCGACTTCCGAGGCGAGTCCCCGGACAGGGCCGCCGGGTACGTCGGCTGGGTGCTTGCGCTCGAAGCCGTGATGATCGGCATTTTCGCCGCGCGCGACGTTTTCCTTTTCTACGTTTTCTTCGAGCTCATGATCCTGCCGATGTACTTCCTCATCGGTCGGTACGGCGGGGAAGGCGCATCGCGCGCCGCGGTCAAATTCGTCCTCTACTCGCTTTTTGGCGGGCTCGTCATGCTCGTGGGCGTCGTCGCGCTCGCGGCTCGCGCAGAGGGCCCCAAGGGCCTGCTCTTCGAATCGGCCGCGCAGCCGCCGGCGGCAACGGCATGCTCGTCTTCCTCACGTTCTTCGCGGCCTTTGCGATCAAAGCGCCGATGTTCCCCGTCCACACTGGCTTCCCGACGCGGCCGAGAAGGCTCCGGCGGGAACGTCCACCCTGCTCGTCGGCGTCCTCGACAAGGTCGGGACCTACGGCATGATCGCTCTGTGCCTTCCCATTGCGCCCGACGCCGCGAAGTCCGCCGCCGTCCCCGTCATGGTCTTCGCCGTCATATCGATCTTCTGGGGCGCCTTCATGGCAATCGCTTCGAACGACCTCATGCGCCTCATCGCCTACACCTCGGTCAGCCACTTCGGCTTCATCGTGCTCGGCGTCTTTTCCGGCAGTTCGACGGCGATGACCGGCGCGATCGTCTACATGGTCGCCCACGGCGTCGCAACGGGCGCCCTGTTCTTGACGGTCGGGTTCCTGCGCCGCCGCGGGGGCGACGCCCTCATCACGACCTACGGCGGGTGGCAGCGCGTGACGCCCTGTGATCGCCAGGGTCTTCCTTGTGTCGGGCCTGGCGACGATCGCCTTGCCCGGGCTTTCCGGCTTCGTGCCGGAGTATCTTGTGCTCATGGGGACGTTCAAGGTCCACGGGGCGTTCGCCCTCGTCGCCGTGCTCGGCGTCATTCTCGCGGCCGTTTACGTCCTTCTTCCGTATCAGCGGATCTTCACGGGCCCCAAGCCCGACGTCGCCGCGCCGGACCTCGACGCGCGCGAGAAAACGGTCGCGGGAATCCTCGTGGCGGCGATGCTCGCCCTCGGGTTCTTCCCCTCGCCTCTCGTCGACGCCGTGAAGCCGACGGCCGTGCAGTCCTCAACAGTCGCCATTGAAGGGAGCGCGAAGTGACAACTCCTACGATCGAATGGGCGGCGCTCACTCCCATCCTCATCGTCTTTGGGCACGGCCGTTTTCGGCGTGCTCGTCGAAAGCCTTTTTTCCCTCGGCGCGCGAGGAGGCCGGTCCAGGCGACGCTGTCGCTGGCCGCGCTGGCCGGCGCGCTCGCCGCGGTCGTGTGGCGGTGGACGGCCGTTCTTGACGACGGGCCGAAGTCCGCCGTCAAACTCGCGGGCGAGAGGCCCGCCGGCGTCGGGACTCTGCAGGAGGATCTTCCCGCCCTGGCTTTCCAGGCGTTCATCCTGGTGTGCTCCCTGCTCGCGTTCCTCGTCTTCGCCGACCGCACGAAGACCGGCGAGGGATCGTTCGCCGCCTCCGCCGCGACGGAGCCCGGGTCGCTCGACGAACGCGAGGCCACGGAGGCGGGGTACGAGCAGACGGAGATTTTCCCCCTCGGCCTGTTCGCCGTCGGCGGCATGCTCGCCTTCACGTCCGCGGGCGACCTTCTCACGCTCTTCATCGCCCTCGAGGTGCTTTCGCTCCCGCTCTACGTTTTGTGTGCGACGGCCCGCCGACGTCGCGCCCTGTCCCAGGAGGCCGCGCTCAAGTACTTCATCCTCGGCGCGTTCTCCTCTGCGTTCTTCCTCATGGGCGCGGCTCTGCTCTACGGCTTCTCCGGCTCGCTCGACTATTGGTCCATCGCATCGGCTCTGCTTCAAAAGCACCGGAATGGACGCGCTGCTCGTCGCCGGCTCGGCGCTCGTCCTGGCAGGCCTCCTTTTCAAGGTCGGAGCCGCCCCCTTCCATTCGTGGACGCCGGACGCCTATCAAGGCGCCCCCACGCCCGTCACGGGCTTCATGGCCGCCGGAACGAAGATCGCTGCCTTTGGCGCGATGATCAGATTCGCCTACTCGATCGGACGCGGGGCCGAGACCGAGCTCCGGCCCGTCTTTTGGGCGATCGTCATTCTGACGATGCTCGTGGGCACGGTCGGAGGAATCGTCCAGTCCGACGTCAAACGCATGCTTGCCTACTCCTCGATCGCCCACGCAGGGTTCGTGCTCATCGGCGTCGGGCGTACTCCCGGGACGGCATCCGCTCGGTTGCCTTCTACTTGCTCGCCTACGGCTTGGCGTCGGTCGGAGCCTTCGCCGTCGTGACCCTCGTTCGTCAGAAGAGCGCCAACGGCAGCATTCTGGGCGAGGCGACGTCGTTGCGCGCCTGGCGGGGCTTGGGCAAGACGAACCCGTTTCTCGCCGGGGCGATGACGCTGTTCCTGCTTTCGTTTGCGGGCATTCCGCTCACCGGCGGCTTCATGGGCAAGTTTTTCGTGTTCAAGGCGGGGTATTCCTCGGGCGAAACGGTGCTTGTGTTCCTCGCGGTCCTCGCCTCGGCCGCCACGGCTTTCTTTTACTTCCGCCTTATACTCCTCATGTTCTTTAGAGACCCGGCGCCGGGGACGGCGACGGTCGCTTCGAAGGGCTTTCGGCGGCGGCGATTCTGGCCGCTGCGGCGGGAATCGCGCTGACCGGCCTCGCGCCGAACGCGGTGTGGAGCTTTCTCGACAACGCCATGGCGTTTATACTCTGACGGTGGCCCTAGAAACTAGTACGTTGGCCGAACGTCTCGGCAAGCGTATGGAAGCCGTCGAGCGTCGCCTCGGCGAGGAAGTGCGTCTGGACGATCTGCAGGTCGATCCGGCGACGACCCATCTCGTCGGCGCCGGGGGCAAGCGTCTTCGGCCGGCCCTCGTCCTCTTGGCGGCCGAGCTCGGGCCGCGGCCCGGGGCCGAGGCCGTCCTCGATTCGGCTGTCGCCGTCGAACTGACCCATTTGGCGTCCCTGTATCACGACGACGTCATGGACGACGCCCCCATGCGCCGCGGCGTTCCTTCCGTTCAGTCGCTGTTTGGAAACTCTGTGGCGATCCTGGCCGGAGACGTCCTCTTCGCCAGGGCGTCGCTAGTCACGTCGAAGCTCGGCCCGCAGGCCGTCAAGCTGCACGCCATGACGTTTGAGCGGCTGTGCCAGGGCAGCTTCACGAGACGATCGGCCCCCGGGCGAGCGTTTTCGCCGCGTGACCACTACATCCGCGTCTTGGCGGACAAGACCGGCTCGCTCATCGCCACCTCCGCGCGCTACGGCGTGCTTTTTTCCGGCGGATCGTGGGAGCTCGCGGACGCCCTCGCGCAGTACGGCGAATGCATCGGCGTGGCGTTTCAGCTCGCCGACGACGTCAGTGACATCGAGTCCGACGCCGCCGTCACGGGGAAGACCCCCGGGACCGACCTTCGGGAGGGCGTCGACACGATGCCGACGCTGCTGCTGCGCGAGCTCGGGGAGAAGGGCGCGCTCGACGCCGAGGGGGCGGCGATCCTCGATCTGCTCGACAACGCGGACCTTTCCGGCGACGAGGCGCTCGCCGACGTCGTCGCGCGCCTGAGGCGCCACTCCGTCCTCGAGGAGACGCGTGAAATGGCCCAGGATTGGGTTTCTCGCGCGATTGAGAGCATCCGCTTCCCTGCCCGAGGGCGAGGTCCGCGAGGAGCTTGTCAGGTTTGCGCGTCTGACGGTGGACCGCTCGGCTTAGAGACCGCTCGGCTTGGCCAGTATGGCGACGTTTGACGAGTCTGCTGACGCGTGGCGGGGCCGCTGGCTTGCTGACGCGTGGCGAGTCTTTCCGGTCTTCCGTGCCATTGAAAGCCTCTTGGCGAGTCTTTCCGGTCTTCCGTGCCAGGTGAAAATCTTCTGGCGGGTCTCCTCTGCATTCCGGTGCGAGGAGGCGAAAATCTCTTGGCGAGGCTGGTGGCACGTGGTCGGCCTTCTCGTGCGTGCCTGCATATGGTGGGCTTGCCGATGCCTGTCGTATTCGCCTGCACGTCGCGGGTTTGCTGGTGCGTGTGGCTTGCATGTCGCTGGCTCGTTCGCATTCTTCTGGCTTAGTTGGAGGTGTTGGGGTCAAAATGGGTTTGGCGGGTGGGGTGTCTGTTTGGTCTGTTTGTGGGGGGTTGTTTGATCTTCCTGG